>JAESFU010000179.1_pt1 | contig 81796 bp, 76 predicted proteins | sample 9269461 | NCBI WGS metagenome assembly JAESFU01 (sample SAMN14502556, study PRJNA617107) | algae metagenome | isolation source: Stenomitos rutilans HA7619-LM2 and co-occurring heterotrophs from cave walls | place: USA: Waikapalae cave, Hawaii | collected 2009-07-28
ATCTCGACCGGAGCCGAGCGCAGCGAGGCGAAGTGGAGAGACCTTCTCTCCACCAATTGCCGGCCGCGGGTAGAGAGAAGGTCTCTCCGCTCCGCGCTTCGCGCTCCGGTCGAGACGACGGGGGCTTTTCATGTAAACCCTCGATCCCGCCTTAGCGCAGCGGGACCGGGTACATCAGGCCGCCCTTGGTCCACAGGCCGTTGAGGCCGCGCGCCAGCTTGAGCGGGCTGTCCATGCCGACGTTGCGCTCGTAGCTCTCGCCGTAGTTACCGACCTGCTTCACGATGTTGTAGGCCCACTTCTCGTCGATCTGCAGCGCCTTGCCGTTGCCGGGCGTGACGCCCAGGAAGCGCTTCACGAGCGCGTCGGTCGACTTCAGCTGCTCGTCGACATTGGCCTTGGTGATGCCGCGCTCCTCGGCCTCGATCATCGCCATGAACGACCAGCGCACGACCGCCAGCCATACGTCATCGCCGCGACGCACGAACGGTCCCAGTGGCTCCTTCGAGATCAGCTCGGGCAGGACCATGTAGTCGGCCTGCTTGCCGCGGGTCGCCAGCGCGGACGCCAACGCTGAAGAGTCCTGGGTCATGGCATCGCAACGGCCGGCGAAGAACGCCTCGTACATGACGTCCTGGCTTTCGAAGACGACCGCCTTGATCTGCAGGTTCCGGCCACGGAACCAGCTCGCCATGTTGAATTCGTGGGTCGTGCCCTGGGCCACGCAGATCGTGGCGCCGGCCAGCTCGGCCAGGCCCTTCACGTTCAGCTTCTTGGGCACCATGAAGCCCTGGCCGTCATAGAAGTTGATGCCGGCATACTGGATGCCGAGGCCGGCATCGCGCTCCAGCGTGATGGTCGAGTTGCGCACCAGAACGTCGATCTCGCCCGACTGCAAAGCGAGGAAGCGCTGCTGAGCGGAGAGCGGCACGTACTTGGCCTTGGTCGCGTCGCCCAGGACAGCGGCGGCCACGGCGTTGCACATGTCGATGTCGAGGCCGGTCCACTTGCCCTGGCTGTTGGGTAGCGAGAAACCGCCCAGGCCGACATTGACGCCGCAGATGACCTGGTCGCGCTTCTTGACGGTTTCGAGCGTGGACGCCGTCTGCGCCGAGACGCTGGCGGCGGCAAAGGCAAAGGCGCCGAACGCGGCGCCGGCAGCGAGAAGTCGCTTGAGCATGTGATCTCCCGGAAAAAGGTGCCTGAGGTTATCGCGGGCAGGCTCAGAACTGCAACGAATGAATCCATGAGAAAATGTTTGATCCATTTGTTTCACATCGCTTGCAATGCCAGCGATGTGAACCCGGTTTCTGTCATGCATCTCAGTTACTTCGGCAGGAATTGACACCGCATTGCGCTGCAACCACATGTCCACTTCGCGACGCAAAATGTTCGCGGGGGAGTCCAGATTGTCCGTCCGTCGCCGCCTCCTGGCCGTTGCCAGCCTTTTCCTCTGGGCTCTTCCCGCCGCCTCCTTCGCCCAGGGCGGACCGCCCGCCATGCCGGTCGGCGTTTCCGAACCCCTCGCCAGGCGCGTCACCCAATGGGACGAATATTCCGGCCGCTTCGAGGCCGTCGCCTCCGTCGAGGTCCGCGCCCGCGTCTCGGGCTTCATCGACAAGATCAACTTCCGCGACGGCCAGATCGTCAAGGTCGGCGATCCACTCTTCACCATCGACAAGCGACCCTATGAGATCGCGGTCGACGTGGCCGAGGCCGACGTCGCGCGCAACAAGGCCCAGGTCGAGCTGGCGGAGCTGCAGGTCAACCGCGGCGCGTCCCTGATCGCCTCGCGCACCATAACCGAGGCCGAGCACGATTCGCGCAAGTCGACGCTTGCCGTCGCCCGCGCCCAGCTCAAGTCGGCCGAGGCGGCGCTGCGCAACGCCCAGCTCAACCTCGAATGGACCGACGTGACGGCGCCGATCGCCGGCCGCATTTCGGACCGCAAGGTCGATGCCGGCAATTTGATCGCGGGCGGCCAGACCGGCGCCACCCTGCTCGCCACCATCGTGACGCTGGATCCCATCCGCTTCGTCTTCGACATCTCGGAAGCCGACCATCTCCGCTACAGCCGCCTGATCCTGTCGGGGGCGCTGGCCTCCTCGCGTGACGGCGCCAATCCGGTCCGCATCCGGCTGTCCGACGAGACCGAGTGGAAGCGCACCGGCAAGGTCGACTTCGTCGACAATGCGATGACCGCGCGCTCGGGCACGATCCGCGTGCGCGCCCTGGTCGACAACAAGGACCAGCTCCTGACCCCGGGCATCTTCGGCCGCCTGCAGTTGTTCGGCGGCGAGTACGACGCGCTGCTGATCCCCGACTCGGCCATCATCTCCGACCAGGCCCGCAAGATCGTCTTCACCGTCGGCGACGACGGTGTGGTGCAGGCCAAGCCCGTGACCCTCGGCACCTTGGTCGACGGGCTGCGCGTGATCCGCTCCGGCCTCGCGCCCACCGACAAGGTGGTGCTCGACGGCCTCGCCAACCCCTTCGTCCGGCCGGGCGCCAAGGTCGTGCCCCAGAAGGCCGAAATCACGGCCAAGGCGAAGTAAGAGCCCACGATGCGTTTTTCCCATTTCTTCATCGACCGGCCGATCTTCGCGTCGGTGCTCTCGGTCATCATCGTGATCGTGGGCTTCATCGCCCAGCGCGGCCTTCCCGTGGCCGAGTATCCCGAGATCGCGCCGCCGACCGTCAACATCACCGCGACCTACCCCGGCGCGTCGGCCGAGGTGATCGCCGAGACGGTCGCCACGCCGATCGAGCTCGAGGTCAACGGCGTCGACGACATGCTCTACATCGAGTCGCAGTCGACCGGCGACGGTCGCCTCTCGATCAACGTCGTGTTCAAGCCCGGCGTGAATATCGACCAGGCGCAGGTGCTGGTGCAGAACCGCGTCGCGGTCGCCCAGCCGCGCCTGCCCGAGGACGTACAGCGTCTCGGCATCGTGGTCCGCAAGGCCTCGCCCGACCTGATGATGGTCGTGCACATGGTCTCGCCGGACGGCAGCCGCGACCAGCAGTACATCTCGAACTACGCCACGCTCTACGTGAAGGACGTGCTGACCCGCGTCGACGGCGTGGGCAACGTGCTGGTGTTCGGTGGCCGCGACTACTCGATGCGCATCTGGCTCGATCCGGCGCGGGTCGCGGCGCGCAACCTCACGGCCGGCGAAGTCGTGCTGGCGCTGCGGGCAGCCAACCTCCAGGTCGCCGCCGGCGCGGTCAACCAGGCGCCGGCGGTGTCGCCGGGCGGATTCACCCTGTCGGTGCGTACCCTGGGTCGCCTGAGCTCGCCCGACCAGTTCGAGAACATCGTGATCCGCGCCGAGCCGGACGGCTCGGTGACGCGCCTGCGCGACATCGCCAGGGTCGAGCTGGGCGCGCAGGACTACACGCTGAACGCCTACCTCAACAACAAGACGGCCACCGCGCTTGGTATCTTCCAGCGGCCCGGCTCCAACGCGCTCGCCACCTCGGACGCGATCATCGCCGAGATGGAGCGGCTCAAGAAGAACTTCCCGTCGGGCCTCGACTACACGATCGTCTACAACCCCACGACCTTCATCCAGGCTTCGGTCGACGCCGTCATCACGACGCTGTTCGAGGCCGTGCTGCTCGTCGTCGTCGTGGTGATCCTGTTCCTGCAGACCTGGCGCGCGGCGATCATCCCGATCCTCGCCATCCCGGTCTCGCTGATCGGGTCGTTCGCGGTCATGGCCGCAGTGGGTATCTCGTTCAACACGCTGTCGCTGTTCGGGCTGGTGCTCGCGATCGGCATCGTGGTCGACGACGCCATCGTCGTAGTCGAGAACGTCGAGCGGTATCTCACGCAGGGCATGTCGCCCAAGGAGGCCGCGCACAAGACGATGGACGAGGTCGGCGGCGCGCTGATCGCGATCTCTCTGGTGCTGATCGCGGTGTTCCTGCCGACCGCCTTCATCACCGGCCTGCAGGGCACCTTCTACAAGCAGTTCGCCATCACCATCGCCGCGTCGACCGCCATCTCGGCCTTCGTGTCGCTGACGCTGTCGCCGGCAATGGCGGCGCTGCTGCTGAAGACGCATGCCCTGTCGCATGTCGAGAAGCCGAAGCCCGGCCTGATGGATCGCCTCGCCTGGCCGATCAATTGGTTCTTCCGCCACTTCAATCGCGGCTTCGAGGCGCTTTCGAACTTCTACGGCCGCATGACGGCGCGACTGATTCGCCTGGGCTTCATCATGCTGGTGATCTACGCCGGCCTGGTGGCGCTCACCTACAACCGCCTCGTGTCGACGCCGACCGGCCTGGTGCCGCAGCTCGACCGCTCCTACCTGATCGCGGCCATGCAGCTTCCCGCCGGCTCGACGCTCGAGCGGTCGGACGCCCTGGTGCGCAAGGCGAGCGAGATCATCATGTCGCGCCCCGGCGTCGCCAACGCCGTGTCGTTCGTCGGCTTCGACGGCGCCACCTTCACCAACGCCCCCAACACCGGCGTGATCTTCGTGACCCTGAAGCCGTTCAAGGAGCGGCCGGGCATCACCAAGGACATGATCCTGGCCGACCTGCGTGGGCAGATGTTCGCGCTGCGCGAGGCCTTCGTGTTCGTGCTGGAGCCGCCCTCGGTGCCGGGCATCGGCACCGGCGGTGGCCTCAAGGGCTACGTGCAGGACCGCGCCTCACGCGGGCTGACCGCGCTGGAAGGCGCCACCTGGGCGCTCGCGGGCGCGGCCGGACAGTCGCCGGGCCTTACCCAGGCCTTCACGCTCTACAACACGCGCACGCCGCAGATCTTCGCCGACATCGACCGGACCAAGGCCGAACAGCTCGGCGTGCCGATCGCGCGCGTGTTCGAGACGCTGTCGGCCTACATGGGCTCGGCCTACGTCAACGACTTCAACATCCTCGGCCGCACCTACCGCGTGACCGTGCAGGCCGACGATCCCTATCGCCTCACCCTGCGCGACGTCGAGAACCTGAAGACGCGCAGCGTGAGCGGCGAGATGGTCCCGATCGGCGCCGTCGCGACCTTCGAGGACATCACCGGCCCCTACCGCGTGGCGCGCTACAACCTCTATCCGGCCGCCGAGGTGCAGGTCGCCCTGCAGCGCGGCTACTCGTCGGGCCAGGGCATCGCCACCATGGAAGGGCTGGCCGAGAAGGTACTGCCGTCGGGCTTCGGCTTCGAATGGACGGAAATCGCGCTGCAGGAGAAGCTGGCCGGCAACACCGCGATCCTGGCCTTTGGCCTGGCCGTGCTGTTCGTCTTCCTGCTGCTGGCGGCGCTCTACGAGAGCTGGCTGCTGCCGCTCGCCGTCATCCTGATCGTGCCGATGTGTATCCTCGCGGCGATGATCGGCGTGAACATCCGCGGCCTCGACCGCAACGTCCTGGTCGAGATCGGCCTGGTCGTGCTGGTGGGTCTGGCCGCCAAGAACGCCATCCTGATCGTGGAGTTCGCCAAGCAGGCCCACGAGCAGGGCATGAGCCGCTTCGACGCCGCGGTCACCGCCTCCAAGACGCGCCTGCGGCCCATCCTGATGACGTCCCTCGCCTTCATCCTGGGCGTGGTGCCATTGGTCATCAGTACCGGCGCCGGCGCGGAGATGCGTCAGTCGCTGGGCACGGCGGTGTTCTCGGGCATGATCGGCGTCACGATCTTCGGCCTGATCTTCACGCCGGTCTTCTACGTGCTGAGCGTCGGCCTGGCCGAGCTGCGCTTCAAGTGGCGCAAGCAGGACATCAAGCCGGAGTTCAAGCCGGAATAGGCCTCGGTGTGGCAAGTGGCGGGCGCATCAGCGCGAACGCCACCTGCACGATGCCGGCGCCGAGACCCATCGCGACGCCCAAGCGCCAGGCGAGATCGTAGGAGCCCAGCGCGTCGAACAGCAGGCCGCCGCCCAGGGCGCCCACGAAGCTGCCGACCTGGTGGCTCATGAAGGCGACGCCCTGGATCATCGCCTGCCAGCGCAGGCCGAACATCTCGACCACCGAGCCTGCGACCAGCGGCCCGACGCCCAGCCACAGGAAGCCCATGGCCGAGGCGAAGACCAGCGTGCTGGCCGGCGTCGGCGGCATCACGAAGTAACAGGCGAGCACGATCGAGCGGGCGATGTAGATGCCGCCCAGTAGGCCGAGCTTGGACCAATGGCCGCCGGCCCAGCCGAAGAAGAGGCTGCCGAACACGTTGAACAGCGCGATCATTCCCAACGCTCCGGCGCTGAGCGACGGGTCCATGCCGCAGATCGCCAGATACGAAGGCAGGTGCGTGGTGATGAACAGGAGCTGCATGCCGCAGACGAAGTAGGCCGCTGTCATCACCAGGAACGACGGGTTGCGCAGCGCCGCCTTGAGCGCCAGCCGCGGCGAGGTGGCGCTGATATCGCCCGTCGCCGGCGTCGGTGGCGTCAGCCGATCGACCCGGCCCGCGATCCAGGCGGCCGGCAACATGAACACGGTCAACACCAGGAAGCCCATCAGGCCGGCGCGCCACCCGAAGTCGGTCGTGAGGAACTGACCGAGCGGCGCCGAGAGCAGTGCGCCCAGCGAGCCGGTGGCGGTGATGGCGCCCAGCACGAAGCTGCGCATCTTCGCAGGGACCGCCCGCGCGCCCACCGCCAGCGAGATGGCCGAGGCGGTACAGGCCAGCGCCATGCCGATCAGCACACCGCCACCCAGCATCACGCCGACCATGCCGCCGGCCGTCGCGAACAGGCCGAGCCCGGCTACATAGAGGGCGGCACCGGAAACCATGATCGGCCGGAATCCCAGGCGCACCGCGAGCGCGCCGGCGACCGGCTGCAGGAAACCCCAAGCGAGATTCTGGACCGACATGGCCAGCGCGAAATCGGACACGGTGAGTGCGATGTCGCGCGTCAGCGGCTGCATGACGAGGCCAAAGCTCTGGCGCACGCCCATGCCGAGGCTCAACATGACCGACGCGCCGATCAGGATCGGCATGACCGGCCGCAATTCCTTTAGGATGGCCACGACGCGCCTCCACCTTGTTACACAGACCTGTGTACTTTAGGGTTGGCGCAGAAAGAGGGTCAAGGCATCATGGCGCGAGCGTCCGGCAGGGCAGCAATGCAGGAGCGCATCCTCGAGACGGCGGACCGGCTGTTCTACGGCCAGGGCATCCGCGCGGTCGGCGTCGACACGATCGCGGCCGAGATCGGCATCAGCAAGCGCACGCTCTACAATCATTTCCCGTCGAAGGACGACCTGATCGTCGCCTACCTGTCGCGGCGGCTGAAACCGGCCCCGCTGTCCGACCGGCCGCCGCTGGAGCAGATCCTGGGGGCGTTCGACCGGCTGGAACGCACGATCGCGACCGGCGTGTTCCGCGGCTGCCCCTTCGTGAACGCCGTCGCCGAACTCAAGGATCCGGCCCACGCCGCCAACAAGATCGCGCTGGCCTTCAAGGAGCAGCGGCGGGCGTGGTTTCAGGGGCTTCTGGAACAACTCGGCATCAAGGACGCCGAACCGCTGTCGATGCAGCTCCAGCTCCTGACCGACGGCGCCATCGCAGCCGCCATCGTGCGCGGCGATCCCAAGGTCGCGGCGGCGGCCCGAGAGGCGGCGACGGTGTTGCTCAAGGCGGCGGGTATCGGAAAGGAATCGGCGATAAAGAAATCCCGTCGCCCTGAGCGGAGCGAAGCGTAGTCGAAGGGCCTCTTTTCGCTTCGACACACTGTGCGCCGGAAAAGAGGTCCCTCGGCTTCGCTCGGGACGACGGGATTTTTCCTTCAGGTCGGATCAGGCCTGAGCACGCGGTGCAGATCGAGCACCGGCGGCTTGTAGCCGAGCTGAGACAGCAGCGTGTGGACCTGCGCCCTGTGGTGCGTCTGGTGATTGAAGAAATGCGGCAGGATCACCGACCAGGGATCCTCGGTGTCGAAGCCGGAATTGTTGACGTAACGCACGCTGCCCTGCTCGAAGCCCTCGGGCAGGGTCGCGAAGAACTGCTCCATGTGCCGGTCCAGGCGCTCGCGCTCGGCACGCAAGGCCTCGAACTTCTCGAACTGGGTCGCACCGAGGCCGGTCGAGACGTGCGAGCCACCCTCGAAGCGGGCCATCCAGATCCGGTCGCCCAGCAGCAGGTGGTTGAGCGTCCCGTGCACGCTGCCGAAGAAGGCTCCGAGGTCGCGGCGGTACTCCGCGCCGGAAAGCCTGGCGCAGGCCGCGTACAGCGTCTCGTTGGCCAGCCGGTTGTAGCGGGCGTACTGCGCCCAGATCCCGCTCATGACCCGTTAGCGGGACGCGGCGGAAACCCAGCGGGTGAGGTCGCGAATGAGACCGGCCACGACGGCGCCGCGCAGGCGATGGGCACGGGCTTCGAGCGCCCGACGTTCGGCGATGGTGGGATAGGGCGTCGTGAACATGGCAAAGAACCTCCAAGGGTTGAAAGGAACCTAATTCCGTTCTTCTCGGCGGTTAATACAGAGTGTATGACGAACACTCGTGAATTACATTCATCAATTGCGCAATGATCGATCATGCGAGCGAGATGGCGGCCTTCGTCCGGGTCGTTGATTCCAAAGGCTTTTCGGCCGCCGCGCCGAGCCTCGGCCTGACCCCGTCGGCGGTCAGCAAGCTGGTGACGCGGCTGGAGACCCGGCTGGGCGTCCGCCTGCTCCAGCGCACGACGCGGGCGATCAATCTCACCGAGGAAGGCGAGGCCTTCTACGCCACCGCGCGGCGCATCGTGGGCGAGATCGAGACGCTGGAGAACCAGATCAGCGGCCAGAGCGGCACGCCGCACGGGCTGCTGAAGGTCACGACCTCGCTCGCCTTCTCGACCCACCAGCTCGCGCCCGTCATCGCCGAGTTCCTCGAACGCTACCCGCTGCTGCAGCTCGAGCTGATGCCGACCGACCGGGTCGTCGACATGATCGAGGAAGGGGTCGACGTCGCGATCCGCATCGGACGCCTGGCCGACACCAGCTTCATGGCGCGCAAGATCGGCGAGGATGTACGGCTGGTCTGCGCCTCGCCCTCCTACCTCAGGAACCGTCGCCCCCTGCAGCGGCCCGAGGACCTGACGCGCCACAACTGCATCGTCTCGCGCGATCGCACCTATCTCAACCGCTGGCCGTTCCGCATCGACGGCGAGATCCGCGAGATCGAGGTCGGCGGGCGGGTCGCCGTCACCGAAGGCGAGGCGCAGATGCGGCTGGCGCTGCAGGGGCTGGGCATCGTGCGCCTGACCCGCCTCACCGTCGCGACCGCGATCAAGAACGGCGAGCTGGTCTCGCTGCTCGAGGCGTTCCGTGCCGAGCAGCCGATCCCGATCCATGCCGTCTATCCGCACCGCCGCCATCTCGCGCCCAAGGTGACGGCCTTCATCGACTTCATCCTCGAGAAGTTCTCGCCCCCACCTTGGGAGATTTAGGTGCTAGGGTCCCCTCAACAAAATTCTGGGAGGGGGCAATGGACACCGAGACCGATCTTTTCGTGCAGGCTTTCTGGGTGAAGTGCCGCGACGTCATCCGGCCCGAGCTCGACGAGGCCGTCGACGAGCTGCGCGACGCGGGCCACGAGGCCAATATCTCGACCCTGGAATTCTCCCCCGACGAGAAGACCTCGCCCGAAGGCGCACCGGCGCTCATCCTGACGATCCACACCAGCGGCGCCTCCGACACCCGCATCCTGCGCTATCGCGGCGACGTGCCGGCGCGCGAGATCGAGGTCATGGCCTCGAACTGCAAGACCGCGCGCTACGATCTCTCAGCCGTCACCCACGCCGGCGTGAAGAACGACATCAAGCTCTGCTTCGGCTCGTTGCTCAAGTAACTCGTAACTCAGTTTAGGGAGTACCCAATGCCCGACGCCATCGACGACCTGTTCCGCCGTTTCGGCAAGGCCTTCAACAAGGCCGATGTCGACGCGATCGCCGACTGCGTGACCGACGATTTCGAATGGCGCCTCGGCGCCGGCGGTTCGCCGACCGGCCGCGTACTCAAGGGCAAGGAGGCGCTGCGCGCGCACTTCGCCGACAAGAGCACGGCGCCTCGCGAGGTGCGTTTCTCCGAAGCGAGCATCCATCGCGCCGGTGACAAGCTGTTCGGCACCTTCCGCGCCACCGGCATCGACCATGCCGGCAAGCCGTTCGATCGCTACGGCATCGACCTCTACGAGGTGAAAGACGGCAAGATCTCGCTCAAGGACAGCTATTCGAAAGCCGAGTAACCGATGTCGAACGATACCGTCCTCTGGGAGATCGATCGCCGCGGCGTGGCCACCGTCACGCTGAACCGGCCCAAGGTGAACAACGCCTACAATGGCGATGTCATCCAGGGCCTGCATGACGCGATGGATTCGCTGGGCAAGGAGAGCAATCTCCGCATCGTCGTGCTGCGCGGCAACGGCAAGCATTTCCAGGCCGGCGCCGATCTCTCCTGGATCACGGGCGTCGCCAAGCAGTCGCCCGCCGAGAACGAAAAAGTGAGCCGTCTCACCGCCTCGGCGGTCACCCGACTCGACACCTGCCCGGTCCCGACCCTGGCGCTGATCCAGGGTGGTTGTTTCGGTGGCGGCACCGGCATCGCGGCCGCCTGCGACGTCGTCGTGGCGCAGGAGGACGCGCTCTTCTCCATCAGCGAGACGCGCTGGGGCCTGATGGCCGGCATCATCCTGCCGCAGCTCTGCCAGGCGATCGGCCTGCGCCAGACACGGCGCTACGCGCTGACCGGCGAGCGCTTCGGGGCGCACGAAGCACGACGCCTCGGCCTCGTGCACGAGGTCTGTCCGACGGGCGGCCTGGCTGAAGCCGGCGAGAAGATCGTCGAGTCCGTCCTGATGAATGCGCCGCGCGCGACGACCGCGACCAAGCTGCGCTCGCTGGCTTCCGCTCGTGCCTTCATCGACGAAGGCGAGCTGCGCGACCTGATCGACGAACACGCCCGTACCCGACAGCTGGACGAAGCCACCGAAGGCCTCGCGAGCTTCAGGGAGAAGCGCAAGCCGGCGTGGTATCCGGACTGATCATCCCGTCGTCTCGATCAGACTGCGGATGACGGTTACCCAACTCTTGTCATCCTGAGCGCAGCGAAGGATCTCACGTTAGCTACGGAGTCCTTCGGTCGCTCCGTCAGGTCCTTCGCTGCGCACAGGACGACAGAGGGCTACTCCGCCGCCTGCTTCTGCGCCGTGCGATCAGGCGTCAGCGTGTAGGTCGTGAACTGGCGGTTGAGCGCCGGCATCGGGCAGGCTTCGAGATGGCCCTCGGCCGGGCGCATCAGGATCATCGCCGTGGTGGCCGTCGAGACGCCGCGTGAATTGAGGCGCGGCGGACGGCACACCGAGTAGGGCGTGCCCCAATCATCGAAGAAGGCCTGGCGAAAATCTTCCAGCGTCAGGCTGCCACGCTTGGGCGAGAGCTGGTCGCGCACGCGCTTGTCGCGATAGATCGAGTCGGGCGTCTCGGCGAGGCCGGTATCCTTCACCTTGGCGCGCGCGGACTCGGCGATCCAGTGATTGGCATGCACATAGAGGCCGCGGTCGGGCGCGATCCAGAAGGTCTCGTCCGGCGCGCACTCGAAGCCGAAGGCCTCGCCGCCACAATGGCTCACGGCCATGTGGTTGGAGCCAGGCTTGGGCGTCGAGACGATGGTCTGCACCGCCAAGGCGAGATGGGCCGCCTCCAGCACCTTGCGGCGGATGAAGGGCAGCGGCACGCCGGCGCCGCGCTGATAGTCTCGGTCGCATTCCAGCGCGTTGGCCGTAAGGCCAATGCCGGCCGAGTTGAGGCCGGAGCGTGCCAGTCCGCCGGCCTCGGTGAAGGTGAGGATGTCGGGCCCATCGTCGCGGCGGATGCGCAGCACGACACCGGTCTCGGCGCATTCCGAGCGCCAGTCCCAGTTCTGGCCATGCAACAGCACGCCGTCGCGGGTGGCATCGGGCAGCGCGAGGGCGGCGGTGCAGCCGTCGGGGAAATGCTTGGCTGCCTGCGCCTTGCGCGCCGCGACCACCATCTCGGTGCGGGCGTTCATCAGCACGACGGCGGCGAAGGGCTCGTTCGCGCCCTCGGCGATGCCGCGCATCTCTTCGGTGTAGGTCGGATCGAACTTGTCGATGAGCGGCACCATCGCCTCGGCGCGCCGCTCCAGTTCCTTCCAGTCGACGCCCGACTTGAGCAGCGACTCCGCGTACATCTTGGCGCCGCGCTTCAGGCGATCCGCGGCCGCCTTGCCATGGATCCGACCCCGCTCCCGGGGGCCGCCGGAGAGATCGATCAGCGGGAAGGGAGCGTAGTCGGTCATGGAAGCCTCATAGAGCTTAGGGATGTCCAAGCAGGGCTTGGCGGAAACGGTCCTTGAGATGCGCGCCATCCTGCGGCGGCATCACGAACTCCAGCTTTTCTACCATGACCTTCACGAGCCGGAACACCGGACCCTTCTTGGTGCGGACGTCCTTCACCAGCTCTGCGACCTCGCTCGACTCGCGCACCGTGGTGGCGTCGGCGATGCCGCAGCCGCGCGCGATCATGGCGAGGTCGGTGCCGGCGCCGGACTCGGTCGGGCCGTTGTTGCGCGGGCTGGTGTGCGTGGCCTGGTTGCCGGTCTCGCCGAACTTCTCGTTGTCGAGCACGACGATCGCCAGGTTCTCCGGCATCTGCGTCGCCACGGTGGCGAGCGAGCCCAGGCTCATCAGCATGTCGCCGTCGCCGGTGATGACCAGCACGCGCTTCGTCGGCTGCGCCATGGCGAGGCCGAGGCCCATGCCGACCGGTGCGCCCATCGAGCCCCAGAGCGGCATGTTGAGCGGACGGTCGCCCGCGGCGGTGATGTCCCAGTTCGACGAACCGAGGCCCGCGATGACCAGCAGGTCGTCGCCGGCATTCTCGAGGAGTTGCTTGACCAGCGGGCGGCGCTGGAGAGTTGCGCCAGACTTGTTGGGGCTCATCCTACTTCTTCCCGAAATTCTTGATGCCGATCAGCTTCTGGCGCAGGAGCACGGCGACGGCCTGGCCGCCGTTGAAGGCCGAGCGCGCGGCGGCGTCGACGGTGGTCTTCACCTCGTCGGCGGTCTCGACCGAGTAGAGCAGCACGCCCATTGCCTCGAGCACCTTCGGCGTGCCCTGGCCCATCGGATACTGCCAGGAATTGAACTCGCCCCAGTCGCCGCGCATCGTGATCAGGGTCAGGAACGGGAAACGCAGCGTCTTCGGCATGCCCATCAAGTTGATGGTGTTGCCGACGCCCGAGCTCTGCATCAGCAGCACCGAGCGCTGGCCACCCAGCCAAGCACCGGCGGCGAGCGGAATGCCCTCCTCCTCGGTCGTGAGCGCCAGGGTGCGCATCGAGTTGGTCTTCTGGCAGGCCTCGATCAGGCGGCCATGGCCGGCGTCGGGCACGTGATAGACCTGCTTGATGTCATGGTCCTGGAAGACCTCGAAAATCTGGTCGCGCCAATCTGCCTTGTCGGGGCCGGGCTTCGTTGCAGCGGTCATGATTCTCCCAATCCGGATCAGGGTTCGGCAGGGACCTTAGCTATAACGGCAGCGAAACTGGACGACTGTTGGGAATGAACAGATATAGCAGTATTGTATCGCTCCTATGGAGCTATCCCAACTTCGCACCCTGATCCACGTCGCCGACCTGGGCAGCCTGAGCAAGGCGGCCGACCGGATCGGCATCGCCCAGCCCGCCCTCAGCCGCCAGATCCGCATGCTGGAGGAGGAACTGTCGGTCCGCCTGTTCACGCGCCACGGCCGCGGCATGGTCCTCACGGAAAAGGGCCGCGAGATCCTCGAACACGCGACACGGGTCATGGCCGAGTTGGAGGAAATCCGCGCCACCGCCGCCGATCTCGACGCACCGCTGCGGGGCCGGATCGCCATCGGCTTTCCGCCGACCGTGGCCGACATCCTCTCCCTGCCCCTGGTCGCGGCGTTCGGAAAGACCCATCCGCAGGTCGAGCTGCGGCTGGTCGGCGCCTATACCGGCCACTTGATCGACTGGCTGCATCGCGGCGAGATCGACGTCGCCATCCTGTACGATCCGCACGCCGCAAGGTCGCTGCGCACGGAGCCGCTGTTGCTCGAGGAGCTGTTCCTGATCGGCCCGGCCGGATCGGACCTTTCAGCCGACTGCCCGATCCCGTTCAGTGATCTCGACGGCAAGCGCGTCCTTTTGCCCAGCACGCGCCATGGCCTCAGGACGATCGTCGAGCAGTGCGCCGAGGAGGCCGGCATCGACCTGCATATCGCCGTCGAAGCGGATTCCTACGCGACCTTGAAAGATCTGGTCCGTCACGGTCACGGCTGGACGATCCTGCCGCTGTCGCCGATCCACGACGACATTGCGGCGGGCCGACTTGTGGCGGCACCACTCATCGATCCGGCGCCCGTACGGCAACTGGTCCTGTCCTATCCAGCCGACCGGCCGGTCTCGCGCCTCACGCGTTTTGCCGGCGACACGATCGCCGACATCGTCGCCGATCAGGTCGAACGGAAGATCTGGCCGGGACAGCTGCTCAGAACGGCTTGAGCACCACCAGGAAGACAATGGCAATCATCAGCAGGGTCGGTACTTCGTTCCACCAGCGATAATAGTTGGCGGGCCGCACATTCTGATCCGCCGCGAATTCCTTGCGCCAACGGCCGTACAGGTGATGCACGACGGTGAGGACGCAGACCAACGCGAACTTCGCGTGCCACCAGCCGGAGTGCCACCATTCGCCCTGCCAGGCGAGCAGAAGGCCGAAGACCCAAGTCCCGATCATCGCCGGGTTCATGATGCCGCGCAGCAGGCGGCGTTCCATGGTCTTGAAGGTCTCGCTCTGTACCGAGCCCTTCTCGGCATCGGCGTGATAGACGAACAGGCGCGGCAGGTAGAGCAGGCCCGCCATCCAGGCGATGACCGAGATGATATGCAGCGCCTTCAGGATCTCATAGAGCATCGCGCACCAGCCCGGCGAGGCCCTCGATGAACTTCGGGTGCGTGCCCACGGTCGGCACGCGGATGTAGGCCGGAACGCCGGCTTCCTTCGCCAGCCCGCGATAGTCGATGTCGAGTTCGACCAGCGTTTCGGAATGTTCCGACACGAAGCTCAGCGGATAGAGAACGATGGCTTTCTTGTCGGTCGCCGCGCGCTTGATCTCTTCCTCGGTCGGCGGACCGATCCATTTCAGCGGACCGACGCGGCTCTGGTAACACACGGTCCAGTCGACGCTACCGAGCCTGTCGGCGATGGCCTTCGCCGTCTGCTCGACATGGCGCTGATAGGGATCGCCCTTCTTCACGATCTTCTCGGGCAGGCCGTGCGCGGAGAACAGCACGCGCACCGGCTGGTTGCCCGCTTCGGTCAGTCCCTGCTTCACCAGGTCGACCGAGGCCTCAATGAAACCCGGCTCCACGGGATATTCCTTCACCTCGGTCGTCGGCACCTTGAACGGTGCGGCCTTCTGCCAGGCCTCGAACGACGAGCCGGTCGTCGTGGTCGAGAATTGCGGATAGAGCGGAAGCAGCACGATGCGGTCGGGCTTGAAGCGGCCGACCGAGCGCACGACAGCCTCCGTCATCGGATGCCAGTAGCGCATGCAGACATAGCCGCGCCATTCGTCCTGGTTACCCTTGCCGAGCTCTTCCTCCAGCGCCCGCGCTTGTGCCTCGGTCTGGCCGAGGATGGGCGAGCTTCCGCCAATCTTCTCGTAGATGCCTTGTGCCTTCGGGGTCCGACGATGGGCGATGAACCGCGCCAGCGGCAACCGCAACCATGACGGCAGACCGATGATCGCGGGATCGCTGAACAGGTTGCGCAGAAACGGCTGCACCGCCTCGAGCGAATCCGGTCCGCCGAGATTGAACAGGATGATGGCGACTTTCACGTCAGCTCGGCTTCCAATTGCGCACGATCTCGACGAGCCGTGCGACATGGTCGGGCGGCGTTTGCGGCACCACGCCATGGCCGAGATTGAACACGTAGGAACCGTGGCCGAGCTTGTCGAGGATGCGCGTCGCCTCACGCTCCATCGCCTCACCGCCGGCCACCACCATGATCGGATCGAGATTGCCCTGCACGCAGATATGCGGCTGCACTTCCTTGGCAGCCCAGTGCGCGCCGATACCGGTGTCGAGCGACAGCGCGCTGAACGTTTCAGGCAGGCGGTACATCAGCGCCGCCGGACCGACGGCGCGCGGAAAGGCGATGATCGGCACATGCGGATGACGCTCGCGCAACCCCTTGGCGATGCGCACCATCGGATCGAGCGACCAGTGGAAGAGCTGTTCTTCCGGCAGCACGCCCGCCCAGGAATCGAAGAGCTGCACGGCATCGACGCCGGCATCGACCTGATGGCCGAGATGATCGACGACTGCGTCGATAAGAAGATCGATCAGCAGCTTGAAGGATTCGGGATGGGCGTAGGCCCATTTCTTCACCTTGGCGAAGTCCTTGCTGCCGCTGCCTTCGATCATGTAGCAGGCAAGCGTGAAGGGCGCGCCGGCGAAGCCCAGCAGCGCGGTGTCCTTGGGCAGCTCGGCGCGCGTACGGCGGATCGCCTCGTAGACCGGCGCCAGATGCTCCTGCAGGCGGGCTCGCGACAGGCGGCCGAACTGCGAGGGATCGGTCAGCGCCTCGAGCTTCGGCCCTTCTCCTTCGGCGAACCAGACCTTCTGGCCCAGCGCATCGGGCACCACGAGGATGTCGGAGAAGATGATCGCGGCATCAAACCCGAACCGCCGGATCGGCTGCAGGGTCACCTCGACGGCCTTGTCGGGCGTGTAGCAGAATTCGAGGAACGACTTCGTCGTCGCCCGCACGGCGCGATACTCCGGCAGGTAACGTCCCGCCTGGCGCATCAACCAGACCGGTGGCGTCGCATGCCTCTTGCCGGCCAACGTCTCCAGGAATTTTCCGCCGCTCACTCTCTGTCCCTCATGCTTCCTTCTACTCTATTCATAGAAGGTAGTAGCAGTAGTAGAGCCTGTGCCATGTGGGGATGCGCCTTATTGGCCATCGGTCCCCAGGCGCCTGTGGATCGGAAAACAGCGATTCCACGCGACTCGCGGGCCTGATTCCCGACTCGCATGTCATTCGTCCCGAACTGTACGCAAGGGACGATCGTTCGGATGGGTAGGGTGAGTCGTGGCCTGAATCCGAGCCGGGTGGATCGATGCCCTGCTTGTCCCCGAAATTCCCGCCGCAATCCCGCGTTTCTCCCGGCGCGCCTGTGGGGTAAAACGGGTCGTGGCCAACCGGAATTTTCACGTTCATCTCGTGTCCGATTCGACCGGTGAGACCGTGTCGAGCGTCGCGCGCGCGTGCCTCGTCCAGTACGAGGGAATCTTCGTGCAGGAGCATGTCTGGTCGCTGGTGCGATCGCCGGCGCAGATGGAAAAGGTGATGCAGGCGGTCGAGCGCGATCGCGGGCCCGTCCTCTACACGCTGGTCGATCCCGAACTGCGCGACGTGGTGCGCGATCATTGCCGGCGCCTGCAGCTGCCTTGCGTCGGCGTACTCGATCAGGCGATGAGCGTGCTGGCCGTGCATTTCCATTCCAAGAGCGAGCAGTGGCCGGGCCGCCAGCATCAGCTCGACGAAGGCTATTTCGACCGTATCGACGCCATGCACTACACGCTGGCGCACGATGACGGCCAGTCGACGCACGATCTCGACGATGCCGACGTGATCCTGGTCGGGCCGTCGCGCACGTCGAAGACACCGACCTGTGTATATTTGGCCAATCGCGGGGTCCGCGCGGCCAACGTGCCGCTGGTGCCGCAGGTGCCGCCGCCGGTCGAACTCGAGGAGGCCAAGCGGCCATTGATCGTCGGTCTGATCACCGATCCCGAGCGGCTGGTGCAGATCCGGGTCAACCGGCTCCGGCTCATGCAGCAGGACACCGAGTCGGAATATACCGACATGGACACCGTGCAGGGCGAGATCCAGGACGCCCGCCGCCTCTACGCCCGCCGCAAGTGGGCCACCATTGACGTGACGCGACGGTCCATCGAGGAGACTGCCGCCGCGATTCTGCAGATGCTGGCGACCCGCCGGGAACAGCGATTGCAATCGACCTAGGAAACCGAAGCAGGAGGCGACCATGAAGGCAGCCTTGGGTGCGTTGAGTCTGGTTCTGTCGGGTACCGTAGCCCTTGCCGCCAACGGCATCGACGTGACGCGCGGGGGCGATTCCAACGTCTACGGCAACTGCGTGCCGAGCCTGGTCGTCGAGAACAAGTCGGGCGAAACCATCGACTATCTCCAGGTGGATGTCGTCCTTGCCTTGCGTGACGGCCGCCAACGTACAGTCGAGCTGCAATCGGCCTATCGCGAAGGCGCGCCGGCTCCCATAGCCCCGGGCGGCCGGGCGACCCTCAGCCAGCACCTGGACACGTCCCGGGCCCTGGGCGTTCCCTGTGGAGAGGTCGCCGAAAGGCGGGTGTCCCGCACAATTTGCGAGACGGCTCATGGCATGGCGTGTGCATCTTCGGTTAGTGTGCACCCTTAGACTTTCTCTCCGAGGCAATTCATGAATCTTCGTCGTAGGACCGTGCTGGGCGCCGCGGGCGCCTCGCTTCTCGCTGCTCCGGCCCTCGGCCCTGCCTTGGCTCAGGATTATCCGAACAAGCCGTTGAAGATGATCGTTCCCTACCCGCCCGGCGGCGGAACGGACGGGCTCGGCCGCATCACCGCTCAGTTCCTGTCGGAGAAGCTCGGCCAGCAGATCGTCATCCAGAATGTCGGCGGCGCCTCGGGCACCATCGGCTCCGAGATGGTCCGCCGGGCCGAGCCGGACGGCTACACCATCCTGTTCAATGCCAGCCTGTTCGTGTTGGGCAAGACGGTGGTCCCCTCCTGCCCCTACGACCCGCAGACGGATTTCCGCGCCATCGCTCAGGCCGGCGAGGCGCCTCTGGTGATGCTGGCCAACAACAACGTGCCGGGCGCCGACTATGCCGCCACCATGGCGGCCGTGAAGGCGGATCCGAAGAAGTTCTTCGTCGCGATCTCCTCCGGCGGCTCCGCCGGCCATATCGCGACGCTGGCCTGGCTGAAGCGCATCGGCGTTCCGCTCGACCAGATCCTCTACAAGGGCACGGCGCCGGCCAACACCGACCTGATGTCGGGCAGCGTTCAGTTCTTCATGGACCCCTGGACCGCACTGCTGCCGCTTGCCACGTCGGGCCGGGCCAAGGGCCTGTTCGTGACGTCGAAGGAACGCACGCCGCTTGCGCCGAACATTCCGACGAGCGCCGAAGTCGGCCTGAAGGATTTCAACCTGAGCTCCTGGTACGGCGTGTGGGCGCCCAAGGACACGCCCGAGCCGATCGTGACCAGGCTCGCCGCGGGTATGGCCGAGGTCTCCAAGGACAAGGCCTTCATCGACAAGACCACCTCGCTCGGCATCGTCCCGACCGGCCGCGGCCCGAAGGACTTCGCCGCTTTCATCAAGCAGGAGGTCGAGACCAACACCGCTCTGCTGAAGGAAGCCAACTTCAAGCCGGAGTGACGGGCCTCGGCCGTCATCCCGAGCATTTGCGAGGGATCCGTTAACGACGGAAGGCGGCGGAGCGATCCGCCGCCTGTTCAAGCCGACGTTCGAGCCTGGCGATACTTCAGCGTTATTGCGATCGTACGCAGGGCGCTGAGAGCGAAGCAGAGGAAGGCGACGCATATGAACAGGCCAAGGTAGGGGACGAAGTATCCCAGCCTGGTCTGAGCGACGAATTGGCCGCCGGCAACGATGAACAGCCACAAGCCTGCGCAGGCCAGCGACAGGCCGAGCGGGAAAGAGCCTTCGACATAGTGACGTGGTTTCGGGATTCGCCGCGTCATGACCGAAAAGACGAGATAGGCCGACATTCCGAGAAACCAGAGATAGATGGCTGCGTGGATGACCAGGATCCACGGCGCGGGTTGCAGGACCTTCTTCCAGCACCAAAGGATCGGCGGGGAATAGCTGCAGACCCGGTCAAGGATGTGGGCGAGCAAAGGCGGTGCAAGCTGATCGAGCGGCGGTACCGAAAACACAATCATTGCCGCCAGAGCGCATGGAAGCGGACTCAGGAGAAGCAGCCTCTCCCGCCACGAAGAGACTTCGAGATGGTACCGCCGGCGGGGCTTTACCGGCCGCTGAGCGTTTGCCGATTGATGTGCGAAGTAGAAGAAGGCCGCGGTCGCGATCAGGGCCACAACGACGAGAAGAAGAAATCCCATGGGTTCGATGGAAAGCCGACGGCTATTCCGCTGCCTTCGCCACCGGATCGAAGCGCGAGTCGAAGTCGCGTATAGTGGCTTCGACCGTGGTGGAGATCTGCTTCAGCTTGTCGGTGTGCACGACCTTCAGGCCGAACAGGTCCTTTACGTAGAAGACGTCGACCGCGCGCTCGCCGTAGGTCGTGACATGCGCGGTGGCGATCTGCAGGTTGAGGCGCGTCAGCGCTCGCGTGACGACGTGCAGGAAGCCCGGCCGGTCGCGGCCGTTGACCTCGATCACGGTGAAGGCATCGGACGCGTTGTTGTCGATCAGCACGCGCGGCTCGACGGTGAAGACGCGGTCGCGCTTGGGCCATGAAGCCCGCTGGCTGTCGAGTTCGCGCTGGATGTCGAGCCGATTGGACAGCGAAAGCTCAACGCGGGCGGCCAGCCGCGCCAGCCGCTGCGGCCCGTCGAACGGCTTGCCCTCGAGGTCCTGGATCCAGAACGTGTCGAGCGCCATGCCGTTGGCCAGGGTGAAAATCTTGGCGTCGACGATGTTGGCGCCGCTGATCGCCATGGCGCCGGCGAGGCGGGCGAACAGGCCGTGCGTGTCGAGCGTGTAGATCGTGACCTCGGTGACGGAGCGCTCCTCGTCGACCCGATGCTCAATGGCGAGCGGCTGCTTGGCCCTTTCGGCGCCCCGCACCAGCTCGGCCTGGCGGATCAGCGTCTCGATCGGGAAGGACAACCAGTAGGAGGCGTAGCCGCGCGCGAAATGCGCTTCCTTCTCCTCGTCGCTCCAGCCCGGCAGGCGCTTGGCGATCTCGGCCTGGATATGCTTGATGCGCTCCCCGCGGCCGCCGGTCAGCGTGCCGCCAGACAGGACCTGCTCCGTCGCGTTGTAGAGCTGGCGCAGGAGCGCTGCCTTCCAGTTGTTCCAGACGTTCGGCCCGACCGCGCGGATGTCGCACACGGTGAGGACCAGCAGCAGGCGCAGCCGCTCGGGCGACTGGACGAGAGCTGCAAAGGTGTCGATGGTCTTGGGATCCATCAGGTCGCGCTGGAACGACGTCGCCGACATGGCGAGGTGATAGCGCACCAGCCACGCCACCGTTTCCGTCTCGGCGGCGCTGAGGCCCAGCCGTGGCCCGAGCTGCATCGCCACGTCGGCGCCCAGCACGGAATGATCGCCGCCGCGGCCCTTGGCGATGTCGTGCAGCAGCACCGCGAGATAGAGAACCGGTCGCGACAGGATCTTGTGCACCACTTCGGCCGACAGCGGATGGTCTTCCTTGAGCGCACCCGATTCGATCTTCGAGAGGATGCCGATGGCGCGGATCGTGTGCTCGTCGACCGTGTACGTGTGGTACATGTCGTGCTGCGTCTGCGCCACGACCCGGCCGAAGTCGGGCACGAAGCGGCCGAACACGCCGGCCTCGTTGAGGCGGCGCAACGTCGTCTCCGGATCGTGGCGAGATGTAAGCATCTCCATGAAGAGACGGTTCGCATCCGGGTCGTTCCTGAGTTTGTCGACCAGCCGGATATTGTGCGTGATCAGCCGCAGGGTCGCGGGATGGATGTCGAGATCGTTCTCCTGCGCCACATGGAAGAGACGCAGGATCGCCACCGGATCCTTGGTGAACGCATCCGGTGAAGCAACCGCGAGCCGCTCGCCGTCGAGGCGGAAGCCTTCGAGCTCGCGCGGCCGCAGGCTCTGCCACAGCGCCGCGAGCTTGGGCTTGCGGCGGCGGCTGTCCTCGAGCGCCGCCACGAAGATGCGCGTGAGGTCGCCCACCGTCTTGGCGTGGAGATAATAGTGCTTGGTGAAACGCTCGACGCCGCGGCTGCCGGGCCGGTCCTGGTAGCCCAGGCGCGCGGCGATCTCGCGCTGGAGATCGAACGACAGGCGATCGTCGGCGCGGCTTGTCAGATAGTGGATGTGACAGCGCACCGTGGAGAAGAAGCGCTCGGCCCGCTCGAAGTGTCGCGCCTCTTCCTTCGTGAGCACACCCTTGGCCACCAACTCGCCGGGCTCGCTCACGCGGTAGAGATACTTGGCGATCCAGAACAGCAGGTGCAGGTCGCGCAGACCGCCCTTGCCTTCCTTGACGTTGGGCTCGACGACGTAGCGCGAATCGCCCATGCGGTGGTGGCGCTGGTCGCGCTCCGCCAGCTTGGCGTCGACGAAGTCGCGCCCGTCGCCGGTATAGAACTTCTGCGCGAAGCCGCGCTGCAGCTCGTCGAACAGGGCGCGGTCGCCCCACAGGTAGCGCGCTTCCAGCAGCGCCGTGCGGATCGTCTGGTCGCGTTCGGCGTAGCGCAGGCTCTCCTCGACCGTGCGGGTCGCGTGGCCGACCTTCAGCCCGAGGTCCCACAGGAGATAGAGCATGAACTCGACGATCTGCTCGCCGCGCGGTGTCTGCTTGTAGGGCCGCAGGAACAGCAGGTCGATGTCGGACAGCGGCGCCAGCTCGCCGCGGCCATAACCACCGGTCGCCACGAGGCCCAGCCGCTCACCGGCACTGGGATTGGCAGCGGGATAGGCGCGCTGGTCGGCAAAGTCGTAGAGAACCCGGATGATCTGATCCATCAGGTAGGAGGTCGCGACCAGTACCGCCGGCCCGTCGTTCCTGAGCGGGCCCGGCTCCTCGAAGCGGCGCCGGATCTCGGCGCGGCCTTTGGTCAGTGCGTCGCGCAGCAGGGCGAGCACCGGCGGACGCGGCGGCTCAGCCCCCTCCGGCAGGTCCTCGACCAGGCGGGCGAGGGCTTCCTCGAGGGTGCGGCGGCGCACGATGGCGCGGCGGTCCGGGATCTCGTCGTAGGGTTGGGCCATAGCGGGCGGATACTACAGGGCGGCGATGCCCTAAAGTAGGGCTCATGACCCAGTCTTTCACCCTCGCCGTTTTCACCAAGAATCGCGTGAACCCGGCCTATGACGCGGCGCGACTGGCCGTCGACCGGGTCGCGGCCGAGGCCGGCGCCCGCACCGTGCACTATGTGCCCGCCACACCGGACCATGTCGGCGAGCAGAAGGCCCTGGTGGCCGAGGCGCTGGCGGCGCGGCCGGATGCGGTCCTGTTCAACCCGACCGACGATGTCGCGATGGAAGAGGATGTGGCCCGGATTGCTGCGGCCGGCATCCCGGTCGCGGTGTTCATCAATCGGATGAAGGGGCCGATCCTGACCTTCGTGGGCTCCGACGATGTCCGGGTGGGCGAGACCATTGCCCGCGCGCTGTTCCAGGGGCTGGGCGGCAGCGGCAAGGTCGTGGCGCTCGACGGCACGCCGGGCGCCCGCACCGCGCGCGACCGTACGGAGGGGCTGAAGCAGGCGCTGGCGGGATATCCGGGCATCGAGCTGGTGGGCTCGCAGGTCGGCTACTTGCAGGAGGCGCCGGCCCGGACGGCGATGGAAGAGCTGCTGAAGGCCCATCTGCAGATCGACGGTGTCTGGACGGCCAACGACGTCATGGCCTTCGGCGCGCTGAAAGCGCTGCAGGAGGCCGGCCGGACCGCGACCGTCGTCGGCATCAACGGCCTGCCGACGGCAATCGAGCACATCGAGCGCGGCACTATGCTGGCCAGCGTCGATTTCAGCGCCTTCAACATCGCGGCCATCGCCGCCCGCGCCGTGCTGCGGCATCTGGCGGGCCAGCCCGTGCCTCGTGAGATCATGGTGCCGGCCGAACTGATCGACCGGTCCAACTGCCATCGCTGGAAGGTGCCGTTCGAGCAGCGGCCCGTCCCGAATTGGGCCGATTTCGTGCGATAGTGACCAATATCATGTCGTTCAAAGCATTCCTCGCGACCCTGGCGATCCTGCTGAGCGCCGGTGCGGCCCATGCCCAGGGCGCACGCCCTGCTCCGCCCGCGGCGCCCGCAGCCTCCGGCCAGATCGATATCAACAGCGCCAGTCGCGACGATCTCATGTCGCTCGACGGGATCGGCGAAGTGCGGGCCGACGCGATCATCCGGGCGCGTCCCTTCAAGGCCAAGACGGATCTGGTCGAGCGCCGCCTGATCCCCGAAGCGCTCTACGAGAAGATCGCCGACAAGGTGATGGCCCGCCCGCCGCCGGCCGCGCCACCACAGCGTCCAGCCCAGCCCGCTCCGAAGCGGACGTGAACGAATCGACCATCTATGCGCTGGGCACACCGACGCCCACGCGCGCGCATCCCGGCGCGCTCGCGGTCATCCGGCTGAGCGGTCCGCGCGCCAGCGATGCGCTGGAGCGGCTGACCCGGAAGCCGCTGCCGACGCCGCGCCGCATGGCCCTGCGCACCTTGCTCGATCCCTTGACCGGCGAGGCCTTCGACAAGGGTCTGGTCGTGTGGTTCGCCGCGCCGAATACAGAGACCGGCGAACCGATGGTCGAACTGCATCTCCATGGCGGGCGCGCCGTGGTTGGCGCGGCACTCGATGCCATTGCCCATCTGGGCTTCTGTCGCCTCGCCGAGCCCGGCGAGTTCACGCGCCGTGCCTTCGAGCACGGCAGGCTCGATCTCACCGAGGCCGAAGGCATCGCCGACCTGGTGGCGGCCGAGACGGCGGCGCAGCGGCGGCAGGCGCTGCAGCAGATGGATGGCGCGCTGCACCGGCTCTACGAGGACTGGCGCAGCAAGGGCCTGCGTGCGCTCGCTCACCTCGAAGCAGCGATCGACTTTCCCGACGAGGATCTTCCCGAGGGATTGGCCGACGAAGTGCGGGTCGCCATCGCGGGCCTGCAGGCCGAGATCGCGGCTCACCTAAAAGATCGCCGCGGCGAGCGGCTGCGCGACGGGCTTTCCATCGCGATCATCGGTCCGCCCAATGCCGGCAAGTCGTCGCTGCTCAATCTCCTGGCGCGTCGCGAGGCGGCGATCGTGTCGGAGACAGCCGGCACGACGCGCGACGTGATCGAGGTCCATCTCGATCTCGGCGGCTGGCCCGTGGTGCTGGCCGACACCGCAGGCCTCCGCGAATCGGGCGATGCGATCGAGCAGGAAGGCGTGCGTCGTGCGCGGGCGCGGGCGGCGGCGGCCGATCTGCGCGTACTGGTGCTCGATGCATCAGGCGATTGGCGAGCGGAGATGCAGGCGATCACCGGCGCGACCGAACGCTGGGACAAAACACGCGACATCGTCGTGGTGAACAAGACGGATCTCGTTCGTGCGAACGATCCCGAAATCGTTTCTCTATCTGCGAAGGGCGGTGTGGGCCTGCCTGAACTGCTCACACGACTGGAACGGTCGGCCGAGGCCTCGATGGAGGAAGGCGCCGGTGCGCCGCCGCTCACGCGGGCGCGCCATCGCGAAGCGCTGATCGAATGTCAGGAGTCGCTCGAACGGGCGCTGCACGCCCCTGAGGTTGCGCTGGCGGCCGAAGACCTCAGGCTCGCCATGCGCGCCATCGGCCGCATCACCGGAACGGTGCGTCTCGACGAGCTGCTCGACGTCATCTTCCGCGACTTCTGCATCGGCAAGTGATGCATTAGCCGCCGCGCTTCGTCCCACCAGGCAGTTGCGCTTCCGGGGCGGCGACGCGCGGGAGGCCGGGCAGGATCTTGTCGACGGTGATCGGATAGTCGCGCACCCGCACGCCGCAGGCATTGTAGATGGCGTTGGCCACCGACGCGCCGGCGCCGCAGATGCCGAGTTCGCCCACGCCTTTGGCGCCGAGCGCATTGGCCTTGTCGTCATACTCTTCGAGGATCACCGCCTCGACATCCGGCACGTCGGCGTGGACAGGCACGTGATAGTGCACGAGGTCGTTGGTGACGAAGGCGCCGTAGCGCAGGTCGAGCACCGCATCCTCGTGCAGCGCCGAGGAGACGCCCCAGATCATGCCGCCGATCAGCTGCGAGCGCGCCGTCTTGGCGTTGAGGATGCGGCCGGCGGTAAACACGCCCAGCATGCGCCGTAGCCGGATTTCTCCGGTGATTGAATCGACGCCGACCTCGGCGAAGTGGGCGCCATAGGAATACTGCGAGAACTTCTTGTACTCCTCGCCGGGCTTCACGCTGCCGGTGGCCGTGAGGCCTTGAGCACCCTCGCCGGCATCGAGCTTCGCCTTGAGTTTCAGGCAGGCATCATGGAGCGCCGCGCCGCAGCTCGCCGCGCCGAATGAACCGCCGGAGCCCGGCGTGTCTGGGAAAGAGCTGTGGCCCAGGCGCACATTGACCTTGTTCACCGGGATGCCGAGCGTCTCGGCCGCGATCTGGGCGAAGATCGTGTAGGAGCCGGTGCCGATGTCGGTCATGTCCATCTCGACGACCGCACGATCGGCGCTTTCCATCGTGACCCGTGCTTCGGCCGTCCGCAGATAATTGGCGCGCATCGCCGAGGCCATGCCCATGCCGACCAGCCACCTTCCGTCGCGCACGCGACCGGGTTGCGCCTGTCGCTTGTCCCAGCCGAAACGTTTCGCGCCTTCCTGGAGACACGGCACGAGATTGCGTGTCGAGAAGGGGACCTTCTTCTCGGGATCTTCCTTCGGTTCGTTGCGGATGCGTAGCTCGACCGGATCGATCTTCAGCCGCTCGGCCAACTCATCCATCGCCTGCTCCAGCGCCAGCATGCCGATCGCCTCACCCGGCGCCCGCATCGCGTGGGCGGACGGCAGGTCGAGGGCGGCGATGCGCTGGGAGGTGAAGCGGTTTGGCGCGGCATAGAGGGCGCGCGTCGTCATTACGACCGGCTCGGAATACTCATCCGAGCGCGCGCTCTGGGCATGCGATTCGTGGGCGATGGCGGTCAGCGTGCCGTCCTGTTCCGCGCCCAGCCGGACCTTCTGGATCGAGGCGGGCCGGTGCGGCGTCGCGTGGAACATCTGCTGACGGGTCAGTGCGACACTGACGGGACGCTTGAGTTCGCGCGCCGCGAGGGCGGACAGGACGATCTCGGGCGTCAGGGTCAGCTTGCCGCCGAAGCCGCCGCCGATGTACTCGGCGATCACCTCGACCTTCTCCTTCGGCACGCGCAAAGTCACCGCCAGCGACTTGTGCGCATTGTCCACCAGCTGCACGGCGCAATGGATGGTGAGCTTGTCGCCGGTCCATTCGGCAACGGCGGCATGCGGTTCGATCATGCTGTGCGACTGGTAGGGCGTCGTATAGGTCGCCTCGATCCGCACGGGTGCACGGGCGAGCGCCGCGTTCACGTCGCCCATCTTGCTGTCGCCCGACTCGGGCGCCTTGCCCTTCTTGGGATCGTAGGCCTGCGGGCGCGCCGCTTCGAGATCGTAGGTGCCGGTCTCGCGCTTGTAGGCGACGAGGATCGCCTCGCCCGCCGCGCGTGCCGACTCGCGCGTGCGCGCCACGACGAGCGCAATCGGCTGGCCGAAGTTGCGGATCTTCGCATCGCTGAGCTGCGGACTCACCCGCGCGGTTCGATCCTCGCTCTTGGCCGGCGGCAGGGGCGCCTGACGCGGCGCATTCTCGTGCGTCATCACCAGCAGCACACCCGGCATTTTTTGTGCGGCGGCAGAGTCGATGGTGGCAATCTCGCCGCGCCCGATCGTCGAGGTGACGATGTAGCCGTAGGCCAAGCGGTCGGCGCTGTGATCGGCGCTGTAGAGCGCCGCACCGGTGACCTTGGCGCGGCCATCGATGCGATCGACGGGTTGGCCGATGATGTTGTCGGGCATGCTCAGCCTCCTGCCTTCGCCAAGTCGCCGAGCGCGCCGGCGACGGTGCGCTTTGCGAGATCGATCTTGAATTCGTTGTGCTTGCGGCCGACGGCGCCCTTCATCGAAGCCGTGGCGGCGGCATCGAATGCTTCGTCGCCCGCCGATGCGCCGACCAAGGCCGTCTCCGCTGCGCGCGCGGGCCATGGCTTGTGTGCCACGCCACCCAGCACCAGCCGCGCCTCGCGCACCTTGCCGTCCGCGACATCGAGCAGCGCCGCAACGGAGACCAGGGCAAAGGCGAACGACGCCCGGTCGCGGACCTTGCGATAGACCTGACGTCCCGCCGGTGGCGGCGGCAGAATGACCGACGTGATCAGCTCGCCGGCCTTCAGTGTCGTGTCGTTCTCCGGCGACGTGCCCGGCAGGCGATGCAGGTCGGAGACCGGCACCTTGCGCGTCGCACCGTCGGCCGTCTGGACCTCGACCTCGGCATGGAGCGCCGTCATCGCGACAGCCATGTCGGAGGGATGAACGGCGATGCACGAATCCTTGCCGTCTTCCGCGACGCCCAGCACCGCGTGCATGCGGTTGTAGCCTTGCAGGGCGGAGCAGCCGCTGCCGGACGCCCTTTTGTTGCAGGGCTTGGAGACGTCATAAAAATACGGGCAACGTGTACGCTGCAGGAGATTGCCGGCCGTCGTTGCCTGGTTGCGCAGCTGCGCCGAGGCGCCATTCAGCAGCGCGAGCGACAACATGGGGTAGCGCTGGCGCACGCGATCATCCGCTGCGAGTTCGGCATTGCTCACCATCGCGCCGATGGCGAGGCCGCCGTCCGCCGTCTCGTCCACGCCGCGCAACGGAAGGCGCGAGACGTCGACCAGATGACGCGGACGCTCCACATCGACCTTCATGAGGTCGAGCAGATTGGTGCCACCGGCGATGAGCCGTGCACCCGGCTGGCCGGCGGCGCGCACGGCGGCGGCGACGTCGTTGGGCCGCTCGTAGGTAAAGGCCCTCATGTCGAACCTTCCTTGGCTTCCAGGATGGCCGCCACGATGTTGGGATAGGCCGAGCAGCGGCAGATATTGCCGCTCATGCGCTCGCGCACTTCGTCCGGCGTGATGCCCGGCGCAGACGCGATGTCGGTGCTCGCAGCCGAGGGCATGCCGTGCTTGATCTCGGCCAGCATGCCGACCGCCGAGCAGATTTGGCCCGGCGTGCAGTAACCGCACTGGAAGCCGTCATGCTTCACGAAGGCGGCCTGCATCGGGTGCAGTTCCTGCCCGCGCGCCAGCCCCTCGATGGTGACGATGCGGTCGCCGTCGCGCTGGGCCGCCAGCGACAGACAGGCATTCATGCGCATGCCGTTGACCAGCACGGTGCAGGCGCCACACTGGCCGTGGTCGCAGCCTTTCTTGGTGCCCGTGAGTTCGAGATGGTCGCGCAGCGCATCGAGCAGGGTCGTACGCGGATCGACCGAAAGTTCGCGGGGTTGGTCGTTGACCGTCAGCCGCACCTTCATGGTGGCGCCCGTTGGCGGACCCGGCTCGCGGGTCCCTGAGGGCTGGGCGGCGAGCTCGCGACCGAGTGCGGTGGTGAGGATGGTGGCCATGCCCAGCACGCGGCGGCTGATGTGGGGAGGTATGTCGGTCATGCCGAGTCGAACGGCGACCCGGGCCAAGGCGTTGCAACGACTCGGGAAAAGCCACGTTCAGGTCACGGTATAGTTCGTGAAATTGTAGAGGCGTATCGTGCGGAAACCCTGTCGCGCGCGCCAAGGTGATTCATGCGGAAGGACAGCCTTGCTCCCTATCGCGCCAAGCGCGACTTCAGCCTGACAGAGGAGCCGTCGGGCAAGGCCTCCGTCCCCAAATCGAAGCAGTTGCGGTTCGTCATCCAGCGCCACGATGCGACGCGGCTGCACTACGATTTCCGCCTCGAACTCGACGGCACCTTCAAATCATGGGCCGTCACGAAAGGCCCCTCGCTCGATCCCGCGGTGAAGCGCCTGGCGGTCGAGGTCGAGGACCATCCGCTCGACTACGGCGACTTCGAAGGCACCATTCCCGAGGGCCAGTATGGCGGCGGCACGGTCCAGCTCTGGGATCGCGGCTTCTGGATTCCCGAAGGCGATCCCCATGATGGGCTGAAGCGCGGCGACCTCAAGTTCACCCTGGCGGGCGAACGGCTGGAGGGAAGCTGGGTGCTGGTGCGCATGAAATGGGACCGAAAAGGCGGCGGCGGCAAGCGCACCAACTGGCTGCTGATCAAGCATCGCGACGCTGCTGCACATGAAGGCGACGGCGACAAGATCCTGAAGGATCCAAAGTCGATTGCCTCTGGCCGCACGCTGAAGGAGATCGCGCTCGGCACCGGCAAGGCGCCCAAGCCCTTCATGACGGGCAAGAAGCGGAGCGCTGGCGCGGTCTGGCAGAGCAATCGCAAGGATGGCGGTGAGACCGCGGCGCCCAGGAAGAGTAAGGCCAAGGCGAAGAAGGTCGCTTCGATGCCGAAGTTCGTCGAGCCGCAGCTCGCCAAGCTGGTGGAGCGCGCGCCGTCGGCCGAAGGCTGGGCGCACGAGGTGAAGTTCGACGGCTATCGGCTGCAGCTTCGTGTCGAGGATGGCGACGCCCATCTGCGCACGCGCAAGGGTCTCGACTGGACGGAGAAGTTCGCGGCGATCGCGAAGCAGGCGAAGAAGCTGCCGGACTGCATCCTCGACGGCGAAGCCGTGGCCCTCGACAAGCACGGCGCCCCGGATTTCGCGGCGCTGCAGGCGGCGCTGTCGGAAGGCCAGTCGGAGAAGCTGATCTTCTTTGCCTTCGACCTGCTGTTCCTAGAGGGCGAGGACCTGCGGCCGCTGCCGCTGTCGGAGCGCAAGGAGCGCCTCAAGGAATTGCTCGAAGACCTGCCGGAAAATGCCGGCCTGCGTTATGTCGATCACTTCGTGACGGCGGGCGATGCCGTGCTGCAATCGGCCTGCCGCATGCATCTCGAAGGCATCGTCTCCAAGGAACTCGATGCGCCCTACAAGTCGGGCCGTGGCGGCAGCTGGACCAAGGCCAAGTGCCGCGCCGGGCACGAGGTGATCATCGGCGGCTGGACCAGCGAGGGCCGCCGCCTGCGTTCGCTGCTGGCCGGCGTCCATCGCGGTGACGGCAAGAACCGCAAGCTCGTCTATGTCGGCCGGGTCGGCACCGGCTTCGGCGAAAGCGTGATGCGTTCCCTGGTGCCAAAACTGCGCGCGGTCGAGAGCAAGACGAGTCCGTTTGCCGCCGGCGCCAGCCCACCCAAGGAATCAAACATGCACTGGGCGAAGCCCGACCTGGTGGCCGAGATCGAGTTCGCCGGCTGGACCGGCGCGGGCAATGTGCGTCAGGCTGCCTTCAAGGGATTGCGCGGCGACAAGCCGGCCGAGGAGGTCGAGGCGGAAGTCGCGGCAAAGCCGGAGAAGGTCGAGATGGCGAAGCCGGTGCCCCGCAGGAGTGGGCCGCGCAAGACCGCGTCACGCAAGGCCAAAGCTGCTGCATCGTCGGGACCGGCGATCGTGATGGGCGTGTCGATCTCCCATCCCGACAAGCCGATGTGGCCTGACGAGAAGCCGCCGGTCACAAAGATCGAGCTGGCGCAATACTACGAGGCGATCGGCGACTGGATGATCGACCACATCGCCGGCCGCCCCTGCTCCATCGTGCGCACGCCCGACGGCATCGACGGCAAGCAGAAGTTCTTCCAGCGTCATGCCATGCCAGGATCGTCGCATCTCCTTTCCGAAGTGAAGGTCGATGGCGACAAGAAGCCCTATCTCCAGATCGACCGCGTCGAGGGATTGGCCGCCGTGGCGCAGATGGGCGCGACCGAGCTGCATCCGTGGAACTGCCAGCCCGGCAATCCCGAGCTGCCGGGCCGGCTGGTTTTCGATCTCGATCCCGCGCCCGACGTGAAGTTCGCAGCTGTGATCGCGGGTGCCAAGGAGATCGCCGCGCGCGTGAAGAAGCTCGGTCTCGTGCCCTTTTGCAAGACGACCGGCGGTAAGGGCCTGCACGTTGTCGTGCCGCTGACCGACGACAAGAAGAGTCCCGACTGGGATACGGCCAAGACCTTCGCGCGTGAGATTTGCCGGCGGGTCGCCGAGGACGAGCCCGATCGCTACGTGATCAACATGGCGAAGAAGGAACGGACCGGCCGCATCTTCCTCGATTACCTGCGTAACGACCGCACCTCGACGGCGGTCGCGCCCCTGTCGTCGCGCGCGCGTCCCGGCGCCACCGTGTCGATGCCCATCGAATGGACGCAGGTGAAGGCTGGCCTCGATCCGATGAAGTACACCGTGCGCACCGCGCCGGCTTTGCTGAAGCGCAGCAAGCCCTGGAAGGACTATGCGAAATCCGCCCGCCCGCTGCGCGTCGCCATCGAGAAACTTGTTAAGTCCTGACCGCCCACCCGTGTCATCCCGAGCGCAGCGAGGGATCCTTAAGCGACAGCAGTTGAAGGATCCCTCGCTTCGCTCGGGATGACAAACAGCCCGGAGCAACAACATGGCCAAGCAGAAAGCAATGCGACCGACCTGGGAGGGTCATCTGCGCCTGTCTCTGGTGACGTGTCCCGTCGCGCTCTACACCGCGACCGAGCGCACGGCCGACATCCATTTCAACCTGATCAATCCCAAGACCAACAACCGCATCCGAATGCAGTCGGTCGATGCCGGCACCGGCAAGCCGGTGGATCGCGCCGATCTGGTGCGCGGCTTCGCGGTCTCGAAGAACAAGTACGTGCTGCTCGAGAAGGAAGAGCTCGACGCGGTGCGGCTGGAGTCGACGCGCATCCTCGACATCGAGGAGTTCGTCGATGCGTCCGAGATCGACCGCATCTACTGGGACGAACCCTACTATCTCGCGCCGTCGGGCAAGACCGGCATCGAGGCCTATGCGGTGATCCGTGCCGCGATGGAAAAGCAGAAGAAGGTCGCGCTGGGTCGCGTCGTCATGCACCAGCGCGAACGCATCTGCGCGCTGGAGCCGCGCGACAAGGGCATTCTCCTCACAACCCTTCGGACCCACGACGAGATCCGCGCGACGTCGCAGGTGTTCGACCGCAGCCTGCCCAGGCCCAACACGCAGATGCTGCAGATCGCCGAGAAGATCATCGAGCAGCAGGACGCGAAGTTCGATCCCACGCGCTTCAAGGATCGCTACGAGGATGCCTTGCGCGAGCTGATCGCGAAAAAGAAGAAGGGTCAGCCGGTCGTGTCGGCGGCACCGGAGGAAGACGACGAGAAGGTCGTCGATCTGATGGAGGCGCTGAAGAAGAGCCTGAAAGGCGGCGGCGGTCCGTCACGCGAGAAGGCCGACCGTTTCCTCGAAGCGCATGGGCGCAAGGCGAAGCCCAAGGCAAAAGCCAAGACGAAGACCCGCCGCAAGACCGCATCCCGCAAACGCGCGGCTTAACTTCGCCGTCGTCTCGACCGGAGCGCGCAGCGCGGAGTGGAGAGACCTTTTTTCTACTTAGAGCCGTCAAATCGAGGAAAAAAAGGTCTCTCCACTACGCCTCGCTACGCGAGGCTCCGGTCGAGACGACGGAAATTTAAGTAGGTGAGTGTTCCTACCCCTATCGCTCCCATGCCACCGGCTGGGGGACGCCGTCGACCGTGAGGTGGCGGAAGGTGACGCCGTAGGCGGCGTCGATCACGCCGGCCGCGAGGGCGGTGTCGGGCGGCCCGTCGGCCGCGACCTTGTGATTGGCCAGCACGACGATCCTGTCGGCGAAGCGGGCTGCCAATCCGAGGTCGTGCAGAATCACGATCACGCAGGCGCCGCGGGCCGCTTCGGCGCGCAGGATGGTCATGGTCTCCAGCGCATAGGCCGGGTCGAGGCTGGCGACCGGTTCGTCGGCCAGGAGGATCGCGGCCTCGGTCGCGAGCGCCCGCGCCATCATCATGCGGGCCCGCTCGCCTTGGGACATGGTGTCGATGGGCCGGTCGGCCAGGCGCAGCCCGTCGACCCTTTCGAGCGCGCGTTGGATCGCTTCCGCATCCAAGGCCTTCGTCGGTCGGCTGAGATCGGCACCATGCGGCAGGCGGCCGAGCGCCACGAGGTCGCGGGCGCGCAACGGCCAATAGGCCGAGGCGGCCTGCGGCAGATAGGCGATGCTGCGGGAACGTACAGCGGGATCGACGGAGGTAAGCGGCTCGCCGCGCAGTTCGACCTGCCCAGCGGTCGGCGTATCGAGGCCCGCCAGATGACGCAGCAAGGTCGTCTTGCCCGCGCCGTTGGGTCCGACGATGGCGGTGACCTGATGGGCCTCGAAGGCGAGGTCGATGCCGTCGAGGACCACGGCATGGTCGCGGCGGCTCACGAGACCGCGGACGGCGATGGCGGTCTTGCTCATGTGGCGAGCCAGGCGGCGTGCGCCTTGCGCACCGCGCGCACCAGGAACGGCGCGCCGACCAGCGAGGTGAAGACGCCGAGCTGCAGTTCGGACGCCGTCGGGAGCAGGCGCACGACGATGTCGGCGCCCAGCACCAAAGCGGCGCCGACCAACATCGAGGGCACCAGCGTGCCGCCTGGGCGAAACCCGACGCGCGCACGGACGAGATGCGGGGCGATCAGGCCGACGAAGCCGATGACGCCCGCGACAGACGTGGCCGCGCCCACCATCAAGCCGACGCCGAGGGTGAGCCTGAGGCCGAGCGATCTCGTGTCGGCGCCCAGGCTGCGCGCGGTGTCCTCGCCCAGCGACAGCGCGTCGAGCCAGCGGCCGGCGCCCAGGACGATGACCGCGCCCAGGATCATGAAGGGCGCGGCTATGGCGAGGTAGCGCAGGTCCCGGTCGACGATCGAGCCGGCCAGCCAGAGCGAGATCTCTTGGTAGGCAAAAGGGTTCGGCGACAGCGCCAGGACCAGCGAGATCAGCGCCGCGGCGATGGCGTTGATCGCCACGCCCATCAGCAGCAGCGATACGGTCCCGGTGCCCGACCGCACCGCGCCCATCAGCAGGGCGACGGCAATCGCGGCGCCGGCGATGCCTGCGAGCGGCAGCGCCAATACGAACGCCGCGGCGAGGCCGCTGTAGAAAGCACAGACGGCGGCGAAACCGGCGCAGGCCGACACGCCGATCACGCCGGGCTCGGCCAGCGGATTGCGCAGCCAGCCCTGCAGCACCGCGCCGCTGAGGCCCAGTACGCCGCCGATCAGCAGGCCGAGGGTTGCGCGCGGCACCCGCAGCTCCCACACGATGGCCCAGCCGACCTCGTTGCCCAGCCGCCACGGCCACCACGCCGCACCGACCGCCAGCGACAGGAGGTAGAGCGCGGCCACCAGCAGGAGGAGCCAGCGGTTCATCGCCGTGCCTCCGCGAGGCGTCGCATCACTTCGAAATTGTCCGGCCCGGCGCAGATCGAATACTTGGTCGGCACCGACGCGAGCTTCGCCTTGCCCGCCAGGGCGAGCAGCGCGTGATGGCCCACGAACTCGGTGGCGCGCGCCGGACTGTCATTGGCGGTGCCGTCGAGCACCAGCAGATCGGGCTGGGCCGAGAGAACGGCTTCGAGCGACAGGCGGCCGAAGGACCCGATGCCGAGGTCGGCGGCGAGATTGCGATAGCCCGAGAGACGTAGCAGCTCGTCCATCAGGCTGCCCTTCCCGGACGTGCCGCGATTGGCCTCGAGATAGACCGCGGTGCCGAGCGGCGCGCCCGTCCAGGCGAGCTGGCGCCTCTGTTCCCGCATACCGGCGATCAGGGTGCGCCCGACTTCCTCGCGGCCGAACGCGGCGGACATCTGTTCGATGACGGTCTCGGCTTCCTCGATCGATGTCGCCCAGGGCAGTTCGAGAACGCGCACGTCGGCGCCGCGCAGCAGCCGTTTCAGCGGAGCGTGTGAGCCCTGGCCCAGGATCACGAGATCGGGACGAAGGGTCAGGATCGATTCGAAGGAGTCGCGTACGGACGGAAGGGCTGCGGCGCGGTCGGCCAGTGCGGAGAGGCGCCGGTCCTGCGACAGGTAGCTCACGCCCACGAGCTGGCCGGGTGCCGCAAGGCGTATCGCCATCTGGTCGAGGCAGAGATTGAGCGTCACCACACGCTGCGGCACCTGCGCGGTAGCCGGGAGGGCCGCGAGCAGCAGCACGAAGCACAGGAGGGAGCGGATGAGGCTTCTAAAACCCCCGTCGTCTCGACCGAAGCGCCGCAGGCGCGGAGTGGAGAGACCTTCTCTCCACCAAAAGCCGGCTAGGCGTCGAGAGAAGGTCTCTCCACTCCGCCTCGCTACGCGCGGCTCCGGTCGAGACGACGGGTTGTTTCTAGTAGGCATCATCTCGCGACGCGCCAGTTGGTGAGTTGGCGTGTGGCAGCCGTCCAGTCGACCAGCGCGATCCTCGGCTCGACCGAGGCGTGTGAGAAGACGATCGTGCCGTCGACGGCGGCGACCGACTGGGCCGCGTCGAAGTCGAGCACGTCCTTGCCGGTGCGATTGCAGACGAGGACCGGCCGGCCGGTCGTTTTGGAAGCGCGTTCCCATTCGCCGTCGGGCCCATGATGTCCCGGCGCCCAGGCGGCTGACGACAGGAGCAGGTCGACGCCCCGGGCCGCCGTCTCGTCGACGAGGCGGGTCGAGTACATGTCGGCGCAGACGAAGAAGCCGATGCGGCCGATGCCGTCGACCGCCAGGACCGTGGGCCGATCGCCCGGCGTCGACCAGGATTCCGAGCCCATCCGCAGCGCGTTCACCTTGCGATGCCGGCCGGTCACCGATCCGTCCGGCGCGAACAGCACTATGCTGTTGAACAGAGCGCCACTCTCCGGGGCGGCTTCCGGTGTGCCGAGCACCAGTGACGCCCCGGTCTCCCGCGCGAGCCCGCCGGCCCAGGCAAACAGTGCGGGTTGCCCGCTGGCGATCCAGTCGGTGCCCACGAGGTCGCGAAAACCGTAGCCGCTCACGGCAAGCTCCGGCGTCACGATCAGCCGGGCGCCGTTTGCGGCGGCCTGGCGTATGGCCCGCTCGATGGCAGCCCTGTTCGCCTCGACCTCCCCGGGTCGGGGCGCGAGGTGGAGCAAAGCTATGGTAGCGGTCGAAGCGGCGGCGGCAGGGGTCACGGTAGCGAAAGCTACGCCACCGGCGAAGACTTGCAGCAAGTTTCGCCGGTGGTGCTGTCGGGTCGTGCCGCTCAGAAGCGGGCCTTCACGCCGAAGAAAGCCTGGAAGTACGGCGCCTGGAAGCCTTCCGGCTCCTCATACACGCGGTCCAGGACGTTTTCGGCGCGGGCGAAGAGCTGGACGGACGGGATGACGTCGTACTGGGCCGTGATCCGCACCAGAGTATAAGGCGCCGGCGTCATGATCGCGCCGGTGACGGCGTTGGCGTCGTTGCGGCTGTTGACCTGCAGCACGCCGACGCCGAACAGCGTATTCTCCCACGGCCGCACCTCGGCGCGGATGTTGAAGACGTCGCCCGGACGGCGCAGCAGCGGCTGGTTGGCGTCGACGTTGCGCGCGATCAGGTGGGTGTAGTCGAAATAAAGGTCGAACCACTTCACCGGGCTGATCTGCAGGGTCACTTCAAAGCCCTCGGTCTGGGCGTTGGCGACGTTCTGCATCAGCGCGAAGGTCGGCGGCGCGCACTGGATGAGGTTCGAGTAGGTGTTGAAGAAGTAGGTGACGCCGGCCTTCACCTTGCGGTCAAACAGGCCCTGCTCCACGCCCACTTCGTAGCCGCGGCTGTATTCCGGCTGCAGGTTGGGATTGCCGCCGCAGAACGGCCCGGGACCGAACATTTCGATCAGCGCCGGCGCCTTGAAGGCCGTGCCGTAGGACGCCTTGATCTTGGTGTCGGTCGGCGCCCAGAGATACGACGCGCCGGCACGCCAGGTGCCGACGGTGCCGAACATGTCGTTCATGTCCACGCGGCCGCCGACGTTGAGGTTGAAGCCTTCGAATGGGTTGAGGCGGAGCTGTCCGTAGATGCCGGTCTGGGACATCGTTCCCCAGGACTGCGTGTAAGGCGTGAAGGGACCGACCGTGTTTGTGTAGGACCATTGCCGGTCGTAATCGATACCGCCGATCACTTCGATCTGGTCGATGATCTTCACCAGGTTCTTGAAATCGGCCTGCAGGCGGCGACCGTTGAACCAGCTGTCGGTGTTGAACGGGAACGGATTCTGCACGCTGGCATAGTCGAGATCGTGCCGCGTGATGGTGCTGTAGTTCACGCCGACGACCGGCTTCCAGCGTCCGTCGAAATACGAGCCTTCGATCTCGCCGCGCGTGTAGAACTGCGACGTGTAGGTGTTGGCGTTGGGATCTTCCAGTCCGACCTGGTCGTAGTTCACCTTGGCGTCGATGTAGCGGCCGTACCAGTTGAACTGGGTGTTCTCGTTGATCTCGAAACCGAGGCGCGCGGCGAGCGTGATGTTGCGATAGGGGTCGATGTCGACGAAGCCGCCGTTCGGCGTGAAGCGGGCGGGTACCGGTGTGTCGTTCGGGCTGAAAGTGGTGGCGACGCTCAGGTTGTAATTAAACTTCCCTTCGCTACCGCGCACGTAGGCGCCGCTGTTGCTCGTCAACCGCGTGCCGAGTTCGGTGAAGGCCGCGCCGTTCATCGGCCCCTTGCCGGCCTTGGTCACCATGTTGATGACGCCGCCCATCGCCTGGCTGCCGTACATCGTGCTCATCGGGCCGCGCACGACTTCGATGCGGTCGAGGTTCTCGGTGAGGAAGTTGCCGAAGTCGACCGCGCCGTTGCCGCTCGACGGATCGCTGACGTTGACGCCGTCGATCAACACCAGCACGTGGTTGGAATTGGAGCCGCGCACGAAGACCGAGGTCTGCGTGCCCACGCCGCCGGACTGTTGCACCGAGACGCCGGGGATGGTCCGTAGCACCTCGGCGGCATTGCGAAGCTGCCGGCGCTGCATCTCTTCCTGCATGACGACGGTGTAGCTGGCCGTGACTTTGTCCGGATCGGTCGGGAAGCGGTCAGCCGTGACGACCGTCGTGGGCATCATGGCGTCCGGTTCGGTCTGGGCGTGGACCGCCACCGGTGCCAGGACGGGCGAAAGCAGGAAAAGGCCAGACAGGATTCTCTGGATCGGCGTCATTGACGGATCTCCCCAAAACAGAACACGCACAAGGCGCGTCACCGCTCGGTTGACCGTCCCGTTGGATTGTCCCGTCCATCGGAAGAGCGACGCTATCGCCGGCAGGTCTTCTGGCTCGCGGGTCGTCGCTTCTGCTCGTCTTCCCGGACTTTTGGTCCAGTGACTCTTGGGCAGTCGCTCGCCGCTTACAGCTGCGGGTACAGCTGCCGATTAGCCCCCGAAGGAGCGACACGGCATTCCCTGTTAGCCTCCGGTTAAGGAGGACCGTCGATGCACACTCGTTAGGCAAGGCGGCGGCGGCCGTCAAGAATTTGGCGATCCTGTGGCATGCGACACGCGGGCCCTGTGGCCGTCGCGCTACAGCGCAGCGGACTCGACCGGCGCAGGCTGGGAGCGTAAATGGCCCGGCATGCAGGCCTTTCCTTATGATGTGATCGTGGTCGGCGGCGGCCATGCCGGCTGCGAAGCCGCAGCCGCGTCGGCGCGCCTCGGCGCATGCACCCTGCTTCTAACCCACCGGGTCGAGACGATCGGCGAGATGTCGTGCAATCCGGCGATCGGCGGATTGGGCAAGGGCCATCTGGTCCGCGAGATCGATGCGCTGGACGGGATCATGGGCCGCGCCATCGACCGTGGTGGCATTCAATTCCGGACACTGAACCTTTCGAAAGGGCCGGCGGTCCGCGGACCGCGCGCCCAGGCCGACCGCAAGCTTTACCGGCAGGCCATCCAGGCCTTGCTGGCGGAACAGGCGAACCTGGAGATCCGTGCCGAAGCAGTTGCAGACATCGTTATAGATGCACGCGGTGCGTGTGCTGGCGTGATCACCGAATCGGGTGCCGAGATCGGCGCCGGGCGCGTGATCCTGACGACGGGCACCTTCCTGCGCGGCCTCATTCATATGGGCGAGACCAAGATCCCGGCCGGCCGCGTGCGCGGTGACGGAGTCGAGGAACCGTCGACGGCCCTTGCGCAGACCTTGAACCGACTGGGCTTCAAGCTCGGACGGTTGAAGACCGGGACGCCGGCCCGGCTCGACGGTCGGACGATCGACTATGCCGCTCTGGAGCAGCAGGACGGCGACGACCCGCCCCGGCCGTTTTCCTACCTGACCGATCGCATCACGACGCCCCAGGTCCCGTGCCACATTACGACGACCACGGCGGCGACCCACGAGATCATCCGCGCCAACCTCCATCGGGCGCCCATGTATTCGGGCCAGATCGAGAGCGTCGGGCCCCGCTATTGCCCCTCGATCGAGGACAAGGTCGTGCGGTTCGGCCAGCGCGACCGCCACCAGATCTTCCTGGAGCCCGAGGGGCTCGACGACTTCACCGTCTATCCGAACGGCATCTCGACCTCGCTTCCGAAGGACGTCCAGCTAGCAATGCTGCGGACCATCCCGGGTCTGGAGCGGACTGAAATGCTGCGGCCGGGATATGCCATCGAGTACGACCATATCGATCCCCGCGAGCTGAACGCCACCCTGGAAACCCGTCGGGTTCCCGGCCTTTATATGGCCGGCCAGATCAACGGCACGACGGGTTACGAGGAGGCGGCGGCGCAGGGTCTGATCGCTGGTCTGAATGCGGTGCTGACAAAACCCTTCATCGTCGATCGTGCCGACGGTTATCTCGGCGTCCTGATCGACGACCTCGTCTCGCTCGGTGTGACCGAACCTTACCGGATGTTCACCTCGCGCGCCGAGTATCGCCTTTGGCTCCGCGCCGACAACGCCGACCAGCGCCTGACGCCGCGCGGTCTGGAGATCGGTTGCGTCGGGACCGAGCGGGCGGCGATGTTTCACGTGAAACATCAGTCGCTGGAGGCGGCCCGCTCCCTCGCCGACGGTTTGAAGATCAGCCCCTCTGCCCTGGCCAAACGCGGCATCGCCATCAATCAGGATGGCGTTGCCCGGTCGGCTTTGGATCTCCTGGCCTATCCCGAGATCGGCTGGGACCGGATCGTCGGCCTGTGGCCGGAACTCGAAAACGTCTCCCCTGAGATCGCGGAACAGCTGACCATCGATTCCCGGTATGAAGGATACCTCACCCGCCAGCGGGGCGACATCGAGGCCTACCGGCGGGACGAGGCCTTGGCCCTTCCGGCCGATCTGGACTATGGCGCCATCGGGAGCCTGTCGACGGAAGTCCGCCAGAAGCTCGAGACCAACCGGCCGGCAACCCTCGGTCAGGCCGCGCGGATTTCCGGGGTCACGCCGGCCGCATTGGTAGCCCTTCTGAAGCACGTCCGGCGTCGAGCCGCCTGACATGGCAGACCTGCTCGACGATGTTTCACGTGAAACACGCCATCAGTTGGAAGTCCTCGTCGAGACCCTGGAGAAATGGCAGAAGGCCATCAATCTGGTCGGCAAGGCGACTTTGGACGGGGCGTGGAAGCGGCATATCCTTGATTCGGCCCAAGTGGTTCCCCTTATACCGGCTGAGGCGAGAACGCTGGCCGATCTGGGAAGCGGCGGCGGATTCCCCGGCCTGGTCATCGCTGCCATGCGGCCGGACCTCGATATTACCCTGATCGAATCGGACGCCCGGAAAGCGGCGTTCCTGGGCGAAGCCGGCCGCAAGATGGAGTTGGCAAAGCAACCCAAGCTCGTGATCAAGCGGATCGAGATGGCGCCGCCGGCAAATGCCGAGGTGGTCACCGCCCGGGCGCTGGCACCGCTAGCCCAGTTGCTCGAATGGTCCGACCGCCACAGGATGGATACCGCTATTTGCCTTTTCCACAAGGGGAAGGACTGGCAGGCTGAAGTCGACGAGGCCAAGAAGAGATGGGACTTTTCCCCCGAAGCATTTGCGAGCGTAACCGATCGTGACGCCGTCCTCCTCAGAATCGGCCCCTACACCGCCGCCGCAGATCTTCGCGATCGCCAACCAGAAGGGCGGCGTCGGTAAGACGACGACGGCGATCAATCTCGCCACGGCCCTGGCCGCCGTCGGTGAGAAGGTCCTTTTGATAGACCTTGACCCTCAAGGGAATGCCTCGACGGGTCTAGGCGTAGGCAGAAGTGACCGCTCACCCGGTTCCTATGAGTTCCTGCTGGGCCTCAACCTGCTGGATGCCTCCGTGCGGGCGACCCAGATTCCGGGCCTGGATATTATGCCGGCCGCCGGCCAGCTCGCCGGCGCCGAGATCGAGCTGATCGACATGGAGCGTCGCGAGCACCGGCTGGCCGATGCGCTGGCGGCGCCCGGCAACGATGCGCGCCAGCGCTGGACGATCGTCCTGATCGACTGCCCGCCCTCGCTCGGCCTCGTCACCCTCAATGCCCTCGTCGCCGTCGATGCCGTGCTGGTCCCGCTGCAGGCGGAGTTCCTGGCGCTCGAGGGAATCGGGGCGCTCGGCAACACGATCGACCGCGTCCGCAAGAGACTCAATCCCAGGTTGCATATCTTCGGGGTCGTCCTGACCATGGTCGACCGCCGCATGACCTTGAGTCAGCAGGTCGTGGCCGACGTGCGCGCGCATTACGGCGAGCTGGTCTTCGGCACGACCATTCCACGCAACGTCCGCATCGCTGAGGCGCCCTCGCACGGCATGCCCGTGCTGATCTACGACAATGCCTGCGCCGGATCGCAGGCCTACATCCTGCTGGCGAGCGAATTCATCCGCCGCCGGCGCACCATAGCTGAACAGGCGATAGTCCAATGAGCCAGCCTCCAAAGCCGCGCGGCCTCGGCCGCGGACTCTCCGCCCTGCTGGGTGACGACGAAGTCGCCTCCGCCGTGACGCCCACCACACCCGCTGCTCTCGCGGCTCCGCCGTCAACCGCACCGGCCGCTGCGCAAGCCGGGCCAACCGAGGCTGAAGCCGTACGCCCCTCGCCCGGCAAGCTGCCGCCGCTCACCCTGCCGATCGGCCAGCTCAAGCCCGGCAAGATGCAGCCGCGCACCAGCTTCGAGGGCATCGAGATGCTGGTCGAGTCGGTCAAGGAATATGGTCTTCTACAACCCATACTTGTGCGCCCCTTGCGCGACTCGGCCGACAGCTACGAGATCATCGCCGGCGAACGGCGCTGGCGGGCTGCGCAAAAGGCCCAGCTGCACGACGTGCCGGTGGTCATCCGCACCATCGACGACCAGGACGCCCTGCAGATCGGCCTGGTCGAGAACCTGCAGCGCTCCGATCTCACACCCATCGACGAGGCGCAGGGCTACCGGCGCCTGATCGACGAATACAGCCATACCCAGGAAGAGATCGCGCGCATGATGGGCCGCAGCCGGCCCCATGTTGCCAACACGATCCGCCTGCTCGACCTGCCGGCGCCGGTCCAGGAGATGGTCCGCGAGGGCGAGCTCTCCGCGGGGCAGGCCCGTACACTGATCGGTGTACCTGACCCGCTGGCGATGGCGAAGCGTGCGGTGTCCGAGAAGCTGACGGTGCGCGATCTCGAACGCCTCGCCGGCGATACGAAGAAGCCATCCAAGGCGGCCGGTGGCGCCAAGGCGAAGGGCGCAGCCGGCAGCGGCGGCGGGCCCAAGAGCGCCGACACGCGGGCGCTGGAGAAGCGCCTCGAGGAAGCGCTCGGGCTCAAGGTCGACCTCACCTTGCGCGGCCTCGGCGAGCAGAGCGTCCTCACGCTCGAGATTCGCGACTTCGACCAGCTCGACACGGTGGTCGACAAGCTCACGCGGCGTTAGAGTCTTTCTGCTTGGAGTTTGCCATACCACCTCATCCTGAGGAGGCCCGAAGGGCCGTCTCGAAGGATGGGCAACAGACGGGGTGCTCGTGCCCACCCTTCGAGACGCGGTCCTGCGGACCGCTCCTCAGGGTGAGGTGGTTTGGGGAAGGCCCAATATGGTTCCGATCTGGTCAGGTTCTTGCTGGCCTCCGTGAAGCATCACGGAAGGTCCACCATGGAAACCGGCCCAAAGCCCGTCAGTTACTTCGCGCCCGACGATCCCGACGCGCGCCTGCTCGAGGCGCGGCCGGAGCCGATGCTGATCAAGCCGTCGGAAACCGCGCTGATCATCGTCGACATGCAGAACGCCTATGCCTCTCCCGGTGGCTATCTCGATCTCGCGGGCTTCGATATCTCGGGCGCCGCGCCGGCCATCGAGAAGATCCGCGAAGCCGCCGCGGCCGCACGCGCCGGCGGCATTCCCGTGATCTATTTCCAGAACGGCTGGGATCCCGATTACGTCGAAGCGGGCGGCCCCGGCTCGCCCAACTGGCACAAGTCGAACGCAATGAAGACGATGCGCGCCAAGCCCGAACTGCAGGGCAAGCTTTTGGCCAAGGGCGGCTGGGACTACGAGCTGGTCGAGGCATTGCCGCCACAGAAGGGCGACATCGTCATATCGAAGCCGCGCTACAGCGCCTTCTACAACACCAACCTCGACAGCGTGCTGCGCGCCCGCGGCATCCGCTCGCTGGTCTTCACCGGCGTCGCCACCAATGTCTGCGTCGAATCGACTTTGCGTGACGGTTTCTTCCTCGAATATTTCGGCATCGTCCTGCACGACGCGACGCATCACGCCGGGCCCGACTACATCCAGAAGGCGTCGCTGTTCAACATCGAGACCTTCTTCGGCTGGGTGTCGTCGGTCGACGCGTTCCGCGACGCTCTGCAGGCCAATGCACCCCCTGCTCTCAAGACGGAAAGATGAGACCGATGCCCATGAAGCCCGTGATCCCGCCCGGCACCGGCAAGACGCTGGCGCCCTATTCGCCCGGCGTCCTGGCCGACGGCATCGTCTATGTCTCCGGCACCCTGCCGCTCGATGCCGAGACCAACGTCGTGCATGTCGGCGATCCGACGGCGCAGACGCATCATGTGCTGAAGTCCATCCAGTCGGTGATCGAAGCCGCCGGCGGCACCATGGCCGACGTCACGTTCAATTCGATTTTCCTCACCGACTGGGCGCACTACGCCGCGATCAACGCCGTCTATGCGCAGTACTTCCCGGGCGACAAGCCGGCGCGTTACTGCATCCAGTGCGGTCTGGTGAAGAAGGACGCGCTGATCGAGATCGCGACCGTCGCGCATATCGGCAAGACGTGACCTTCGACGTTCACACCTGTGAGCGGCCGGATGCCGAGACAGTACTGCTCTCGTCGGGCCTTGGCGGTGCGGCCGGCTACTGGGCGCCTCAGCTCGCCGCTCTCACGGCGCGCTATCGCGTCATCACCTACGATCAGCGCGGCACCGGGCGCGACCGCGCGACCCAGCTTCCGGCCGGCTATGCCATTTCCGACATGGCCGACGAGGTTCTGGAAATCCTCGGCGCGACGTCGACGAAGAGCTGCCACTTCGTCGGTCACGCGCTGGGCGGCCTCGCCGGCATCGACCTGGCGCTGCGCCATCCCGACCGCGTGCGCTCGCTCACCGTCGTGAATGGCTGGGCAACGGCCGATGCCCATACGAGGCGCTGCTTCGAGATCCGCGTCGCCCTGCTGAAGGGCGGCGGCCCCGAAGCCTATGTCCGCGCCCAGCCAATCTTCCTTTATCCCGCGACCTGGCTGGCGGCGAATGCCGAGCGCATGGTGACGGAAGACGCTCATGCACTGTCGGGCTTCCAGGGCACCAACAACCTGCTTCGCCGTATCGAGGCGCTGTTGCGCTTCGATGCGACGCCGCATTCCGATGCCCTGCGGCTACCCGTTCTCCTGTCGGCTGCGCGCGACGATGTCCTGGTGCCATGCAGCCAGTCCGAGGCGTTGGCAGCAAAGCTGCCTGACGCGACTCTCGACGTGGCGCCCTATGGCGGCCATGGGCTGAACGTCACGGAGCCCGCTTCCTTCAATGCCCTGTTGCTGGGTTTTCTCGATCGCCGATTCGGATCGACCTAGCTGCCCGACGCGACCGCGCGGTTGCCGCCGGTGACGCCGGCGCGGCCCTGGTCCGCCGATACCTCCGTCGCGCGGCAGCGCGGGTTGAGCGGCAGTCCGGGCCAGACGTCGACTTCGAGGAAGCGCGTTTCACCCGGTGCCAGGTTGACCACTGCCGCCTGCGCCGGCGTCTGCGTGAGCGGCGCGTAGCTCGGCGCACTACAGGTGATCACGTGCTGCCCCGGCGTGACCTCCACACGGATCCAGGTCTTGTCGGCCAGCGTGCCGATCGGCTGCTGATTGTCGGCCAGGGTGAAGGCCACCTCCGATCCCAGGAGGGAGCTTCGGTAGAGGTAGAGCGCCGATTGACCCGGCGCCGGCGGATCGAAGCGCTTGCCCTCGGCGTCCGCGCCGGGCCCGGCCATCGGCACGGTGGCGCAGCCGGCGAGCAGGATCGAGGCAGTCATAAGGCAGCCCATGGCGCGCACGTCTTCCTCCGTCGTGAATTCAGACGACGCAAACGCATCGATAAACCTGATCGTTCCGATTCGGATCGGTCTGCGCACGAAGACTTCACATTTCGGTGATTGATAATAAGTCTCATTTCAATTAACCTCCACGAACTAGACGCGGAAGCCGCCGCCCGCCAACCGAGGGCGTATGCGTTGGCTTTCACCGAAATCCTCCGTTGGTCCGGAAGCTTCGTGCTCGTGCTTTCGATGCACTCGGCTCTCTTTGCGTTCACCCTCGACAACCAACAGCCCTCTCCGCCGACCCAGAGTGTCGAGCCGCCAGCCGCCATCCTGCTGGAATTGACGCCTCTTGCGCCTGTGGCCGAGCCCGATCCGCTTCCCGTTCCCGACGTGAGCGAGATGATTCCGGAGCCGGAGCCGCCCCCGCCCGTCGAACTGCTGCCGCCGGCAATCGCTTCCGTGAAAATACATCAGCCTGCGCCGACGACCTCGACGCGCCCGCAGACGCAGAAGAAGCCGCCGGAGAAAAAGCCGGAGAAGCCTGCCCAAGAGGCGAAAGCGGCGCCATCGGCCTCGTCCGACGATGTTCCGGCCATCGCAGCACCGACTCTCGGCATGGCCATCGATCGGCATTCCGCGGCACTCCCAACCTGGAAGGCGCAGCTCCTGCGGCATCTCGAAAAGCACAAACGCTATCCGGCGGACGCCCAGCGCAACCGGACGGAAGGCGTGACCTACGTTCTGTTTACGATGACGCGCGACGGGCGGGTCCTGAATGCCCGCATCGAGCGCGGCTCAGGCAACACGGTTCTCGATCACGAAGGCCTCGAACTCCTGACGCGCGCCGCGCCTTTGCCGCCGCTGCCGCAAGACCAGCCCGGCGAGACGTTGAGGCTGGTCGTGCCGGTCCAGTTCTTCATGCGACGGTAGCCGCTCCGAAACGAATATCAATTCAATGTATGGGGCGCGGCTTCGCGCGAGTATTTCGAGTTGCCCCAACGGCCTTTCTTGCCAGTCGCAGCGTCGCGACGGCAGCCACAACAGCCCCAAGCAACAGGACCAGGTCCATGCCGGCTATAGCCTGCAGGTGCGATCGTGAAAGGCTATGCCCCAGATGGTGCCCGGTGGTCAGCCAATTGAGCGCGACGGCTGAAACGGCGAGCGCCGCGATGGCTCCGCTCTGTTCGAGCCAGGCTCTCTGTGGCCGCAGCCAGGCGTGGGCGAAGGTCGCGAGCCAGACGAGATAGAAGGTCCAGACTTCGAGGGCGGCGCGCTCCTGGCCGAGGAATGTCGCACCCGCCGGCAGCAGCCGGTTCACGACGAAGAAGGACAGTGTGGCGATCACGATGCCGGTCACGGAACCGACGGTCAGGCCTTCCACCACGCGCACGCCGCGCAGGCCCAGTTTTTCATGCTTCTGGCGACGCGATTCCAGCCAGAACAGATAGCCCGTCGCGATCAGCAGGCAGCCCGTCAGCCCCAGCCCGAAGTAGACCCAGCGCAGAGTCCAGTGGCGGAACTGAATGAAATGCAGGCCGGAGATGAAGCGCTGCGCGGTCATGACCGGAGCGATGGTCGAGCTGTTCAGGACCTCGCCGCTTGCGGCATCGAAGTACACGACGTCGAGGATCATCGTGACCGACTCGTCGAAGGCCCGGCGTATTTCGACGTAGGAATTGGCATCGCCCGGATGCCATACCCGCAGGAAATAAGGTCTTCCCCCGTCCCAGCGGCGCGAAGCCTCGGCCAGCAGGCCATCCAGCGACACCGGTGCGGCCGTGGCAGGTGTATTCGCCTTTGCGCGGTTGAAGTTTCCGAAGGCTTCCTGATTGAAGGTCCGCCGATCGCCGCCATAGGCGATGTCTACGGTCGACGGAAAATAGATCGAGAAGAAGATGATCAGGCCCGACAGGGTGATGACGAAATGAAAGGGCAGGCCCAGGACACCGGCGACGTTGTGTAGATCGAGCACGAGTCGCCGCGGCTTCTTGTCGGGACGGAACGTGAAGAATTCCGTGAAGATCTTGCGGTGAATCACGACGCCCGACACGCACAGCGCCATCATGGCCATAGCCGCGAGCCCGACGATCCAGTAGCCCACCGACCAGATGCGGATGTGCAGGCTGTAGTGGAACGGGAAGATGAACCCGGTACCGGCCAGCGTCCCCTCTTCCGGCAGCAGCGCCATGGTTTCGGGATCGGCGCTGCGCCGCACGAACGGTCCGCTGGTGCCGCGGTAGCCGACGCGGATCGACGGTTCCCGCTCGCCGGGAAAGAGCATGAACCACTGAACTGCGCCGCCGACGAGGGGCTGAAGCTCGCGGGCGAGACCGTCGGCCGTGACCGGCCGGGATCCGTCCACGCGCGCCGCCGGCTTCATCCAGAGGTCGATCTCACGATCGAAGACCGAGAGTGTACCCATCCAGAAGATGGCGAACAGCAGCGCGCCCAGGACGACGCCTGCCCACGTATGCAGCCAGTTCATGGACGCGCGAAACGTCGGCTCCATGTCAGCTTACCGTCAAATATGCACGCGTCCGCAAAAGACTGCTCCTCGCACCGCTCTAGATAAGACGATTTGAGCGCCCGGTTTTCTTCGTCCGGAGGCGCTTTTTTGCCCGGAGGCCCGGCGCTCGCAGGAACTTCCGCGTGAACCGTGCGTTACCGCGCGCATGTCCAGTGAAACGCTCCACGAAGACCCGGCCAAGCTCGGCCCCGAGGTCATCGATCGTCATCGCGCGATCGTTTCCCTCATGGAAGAGCTCGAGGCCGTCGACTGGTACGACCAGCGCGCCAAGGCCACCGCCAACGCCGAACTTCGCTCCATCCTCGAGCACAATCGCGACGAGGAAAAGGAGCATGCCGCGATGGCCTTGGAATGGCTACGGCGCAGCGATCCGAAGATGGACGAGCATCTGCGCACGTTCCTCTTCAAGGAAGGCCCGATCACCGAGATCGAGGCCACCATGATCAAGGGCGGCGGTGGCGAAGGCGGCGACGCCGAGGCCGATGCCTCCTCCGACGGCAGCCTCGGGATCGGCAGCCTGCGCAAGAAGTCGACCCGGTGAAGACATGAAGAACCATCTGTTTCGCGATCGCGCACCCATCACCGAGGCCGGCTGGGAAGAAATCGAAAAGGAAGCCAAACGCACCTTGCGTGCCTTGCTCGCCGCACGTCGCGTCGTCGACTTCCGCGGGCCGTTGGGCTGGGGCGCGTCCGACGTCGAATTGGGCCGTGCCGATCCGATCGCGTCGCCGCCGGGTGGAAGCAACGTGCGGGCCCTGCTGCGCCGCATCCAGCCGTTGGTGGAGTTGCGCATTCCCTTCGAGGTGAGTCGCGCCGAGCTCGACGCGATCGACCGCGGCGCGCGCGATCCCGATCTCGATGCGGTGACGGCAGCGGCGCGCGAGATCGCCATCGCCGAGGACCGCGCCATCTTCCACGGCTACGAGGCCGCGCAGATCACCGGCATCTGCGAGGCACAGAAGGGCCAGGCTGTCGCGCTGGGCACCAGCCACGCCGACTATCCCGATGCCGTTGCCGCGGCGCTGAAAAAGCTGCGCGACGAAGGCGTCGAAGGTCCCTTCGCGGTCGTGCTGAGCGAGCAGCTCTACAAGGACCTGCAGGCGCGTACCGACGGCGGCTATCCGATCCTGAGCCACGTCCAGCGCCTGATCGACGGCGAAGTCCATGCCGCGCCCGGCCTCGACGGCGGCCTGGTGATCTCGCTGCGCGGCGGCGACTTCGAACTGACGGTCGGACAGGATTTCTCGATCGGCTATCTCGAGCACAATACCGAGCGCGTGCGCCTCTACATCGAGGAAAGCTTCACCTTCCTCGTCCTGTCGCCGCAGGCGGCCATCCCGCTGGTGCCGAAGGGCAAGTAGAAACTAGCGCCGTGCCTTTGCCGAACGCGCGGCCTGGCTCAAGCGCAGGCAGAGGCGGCGCGCGATCGCCTCGTCGGGCAGGCCGGTTCGCTTGCACTCGATCTCGGCGTCCAGAATCGTCGACAGGGCCGCGCTGAGACGCGGCAACGGCCAGGTGCGCAGGTGGCGCTCGAAGCGCTGGCGCACCGGGCCGCCGCGCGGCAGGCCGCGTGCCTTGAACATCGCACCTTCGAGATTGCCGCCCTTGGCGGCATGGCCGGACACGAGATGGAGCTGGTCGGCGTGGCGCTGCAGCGAGCGCACGAGCTGGATCGGATTGCCGCCCTCGGCGAAGACGCGATCCAGCGCGCGATCCAGCGCCACCAGCTCGCCGTCGAAGGTCGCGGCGATCACGTCGTCGATGCCGATTGAAGCCGTGTCGCCCAGCACGGCCATCGCGTCATCCAGCGTGACGGTCTTGCCGGCATCGGTGCCCTTGTAGAGCAGCAGCTTGTCGATCTCGCCGCGCGTCTGGCCGCGATCACCGCCCAACCGTTCCACGATCCATTCCAGCGCGTCGGGCTCGACGTTCATGCCCTGCGCGCGCGCGGCACTTTCGACGAGGCCTTCGAGTGCCGCCTCGTTGTCCATGTAACAGGGCATGGCGGCCAGGGTCGCTTCGGTCTCCGCCAGGGTGCGCAGGTTGGACCGCGGCGTCAGGTTGCCGGCCTCGACGATGATCAGCGCATCGCCAGCCGTCGCTTCGACGAGGTTCTCGAGAGCGGCGACGGATTCCTCGCCGGCCGGCCGCACGCGGATTACGCGGCGGCCGCCCATCATCGACATCGCGCCGAACTCGTCGGCCAGCCGTGCCGGATCCTGCTTCAGCGCGTCGCCGGCAATGTCGACGACGCGGAACGGGTCCTTGAGGTCCTCGCAGATCGATTTGGCGAGCACCACGGCGCGCTCGGCGACCAGCCCGTCGTCATTGCCGTAGATCACCACGCCCCGGACCTTGGGATCCGGCTTCTTGAGGAAGGCTTCGACCTGGCGGGCCTCGATCTTCACGCAGGCTTGCTCTCGTCCTCGGGCGTCTCACCGCCCTCGCCCAGCTTGGCGCGCTCGCGGGCGGCGCGCTTGGCTTCGGCCTTCTCGGCGACCTTGATGGCCTTGAGACGTTCGCGTTCGCGGCGTTCGAAGTCGTAGTTCGGCTTGCGTGCCATGTTCTCCGGCCTTCCTGGGTTTTGTGGGGACCCTAAACCACGACGTTGACGATGCGGTTCGGCACGACGATCACTCGTTTGGGTGTCTTGCCGTCGAGGCCGCGCACGAGTTCGGGCAGCGCCAGTGCCGCGGCTTCGGCCACGTCCTTGGCGGCGTCCTTGGCGAGCGCGATAGTGCCGCGCAGCTTGCCGTTCAACTGCACCGCGACGGTGACGGTGTCGTCGACCAGCAGCGCATCCTCGGGCAGCGGCCACGGCGCGTCGGCCAGCAGGCTCCTGTGGCCGAGCGAGTGCCACAGCTCCTCGGCGAGATGCGGCGTCATCGGTCCGATCAAGCGCACGAAGATCTCCAGCGCCTCGCGCAGCGCCCAGCGCGTCGAGTCGTCCTTGGCGTCGACCGAGTCGATCGTGTTGGCGAACTCGTAGAGCCGCGCCACGGCCTTGTTGAAGTGGAAGGCCTCGATGTCGGCCGAGAGGCCGGCGATCGACTTGTGGGCGGCGCGGCGCAGCGCAACGGCGGCGTCCGAGAAGCTCGCGGGCTTGGGCGTGCCGATCGCCGGCAGCACCTCGATCGCCTGCGAAGCGATGCGGAACAGGCGCTGCTGGAAGCGCCAGGCGCCGGTGACGCCGGCCTCGGTCCATTCGAGGTCGCGCTCGGGCGGGCTGTCGGACAGCATGAACCAGCGCGCGGTGTCGGCGCCGTAGTCGCGGATGATCTGGTCCGGGTCGACGACGTTCTTCTTCGACTTGGACATCTTCTCCGAGCGACCGAGGTCGACCGGGCTCTTGTCGGAGATGCGCACGACCTTGCCGCCGTCGCGCTCGACCTCCTCCGGCGTCAGCCACGTCCCGTCGCTCGCGCGATAAGTCTCGTGGCAGACCATGCCCTGCGTGAAGAGACCGTCGAATGGCTCGTCGCGGCTGGTCATCTGGACCTCGCGCATCGCACGCGTCCAGAAGCGCGAATAGAGCAGGTGCAGGATCGCGTGCTCGACACCGCCGATATATTGGTCGACCGGCATCCAGTACTGGTTCTCTTCGCGATCGAACGGCGCGGTCTCGAGTTGCGGCGAGGTGAACCGGTCGAAGTACCAGCTCGAATCGATGAAGGTGTCGAACGTGTCGGTCTCGCGACGCGCGGGCTTGCCGCACGTGGGACACGGGACATGCTTCCACGTCGGATGGCGGTCGAGCGGATTGCCCGGCCGGTCGAAGGTGACGTCGTCGGGCAGCTGCACCGGCAGGTCCTTGTCCGGCACCGGCACGACACCGCAGCTCTCGCAATGGATCGCCGGGATCGGGCAGCCCCAGTAGCGCTGGCGCGAGACCAGCCAGTCGCGCAGGCGGTACTGCGTCGTGCCCTTGCCGACGCCCATCTCCTCCAGGCGTGCGATCACCTTGGCTTTCGCGTCTTCGACGCCGAGTCCGTCGAGGAACTCGGAGTTCACGATGACGCCGTCCTCGACATAGGGGGCTTCGGCGATGTCGAGTTTCTTGCCGTCGGCCGGCGCCACGACCTGCAGGATCGGCAGGCCGTACTTGGTCGCGAACTCATGGTCGCGCTCGTCATGGCCCGGGCAGCCGAAGATCGCGCCGGTACCGTATTCCATCAGCACGAAGTTGGCGGCGAAGACCGGCACGGTCTTGCCCGGCATCAGCGGATGCTTGGCCAGCAACGGCAGCTTGTAGCCTTGCTTCTCGGCGGTCTCGACTTCGGCCGCCGCCGTGCCGGTCTTGCGGCATTCGGCAACGAAGTGCTGCAGGCCGGGATCGGTCGCGGCCAGGCCCTGGACCAGCGGATGCTCGGCCGACAGCGCCATGAACGACGCACCGAACAGCGTGTCGGGACGGGTCGTGAAGATCTCCAGCTTGCCGTGATTGGCGCCCGAGGCGTCGGTCAGTTCCCAGAAGACGCGCGCGCCGCGGCTCTTGCCGATCCAGTTCGCCTGCATCAGGCGCACCTTCTCGGGCCAGCGGTCGAGCGTGTCGAGGCGGCTCAGCAGCTCGTCGGCGAAGTGGGTGATCTTGAGGTTCCACTGGGTGAGCTTGCGGCGCTCCACGGGAGCGCCGGTCCGCCAGCCCTTGCCCTCGATCACCTGCTCGTTGGCCAGCACCGTGTTGTCGACGGGATCCCAGTTGACCCAGGCCTCCTTGCGGTAGGCCAGACCGGCCTTCCAGAAGTCGAGGAACATCTTCTGCTGGTGGCGGTAGTAGGTCGGGTCGCAGGTCGCCAGCTCGCGACTCCAGTCGAGGGACAGGCCCATCGACTTCAGCTGCTTCTTCATCGTGGCGATGTTCTCGTAGGTCCACTTCTTCGGGTGGACCTTCTTCTCCATGGCGGCGTTCTCGGCCGGCAGGCCGAACGCGTCCCAGCCCATCGGATGCAGGACGTTGAAGCCCTTGGCGCGCTTGTAGCGGGCGATCACGTCGCCCTGCGTGTAGTTGCGGACGTGGCCCATGTGGATGCGCCCCGACGGATAGGGGAACATCTCGAGCACGTAGTATTTCGGCCGTGCCTTATCCATCGCGGCCTTGAAGGTCTGGCGATCTTCCCAGACCTTCTGCCACTTGCTCTCGGTTTCGGTGAAATTGTAGCGCACGGTGGGTGCGGCTTGCGTCGACGACACGGAGATCTTCCCGAAAAAGGGTGTTCCCAGAAAAGACTGAGGCCGCAGCGGATGCCCGCTGCGGCCTCTCACGTCAAGCTTTTGACAGAGAGGGCTGGACCGTCTCAGGAGCCGCCGGCGATGCGAAGCTGGCGGGCGCGCGTGAGGATCGCGTTCTCGATGTCGATGTTGGTGCGCGGGTCGACCTGGGCGTCGACCCAGTTGCCGCCCTTGGGGCTGGTCTGCTGCTTGAAGACCGAGACGCGCACGCCGTCGGCCCGCAGCTCGCGGTCGAGGATGGTGACCTGGACCTTCATGCGCTCGTTGGGCGTCTCCGACGGGGTGTACCAGTCGGTGATGATGACGCCGCCGAACGGGTCGGCCGAGACCAGCGGGATGAAATTGATGGTGTCGAGGGAGGCACGCCACAGGTAGGCGTTTACCGCCACGCCCGTGCCGGTGTCGTCCTTCTTCTCCGCCTTCGACCCCAGGAGGCCTCCGGGACCGAACAGCGTGCCCTGCTCCTGGGTGCGGCCGCCCAGCCCCTGACGGACGTCGGTTCTGCTGCGGTCGCCGGAAGGGCCGGTGGCCCTTTCATACTTGCTGGTTTCATCGGCACAGCCCGTGGCGCCCACGGCCAGCAATGCCGTTGCGACTACACTCGCGAATTTGGACAGTCCCGTCATGAATGGTGCCTTACTTCTTCCCATGGGCCGCAATTCGCGGCGGAGACAGCGGCGGGACCATAGGCTCAAGGCGACCTGAACTGCAAGCGGCCGGGCAATATGACACAACGAGTTTCTAATCGGGACTTGAAAATGCAACCGATAAATCTCATGATGCAACTAATTCTCCTATGAGGGCCCACACTGGCCCGGAAACCTCGCCAAATGTGACAAAGACGCCACAGGTGCGGGCAGAATGAAGCGGCCGGGCGACCATTTCTTGACCCCCCATTTGGCGAAGTGTTTTATAGGCTTGCCGCATTGGTGGATTCGGTGGCCTTGCGTTCAGGTTTTCCAGTTCCCGCCGGTCGGACAGGCCTTTTTGGTACGTACCAGTCTCTGATCAATGAGAGAGGGAGAATGATGAAGAAGCTTCTACTTGGCTCGACCGCCTTGGTCGTCGGCGGGCTGATGGCCGCGCCGGCCATGGCTGCCGATCCGATCAAGATCGGCGTGGGCGGTTACTACACCTTCTACGCGATCGCCGGCGGCATCCAGTCGACCTACGCCACGGACGGCTCGTGGGCGCAGTACAAGGGTCTCAACTTCCAGCAGGAAGGTGAAATCCACTTCATCGGCCAGACCAAGCTGGACAACGGCACCTCGGTCGGCGTGCACGTCGAACTCGAAGGCTGGAACCAGAATGCTGGTGCCGCTGCCGGCGCCTGGATCGACGAAGCCTTCCTGTTCGCCTTCGGCGACTGGGGCCGCATCGAATTCGGCGCTCGTGACCCGGGCACCTATCGTATGTACTACGGCACGCCGTCGGCCCTGATCGGCTTCGGCGCCGTTCAGCACAACACGAACTTCGCCTGGGCCAACCAGAGCGTCATCAACAACAACAAGGCGTGGTTCCACGCCACGACGACGACGAACGCTGGTCAGTTCCAGGACGCGCAGGGCATCAACTACTTCACCCCGCGCTTCCAGGGCCTGCAGATCGGCGTCGGCTATCGTCCGAAGGTGAACGTCAATCCGGGCGGCGGCGGCGGCGGTGTTGCCGTTGGTCCGGGCTCGGCCACGCAGGGCGTTTGCGGTTACACCAACGCGACGTCCGCTCCGAACTGCCCGACGAACGACTACTCCTATCAGGACGTGTTCGACGTCGGCGCCAACTACCTGAACAAGTTCGGCGACGTCACGGTCGCGCTGTACGGCGCGTTCCTGTACGCCAACTTCGTTCCGGGCAACCAGCCGTTCCAGGCCGCCGCCAACCAGGTGACCGGCGCGAACGCGACCAGCTGGAAGCAGTGGGTCGTCGGCGCTCAGCTCGGCTTCAAGGGCTTCACCCTCGGTGGCGCGCTTGGCTGGGACAACCAGGGCCTGGGCTCGAACTACTACACCGGTCAGAACAACGACACCCGCTTCTACACCGCGGGTATCATGTACGAGACCGGCCCGTGGCAGATGTCGTTCAGCTGGGTTGGTTCGTACAACAACAACGGCAATGGCTCGGTCGGCTGCAACACTGTTGCCGTCAACACCGTCACCTGCACCAATCCGGCCGCCACCGGCGTTCCGGGCGTGAACTCGACCGCCTTCGGTCCGGGCAACAACCCGGCCAACCTCTCCTTCGGTATGGAGTCGGTCAACAAGTGGGAAATCGGCGTGAACTACGCGCTCGGGCCGGGCGTGAAGCTCACCGGCGGTGGTCTGCTGTACACTGCTTCGGGCCCGTCGGCTTCCGTCTCCGGCAACAGCTGGGGCCTGCTGATGGGTATGGACCTGCGCTTCTAGTCGCAGGACATACGGAAATCGGAAAGAGCGGGCGAAAGCCCGCTCTTTTCTTTTGTGCGGACTGGTCTTTTGTGCGGTCCGGTTTCGCCCGCTCACCGCGAGGCGCGAAAGCCCACCAGGTTGACGAACAGGCTGGGCAGGTAGGTCCGCGACACCGGCAGGCGCTCGGTCGCCTGGCGTGCCAGCACGGCGCGGTTGTCCTCATGGTCGAGGACGAGCTGGAAGAGCCCCTGTTCGACGGCGCCGGCCCGCGAATCGAGTTCGGGTTGGCCGTCGCGCTCGATGCGATAGGCGACGTCGAGGCCGACATCGCCGCCGCTGTAGAAGGACGAGGCGATCTCGAGCTGCCCGAACAGCAGCATCAGGCCGCGCGCCGAGAAGCGCCAGTAATCGTCGGGCGTGGCGTGAAAGGCCTGCGACCAGGCGGCCGCCACATAGGCCAGCCCGCCGGGCCGCAACATCCGCTCGATGTTGCGCGCCGCGCGCGCCGGATGGCGCGTATGTTCGAGGACGTGACAGCAGATCGCGAGGTCGAACGGCTCGTCGCCCAGCTTCCCCTTCAGGGTCCGCGGATCGCCGCAGATGTCGGCGACGCAGTCGACGTTGGCGCCCTCGACGAGGTCGAGGCCGATGAAGCGGGCCTTGGGGCCGAAGCGCTTGGCGGCGAGCTTGCGCCAGTTGCGCACATTGCGATCGGCAACGAGCGTGCGTGATCCCACTTGCAGGATTCGGGGCGTCCTCTTGCCGACCGACTGGGCCACGCGGTCCAGCAGCAGATCGATCTCGCGCGCAACGGTCGTTCCAACGATGCGTAGCTCACCGGGGCGCGGCTCTCCAGGAGTGGCGCCGCCGCTGGCCATCAGTCGTGCACCACCAGGATATGCATGCGGCGCGGACCGTGGGCGCCCAGCTCCATCGCCTGTTCGATGTCGCCGGTCCGCGACGGGCCGGTGATGGTGTTGACCGTGCGCGGCATCAGGTTCTTGCCGTAGCGGGCGCGCAGCCGGCCCCATACGTCCTCGTACCCACCGACGATGTCGGACTCGCGCAGCACGACGACATGCGTGTCGGGCAGCAGGTTGAGCGACACCGGATGATCGGGGCCGGATGCCATCACGACGGTGCCGGTCTCGGCAATGCCCGCGAAGGCGCCGGTCACCGAGACTTGGTCGCTGCCTTCGCCACGGCCGCGACGGATCGAGAGCATCTTCTGGCTCGACCAATCGTAGCCTTCGAGAAGCGGCGAGGGTGCCATGGCGACGGTCGCCGGCAGGTTGTTGCGCGCGAGATAGGCGCTCACTTCGCCCGGTACGTCCGCGGCGTCCACTCTCGCCACGGTGGCGTTGAGGGTCTCGGCCCACTGGCAGAACAGTGCGACCTTCTCGGGTTGCGGCAACTGTGCGCGCGCCACCGAAGGTCCGCGCGGCGGCGCGGCGAGACGGGCCTCGACAGCGTTGCGTGCGTCGCCGGTGAGCTCACCGCGAAGGAGCGAGCGGCGGATGCCGCCCAGGATCTGGCTGCGTGCGTCGCTCATGCCTTCCTCTTCGCCCACTGCGCGTGGAAGGTGCCGCCCGGTTGAGGCGCGGGGAAGTCCCGGAAGCGCGTCCAGCCGCCGGCGAGCGGCAGCGCCTGATACCGGCCATCGGCACGCCCGAACAGGGCCAGCACGCGATTGGCGATTCCGGTGAGGCGACGATAGAGCGCCGGCCGGCGGGCGACGAAACTCCAAAGTGCCAGGCCTTGGCGCACGGCCTTCGGCGTCAGGTGCTTCTCGAACTCGCGCTCGCGCCAGTGGCGCATCAGCTTCGGCAGCGGGATGCGCACCGGGCAGACGCTCTCGCAGCGGCCGCAGAAGGTCGAGGCGTTGGGCAGGTTGCTCGCCTCCTCGACGCCCACGAGCTGCGGCGTCAGCACCGCGCCCATCGGGCCGGGATAGACCCAGCCATAGGCATGGCCGCCGACGGCGCCGTAGACCGGGCAATGATTCATGCAGGCGCCGCAGCGGATGCAGCGCAGGATCTCCTGCATCTCCGTGCCGAGCACCGAGGAGCGTCCGTTGTCGAGCAGCACGACATGATACTGCTCGGGCCCGTCGAGATCCTCGCGCTTCTTCGGCCCGGTGTTCAGCGTCGTATAGGCCGAGGACTCCTGGCCCGTCGCCGAACGCGCCAGCACGCGCAGCAGCACCGCCGCGTCCTCAAGGGTGGGGATCACCTTCTCGATGCTGGCCAGCACGATGTGCATCTTGGGCAGCGTGTTGGAAAGGTCGGCATTGCCTTCGTTGGTCACCAGCATCGACGAGCCGGTCTCGGCCACCAGGAAGTTGGCACCGGTCAATCCGACATCGGCATCGAGGAACTTCTGCCTCAACACGTAACGCGCCTCGGCGACGAGATCGTTACGCTCGGTCAGGCGCTTGTCGAAGCCGAGCTTTGCGTGGTGCTCCAGGAAGGTATCGGCGACCTGGTCTTTGGTGAGATGGACGGCCGGCGCGATGATGTGGCTGGGCGGTTCATTGCGCAGCTGGATGATGTATTCGCCGAGATCGGTTTCGATCGGTGCGATGCCCAGCGCTTCGAGATGCTCGTTGAGCGCGATCTCCTCGGCCACCATCGACTTCGACTTGGCGACGGTGCGGGCGTTCACGCTCTGGCACAGCTCGGCGATGATGCGCCGCGCATCGGCGGCGGTCGGCGCCCAGTGGACCTTGCCGCCGAGCCCGATGACCTTGCGTTCGAATTCCTCGAGATAGAAATCGAGATGCGCCAGCGTGTGGTTCTTGATGTCGCGCGCGCGGTCGCGCAGCGCCTCGAACTCGGGCAGGCGCTCGGTGGCCAGCCGCCGGCGCTCGGAGAAGCCGACCTTCAGCATGGCCAGCGAATCCTGCAGATTGGGATCGGCCAGCGCGTGGCCGACATTCTCTTTGAAGGCGTGGGCTGTCGATTCCATCAGCCGCGCTCCGTTTCGCCGATCGCCGGCAGGTCGCCCATTCCGGCCAGCACCTCGGCGACATGGCGCACCCGGATGGTGCTGCCTTCGCGCTGCAGCTTGCCCGCCATGTTCATCAGGCAGCCGAGATCGCCGGCCAGCAGCGTGTCGGCGCCGGTGGCCGCGATATCGGCCGACTTCTCGCCGACCATGGCATTCGAGATCTCGGGATACTTCACGCAGAAGGTGCCGCCGAAACCGCAGCAGACTTCCGGCGTCTTCATTTCGTTGAGCTTCAGCCCCTGTACCGAGCCGAGCAATCCGCGGGGTTGCTGCTTCACGCCGAGCTCGCGCAGGCCCGAACAGGAATCGTGATAGGTGACGGCGCCGTCGTAGCGCGCGGCGACCTTCTTTACGCCCAGCACGTCGACCAGGAACGACATGAGCTCGAAGCTGCGACCCGCCAGGTTCTCGGCGCGCGCCTTCATCGCGGGATCGTCGTCGAACAGGCCGGGATAGTGATGCGACAGCATTCCGCCGCAGGAGCCCGAGGGCGCCACGACGGCGTCATAACCCTCGAAGGCCTCGATGACCTGGACGGCGATGGCGCGGGTCGTGGCCCGGTCACCGGTATTGTAGGCCGGCTGGCCGCAGCAGACCTGGAGCGACGGCACGTCGACGGTGCAGCCGGCGTCCTCGAGCAGTTTCACCGCGGCGAAGCCGATCGACGGCCGGAACAGGTCGACGAGACAGGTGACGAAGAGCGCGACGCGGCGCGGGCGGGCGGCGGGAATGGCTGGTGAGCTGGACACCCGGCGACCATGGCAGCGGCCAAATTGGCGTGCAAGATGCCGGAGAAAGATGGGGGGCAACGAATGCACCGGCCGCCCCGTTGCCAAGCATGCTCCGCCGCACCCTTCTCTTGACGGCCTTGTCCGGACCGGCACTGGTTCCGGCTCTTGCCCATGCCGTGGCCCCACCCCCGGTGCCGCCCTGCGGAGGGGCCCCGTCGCCTGCTTATCCGGCCGCCGGGCAACCGCCCGCCGCCGGGGTCTGGGCGGAAGCCGACCTCAGGAATGTCGGCTGGCAGTCGCCCAGCTGTCTGCCGTGGGGGCGGGGACGGACGCGGCTCCTCGCGGCCCTGGCCGGCCAGTTCGCGTCCGGCGCCCCCGTCGATCAGCTTGCATCGCGTCTCACGCAGATGTCGGCGCTGCCGGGTGTCCGCTACTGGTCGACCACCGACAAAGCGTGGAAGCCGCTCGCGTCGCAGGCGGGCATGCTGGCGAGCGCCGACGGCGGACCCATGCCCGATCCCGCCGCGGCGGACCTCCATCCGGGCCGCGTCCTGTACTATTTCGAAACCGGCCGCGCCGGCCGTACGGTCTATCGCCTGTCCGTGCTGGAGCGCAGCGCCGACCGCTTTGTCGTCGCGACGGAGAACGTGACGGCCATGCGCGTGGCGATCGTCACCGCTTTCGAACCCGGCGCCTTGCAGTCGGCAATCTTCCTCGAGCGCCGCGCCGCGAACGTCTGGAGCTACTATCAGGTGATGCGCGCGACCGAGGGCGCCAGCAGCATGGCCCTGGGCAAGGACGCCTCCTACCTCAATCGCCTGGCGGCGCTCTACCGGCATACGGCCGGCATTCCGACGGATCAGGAGCCACCGCTCGCGCGGTAGAGCTTTCCGTATCGAGCAAAACACCAGCCTCACCCTGAGGAGCGGTCCGAAGGACCGCGTCTCGAAGGGTCGGCACAAGCGCGGCGCTCATCCCATGCTTCGAGACGCCCACTTCGTGGCCTCCTCAGCATGAGGTTGTGTGGTTGATTTTATCCCGTTCGGAAAGACTCTGAGCGATAACCTTGCTCTACGCCGTCGGATAGGGAGCGAAGCGGCTGCGGTTTTCGTCAATGGTGAGCGTGCGGCCGATAGGCGGGAACGCGCGCTGCGGGCAGGCGGGGCGCTCGCAGACGCGGCAGCCGGCGCCGATCGGCGTGGCGCTGGCGGCGTCGGTGAGGTCGAGGCCCTTGGAATAGATCAGCCGCGAGGCGTGGCGCAGGTCGCAGCCCAGGCCGATCGAGAAGCTCTTGTCGGGCGCGCCATATTCGCCGTGGCCGCGCTGCACGGTGCGGGCGATCCAGAGATAGGTGCGGCCGTCGGGCATCTGAGCCAGCTGCGTCAGGATGCGGCCGGGATGGGCGAAGGCTTCGTGCACGTTCCAGAGCGGGCACGAGCCGCCGACCCGCGAGAAGTGGAAGTCCGTCGCCGATTGGCGCTTGGAGATATTGCCGGCGCGGTCGACCCTCACGAAGAAGAACGGCACGCCGCGCGCCGAGGGGCGCTGCAGGGTGCTGAGCCGGTGGCAGATCGTCTCGTAGCCGACGCCGAACCAGCGGCCCAGCCGCTCGATGTCGTAGCGCGCGGTCTCGGCAGCCTGCAGGAAAGCGCCATAGGGCAGCAGCAGCGCGCCGGCGAAATAGTTGGCAAGGCCGATGCGCGCCAGCGCCCGCGCCTCGCTACCGTCGAAGCCGGCTTCGTCGACCAGGCGGCGCAGCAGCTCATCGAATTCGAGGAAGGCGAGCTGTGTGGCCATCTGGAAGGCGTGCTGGCCCGGTCGCAGGTGCGGTGACAGATGCAGCACGCGCGCCGTCTTGTCGTAACGGCGTTGCACGCCCGACGGTTCGTCGCCGGTATCGCGGGCGACGCGCACGCCGTAGCGACGCGACATGTAGTCGATCAGCCCGGCATTGAGATTGCCCACGGAAAGACCGGCCGCCTCGTAGAGATGCTCCGCCGCTTCGTCGAGTTCGGCGACGTGATTGTGGCGCGCATAGAAGAAGTCGCGGACCTGTTCGAAGGGCATCGGCGTCGGCGATGAGTCCGGCCGCTCGTCGCCGAGCCGCGCGGCCATCGCGTCGGCGCGTTCGACCTCGCCGCGGTAACGGCGGTGGAGATTGACCAGCGCGTGTCCGATCGCGGGCATGCCGGCGGCCAGCTCGCGAATCTCCGCCAGCGGCACGGTCTCGCCCGGCTGCGCTTCGGACAGTGCGTCGCGCAGGTCCGAGATCAGGCGCGCTTCGTCATTGTCGGAGAAGAGCTGTACGTCGATGCCGAACACCGCGTTGATCTTCAGCAGCACCGGGACGGTGAGTGGCCGCTGGTTCTTCTCGAGCTGGCTGAGATAGCTGTTCGACAGGCCGAGCGCGTCGGCAAGCGCGGCCTGCGTCATGCGCCGCTCCTCGCGCAGCGACCGCAGCCGGACTCCCATGAATGTCTTGCGCATCGCGTCTCGTCCTCTGTTTGCAAGATTTGCAAATCAGCCATCAGACGTCCGCAAAACATCGCAAATTCAGCAATATCAGCGAGGCGTCGCGTTGCAGATATTGCGGAGAAGCCGCGATTGCAAGCTCAACAGAGGAACCCGTTCGTGAAGCTCCACAGCGTGCGCACCTACAAGTCCGCCGAACCGCTGCCGCGCGAGCAGCAGCTGGCCTGGAAGATCGCCGAGGTCGCGGTCGATCCCGTGCCGGTGGCCGACGATGTGGTCGAGATGATCGGCAGCCGCATCATCGACAATGCCGCCGTCGCCGCGGCGTCGCTCAACCGCGCGCCGATCGTCAGTGCGCGGGCCCAGGCCCGGGCGCATCCCGCCAAGCCGGGCGCGACCCTGTTCGGCCTGTCGAGCTTTCCCTCGCGCCGCGTCTCACCGGAATGGGCGGCGTGGGCCAATGGCGTGGCCGTGCGCGAGCTCGACTATCACGACACGTTCCTCGCCGCCGACTACTCGCATCCCGGCGACAACATCCCGCCGGTGCTGGCAGTGGCGCAGCATTGCGGCCTCGACGGCGGCGCCCTCGTGCGCGGCCTGGCGGCCGGCTACGAAATCCAGGTCGATCTCGTGAAGGGCATCTGCCTGCACGAGCACAAGATCGACCACATCGCCCATCTCGGTCCCTCGGCTGCTGCCGGCATCGGCGCGGCGCTCGGCCTGCCGATCGGCATCGTCTACCAGGCGGTGCAGCAGGCGCTGCACGTCACCACGACGACGCGCCAGTCGCGCAAGGGCGAGATCTCGAGCTGGAAGGCCTATGCGCCGGCCTTCGCCGGCAAAATGGCGGTCGAGGCGGTCGATCGTGCGATGCGCGGCGAGGGCGCGCCGTCGCCGGCCTACGAGGGCGAGGACGGTTTCATCGCCTGGCTGCTCGGTGGTCCGAAAGCCGAATACACCGTGCCGCTGCCGGAGACAGGCGAGGCCAAGCGCGCGATCCTCGACACCTACACCAAGGAACATTCGGCCGAGTACCAGAGCCAGGCGCTGATCGACCTGGCGCGCCGCATGGGCCCGAAGATCGGCGATCTCTCGAGGATCAGGAGCATCGTGATCCGCACCAGCCATCACACGCATTATGTGATCGGCACCGGCGCCAACGATCCGCAGAAGATGGATCCGACGGCCAGCCGTGAAACGCTCGACCATTCGATCATGTACATCTTTGCCGTGGCCCTTCAGGACGGCGGCTGGCACCACGAGCGCTCCTACGCGCCCGAGCGCGCGCAGCGGCCCGACACGGTGGCGCTGTGGCGCAAGATCAGCACGATCGAAGGTCCGGAATGGACCGAGCGCTATCATTCGACCGATCCGGCGCGGAAGGCCTTCGGCGGTCATGTGCTGGTGACGCTCGACGACGGCCGCGTGATCGCCGACGACATCGCCGTGGCCGACGCCCATCCGCTGGGCGCCCGCCCGTGGCGGCGGCCCGACTATGTCGCGAAGTTCCGCACCCTCGCCGAGGGCATCGTCGCCGAGGCCGAGCAGAACCGATTCCTACAGACGGTCGAGCGCTTGTCCGAGCTGAAGGCCGACGAGCTCTGCCAGCTCAACTTGGTCGTCAGCCCCGACCATCTCGAAGCGTCGACCAAGCGCGGCCTGTTCGAAGGCAACGAATAGAGGAGGCCATCATGTCCAATCCGATCCCGACCAAGCCTGCGCCCAAGAAGTCTGTCTCCCTGTCCGGCGTCGAGGCCGGCTCGACCGCGCTCTGCACCGTCGGCCGCAGCGGCAACGATCTGCATTATCGCGGCTACGACATCCTCGACATCGCCGAGCGCTGCACCTTCGAGGAGATCGCCCATCTGCTGGTGCATGGCACCCTGCCGACCGAGGTGCAGCTCGCGTCGTACAAAGCCAAGCTGCGCTCGTTGCGCGGCCTGCCGGCAGCGGTGAAGCGCACGCTCGAAGCCATTCCCGCGGCGGCGCATCCGATGGACGTGATGCGCTCGGGCGTGTCGGCATTGGGCTGCGTGCTACCCGAGGCGGCCGACCATAATCATCCCGGCGCGCGCGACATCGCCGACCGGCTGATGGCCTCGCTGGGATCGATGCTGCTCTACTGGCATCACTACGCGCATAACGGCCGCGCTATCGACGTCGAGACCGACGACGATGGTATCGCCGCGCATTTCCTGCATCTGCTGCACGGCCATCGGCCCGGCGCCAGCCATGTCCGCGCCATGGACACGTCGCTGATCCTCTATGCCGAGCACGAATTCAACGCCTCGACCTTCACGGCGCGCTCGATCGCCGGCACCGGCGCCGACGTCTATTCGGCGGTGACGGGCGCGATCGGTGCGCTGCGCGGGCCCAAGCACGGCGGCGCCAACGAGGTCGCCTTCGAGATCCAGCAGCGCTACGAGGATCCCGATGTGGCGGAAGCCAATATCCGCAAGCGCATCGCGGCCCGGGAAGTCGTGATCGGCTTCGGCCATCCGGTCTACACGATCGCCGATCCGCGCAACGAGGTGATCAAGCGGGTCGCCCGCCAGCTCGGCGATGAGGCCGGCACCAGCCGCATGTTCGACATCGCTGACCGCATCGAGACGGTGATGGGCGAGACCAAGAAGATGTTCGCCAACCTCGACTGGTTCAGCGCCGTCTCCTACCACCTGATGGGCGTGCCGACGGCGATGTTCACGCCGCTGTTCGTGATCGCGCGGACCTCGGGCTGGTGCGCGCACATCATCGAGCAGCGCATCGACAACAAGATCATCCGTCCGGCGGCGCATTACACTGGGCCGGAGAACCGCGCCTTCGTGCCGCTGGTCCAGCGCGGCAAGCAAGCCCCGGCGCGCGCGGCCTGACGCCATGCCGTATCTCGTCGCGAAGGACCTGCCGTCCGAACCTGCGGGCACGCGCTTGCGGGCACTGCTCGCCCGGCGGGGCATCCTGCAGATGCCGGGTGCCCATAACGGCATGGCGGCACTGCAGGCGAAGGCCGTCGGTTTCGACGCCCTCTATCTTTCGGGTGCTGCGATGACGGCGTCGATGGGCCTGCCCGACCTTGGCATCATCACGGTCGAGGAAGCCTGCTTCTTCATCCGCCAGGTCGCGCGTGCCAGCAGTCTGCCGCTGCTGGTGGATGGCGATACCGGGTACGGCGAGGCGCTGAACGTCATGCACATGGTGCGGGCGTTCGAGGAGGCCGGCGCGGCGGCGGTCCATATCGAAGACCAGCTGCTGCCCAAGAAGTGCGGGCATCTCAACGACAAGAAACTGGCCAGTGCGCACGACATGGCCGCGAAAGTGGCGGCGGCTGCCAAGGCACGGCGGCATCTTTATGTGATCGCGCGCACCGATGCCTATGCCAGCGAAGGCATGGAAGGCGCCGTGGCGCGCGCGAAGCTCTACCTCCAGGCCGGCGCCGACGCGATCTTTCCCGAGGCGCTGACCACAGCCGACATGTTCCGCGACTTTGCCCGTGCGCTGCCCGGCGTGAAGCTGCTGGCCAACATGACGGAGTTCGGCCGCACGCCGTTCTTCACCGCCGCTGAGTTCGAGGCGATGGGCTACGGCATGGTGATCTGGCCGGTGTCGTCCCTGCGCGTCGCCAACAAGGCACAGGAGAGGCTCTATGCCACCCTGCGCCGCGACGGCGGCACCGAGGCGGCGCTCGCCGACATGCAGACCCGCGCCGAGCTCTACGCCGCCATCGACCTCGCGGGCTACGAGGCGCTCGACGCCTCGATCGTCCAGACCGTCATTCCCTCGACGCACGGCCGCAACGCGCTCGACGCGAGCTGCTGACTCTCTCGCTTTCAACGAACGAACAGGAACAGATCCATGTCGATCCTCGTCAGCACGCTTGGCTTTCCCCGCATCGGCGCGCGCCGGCAACTGAAGACGGCTCTGGAGAGCTATTGGTCGGGCAAGACGAACGCCACGGCACTGCTGGAAAGCGCGGCGGCCCTGCGTGCGGCGGCCTGGGAGCGACAGAAGCGGGCCGGTGTCGACCACATCCCGAGCAACGATTTCTCGCTCTACGACCATGTGCTCGACACCAGCGTCATGGTCGGCGCCATCCCGCCGATCTACGGCTGGAAGGGCGGCGCCGTGTCGCTCGACACCTATTTCGCCATGGCACGCGGCAGCCACGGCAAAAGGGATGATGCCTGCGCCGGCCACGGCCATGGCCACGATCATGGCACTGCGGCCCACGGCTTGCCGGCGCTGGAAATGACCAAGTGCTTCGACACCAACTACCACTACATGGTGCCGGAGTTCAGCCGCGGCCAGACTTTCAGCCTGGGCTCGACCAAGCCGGTCGACGAGTTCCTCGAGGCGAAGGAGCTTGGCGTCCATACGCGGCCGGTACTGGTCGGGCCGGTGACCTACCTGCTGCTGGGCAAGAGCAAGGACCCGTCGCTGCATCCGCTGTCGCTGCTGAAGAACCTCTTGCCGGTCTACGTCGAGATCCTGCGCATGCTGGCGAAAGCCGGCGCCGACTGGGTGCAGATCGATGAGCCGGCGCTCGTCCTCGATATCGACGATGCGACGCGCGCGGCGCTGGAGACGACCTACGCAACGTTTGCCTCGGAAGTCCCCGGGCTGAAGCTGATGCTGGCCACCTATTTCGGTGCGCTCGGCGACAATCTGAAATGCGCCCTGAAGCTGCCGGTCGCCGGCCTGCATGTCGATCTCGTGCGTGCACCTGAACAGCTCGCGTCCGTGCTCGCCGGTGCGCCGAAGGATCTCGTCCTGTCGCTCGGCCTGATCGACGGCCGCAACGTATGGCGCGCCGATCTCGAAGCATTGCTGGCCCGGAGCGAAGCCGTTGTCAGGCAGCGCGGTGCCGACACGCTGATCCTCGCGCCCTCCTGCTCGCTGCTGCATGTGCCGGTCGACCTCGCACAGGAGGAGGGCATGGATGCCGACCTCCGGAGCTGGCTGGCCTTCGCCGCTCAGAAGGTCGAGGAACTGGCGACGCTCGGCCGGGCGCTGAACGAGGGACGCACTGCGGTGAAGGCCGCGCTCTCGGACTCGAGCCGCGCGGCAACAGCGCGGTCCGTCTCGACCAAGATCCACGATGCGGCCGTCCAGATGCGCGTCGCAGCGGTCACGCCGTCGATGGCGCGCCGGCGCGGCGCATTCGATGCGCGCCGCGCGCTGCAGCGCCGGCAGCTCGGCCTGCCGTCCTTCCCGACGACGACCATCGGCTCCTTCCCGCAGACCGAGGGCGTGCGCAAGGCGCGCGCGGCCCATGCCAAGGGTGCGCTGAGCGATGGCGAATACCAGGCATTCCTGCGGCGCGAGACCGAGACCGCCGTGCGCTGGCAGGAGGAGATCGACATCGACGTGCTGGTCCACGGCGAGTTCGAGCGCAACGACATGGTGCAGTATTTCGGCGAGCAGCTCGCGGGCTATGCCTTCACCCGGCATGGCTGGGTGCAGAGCTACGGCTCGCGCTATGTGCGGCCGCCGATCATCTTCGGCGACGTCTCGCGCCCGGAACCGATGACCGTGGAATGGTCGAGCTACGCCCAGTCGCTCACGACGCAGCCGATGAAGGGCATGCTCACCGGGCCGGTGACGATGCTGCAATGGTCCTTCGTGCGCGACGACATCCCGCGCTCGGAGACCTGCCGCCAGATCGCGCTCGCCCTGCGCGACGAGGTCGTCGATCTCGAAGCGGCCGGCATCCGCGTGATCCAGATCGACGAGCCGGCGATCCGCGAGGGCCTGCCGCTGCGCAACGCCGACTGGAAGGCCTATCTCGACTGGGCGGTCGAGTGCTTCCGCCTCTCCGCGTCGGGCGTCGGCGACCGGACGCAGATCCACACCCACATGTGCTACTCGGAGTTCAACGACATCATCGACTCGATCGGCGCCATGGATGCCGACGTCATCTCGATCGAGACGGCGCGATCGAAGATGGAGCTGCTCGAAGCCTTCACCAGCTACCGCTATCCCAACGAGATCGGACCAGGCGTCTACGACATCCACGCGCCGCGCTTGCCGCCGGTCGAGGAGATGGCGGACCTTCTCGTGAAGGCCCGGGAACGGCTGTCGCCCGACCAGATCTGGGTCAATCCCGATTGCGGTCTCAAGACCCGCCGCTGGGAAGAAGTGAAGCCCGCCCTGGTCAACATGGTCGAGGCGGCGAAGAAGCTTCGTGCTTCCACCTAGAGTCTTTCCGACTGAGACTGAATCATATCAGTCGTCTCAAAAGCCACCTCACCCTGAGGAGCGGTCCGCAGGATCGCGTCTCGAAGGGTGGGAACGAGCACCACGATTGTTGCCTATCCTTCGAGACGCGCGCTGCGCGCGCTCCTCAGGATGAGGTAGTGTGAGTGGACTCGCAGAAGAAAGACTCAAAGGCCGTTTCTCAGATGTCGGCGTGTCTCTGACGCGCCGGCGCTGAGGTTCCGTCCGGATCAGTTCTTGTTCGGAACCAGCACGATGGCGCGGCCGTCGCTGTTCATGCGGCCGGCCCAGTCGGCCGCCTGCGCGCCGGCGCCGTAGAACACGTCGCCGCGGGCCGGGCCCTTGATGGCCGCGCCCGTGTCCTGCGCGATCATCAGGCGGCGATAGGATTCCGTGGCGCCGGGTTTGCGATAGACCGGACGGCGCGTGTCGATCCAGACCGGGGTGCCGTAGGGCGTGATCGTCGGATCGACCGCCATGCTGCGCTGGGCGGTGAGCGGGACGCCCTGGGCGCCGATCGGCGCCGACGTCTTGGTATCCTTGAAGAAGATGTAGCGCTCGTTCTTGCGCATCACGTCACGCGCCTGCTGCGGATTGCGCTTCAGCCAGTCGCGGATCGCGGGCCAGGTCGCGTCTTCCTTCTTCATCACGCCCATCTCGACCAGCACGGCGCCGATCGCGGTGTAGGGGCGGTTGTTGGAACCGTCGAAGCCCAGGGTCATGCTGCCGCCCTCGGCGAGCTGAATGCGTCCACTGCCCTGGACCTGGATCTCGAACAGGCCGACCGGATCCTGCACGTAGGCGATCTCCAGCCCCTTGCCCTTGAGGGCGCCCGCCTCGATCTCGGCGCGCGTGAAGTAGGGCTGATCCGTCAGGTCGGGCGGCTTGCGATAGACCGGAACGGTGAACAGTCGCGACGGCACTTTGCTGCCGCGCATCTCGGGCTCGAAGTAGCCGGTGAACTTGCCCTGGGCCTGGATGATCAGCGGGCGGAAATTCGATTCGAAGAAATTGCGCGAGCCGCGGGCATCGCCGGCCTTCACCGCGCTGGCGTTGTCGCAGATGCGCTTCCACTCGCCGCTGGTGATGGTCTTCTCGCCGCCGTCGGTGGCGATCTTGACGTCGGGGCCGGCGGTCAGCCGGGGGCAGGAGCGGCGAAAGGCAGCCAGCGCCTCGGCATGGCGATCCTCCGCCCAGCCGGCGATCTCGTTGTAGGAGGTCGCCTCCATCGAAATGCGCTGTTGAGGCGCGGAGCCCGGTGTCGCGGTGCAGGCAGAGAGTAGGCCGGCGACCAACAAGGCCAGGCCACCGGCGAAGGTGCTCCGTCGCATTCCCGGAAAAGCCTCCCCTTAGCCTTCGCTCTCGGTCTTGATGAGCAGCCAGTTGGGATCGCCGGAGGTCGTGTCGCGGCGGAACGTCCAGAGGTCCACGACCTTCTGCACTTCGTTGGGATTGCCGTCGACGATCTGGCTGTCGGCATTGCGCACGACGTTGATCTGCTCGCTGACGAACCGCACGGTGACGACGGCGCTCGAGCCCTGCATTTCGGCGGCGGCGATGTCCGACGCTTCGAAGCCGATCAGCGTCGTTTCCGCCTTCTCGTTGCGCTCGATGCGGCCACGAATTGCGGATTCGAAGCTCGAATAGGTCGCGCTGTCGAGCAGCGGCTTCAGCGTCGCGGTATCGCCGCGCGCAAACGCCTCGACGATGGCGGTGAAGGCGGCGCGTGCGCCACCCGTGAAGCCGATCGGCTCGAAGTTCGGATCGGCCGTGCGGATCGCGGTGATGCCCGAAGTCGCGGTCGGCATCACGGTCGCACGAATGCCACCGGGTCCGCTGGTCGGCGAGGACTGGCGCGGCGCCGGCGCATTGGCCGTCGGCAGCGGCACGACATTGTCGTTGCCTTGCGAGGAGTCACCGACCCGCGGCGTCGCCGGCGGCGGCGCGGGCGGCGTGAACGGATCGCGTGCCGGCGGCTGTTCGTTGCCGGTGCGTTTGCCCAGCACGGATCGCAGCCGCAGGATCAAGAAGACCGCGACCAACCCGATCAGGATGATGTCGTAGTTATTTCCCACGATGGCGCTCCACTGTCCCAAATTACATAGGCTCCGAATGGGGAAAGGGCAAGGCAACCGCCTGCCTGCTTCCCGGGCAGCCGCATTTCTCAGGCAGCCAGAATCACAATATCGACCGATTCGGTGACGCCGCCGACTTTCCGGCCGGGCCGGCGTTCGTGCCGTGCGGGCGCGCGATAGCCCTGGCGTTCGGCGAGGGCGTAGGTCCCGCCGTCGGTGAGGGCGCGGGTACGCTCCTCCTTGTTGTGTTTCTCGAGTTTCGCCGCAAAGTTCACGGCCTCGCCGATCACGGTGAATTCGAGCCGTTCGCCGTCGCCCACGGCGCCGAACACGACCCGGCCCGCCGCAACGGCCAGTCCGATCTCGAGCGGGGCGAGGCCCGCGGCGCGGCGTTCCGATGCCCAGGCATCGGCGGCTTCCATGACCGCATCTGCGGCACGGAGTGCATCCGCGGCGGCCGTCGTCGACGGCATCACCGCGCCGAACGAGGCCAGGATGCCGTCGCCCAGGAACTTGTCGATGCTGCCGCCGGCCGCCGCGATCAGCGGGCAGATGCGGCCCTGATAGTCCTGCAGGACCTTAACCACCTCGTCGGGCGCGAATTCCATCGACAGGCGCGTGAAGCCGCGCAGGTCGACGGTGAGGATGGCGGCATCGCGCAACTCGCCCTCGCCCGCCTTGATCGACATCGCCGCCCCGCGGATGCGGGCCGCCACGCCGGGATCGAAGAAGCGCGACATGTCCTGCGCCGCCGTGCTCTCGCTCACCGCCTGCACCAGCAGATGTCGCGCCCGCGAGATGGCCAGCGCCAATACGAGCGTGGTGAGCAGGATGGCCACGATCTTGTTGATCTCGGCGTGCACGAGCAGCGCGTTCGAGGTCATGTACTCGACGAAGTCGTCGGTCGGATTGGCCGGTCCGCCGCGGCCGCCCACCGCGTAGAGGATGAGGCCGATCCAGCCGGCGATCGCCACGAAGCCGGTGAACAGGACGAAGCGCGCCTCGAAGCGCAGCGCCCTGAGCGCGATGAACAGGAACACGTAGAGGAGCGTCGGCACCTTCAGATAGAAGACGGCCGGCTGCGCGTACTTGTAGTGGAACGAGTAGATCAGCCCCATCAGCAGGAACATGTCGGCGATCACCGACAGATAGAGCATCCAGGGCCGGAGCAGGCGCGCATAGGCCAGGCCGAGACGCGCCAGGCAGAAGGCGCCGTAGACCGCCAGGAACTCGGACTCGAAGGAGTAATCCTCCTGCACCACGCCGCCGGGCATGGAGCTCGATTCGTAGAGCGTGGCGACCAGCACGACGATGACGAGCTGGACCCAGCCGATCAGGATCTCGCTCTGCTCCTGCTGGCGTTCGATCGCTTCGCGCACACGCTCGGGAAGTTGGCCTGTGTCGCCGCCGCCGAAAAACCAGTCGCGCAGGCGGCGCAGCATCAGCGCTTTTCCAGCCAGAGGCTGGCGGGCAGTGCGTCGGGCGGCCGGGGCAGGCGCGAGATCACCGAGGCGGCCAGCCGGTCGGCCATGCGCCGCTCGGCCCAGACGCTGGAGAAGAGTGGCTTGTACGCGCCGCTGGTGAGCAACGGCACCACGCCCTGCTGTTCGTTGTAGGCGCGCCAGCCCCAGATCGCGGGATAGTCGAACGGCAGGAAGATGTCGTGGATATGGACCAGCGCGCCCGACGGCAGGCGCGGCAGGACGCGGTTCAGCAGGAGGTCGACGTCGCTGCCCGGCATCAGGATGTGGCTGGAATCGATGAACAGCACGTCGCCCGGCACGAGTCCGTCGAAGACCTTGTCCGGCGCCGCCTGCAAGGTCGACGACTTCACGCGCACGCCCGGCAGGTCGGCGATGTCGGCGCGCGGCGCCGGGTCGATGGCCAGGATCTCGCCGACGCCGCCCACCGCCTTCGACAGGATGCGCGTCGAATGGCCGGAGCCGACCTCGACGATACGGCGCGGCTTGCGCTCGCGCACCAGCGCGTAGGCGACGGCAGCGTCGAGCGAGGGGAACCACGATTGCTCGAACAGTGCCTTGCAGCTCTCGAGCGCTTCGGCCCGCGCATCGACCGCGTCGAGCACGGCGGCGAACTGGCCGGCATGCTCCTCGAACAGGCGCTCGATCGCGGGATAGGGCGGCTGCGCGCCGGGCGGCGGCAGCAGCGGCGCATAGCGGTGCGGGATGAACCAGCCGCGCGGCGTCAGGCCGAGCACGGTCGGCAGGCCCAGGGCGAACCGTCGCCAGCGGCCGCGCAGGGTGGAGGTGGCACTCATCGGGACATGCTCAGGGCGTGAGGGTCAGGCCTTCGTGGGCGACGAGGGCGCGCGGCAATCCGCTCGCCGCGATGCCCGGGCGCGCGGCGGCCGCGGCCCGCGCCACGCCGTCCATGAAGGCGTCGTCATGGCTGGGATCGTGATGGAAGATGACGAGCGTGCCGACACCGGCCGCATCGGCGACGCGCACGCCCTCCTGCCAGGTCGAATGGCCCCAGCCGCGATAGCGCTGGTACTCTTCGTCGGTATAGCTCGAATCGTAGATCATCACGTCGGCGCCGCGGCAGAGCTCGACGATCCTCTCGTCGCGCTCGCCCTCGCGGTGCTCGGTGTCGGTGATGTAGCAGATCGACTTTCCCTGATAGTCGATGCGGTAACCGGTGGCGCCGTTGGGATGGTTGAGCGGCGCCGTGCGCACGGCGACGGCCCCGCATGACAGGTCCTCGCCGGCCTTGAATTCCGTGAAGGCGACGCTCGCCTGGAAGATGTCGAGCGAGACCGGATAGATGGGCGGCTGCATGAGATGGCCGACGACCTTCTTCAACGTATAAGCCGGCTCGAGATGGCCGGCCCACATGCGGACCGAATTGCGCTGGTCGAACAGCGGCGCAAAGAAGGTCAGCCCCGAGATGTGATCGAGATGCGTGTGCGTGAAATAGATGTCGATGTCGAGCGGCGCCTGGCGCGCGAGTTCGACGCCCAGCGTGCGAATACCCGTGCCGGCGTCGAAGATCAGCCGGCGGCCGCCGGCGGTGACTTCCAGGCATGACGTATTGCCGCCGTAGCGCGCATATTCTGCGCCTGGGCACGAGATGGATCCCCGCACGCCCCAGAATCGGACTTTAAGACCGTCGACCAACAAACCCTTCCCGGAAGATGTGACACCAGAGTCCACAGGCGGGTGCGTCCCGTCAACCGATGCGCGAGGCTTCCTTGCTCTGGCCGCATTCTTGCGTAGCGATCCGTGCGGCTGTTTTTCACGTATTCTTGCAGTCGGCGGTCGAATCCGGCGTCCCGACTGCGTTGCCTACCGGCCCGTTCGGAGCAATACTTTGCCTATGGAACCCATCAATCAGGCTTCTACCCCGGCGCTGGCTGCGCCGCCCCTGCGTTGCGCCAAGTTCGCCATCGGCCAGGTGGTGAAGCACCGCGTCTACCCCTTTCGCGGTGTGATCTTCGACGTCGATCCGGTGTTCGCGAACACCGAGGAGTGGCTGTCGTCGATCCCGGAAGAGGTGCGGCCGCGCCGCGACCAGCCCTTCTACCATCTGCTCGCCGAGAACGCGCAGACCACCTACGTGGCCTATGTGTCGGAGCAGAACCTGCTGCCCGACGACACCGGCAAGCCGGTGTCGCATCCGCAGGTGCCGCAGTTCTTCAAGGAACTGAAGCGCGGCCACTACGTCTCGCGCGAGCGCGCGCTGCACTAGGCCGTTAGCGTAATGCTGCCGCCACCTGATCGACGGTGGCGGTCCAGCCGACGATCGCGCCCTGGGCACGGATCATGTCGAGCGCCGCCTTCTTGAATTCCGGGAAATAGCTTTCGGTCGCATCCTCGGCCAGCAGGCACTCGAAGCCGCGGTCGTTGGCCTCGCGCATGGTCGTCTGCACGCAGACCTCGGTCGTGACGCCGGCGAACACGAGATGCGTGATCTTCTTCTCCGCCAGGATGTCGCCGAGCGGCGTCGCGTAGAAGGCGCCCTTGCCCGGCTTGTCGAGCACGATCTCGCCCGGCTTGGCCGCCAGCTCCGGCACGATGTCGGCACCCGGCTCGCCCGCGATCAGGATACGGCCCATCGCACCGGGATCGCCGATGCGCATCGACGGCTTGCCGCGCAGCCGCTTGGCCGGCGGGCAATCCGACAGGTCGGGCCTGTGGCATTCGCGGGTATGGATGATGGGCAACCCGGCGTTGCGGAAGGTTTCGATCAGCCGTCCCACCGTCGGCACGATCGCCGAGAGCAAACTCACATCGTTGCCCAGGGTCGCCCCGAACCCGCCGGGCTCGATGAAGTCGCGCTGCATGTCGATCACGATCAGCGCGAGATGCGCGGGATCGAAAGTGAAGTCGAACGGCTGGGCGGCGATGGTTTTCATTTTCCCGTCGTCCCGACCGGAGCCCGAAGGGCGGAGTGGAGGGACCTCTTATGTGGAAGCGTCAAAAGAGATCCCTCGGCTGCGCTCGGGATGACGGTGCTAAACATCAATGCCCCGCCATCGCGCGGCCGATGGCGCCGACGTCGGCGCTGGCCGCATCGGTCTGCAGCGCGAGCTTGCCGTCGAACATGACGACGATGCGGTCGGAGAGCTGCAGGATCTCGTCGAGGTCCTCGCTCACCAGCAGCACGGCGGCGCCGCGGTTACGGGCCTGGACGATGCGGGCGCGGATTTCGGCGACGGCGGCGAAGTCGAGGCCGAAGCAGGGGTTGGCGACGATCAGCAGGTCGCCCTCGCTCGACAGCTCGCGCGCCAGCACCGCGCGCTGCACGTTGCCGCCCGACAGGCCACGGATGGCGGCGTCCGGTCCCGGTGTCTTCACCTTGTAGGCCTCGATCAGCTTGCGCGCCGTCTCGCGCATCGGGCTGCGCTTGAGCCAGATGCCGTTGGACGACGAAGGCGGCCGGTCGAAGGAGCGCAGCGCGATGTTCTCGGCCACCGACATCTCGGCGACGCAGGCGTTGCGCAGCGGCTCCTCCGGCAGGCAGGCGACCTTGTGGCGGACCATCTCGGGCCGCGTCGCGGTGTAGACCTCGCCATGCACCAGCATCTTGCCCGCTTCGACGTCGCGCTGACCCGCCAGCGCTTCGACGAGTTCGCGCTGGCCGTTGCCCGACACGCCGGCGACGCCGACGATCTCGCCGGCGCGGATGTCGAGTGCCAGTTCCTCGACCGCGAGCTGGCCGACATTGTCGGCGACGCTCAACCCTTCGAGCTTCAGCACCGCCTTGCCCGGCGCACGCGCCTCGCGCTCCACGACAGTGCGGGTCTCGCGCCGGCCGACCATCATCTCGGCCATCATGTCGTTGTCGAGTTCGCGCGTCGGCTTCGTGCCGATGAGCTGGCCGCGGCGCAGCACCGTGACGGCGTCGCAATAGGTGTTCACCTCACGGAACTTGTGCGTGATGGTGACGATGGTGACCAGCTTGTCGTTGGTCAGCTTCTTCAGGGTGGTCAGCACCTCGTCGGCCTCGTCCGGGGTCAGCACCGAGGTCGGCTCGTCGAGGATCAGCAGGTTGCGCTTGAGGTAGAGCTGGCGAAGGATCTCGCCCTTCTGCTTCTGGCCGGCCGCGAGATCGGCGACGGGCGTGTCGATCGGCACCGTGAAGGGTGTCGTCTCGAAGAACGATTTCAGCGCGCGCCGTTCCGAAACCCAGTCGATCACCGCCGGCAGGTCGCCGCGCGACAGCACGAAGTTCTCCAGCACCGTCATGTTCGGCACCAGCGTGAAGTGCTGGTAGACCATGCCGAGGCCCAGCTCGTGCGCCTGGCGCGGATGCGCGATCGTCACCTCGCGCTCGTTCAAGAGGATCTGTCCCTGGTCGGCGGCGTAGTAGCCCATGGCGCATTTCACCAGGGTGCTCTTGCCAGCACCGTTCTCGCCCAGCAGCGCGTGGAAGGCACCGGCCTCGATCTTCACCGAGACGTCGTCGAGCGCGGCCATCGCGCCGAAGCGCTTGGTGAAGCCGATCAGCTCGAGGGACGGCGCGGTCGTCACGCCAGCGCCTTCAGGATCGCGGCCGAGTTCGCGACGGCGCCGAACACGCCGCCCTGCATCTCGACCATCTTCAGTGCCGCGGCGTGATTGCCGGGATCGGTCGCGCCGGTGCAGTCCTCCAGGATCAGGCATTCGAAGCCGCGGTCGTTGGCTTCGCGCATCGTGGTGTGGACGCAGACATCGGTGGTGATGCCGGTCAGCACGAGATTGTCGATGCCGCGCGTGCGCAGCATCAGCTCGAGGTCGGTGGCGCAGAACGAGCCCTTGCCCGGCTTGTCGATGATCGGCTCGCCGGCGACCGGTGCGAGGTCGGGAATGATCTCCCAGCCCGGCTCGCCGCGCACCAGGATGCGCCCGCACGGTCCGGGATCGCCGATGCCGGCGCCGATCTGCTGCGAGCGCCAGCGCTTGTTGGGCGGCAGGTCGGAGAGGTCGGGCCGATGGCCCTCGCGCGTATGGATCACCGTCCAGCCGGCTTTGCGCGCACCAGCGAGCAGCTTCTTGATCGGCTCGATCGGTGCGCGCGTCAGCGACAGGTCGTAGCCCATCTTGTCGACATAGCCGCCGACGCCGCAGAAGTCGGTCTGCATGTCGATGATGACCAGGGCGGTGTTATCGGGGCGCAGGTCGCCGTTCCACGGCCAAGCATAGGGGCGGGAGTCGATATGGGTCTTGCTCATGACGGCTCCTACTTGACGGCGCCCAGCTCGCCCGGCGCGCCACGCAGGCTGCGCGCGGGCGAACAGGTGGCGATCATCAGGGCGAGGGTGAGGACGTAGGGCGCGGCGCTGAACAGGTAGTAGCCCTGGGTGACGCCGACCGACTGTAGCGCCGGGCTGATCGCGCCAGCCGCGCCGAACAGCAGCGAGGCCCACAGGCAGCGGATGGGGTCCCAGCGCGCGAAGATCACCAGCGCCACGGCCATCAGGCCCTGGCCGCTCGACAGGCCCTCGTTCCAGCTGCCGGGGTAGTAGAGCGAGAGGAAGGCGCCGCCGATTCCCGCGAAGGCGCCGCCGACCGCCGTCGCCACCAGCCGTACCTGGCCCACCGAAGCGCCGATGGCGAGGGCGGCGTCGACGCTCTCGCCGGCGAGCCGGACGATCAGGCCCCAGCGCGTGTTCTTCAGCGCCCAGGCCAGCGCGAAGGCCAGTAGGATGCCGACGATGAACAGCGGATTGACCTGCAGCGCCTGCTGCACCTGCGGGATGCTGCTCCAGCCGCCGAGGTCCAGCGCGCCGAGGTTGGGTGCCTTGGGCTGGATGTAGGGCTTGCCCAGGAAGAAGGCGAGGCCGGTGCCGAACAGCATCAGGCCGATGCCGGTCGCGATGTCGTTGACCTTGGGCAGCTGGCAGAGACCGGCATGCAGCGCGCCCAGCAGGAGGCCGACCAAGGCCGCGACCAGCACGCCGAGCCACGGTGAGCCGCTCAGCAGCGCCGTGCCGTAGGCGCTCATCGCGCCCATCATCAAGGTGCCCTCGAGGCCGAGATTGATGCGGCCGCTGCGTTCGGTCAGGCATTCGCCGAGGCTCACGAAGATGAAGGGCGTGCTGACGCGGATGGCGCCGGCCAGCATGGCCAGCGGTACGCCCCAGAGACCGAGATCGCTGCCGTCCATGTTCAGCGTCCCTCCACGGCCCTGAAGCGCCACAGCCAGGCCCACGAGCGGCCGTACAGCGTCTCGCTCGCCAGGATGCAGACGAAAATGATGCCCTGCAGCACGACCACGGCCGCATCCGGCAGGTCGAGGCGGCGCTGCAGCAAGCCACCACTGGCGCCGATACCGCCCAGCAGGATGGCGACGGGAATGATCGCCAGCGGATGATGGCGCGCGAGGAAGGAAACGAGGATGCCGGTGAAGCCGTAGCCGACGGCCAGCGAAGCGTTGGCCTTGCCGTGCACCGCCGCCACCTCGACCATGCCGGCGAGACCGGCCGCCGCGCCGCCCGCGGCGCAGGCGATCAGCACGTAGCGGCCGACATTGAGGCCCATCATGCGCGCGGTCTTCGGATTGCCGCCGATCACCTGCATGGCGAAGCCGAAGGTCGTGAAGCGCTGCACGACGTAGCAGAGCAGGCAGGCGACGATGCCGAAGGCCAGGCCCCAATGGACGTCGCTACCGCCGATCGTGCCCAGCATGTTGGCGTCGCCGATCGGCGGCGTCGACGGCTTGTTGAGGCTCGTCGGGTCGCGCAGCGGGCCCTCGACGAAATGGTTCATCAGGGCGATGGCGATATACGTCAGCAGCAGGCTGGAGATCGTCTCGTTGACGCCGCGGTACTGGCGCAGCCCGCCGGCCAGCGCGATCCAGGCGCCGCCAACGATCATCGCCGCCGCCGCCATGGTGAGGTGCACGACCAGCGATCCGGAGCCCGAGACGGCGACGCCGGCGGCCGCGGCCGCGACACCGCCCAGGACCAGCGCGCCTTCGTTGCCGATGATGATCAGCCCGAGCCGCGCCGGCAGTGCCGTGCACAGCGCCGTCAGGATCAGCGGCGCCGCGCGCGTCAGCGTGTTCTGGAAGGAGAACCAGCTGCCGAACGCGCCCTGGTACATGAGCGCATAGGCCTCGAACGGATCGACGCCCGCATAGAGGATCAGCAGCAGGCCGAAGATCACCGCCGACGCCAGCAGGGCCAGCGCCGAGACGGCGATGCGTTCGAGGGCGGCGCCCATGCTTACTCGCCGCTGGCGTGAAGCGAAGGATCCCTCACTTCGTTCGGGATGACACTACTGTTGGGATTTGCGCAGTGCGCCGATGCAGCAAATGGTGTCATCCCGAACGCAGTGAGGGATCCTTGATTCATATGCGATAGCCCTGCCGTCATACGGGGTGAGGGGAAGAGTTCGCTGTCACGAGGGTGCGCGGCGCCCTTAGGACGTCGCGCCTAGAACGCCTTCGACCAGGTAGTTCATGCCCTCGAGCTTGGGCTCGGTCTGGGTATAGGCCGTACCGCCGTCGATGACGGTGTTGCCCTTGTTGTCTTTGAGCGGGCCCTTGTAGATCGAGAAGCTGCCGTTCAGGATTCCGCTCTTCACCTCGTCGACCTTGGCCTTGGCGGCGTCCGACACGGCCGGTCCGAACGGCGACGTGCGGACATAGCCTTCCTTGAGGCCGCCGCGCACGAAGTTGCCCGGCACGCCGCCCTTCTTCATCGTCTCGACGAAGTCGACGTAGATCCGCTCCCAGTTCCACTCCGCGCCGGTGAGGTAGCCCTTGGGCGCGAGCTTCGCCTGGTTGGTGTGATAGCCGCTGGTGAAGATGCCGGCGCGCTCGGCGGTTTCGATCACGACCTTGGGGCTGTCGACATGGCAGGTCACGACATCGACGCCCTGCGCGATCATGGAGTTGGTGGCCTCGGCTTCCTTGACGGGCATCGACCAGTCGCCGGTGAAGATCGCCTGGGTGGTGGCCTTCGGGTTCACCGACCGCGCGCCCATGGTGAAGGCGTTGATGTTGCGCAGCACCTGGGGGATGGGCTTGGCGGCGACGAAGCCCAGCTTGCCGCTCTTGGTCGTCATGCCGGCGACGATGCCGGCGAGATACTGCGCCTCGTCGATGTAGCCGAAGTAGCTGCCGGTGTTCATCGGGTTCTTGGCCTGGTTCCACAGGCCGCCGCAGTGGCGGAACTGGATCTTCGGGTACTTGGCGGCCATGCGCAGCATGTGCGGGTCGAAGTAGCCGAACGAGGTCGGGAACAGCAGCGTGGCGCCGTCCATGTTGATCATGCTCTCCATCGATTTCTCGACGGCGACCGTCTCGGGCACCTTCTCTTCCTCGACGACCTTCACGCCGGCCATCTTCTTCAGCACGGCCGCGCCCTCGGCATGGGCCTGGTTGTAGCCGTAGTCGTCACGCGGGCCGACATAGATGAAGCCCACCACCAGCGGCTTCTGCGCCATCGCGCCGCCCGCCAGACCGAATGCCGCCGCGCCCGCAGCGCTGCCGAGAAGTGCACGCCGGCCGATATTGAACTTGTCGATCATGGAACGTCCCCCTTGCTCGCATCCCCGATGGCCGGTGCGGCCTGGAAGCAAGACAGCAAGCGGTGTGCCACGCCTGAAAGGCCCTGAAAGCGGGCGAATCCGCGAGAAAGCGGCAACCTGTCAGCCTGAATTGTATGCAATTTCATCTCATTGCATTCGTTTTGGGCATGATTGAGTGCACGATTGGCTTTGGCATCCATCTTGTATGCAAACCGGCATGAGCACCGACACCAATCCGACCCTGGCCGACAAGCTCGCCGCGGCGATCGCCGACGGCATCCTCAACGGCACCTTGCCGCCCGGTGAACGGCTCGATGAGGCGGGCCTTGCCGAACAGCATGGCGTGTCGCGCACCCCGGTCCGCGAGGCGCTGCGCCAGCTGGCGATGAGCGGCCTGATCGACATGCGGCCACGCAAGGGCGCGATCGTCTCCAAGGCGACGCCGGAGGAGATCGAGAGCCTGTTCGTGGCGATGGCCGAGATGGAGGCGACCTGTGCGCGGCTCGCGGCGATGAGCATGACGCCGATCGAACGGCGGCGGCTGCAGGCGCGGCACGAATCGATGGTGGCGCTGGCGGCGGCGGGCGAGACCGAGGCCTATTCGGATGCCAACGTCGCCTTCCATTCGGCGATCTATGCCGGTGCCCACAATGCGCCGCTGGCCGAGTATGCGATGACCCTGCGCCGCAGGGTCGGTCCCTTCCGCCGCGCCCAGTTCCGCATGGACGGCCGCCTGCTGCGCTCCAACCAGGAACACGACGCCGTCGTCCGCGCCATCCTCTCCGGCGACGCCGCCGGCGCACATGCCGCCATGATCCATCACGTCAGTTTGGTCGAAGACGCGTTCGAGGCCTTCGCTGCGATCAACGCGGCTTAGAGTCTTTCGGCCTCAAGTTCACCCACACCTCATCCTGAGGAGGCCCGAAGGGCCGTCTCGAAGGATGGGCAACAGACGCGGTGCTCGTGCCCACCCTTCGAGACGCGCTCCTGCGGACCGCTCCTCAGGGTGAGGTGGGTTTTGGGAAGACTGATATTGATTCTATCTCACTCGGAAAGACTCTGGAGGTCTGTCTTCATTGGAGCGCGCCACTCCAGT
>JAESFU010000180.1_pt1 | contig 81579 bp, 69 predicted proteins | sample 9269461 | NCBI WGS metagenome assembly JAESFU01 (sample SAMN14502556, study PRJNA617107) | algae metagenome | isolation source: Stenomitos rutilans HA7619-LM2 and co-occurring heterotrophs from cave walls | place: USA: Waikapalae cave, Hawaii | collected 2009-07-28
GCCCATCCCGACGAGCCGATCAGCGCCCCCGGCCTCATCGTCGCCGCGCTGAAGCTGCGCCAGCAGCGCGGACTTGTGCCCTTCACCGTGATGAGCTGCGATAATCTGCCCTCGAACGGCAAGACCGCCGGCCGCATCGTCCGCCGCCTCGCCGAAATCTGGGGGGGCGATACGAACTTTACGAACTACGTTCAGTCCGTAAGTTTTCCGTCGACCATGGTTGACCGGATCGTCCCCGCCACCGCGCCGATGGACGGAGAAATAGTAAAGAAAATCAGTGGCTTGGACGACTCATGGCCAATCATGACCGAGCCCTTCACCCAGTGGGTGATCGAGGACGACTTCCCCGCCGGCCGCCCACCCTTCGAAACTGTCGGCGCCCAACTGGTCGAGGATGTCGAGCCCTTTGAGCTGATGAAGCTGAGGATGCTCAATGGCTCCCACTCCACCATGGCCTATCTCGGCTACCTGGCGGGCTACCAATACGTCAACGAAGCCATCGCCGACCCGGCAATTCTGAAGCTTGTTCATGGGCTTATGACCGAAGAGGCGATGCCCACCCTGCCGATGGGGCGAACGGTTCTCGAGCCCTATCGCGACCAGCTCCTCGCGCGCTTCGCCAATCCAGCCCTGAAGCATCGCACCTGGCAGATCGCCATGGACGGCACCCAGAAGCTACCGCAGCGCCTGCTCGGCACCATCCGCGACCGCCTCGAAAAAGGTCAGTCGATCGAACGGCTTAGCCTCGGCGTCGCTGCCTGGATGCGCTACGTCACCGGCATCGACGAGCAGGGTCAGCCGATCGACGTGAAGGACCCCCACGCCACCCGCCTGCGCCAGATCGCCGACGGCGCAGGGCGCAATGCTGATGCGCTGGCCGCGGGGTTACTGGCCGCGACAGAGGTCTTTGGCACCGACCTGCCGACCAACCCTGCCTTCACCGGCCCGGTCATCAACCACCTGAAATCGCTTTTCGATTCTGGCGCAAAGGCGACAGTCGCCAAGGTCGCGGGCTAGCCCCGCTGCCGCCCCACCCCGGATTGTCATCCCTGCGAAGGCAGGGATCCAAGCTTCAGCTGGCGCAGATGGAAAGTTGGACCCCTGCCTTCGCAGGGGTGACAGCCGGTGAGTGCGCCAAGCCGGGAACTCGAACCCCTACAACCGTCCATCCATCGCCCGGTCGAAAATCTCCAGCGCCAGCGCCTTGGTCAGCTCCACCGGATTACCGCCCGCCGTTGGATCGACGATCGCCATGTCGCCGATCAGCTCGCGCTTATCCCCGCCTACCTTGAACTCGGCTAGAGTGTTCGGAACGTTGAGCTTGGCGCGCAGCGCCGTGATGGCATGGAGGAAGGCATCGAAACTGGGTGACAGGCCGCAATAGGCGGCGAGCCGGGCAATCTTGGCCTCGATCGCATCGCGATTGGCGACCAGCACGTAGGGCATGAACACCGCATTGGTCATCCCGTGATGCGTGTCATAGAGCGCCCCGACCGGATGGCTCAGCGAGTGGATGGCGCCCAGGCCCTTCTGGAACGCCGTAGCACCCATCGCCGCGGCGCTCATCATGTGCCCGCGCGCCTCGAGGTCGTTCGGGTTGGCGACGACCTTGGGCAGGTTCTCAAGCGCCAGCCGCACGCCCTCGACGGCAATGCCGTCGGCCAGCGGGTGATACCCCTTGGCGCAGTAGGCCTCGAGGCAGTGCGCCAGCGCGTCGAACCCGGTGCCGACCGTGATGAAGGCCGGCATGCCAACCGTAAGCTCCGGATCGGCGATCACCACCTTGGGCATCATCAGCGGATGGAAGATCACCTTCTTGGTATGCGTCGCCTCGTCGGTGATGACGCCGGCGCGGCCCACTTCCGAGCCCGTACCGGCAGTTGTCGGCACCGCGACGATCGGGAAAATCCCCTTCGGGTCGGCGCGGGTCCACCAGTCGCCGATGTCCTCGAAATCCCACATCGGCCGGGTCTGCCCCGCCATGAAGGCGATGACTTTGCCGGTATCGAGCCCCGAGCCACCACCGAACGCGATCACTCCGTCATGCCCGCCCTTGCGCAGCACGGCGATGCCGGCCTCCACATTGGCCGATACCGGGTTGGGCTTCACATCGGCGAACACGCCGACCTCGAAGCCCGCATCGCGAAGCAATTTCAATGTGTTCTGCGCCACCGGCAGGTTCACGAGGCCTGCATCGGTCACCAGCAGCGGCTTTCCGATCCCGGCGGTCTTCAGTGCCTCCGGCAGCTCGGCGATACGCCCGGGTCCGAACTTCACCGCGGTCGGATAATTCCAGTTGGCCTTGGTCATTCTTGTTGTTCTCCCGGCACCAACCGTGCCCCAAACCCGATGTCATCCCGGCGCCGGCCGGGATCCATCATGAGATTTATCCCCGCACCCTGGCGGTGCGATACACTGTCTCCGTCCAAACGAAGGAGACGCAGTCACACCCGCCGCAGATGAAAACTCTTGGGCTGCGTCAGGTTCGCGTAACCGATCTCGCTGAGCCCGCCACCCTTGCCGGTCTCCTTGACGCCGGTCCAGACGAGGGCCGGGTCGAGATAGTCGCAGCGATTGGCGAACACCGTGCCGGTCTCGACTTTCGATCCGATCTTGGCGGCCGCGTCGAGATCCTCGGTCCAGATCGAGGCGGTGAGCCCATACGGGCTGTCATTCATCAGCTGGATCGCCTCGGCATCGTCGGCCACCTTCATGATCCCGACCACGGGACCAAAGCTCTCCTCGCGCATCACTGCCATCTGGTGGTTCACGTTGGTCAGCACCTCCGGCGCGAGATAGGGCGAGCTCTCCTCATCCAGATCGTGCTTCCAGTTGAGATGCGCCTTGGCGCCCTTGCGCAGCGCCTCGAGCGTTTGTCCGCGCACCAGGTCGGCAAAGCGCCCGGTCGCCATCGGACCGACCACAGTCTCGGGGTCGAGCGGATTGCCCAGCGTCCAACCCCTTGCCACCTCTACGAAATCCTTGACGAACCGGTCATAGACATCGGCGTGCACATAGATGCGCTCGACGCCGCAGCAGCTCTGCCCCGAATTGAAGAACGACCCATCGACCAGGTTCTCGGCCGCATACGAGACATTGGCGTCCGCCCGCACATAGGCCGGATCCTTGCCGCCCAGCTCCAGCCCGAGCGATGCGAACGTCCCCGCCGCTGCGCGCTCGATCCGGCGCCCACCTTCAACCGAGCCGGTGAAGTTGATGTGGTCGATCTGTCCCGAGCCGATCAGCTTCTCGGTATCGGCATGATTCAGCACGAGATTCTGGAACAGCCCGTCCGGCAGGCCCGCCGCGGCAAACGCCTCGGCGAAACGCTCGCCGACCAGCAGCGTCTGCGAAGCGTGCTTCAGGATCACCGCATTACCGGCCATCAGCGCCGGCACGATCGAGTTGACCGCCGTGAGGTACGGATAGTTCCACGGCGCAATCACCATCACCGTGCCCAACGGTTCGTGCGCGATCCAGCGCTCGAACCCCTGCTTGTCCGGCCGCATCGAGGGCTTGAGGCTCTCCTCGGCGATGTCGATCATGTGCCGCGAGCGTTCCTCGACCCCGCGCTTCTCGCCGCCATAGCGGATCGGCCGGCCCATCTGCCAGGCGAGTTCGGGTACGATCTCGTCATTCTTGCCGATCAGCGCGTCGAGGAAATGGTTGAGGAACTTGACCCGCTCCCTGACCGTGATCTCGCCCCAAACCTCGCGAGCCCGCCTCGTCTTGGCGACTGCAGCAGCGATCTCGTCGCCACTCGCCACCGCCCGCTCGGCATAAACTCGCCCATCGACCGGCGAAACGATCTGGACCTTGTCGGTCATTGCGCACCTGTTTGTTCGGTTGGGCGTTCTTAGCTGCGCTCGAAGCCGCGCTTCAACTCCCAATCGGTGACGCGCCGGTCATACTCGAACTGTTCCCAGTTGCCCGTATGCACATAGTGGCCGATCACCGGCTCGCCGAAGGCCGCGCGCAGCATCTTCGATTTCTGCATCGCCGCGATCGCGTCACGCAGCGTCTTGTGCACCTCGCGCAGCTTCTTGCCCACATAGGCATCGCCGGTGAAGGCCGGCTCCAGCGTCAGCTTGTCCTCGACCCCCTGCAGCCCCGCCGCGATCAGTGCCGCGTAGGCCAGGTAGGGGTTGAGATCGGCCCCGCCGATGCGGCACTCGACCCGTACACCCTTGGTGTTCTCGCCGCAGAGCCGGAATCCGGCCGTGCGATTGTCCGACGACCAGATCGCCTTGGTCGGGGCGAACGTGCCGGCCTGGAAGCGCTTGTAGGAATTGATGTAGGGCGCGAGGAAATAGGTGATGTCGCCGGCGTAGGTCAGCAGACCCTGCATGAACTGCTTCATCAGCTCGGACATCCCGAGCGGGTCCTTGGTGTCGATGAAGGCGTTCTTGCCGTCCTTGGCGAGGCTCATGTGGATGTGGCTCGACGAGCCGGCGAGCCCGAAATCCCACTTGGCCATGAAGGTCACGGCCTTGCCCTGGGCGAAGGCGATCTCCTTGATCGCGTTCTTCATCACCACATGCCGGTCCGCCATGGTCAGCGCATCGGCATACTTGACGTTGATCTCTTCCTGGCCCGGGCCCCATTCACCCTTCGAATTCTCGACCGGAATGCCCGAGGCCTGCAACTGCTTGCGAACCGCGCGCATCACCCCCTCTTCCTTGGTGGTCTGGAAGATGTGGTAGTCCTCGATGTAGTACCCGGCCGTGGTGAGGTTCTTGTAGCCCTTGTCCCAGGCCGACCGGAAACCCTCGTCGAAAAGGTAGAATTCGAGCTCCGAGGCGAAATTCGCCGTCAGCCCGAGCTTTTCGAGCCGCTTGAGCTGTGCTTTCAGGATGGCGCGCGGCGAGTGCGGGATCGGCTCGTGATGATGGTGGTCGACGAGGTCGGCGAGGATGATCGCTGTGCCCTCCAGCCAGGCGGCCTTCATCAGCGTCGAAATGTCGGGCTTCATGACGAAGTCGCCATAGCCCTTGGCCCAGTTGGCCGCCTCGTAGCCGGGCACCGGCTCCATGTCGATGTCGTTGGCGAGCAGGTAGTCGCAGCCATGCGTCTCGTCGATCGCGCCATCGAGGAAGAACTCGGCCTGGAAGCGCTTGCCGATCAGCCTGCCCTGCATATCCGGAAAGGCGACGAGTACGGTATCGATGGTGCCGGCCTTCACGTCGGCCTTGAGCTGGTCGAGCGAATAGCTAGCGGCCATGGCGAACTCCCTGAACTGACTTGTGTTTGTTGGGGAGCCGCACCCCTGAGGACGCGGCTCCCGGTCACGTTATTTCTTGGCGTGTTCCAGTGCGAACTCTTCCTCAGGCGAGAGGATGAGTTTGTTTCGCCCGACCAGCGCGAAGTAGACGATGCCCACCGCGCACCAGACGATCACCCAGATGACCCCGCGGAAGAAATTCGGATCCTGGATCTGGTAGCCCAGTGTCACCACCGCGATGATGATTGTAAGCACCGCACCGGGGATACCCACCGGGCTTTTGAACGGCCGTTCGATGTTGGGCAGCTTGCGCCGCAGGATGATGAAGCTCGTTGCCTGCGCGATGTAGCTCAGCATCGCCCCGAACACCGCCATGTTGAGCAGCACCGAGCCGATGATGTCGTCGCCGAGTTGGGTCTCGCCAGCGCCGCCGCCGCCGTTGACGAACCAGATCACCAGCATGACGACGAGCCCGAGCAGCGAGCCCGAAATCATCGCGACATGCGGGGTCTTGTACTTCGGATGCGTCACCGACAAGGCCGACGGGAAGTAGCCCGCACGGCTCAGCGAATAGACCTGTCGGCCCTGGGCGTAGAGGATCGTATGGAACGAGGCCACCAAACCCACCAGCGCCACGACGCCGAAGGCGGTCGCAGCCCACGAGACGTCCGGGAACATCGCCCGGATGCCGTCGAGCGCCGGCTCGAGAGACGAGCCGAGAGCGAATGACCCAACGCCCGCGATCGAGGGGTTGAGCAGCACGACAAGGAACGCCGACAGCGCCAGCGTCGCAAAGCCCAGCATGATGCCACGCGGCATGTCACGCTTGGGATCGACCGATTCCTCGGCCGCCAGCGGCACCTGCTCGATGGCAAGGAACAGCCACACCGCGAAGGGCAGGGTGGCGAGCACGCCGCCAAAGCCCTTGGGGAACCACTCGCCGCCACCTTCCGGCAGCTCAGAGCCGTCGGGTGCGATGTTCAGCGCCCAGCGCGAGAAGTCCATGTGGCCGAAGGCGCTGATGTAGAAGAACGCCAGGCCCGCCAGCGAGATCAGCGTTACGGCCAGCGTCACCTTGTAGCTCAGCGCCACGCCGTAGATGTTGAGCGCCAGGAAGATGGCGTAGAACACGATCCACAATATTGGATAGAGCGCCGTATCCAGCCCCGTTATCGAGCCGAAATAGGCCGAGATGAACGTGCAGATCACCGCCGGCGTCAGCACATATTCAACGTTTTCGAAGAGGCCGGTGACGAAGCCGCCCCACGGCCCCATCGACGTGCGCGCGAATGAATATGCTGCGCCCGTATGCGGCAGGGCCGGACTCATCTCGGCGATCGAGAAGGTGAGGCCAAGATACATGATGGCGATGATGATGCCGGCCACCAGCATGCCGCCCCAGCCACCGGTCGCGAAACCGAAGTTCCAGCCCGAGAAGTGGCCCGAAATCACCGCGCCAACGCCGAGTGCCCATAGCGACCAGATGCCGGCATAGCGCTGCAGTCCGCGCTTTTCGAAATAGCTCTTGTCTCGGGTGGCGTACTTGACGCCACCGGAGCCCGTTGAGTCAGACATTATACCCTCTCCAGTGTTGCCCCGTTGCAGTCATGCCGCTGCCAGGCCGCGCGCCCCTAGCGCGGCGGTGAGGCAACGGGCCAGCCGGTCCGCCCATAGGGCGACCCCGTCAGGTTCGAGAATTTCGTCGTGCCGGATCTCGATCATCGTCGCCTCGAGCCCGCGGCCATCACCGTGATGCTCGAGCGTGAAGGTGACCCCATTGAGGGCCGAGTAGGGCTGGTTCCAGCCCACGTTCAGCGACTGCTCGTCGGCCACCAGCGCGTCGCGCAGCGCCGCGGTGAACCGATCGTCGCGTGCGTGGATGAGCCCGATCGGCCAGGGCCGCGGCACGTCCTTGTAGATGGGCGTGAAGGAGTGAACTGTGACCAGTACCGTTTGCTGGCCACGCGCCTGGCGCCGCTCCAGCACATCGGTCAAGGCCGCGTGGAACGGGGTGTGATAGCGCGCGACGCGCTCGGCACGCTCATTGTCGCCGACACTCCGGTTGCCCGGGATTTCGGTGCGCTCCGACAGCTTCGGCATGAGATCGGGTGCATCGTGGTCGCGATTGCAGTCGATCACCAGCCGGCTGACTGTGGAAGCCACCAGCGGTGCGTCGAGCGCATCGGCCAGCCGGGTCGCAACTGCAAAGGCGCCGGGGTCCCAGGCAATGTGCATCAGCCGCTGCGGTGCGGTCAGGCCAAGCCCGTCATACTCGGCGGGAATGCGGTTTGAGGCATGATCGCAGGCCAGCACGAAGGGCGAGCGCCCCTCGGCGTTGATCACCAGCACTGGCGGCATGACACTCGCTTCGAGGCGAGCGTCCTGGACATGCGCCAACATAGTGTCCCCTGCGGCACGTGTTGGGCGGCAATGCCCTCGCGCCTGCTGTTCGCTCCGCACCGAGGCCCTCCCGATGCGGATCGTTAACAGTTAGTTGAAGGGCTTTTGACCGTTCGGTCAATACTGGCGGATGAGCAGGGAACCGTTTTCTGCCGCGTACCGCCGCTAGAAACCTTTGTTGGTCTTGAGGAAGTGCTCGGCGCTCATGGCGACCTTCTCGTCGATCTCGCCGATCTTTTTCGGGTCCTTGCCCTCATAGCTCAGGCGATGCAGGACGGTGCGAATGATCGCGAGCCGCCCGCGCGACTTATCGTTGTTGAGCACGACCTGCCACGGCGCGTGCTTGCTGTCGGTCGCTTCCAGCATGCGATCGCGCGCCCTGCTGTAGTCGTCGTATTTCTTCAGTGCCTCGAGGTCGACCGGCGAGAGCTTCCAGATCTTCAGCGGATCGTGCCGCCGGTCATGGAACCGCTTGAGCTGCATTTCGGGGCCGATGGCGAGCCAGAACTTGATCAGGTGAATACCGTCGCTGACCAGCATCTTCTCGAAGTCCGGCACGGCCTCGAGGAACTTGTCCGTCTCCTCGGGCGAGCAGAAGCCCATCACCGGTTCGACGCCGGCTCGGTTGTACCAGCTGCGATCGAACAGCACCTGCTCGCCGGCAGCCGGCATCCAGTCGACATAGCGCTGGAAATACCACTGCGTGCGCTCCCGGTCGGACGGCTTGGGTAGCGCCACGGTCATGTTGTAGCGCGGGTTGAGGTTTTCGAGGTACGTGCGGATCGAGCCACCCTTGCCCGCGGCGTCACGACCTTCGAACACGATGACGATGCGCTTGCCGGTCTCTTGCTGGTCCTGCTGCAGCAGCGCGAGCTGGCGCTGCACGTCGAGCATCTGCGCGTCGTAATCGTCGTCGTCCATCTTGTCGTCGTAGGGGAAACCGCCAGACTCCAGCGCCTTCTTCTTGATCGACCGCGGCAACTCGGGGTTGTCGAGATCGAAATTGTCGAGCGCGGCGGCCATCGGAAACTCCTTAATACTACACCGTGGCTGTCATTACGGTGTCACAACCGTGCTATGAACAGGCCGGTCTGGCAAGGCACCGAATCGTGCCGTCGCCGAAGGGAAAACCATGGCCGAGGATGCTGAGCGCGGTGCCCCCGTCGCGGGCTGGTTCGAGACGCTGAAATCGCGTCTCTACGGCCGCCTGCTCATGGTGCTGGCGATCGGCCTCGTCTTCCTGACCCTCGCCGGCCTCCATGCCGTCGATCCTTGGGTCGCGATCATCGCCTACGCCGTGGTGGTCGGGATCACGGCGGTTGTGCCCGAAACATCGGACTCCTCCTCGGGAACGCCGGTCACCACCAATCAGAGCGAGCTCGCCTTCGCCGATGCTGTGCGCCACTTCGCCGACGCACTCCCCGATCCATCCATCGTGATCGACCGCCGGAGCGTCATCGTGCACCTCAATGGACCGGCCATGCGGCACTTCCCTGGTGTTACGACCGGCAATCCCATTGCCTTCACACTCCGCTTCCCGCAGTTGCTCTCGGCGATAGAAGCGGCGCGCCTAGGCGCGACGCAGACCATCGAGTTGCACCAGACTGTGCCGACCGAGACCTGGTACAAGACCACCGTCGCCCCGCTTGCCGCTGAGGATTCGGCCAATGCAGGCGTATTGATCATCACGCTTCAGAGCCTCACCGAGGCGAAGCGCCTCGAGTCCTTGCGTACCGACTTCATCGCCAATGCGAGCCACGAGCTGCGCACTCCACTGACCTCGCTGGTCGGCTTCATCGATACGCTGCTCGGTCCGGCCGCCAACGATAAGGAAGCCCGCGAGCGGTTCCTTGGGATCATGCGCGGGCAGGCCAATCGCATGGCCAAGCTCATCGAGGACCTGCTCTCGCTAAGCCGCATCGAGATGCGCCAGCACATGCGGCCTACAGCACCGATCGAGCTGGCGAGCCTGTTGCGCGAAGTGGCCGAGGGCCTGCAGAATCTCGCCGAGGACTCCGACACCAAGTTGAACCTCGTGCTGCCCGAAGCGCCGATTACCGTCAGCGGCGATCGCGACGAGCTATACGAGGTGTTCGAGAACCTGATCGACAACGCCATCAAGTATGGCGCCGACGGTGACACCATCGATGTGACCCTTACCGCGGAAGCCGGTCGAGCCGGCTTCGACGCGCTGGTCTCCGTGGTTGATCATGGCGCCGGTGTCGCACCTGAACACGTGCCCCGTCTTACCGAACGGTTCTACCGTGTGGACGCGGAATCGAGCCGCAAGAAGAAGGGTACCGGGCTTGGGCTCGCCATCGTCAAGCACATCGTCTCACGCCACCACGGCCTGCTCACCATCAAGAGCCAGCCGGGGCTGGGGACTCGCGTGGAAGTGCTGCTCCGGAAGTGACGTCGAACATGACACTTTGACCGATCTGCAATCGTTGTTGCAGAGATTGTCGAGTGGTTTCATGCACATAGGGTGTCACAAAACGGTAGCGTCACCGTCATAAAAGCTTTCGCCAACGGCCATAGGTTCCGACCGTCATAGAGCAGGGGGCAAGGACGCCTGTCTGCCGACGGGCCCCGGCCCATTGTCTCCGAAAGGGAAGATTCCATGAAACTCGCACTCTACGCAGGCGTAGCTGCCCTCGCGCTCGCTGCCGGCGCCACCGGCGTACAGGCTCAGTCGCGCGACACCATTCAGATTGCCGGCTCGTCGACCGTTCTGCCGTTCGCTTCGATCGTCGCCGAAGAATTCGCCGCCGCTTTCCCCGAGTTCAAGGCTCCGGTCGTCGGTTCGGGCGGCACGGGCGGTGGCCTGAAGCAGTTCTGCGAAGGCGTTGGCGACAACACCATCGACATCGCGAACGCTTCGCGCAAGATCAAGGACAGCGAGCTCGAGGCTTGCACCGCCGCCGGCGTGACCGACGTGCGTGAAATCCAGTTCGGCTACGACGGCATCGTGTTCGCCTCGTCGGCTTCCGGCCCGGACTTCGCCCTGACCCCGGCCCAGATCTACCAGGCGATCGCCGCCAAGGTTCCTGTTGACGGCGCTCTCGTCGACAATCCCTACACCAAGTGGAACCAGATCGACCCGTCCCTGCCGGACCAGAACATCTCGCTGGCCATCCCGGGCACCAACCACGGCACCCGTGAAGTGTTCCAGCTCGAAGTCGTCGATGCTGGCGCCGAGGAAGTCGGTCTGCCGGAGGGCCTGAGCGACGAGGAAAAGACCGCCGCGCTGACCACGTTCCGTCAGGACGTCGTCATCGAGATCTCGGGCGACTACACCGAGACCCTGGCTCGCCTCACCTCCAACCCGGAAACCGTCGGCGTGTTCGGTCTGTCGTTCTACGACCAGAACAAGGACACCCTGAAGGTTGCGACCATCAACGGCGTTGTCCCGACCAACGAGTCGGTCGCTGCCGGTGAGTACCCGGTCGGCCGCCCGCTGTTCTTCTACGTGAAGGGCCAGCACATCGGCACCATCCCGGGCATCGAAGAATACGTCCAGTTCTTCCTCTCCGACGCCATCTCGGGCGCTGGTGGCACCCTCGAAGCCGCTGGCCTGATCCCGCAGCCGGCCGACGTGACCGCTGCCCAGCTCGCAGCGTTCGAATCGGCTCAGTAAGCTGATCTCCGGGCCGCGCCCCAACAGGCGCGGCCCATCTATGTTTCCGCGGGGGCGTAACCAATGAATTCCCTTGTCATCGCTGGTCTGCTGCTTGTCCTGCTGGGGCTCGCCTACCAGTCTGGCTGGGCGCGTGGCCGGGGTCTGGCAACGGTCAACGGCGTCAAGATTCACTCGCGTCCGCAGTATCACGGGGCCTACGTCGCCATCTGGGCGATGATCCCTGCACTCGTCGTCCTGGGCCTCTGGGGCCTGTTTGGCGCCGGCATCACTCGCAACTACCTGCTTTCGCAGATCCCTGCGGACGTACTGGCCTCGCTGTCGGTCGACGACCTCCGCAACGCGGTCAACCGCATCACCTCAATCGCATCCGGCTATGGTGTTGTCGGCGAAGTCGCCGCCTATGAGCAGACCGCCGGCGACGCGCTCCGCGTATTCCAGACCATCACATTCTTCGGCGTGGTGATCCTTGCCGCGATCGCTGGTGGCGGTGCACTGGTTTACGCCCGCAGCCGCATCAACGCGCGCCTCCGGGCCCGCAACTGGGTCGAGCGCGCCATCACGGTTGGCTTGATCGCCTGTTCTGCCGTCGCCATTCTCACCACCCTCGGCATCGTCGCCTCCCTCGTGGTCGAGGCGTTCCGCTTCTTTACGTTCATCAACCCGCTGGACTTCTTCTTCGGCACGGTCTGGAACCCCAACAATGCCGGCACTGACGGCAACTGGGGCAGCTACGGCCTGCTGCCGCTGCTCGCCGGCACGCTGATGATCACTGCAATCGCCATGCTGGTCGCGGTGCCGGTTGGCCTGATGGCGGCGATCTACCTCAGCCAGTACGCGCCGCGCCAGTTGCGCGCCATTGCCAAGCCCATCATCGAAATCCTTGCCGGCATCCCGACTATAGTCTTCGGCTTCTTTGCTCTCGTTACTGTCGGTCCGTTCTTCCGCGATCTCGGCGCCCTTGTCGGGCTCCAGGTCAGCGCAACGAGCGCCCTGACGGCCGGCGTGGTCATGGGCATCATGATCATCCCGTTCGTCTCTTCGCTCTCGGACGACATCCTGAACCAGGTGCCGCGCACCCTGCGCGATGGTGCCTATGGCCTTGGCGCCACCAAGTCGGAGACTATCCGCAACGTGCTGATCCCGGCTGCGCTTCCGGGCATCGTCGGCGCCTTCCTGCTGGCGGTCAGTCGCGCCATCGGAGAGACGATGATCGTGGTGCTCGCGGCCGGTAACAGCCCGGTGCTGCGCGGCAACCCGTTCGAGCCGGTCGCCACTATCACCGTGTCGATCGTCAATCAGCTCACCGGCGACACGGACTTTGCCGGTCCGCAGTCGCTGGTCGGCTTCGCTTTGGGCCTGACGCTCTTCGTGGTCACGCTCTGCCTCAACATATTCGCGCTCTACATCGTCCGCCGCTTCCGGGAGCAGTACGAATAATCATGACCGACACATTCGCAAATCCCGGCGCTACGCAGTCGTCTGCACGCACCAATCTGGTCCGCGCCAGCCTCCGCCGCCGCCACATGAACGAGGCGATCTTCCGCGGCCTCGGCCTTGCAGCCATCGTCGTGGCCCTCGGGTTCGTGGCACTGCTGTTCGTCGATGTCGTTCGCAAGGGCATCCCTGCCTTCACGCAGTCCAACCTGCACTTGGCGGTGACTTTCGATCCCGAGTTGATCAAGGTCGATCCAGCTCCGGTGCGGTCTGCCTTCGGTTCGGAAGCCGAGTTTACCGCCGCAAGCCTTAAGTGGCAGCGCGCCGTTGCGATGCTGAACTGGAACAAGGTCATCGAGGCGTCGCTGCGCGCCAAGTTGCCGGCCGGCTTCGAGATCGACAGCAAGGCGCTCCTGACGATCCCTGAGACCGATGCCCGCCACGAGGCGCGCGAGCGCTTCGTCGCCGATCCGTCGCTGCTCGGCCAGACCATCGAGATGGACTTCCTCGCCTCGGCCAATGCCGACAACTGGATCAAGGGCAATATCGACCGCTCGCTCGGTGATGCCCAGCAGCAGCTTGCGGCGCCCGCCCGTGCGCTGATCGACCAGTTCGTCGCCGACGGCACGATTTCGAGCGGCTTCGCCTGGTCGATCTTCACCAATGTCGACAGTCGCGCCGCGCCCGCTTCTGCTGGCCTGCTCGGCGCTTTCGTCGGCACGCTGTGGATGATGGCGATCGTCATTCTGCTGGCCGTGCCGATCGGCGTTTGCGCGGCGATCTACCTCGAGGAATTCGCGCCGAAATCGCGTCTCACCGACCTGATCGAGGTGAACATCAACAACCTCGCCGCAGTACCATCGATCGTCTTCGGTCTCCTCGGCGCCGCGGTGTTCATCAACTATGCGCATCTGCCGATCTCGGCTCCGATCGTGGGCGGCCTGGTGCTGACGCTGATGACGCTGCCGACCATCATCATCGCCACCCGCGGCGCATTGCTGGGTGTCTCGCCGGCCCTGCGCCAGGCGGCCCTTGGCCTCGGCGCCAGCAAGACGCAGATGGTGTTCCATCACGTGCTGCCGGTGACCTTTCCCTCGATCCTGACCGCGACCATTCTCGGCGTCGCGCACGCCCTGGGCGAAACCGCGCCGCTGCTGCTCATCGGCATGAAGGCGTTCGTCGCCGCCGTGCCGGCGACGCCGCTCGATCAGGCAACTGCGCTGCCGGTGCAGATCTACCTCTGGCAGGGCAATGAGAACCGTAACTTCTTCGAACCCCGCACCGCTGCCGCTATCATGGTCCTGCTGGCCGTGATGATCGCGCTTAATGGGGTTGCCATCTATCTTCGGTCGCGCCTCGAGCGCCGGGCATAGACGGGTCAGCTCAGGAGGCTTCAAATGGATATGTTGGCAGGCAAGGTCAAAATGGAAAACGTTCAGGTCACCGGTGCTGGCTCCGACGCCATCAACCACCCGATCCGGGTGCAGGCGCGCGACGTAACGGTGCACTATGGCGCCAAACAGGCCTTGTTCGGCGTGTCGATCGACATTCCCGACCGCGCCGTGACCGCCTTCATCGGACCCTCGGGCTGCGGCAAGTCGACCTTTCTGCGCACGATCAACCGCATGAACGACACGATCGAGGGCTGCAAGGTCGGCGGCAAGATCAGCCTCGACGGCGAAGACATCTACGATCCGAGCCTCGACGTGGTGGAACTGCGTGCCCGTATCGGCATGGTCTTCCAGAAGCCCAATCCGTTCCCCAAGTCGATTTACGAGAACATCGCCTACGGCCCCAAGATCCACGGGCTGACCAAGTCGAAGTCCGAGCTCGACGAGATCGTCGTGACCTCGCTCCGCAAGGCGGGCCTCTTCAATGAAGTGAAGGATCGCCTGCATGAGCCCGGCACCGGCCTGTCCGGTGGGCAGCAGCAGCGCCTGTGCATCGCACGCGCCATCGCCGTCGGCCCCGAAGTTATCCTGATGGACGAGCCCTGCTCGGCCCTCGACCCGATCGCGACCGCCGTGATCGAAGAACTGATCGACGAACTGCGCGAGAACTACACGATCGTCATCGTGACGCACTCGATGCAGCAGGCGGCCCGCGTCAGCCAGAAGACCGCGTTCTTCCACCTCGGCAACCTGATCGAGGAAGGCAAGACCGAGGACATCTTCACCAACCCCAAGAACAAGCAGACGCAGGACTACATCACCGGCCGCATCGGCTGACCGGCAGAGGATCGGACCAATGTCTTCGCTCAACGAGCACATCGTAACCTCCTACGAGGAGGAACTGACCAACCTCAACAAGGCCATCTCCGAGATGGGCGGCATGGTCGAGCAGGCCATTACGGAAGCCTCGGTCGCCCTGTTGAAGCTGGATCATGCGCAGGCGCAGAACGTGCGCGCCTTCGACAAGCAGATCGACGAAATCCAGCAGCGCATCAACGACACCGCCGTGTCGATCATTGCGCGCCGCCAGCCCATGGCTGCAGACCTCCGCATGGTCGTGACGGCTATCCAGGTGGCCAACGACCTCGAGCGCACCGGTGACATGGCCAAGCAGTTGGCTAAGCGCGCGATGCAGATCGAGTCGCTTGGGTTGGCGCCGAAATTCTACAATGGCGTCAAGCACATGAAGGAGCTGGTGGCACGCCAGCTGAAGCACGCCATCGACGCCTACCTCAGCCGCGACACCGCCGCCGCGGTCGATGTGTGCAGCCGCGATGACGAAGTCGACGCCATGTACAACTCGCTGTTCCGCGAGCTCCTCACCTACATGATGGAAGACCCGCGCAACATCACGCAGTGCACGCACCTGCTGTTCTGCACCAAGAGCCTCGAGCGGGTTGGCGACCACGCCACCAATATCGCCGAGGCGGCGTACTACCTCGTCACCGGCCGGCACCTCAGTGCCGACGAGACGCAGCGTCAGCGCCCGTAACGGAGTGACCGGCGATGTCCGCCACTATTCTGATCGTCGAGGACGAAGCCGACCTCGCGGTCCTGCTACGCTACAACCTCGAAGCCGAAGGCTTTCGGGTCGCAACTGCCGCCTCGGGCGACGAGGCCGTTGAGCGGATCCGCGATGGCGTGCCCGACCTGATCCTGCTCGACTGGATGCTGCCTGGCCTCAGCGGCATCGAGCTCTGCCGCCGCTGGCGGGCCCGTGAGGAAACCGCCCGTACCCCGATCATCATGATCACGGCGCGCGGCGAAGAAGAAGAACGTGTCCGCGGCCTCGCGACCGGCGCAGACGACTATGTTGTAAAGCCGTTCTCGATCCCCGAGCTCCTCGCTCGCATCAATGCCCTGCTGCGCCGCTCGAGCCCGCAGCTCGTCACCGCGGTGCTGAAGGCCGGCGACCTCGAGCTCGATCGGACCAGCCACCGCGTCCGCCGCGGCGGCCGCGAGGTGCACCTGGGGCCGACCGAGTATCGGCTGCTTGAGTACCTGATGCGCCACCCGGGCCGGGTCTACTCGCGCGAGCAACTGCTCGACGGCGTTTGGGGCAATGACGTCTATGTCGACGAGCGCACCGTCGACGTGCATGTCGGTCGCCTGCGCAAGGCCATCAACCGCCATCGCGATGCGGACCCTATTCGCACCGTCCGCGGTGCCGGCTATGCCTTCGACGAGCGTTTCGCCGCGCTGAACTGATCTTGCCATCGACACAGAATAGCTGGTCCCCGCGCGAGCGGGGATTAGTTTTCGATCGGCGCGGTGGCAGGTCGTTTGTGCACCGCCAACCTGTCCAAGAGTTCACCCAGCTTACCAAGCCCTAACGCGACTTCCGCGTCCGCCCTTCCTATGTCTAGGACGGGCGGAATGGGCTTTGAGGTGAACAGATGAAGCGTTGGCTTGCAGCAATCGGGATATTGGCCGTGCTTGGCGCGGCGGGTGCCGGCTGGGTGGTCTACGGCGCGCCAGCAAAGGACACCGTGCCCGCCACAACGGCGGTTGGCCGCGGCACGGTCGAGGAAACTGTCCTCGCCTCCGGCGTGATCGAGGCGAGCTCACTGGTCAGCGTCGGCGCGGAGGTTTCGGGTCGCATCAAGTCGCTGGCGGTAGCGCTTGGCGATGATGTGAAGGCCGGCGACCTGATCGCCGAGATCGACTCGCTGAACCAGGAGAACGCGGTCAAGGTCGCGGAGGCGGCGCTCGCCAATATCGAAGCGCAGAAGGAAATGAAGGAAGCGAGCCTCGCCCAGGCTCGCGTGGCCCTCGAGCGCGCCGAAAAGCTCAACCCCGACAAGCTGATCTCGGATGCCGACTACCAGGCGGCGCAACTGGCCGTACAGACCGGCGAAGCCGAACTCAAGTCGACCGAAGCGCAGATCCAGCAGGCGGAACTGAGCGTTGAATCGGCCAAGCTCGACCTCGATCGCACCCGGATCGTTGCGCCGATGGATGGCACGGTGGTCGCGGTGGCGGTGGAGGTCGGCCAGTCGGTCAACGCCAACAACTCTTCGCCGACCATCGTCAAGGTCGCCAACCTCGACGAAATGGTGGTGAAGGCCGAGATTTCGGAGGCCGACGTGCCTCGCGTCGAGGCCGGCCAGCAGGTCTATTTCACCATCCTCGGCGATCCCGACACCCGGATCGAGGCGACGCTGCGCGCGGTCGAGCCGGCGCCGGAGTCGATCGCGTCCGATACCGAGACGACGAGCTCTACGGCGGTCTACTACAATGGCCTGTTCGACGTGGAGAACCCGGACCACAAGCTGCGCATCTCGATGACCGCTCAGGTGACGATCGTCCTTGATGCGGCCAATGACGTGCTCACGCTGCCGGCCTCGGTGCTGACCAGCAAGGGGCGCGACGGCGGATACATGGTCAGCGTGTGGAGCCAGCAGACCGAGACCAGCGAGCCCCGCCGGATCGAGGTCGGCCTCAACAACAAGGTCACCGCCGAGATCGTCTCCGGCCTTGACGAAGGCGACCTCGTTGTCACCGGAGCATCGGCTGGCGCTGCTGCTTCGGGTGCCCGCTCCAGCCAAGGCGGCAGTGGCCTTGGCGGTACGCGCATGATGATGGGCGGCGGGCCGCCGCTGTGACCGGGAGAGCTGCGATGACCGATCCCATCATTTCCATCAAGAAGCTGCGCCGCGAGTTCCCAGCCGGCGGCGAAAGCATCACCGTGCTCAAGGATATCGATCTCGATATCTACCCGGGCGAGATGGTCGCCATCATCGGCCAGTCCGGCTCGGGCAAGTCGACGCTGATGAACGTGCTCGGCTGCCTCGACAATGGCTGGACCGGTGAATACAGCCTCGCCGGCCGGAACGTCGCGCAGCTGAAGCCAGACGAACTCGCCGAGCTTCGGCGCGAGTACTTCGGCTTCATCTTCCAGCGCTACCAACTGCTGAGCGATCTCGATGCACTCGAGAACGTCGAGGTGCCGGCCATCTATGCCGGCGCGCACAAGACGCAGCGGCGCGAGCGGGCCGAGCGACTGCTGGGCCGACTGGGGCTGGGTGAGCGGATGACGCATCGGCCTAATGCGCTGTCGGGCGGCCAGCAGCAGCGCGTGTCGGTGGCGCGGGCGCTGATCAATGGCGGCGACATCATCCTCGCCGACGAGCCGACAGGCGCGCTCGACAGCCGCAGCGGCAAGGAGCTGATGGCGCTGCTCAAGGAGCTGAACGCCGAAGGCCACACCATCATTATCGTCACGCACGACCAGGCGATTGCCGCGCAGGCCGGGCGCGTGGTCGAGATCAGCGACGGGGTGATCGTCGCCGACCGCCGCAATGACACGGGCGAGCGCGGCACGCTGCCGGCCGAAGCGATCAAGAAGGTGCCGCGCTGGCGCGAGGCGCTGGACCGGACGGGCGAAGCGTTCCAGATGGCGCTGCGGGCGCTATCGAGCCATCGGCTGCGCACCTTCCTTACCATGCTCGGCATCATCATCGGCATTGCCTCGGTGGTGTCCGTGGTGGCGCTGGGGCAGGGCAGCCAGCAGGCGGTGCTCGAGCGGATCAGCTCGATCGGAACCAACACAATCAATGTGTTACCCGGAGCCAGCGCCGCCGATCGGCGACGCGACGCGATCCGAACGCTGGTGCCGGCCGATGCCGAGGCGATTGCCGCCGAGGACTATGCCGACAGCGTGACGCCGCAGGTTTCCTCCAGCGGGCAGGTACGCTATCGCAGCGTATCGGCCCAGTCGCAGGTGCAGGGCGTCGGCGAGGACTTCTTCCGCGTCAACAACCGGAGCTTCGTCGAAGGCACCGGTTTCGATGCCGACAGCATTGCGAGCATGGCGCAGGAAGCGGTGATCGATACGACCGGCGCGAGCACGCTGTTCACCGATGGCGAGGACCCGGTCGGCCAGGTGGTGCTGATCGGCAACGTGCCGCTCCGGATCATCGGCGTGGTGGAGGCGAGCACCAATGATTTCGGGCCGCAATCCAACTCGATCAGCATCTGGATGCCCTATACGACGGCGATGTCGCGCATCCTCGGCCAATCCTGGCTATCGACCATCACGGTTCGCGTTGCCGACAGCGCCAGCACGGCGGATGCGCAGGCGGCGATCGAGGCGCTGCTGACCCAGCGGCACGGCACGGTGGACTTCAGCCTGCAGAATACCGACACCATACGGGAGACGATTCAGTCGACATCCCAGACACTTACGCTGCTGATCTCGGCGATCGCCGTGATCTCGCTGGTGGTCGGCGGCATTGGCGTCATGAACATCATGCTGGTTTCGGTGCGCGAGCGCACCCGCGAGATCGGCGTGCGCATGGCGGTGGGCGCGCGGCAGGGCGATATCCTGCAGCAGTTCCTCATCGAGGCGGTGCTGGTCTGTCTGATCGGCGGCAGTATCGGCGTGGCGCTGTCGCTGGGGATAGGCTTTGGCGTCGAAGCGCTGGTCGATGGCCTGAGCTTCATCTACTCGCCGACAACGATCGCGGCGGCCTTCATCTCCTCGACGCTGATCGGCGTGGTCTTTGGCTTCATGCCGGCCCGCTCGGCGGCTCGGCTCGATCCGGTGGTGGCCCTCGCCAGCGAGTGAATTGAACGGCCACAGCCGCTTTCGTTCAATTTGCTGTCTGTGCCTGTCATGCGCTGTCCTCCGGCTCTGGTCGGAGGATTGTCCCACTGCGCCGGGATCGCGGGCACAACTTGGCGGGAAAGCCGCAAAACCGGGCGCCTTCGACCCGCGCACCGGCGGCGGGCGCATGGCGGGCGCGCAAATATCGGGCGAAAGGGTCAGTATCGCTGCCTGACCTAAGCCGGGTGGGTGAACCGATCATTAACGTCGCCTGAACCGACCCTGTGGCCACCTACGCCCATTCTCCCATTTGCCCGTCATCTCGATGCTCTATCATTCGCATCCAAAGCAACGAGGAGACGCCCATGACCATGACCACGCACCTGCCGACCCGCGCCTTCGGCAAGACCGGGATGCAGATCACCCGGGTCGGGATCGGCGCCTGGGCCATGGGCGGCAACATGTGGGGTCCGCAGGACGATGCGGAGTCCGATGCCGCCATCCGCCATGCGGTGGACCTCGGCATCAACTGGATCGATACCGCCGCGGCCTATGGCGTCGGCCATTCCGAGGAAGTGATCGGCGCGACCCTGAAGGCGCTGCCGGCGGACAAGCGGCCGCTGGTCTTCACCAAGTGCGGCGTCATCCGCGATGCCAATGGGCAGAACCCGCGCCGGATCGGCGCCAAGGCCAGCATCAAGGCCGAGCTCGAGAACTCGCTGCGCCGACTGGGTGTCGAGACCATCGATCTCTACCAGATCCACTGGCCGTCGGACGACGTGCCGCTCGAGGACTATTGGGCGACGATGCTGGAGCTGAAGGCCGAGGGCAAAGTCCGCCATGTCGGTATGTCCAACCACGATGCCGGCCAGCTGGCGCGCGCCGAGGCCATGGGCCACGTCGAAACGCTGCAGCCGCCCTTTTCGATGATCCGGCGCGAGACGGCCGAGGCCATCCTGCCGTGGTGCGCGGCGCATGGCACCGGCACCATCTGCTACAGCCCGATGCAGGCGGGCCTCCTCACCGGCAGCTTTACGCGCGAGCGCGCGGCGAGCCTGACCGAGAACGACTGGCGCCGGACCAACGACCAGTTCACCGGCGACAAGCTCGAGCGCAACCTCAAGCTGGCCGACCTGTTGAAGCCGATCGCGGCAAAGCACGGCGTGTCCATGGGCACGCTGGCGCTCGCCTGGGTGCTGGCCTGGCCGGGGCTCACCGCCGCCATCGTCGGCGCGCGTTCACCGGCGCAGGTCGATGGCTGGATCGATGCCGCGACGTTCGAGCTGTCGGCGGCGGACATGGCCGAGATTGCCGGGGCGATCGAAGCGAGCGGCGCGGGGCAGGGGCCGGTTAAGCCGTAGGGGCTTAACGCGGTCCCCGCCCCTTGGCCTTCGTGCACATCGGGGAGGCAGGACTGGGGTCACAAAGTCCAGACCCTTTGAGGTCGTCGAACAGTCAACTGGTCGCGTCGAACGCGTACACCGAGCCTGTTGACGACCCGGTACAGAGCTCTTCGGGTCCAACCTGATTGTTCTTCGTAGCTTCGCACGCCGCATTAATATCCAACACGAAGCTGTCGGATGGCACTTCGACAACGTGGTGCCAAGTATAGGAGGTCCCGCCATCCGACGGGCATGTGCAGACGATATTCAGTGTCCCCCGTGCGAACACATCTGCTAGAACCGGCGCGGTTATCGGCAGCGTCAGCATCATACCAAGCGCTACTGCTTCTCGAAGGCGCAATCTGATCACTGTGAAGCTTCCTTCAGCATCGCGTTCACATCTGAGCGCTTTATTGGTCGGGGATTGACAGGAACGCTCGCGCCCTCGAGCAGCGCTTCACAGTGGGCCGCAGTCAACGGTATTGAGAACTTGCTCAGGTGGGTATTTTCATACCTAGTTTCGACAAGTGTGCCGTCGAAATCTAGGGTGCGATGCGATACGGGAATGACGTCGGAGATGCGACGCTCTTCGTAGTCTTCCCAGTCCCGAGGTCCCTGCACAGCAGTGTAGATTACGCCGTCGAATACCAGTGTCCCCACGAAGCGAGTCTCCCTCCTGCCGCCGCTGATTTCGACGCCGTAGAGCTTGCGCGTATTGGCGGGCGCCGTGAGTGTGTAGCTCTCTTCGATGTTCTGGGTTTGCGTGTTGACGGAACGCTTCTTCTCAAAGTTCGTACTGTTGGTGCCACTCGTTTGTTCAAGGCCCAATTTACCGAATTCCCCGAGATCGAGCGCCCAGCTGCCCTTGAATGAAGATGAGAAGCCGAGCGTCGTGCTGTTTTCGAGTTCGTGCACGACCTGGTGTGTGACTGTCAGTTTGTAGGTCCGAGTCTCCGGTTCATCACTACAGTTGTCAAAGACCAGATACTGCGATGCGCCTGCCAGCGTTCCAATGTCGGGAGAGAATGACGTGCTAACCTCCCGCACGTCAATGAATTTAGCTGTTAGCGACAACACAGAAAGTGACCGCCTGTACTCACACACCTGCTCGCGAAGCCAGCCAACTCGCTTTCCGGTGTGCTTCATTAGGCAGCCCATCTTTCCGTCGATAGACAGGAGCGCGATTCGATCGAGTTCGATCGCGGTGGAGGGGTGCGACATAAGCAAATATGAGATCACGCTGACCGCGATTATCTTGATGTTGAGCAATTCACGTCTCCGTATATTGGTAGAGTAGATGCGAATGCGTTTGAAATCATATACAAGCGAAGTAACAAAGGGAATACCAAAAATCGGACACAAACAGGCAACACGCGGTGTTGTCTGCGGCTAGGTCGGGTCCATCTGCAAATAGTTCGCCTCGGCGGGCGCTTCATTCGCCCGGTGCGAACCGGTGCTCGCACCCAAGGGCGCGCTGTTGACCGTGCCGAGGGTGCCCGAGAGATTGCGTTTCACAACCAGCCAACACAACCGCCTTTGGCGGCACCGGTTGCAGTCACATACCGACGTCATTCCCACGAAGGCGGGAACCCAGTCGCACCGCACGTGCGTGTGGCACTAGATCCCCGCCTTCGCGGGGATGACGCCGGTGTGGGAGAACTTGCACCAAGCAAGATGCGCCCCATTGTGCTGACGATCTAGCCCCAGACCGGCTCGCCCTCATAGCGGTTCGCGGCCAGCCAGTCCTGGTCGAGATCGACCCCGAGGCCCGGGGCGGTGCTGATCTGCATCTTGCCGTTCCCGATCCGCAGCGGGTTCTTTTCGGCCCAGCGCAGCGAGGCGGCGCTGCGCGTGCATTCGATGCGCGGGCAGTTGAACACGGCGGCGGCGAGCTGCTGGCTCGCGGCGTTCAGCAGCAGGCCGCTGACATTGTGCAACGTGATCGGCGTGCGGTAGAGCGCGGCGAGATCGGCGATGGCCTTGGTGCCGGTGATGCCGCCCGAGTTGACGATGTCGGGCTGGAGGCAATCGACCGTCTGGTGCTGGAGGAAGGGCAGGGCAGCTTCGGGCAGCTCGAGGTTCTCGCCGGTCATGATCGGCAGGCGGGTCGAGCGGCGCAGCGCCTGCCAGTTCTCCGAATAGCCCGGCTGCAGCGGATCCTCGAGATAGATCGGGCAGATGGCTTCGACCGCCTCGGCCACGGCGATGGCGCTCGGCGCATCGAGCTCGTTATGGCAGTGGACAATGATGTCGATCTCCTCGCCCAGATGCTCGCGGGCGAGCTCGTAGGAGCGGCGGATCTTGCGGATATCGCCGGGCGAGAGGCTCGGCACATATTCCTGCATGTTGATGCCGATGGCGTCGTGGATATCGACCTTGAAGGTCTTGAAGCCGTGCTTGTCCGACTTGAGATCGGCGGCTGCGTCGCGCCAGGCGCCGGCATCGGTGAGGTCGAAATGCGGGCAGTGCGAATAGAGCTCGATCTCGCTGCGGAACGCGCCGCCGAGCAGCTTGTGCACCGGCTGGTTGAGGAGCTTGCCGGCAAGATCCCACAGCGCCATGTCGAGGCCGGACAGCACCATCATGTGGGCCGGCCGCTGCCGATAGGCATAGAACATGTTATGGTAGTGGACGCCGATATCGAGCGGGTCCTTGCCGACCAGTTGCAGATGCGGCAGCCGGGCGCCGCCCTTGGCATGGGTGAGGATCGAGGCGCGCACTAGGTCGCCATCGAGGTCGCCGCATTCGCCATAGCCGGAAATGCCGGCATCGGTGTCGATGCGGACGAGGCAGAACCCGGATTTGAGGCGCATCGCCTTGATGTCGGTGATGGTCGCCTGGCCGCGATCGGCGGCGGACAGGTGGGCGGGCACTGCGCTCATGGTCACTCCTCCTCGAGTGCGGTTTCCATAGCCGGCCGGGCCTCGGGAGGGAATGCTACGTGAGTTGGCGGCGGGGTCGGGGCGGCTTTTTTCGGCTCGACTGTCGATTTTTCCGCCGCCCGTTCGGTTAAGGGGTGAAGGTAGGGCAACCAGCCCGGCCAAGCTAAAGAGGACATAGCCATGACCCAGTACCTGGTCGCCATTCATCACCCCGACGATTTCGAGCCGGGCTCGGAGAGCCAGACGGTCCATGACGAGATCGCGGCGCTCAACCGCGAAATGGTCGCGGCTGGGGTGCGGGTATTCGTCGGCGGGCTCGACTCGCCGGGCAAAGCCGTGGCAGTGCGCGCCAAACCCGCCGGCGGGCTGGTGGTGACGGATGGGCCCTACATCGAGACCAAGGAGCACATCGGCGGCTTCTGGGTGCTGGAGTGCGCGAGCAAGGACGAGGCGGTGGAGTGGGGCAAGAAGGCCGCGGTTGCGTGCCGGGCGCCGGTCGAGGTGCGGCCGTTCAATTGAGGGGTGGAAGGGCTGGGGCGTGGGGCCACCCCCACCCACCGGCTTCGCCGGTCCCGCCGTAGGCGGTGGGTGGGGGCTGCACGCGCCGGCGTCTGTGGTCGCCCCCTCCACCAGCTTCGCTGGTCCCTCTCCCGCTGCGCAGGGGAGGATAAGAAAAAGGCCCGCCGGAGCGGGCCTTTTCGTTAGTGCGTGTGCGGGTGCTCGGGTTCGTCGAACTCGCCGGGCTTGAAGTGGTAGTCGGATGAGCAGAACTCGCACACCACTTCGATTTCGCCATCGACCACCATCTCGGCGCGCTCTTCGGCCGAGAAGTTGTGGCGCAGCATGGATTCGATCCGCTCGGCCGAACAGGTGCAGCGCTCCTCGAGCGCGATCGGTTCGAAGACGCGCACGCCCGGCTCGTTGAACAGCCGGAACAGCAGCCGCTCGGCGCTGAGCTCGGGATCGGCGAGCTCGTCGTCACCGACGGTCGAGAGATAGGCCCGGGTGGTCGTCCACTTGTCGTCCTCGACGAAATCGGGATCGGCCGTCTCGGGGTTGTCGAAATTGCCGTCGCCCGGCAGGTCCGGCATCGCCGACTGGCCGTGTGCGGGCAGAAACTGCACCAGCGCCCCGCCGGCCCGCCAGTGCGCGCCACCCTGGCCACGCACCGAGTGCTCGGCGACCGCGAGGCGGACCAGCGTCGGGATTTGCTCGGACTGCTGGAAATAGGTGTGCGCCACGTCTTCCAGCGAACCGCCGTCGAGCGCAACGATGCCCTGGTAGCGCTCCATGTGGCTGCCCTGGTCGATGGTCATGGCGAGGTGACCCTTGCCCAGCAGCTGCGCCGGCGAGGTTTCGCCACGCTGGATGGCCTGCATCACCGCATCCGCATCGAAGCGGGCATAGCCGCGCAGGCTGTCGGGCGCGTTGAAGTCGACGACGAGGAGGTTCACCGGCCCGTCGGTCTGGGTCTGGAGGATGAACTTGCCCTCGAATTTCAGCGACGAGCCGATCAGCGCCGCGAGCACCACCGCTTCGCCGAGCAGGCGCGCCACGGGGGCAGGGTAGTTGTGGCGGCTGAGGATAGCATCGAGCGAGGCGCCGAGACGCACCACGCGTCCGCGGGCATCGAGCTTGTCGAGGGTGAAGGGCACGACGACGTCGTCGCCGGATTCCGGGCGATCGAGGCCATAGGTGCTGAGGTCTGACTGCGTCATCGTGGTCCAAATCCTTTTCGGGCCGCCCTTCATCCTCCCCCGTCTACGGGGGAGGGGGACCAGCGTAGCTGGTGGAGGGGCGGCCACAGGCAACGGCGCTTCCCGTCGCCCCCTCCACCGCCTACGGCGGTCCCCCTCCCCCGCTACGCAGGGGAGGATGAGGAGGAGCCGGTGGCAGCCTAAATGTTCTGCTGGTCCTGGCCGAAGGCCCAGCACAGGATGGCCTTCTGCGCGTGAAGCCGGTTTTCGGCTTCATCAAAGACCACCGATTGCGGCCCGTCTATGACCTCGTCGGTCACCTCGTCGCCGCGGTGCGCCGGCAGGCAGTGCATGAAGAGCGCGTCCTTGTCGGCAAGTCCCATCAGATGGGAATTGACCTGGTAGGGTTTCAAGACCCGGCGGCGCTCGGCGGCATCGGTGTCGCCCATCGACACCCAAGTGTCGGTGATGACGAGATCGGCGTCCTTCACCGCCTCTTCCGGATCCTCGATCAGCCGGACCGCGGCGCCGGCCTTGCGGATATCGGCGAGGAGGTCCTTTTCCGGCGCGTAGTCCTCGGGCACGGCGATGGTGAGCTCGGCCTCGAACAGCTCGGCCGCGTTCACCCAGCTGGCGAGCACGTTATTGCTGTCGCCCACCCAGGCGATCTTGGCGCCCTTGATGTTGCCGCGGTGCTCTTCGAAGGTCATCACATCCGCCATCACCTGGCACGGATGCGCGCGGCGGGTGAGGCCGTTGATCACCGGCACGGTGGCGCTCTCGGCGAGCTCGAGCAGGTCGGCATGGGTGAGGATGCGGATCATGATCGCATCGACATAACGCGACATGACCTTGGCGGTGTCGCTGAGGGTTTCCTCGCGCGAAAGCTGCATTTCGGCGCCGGAGAGGAAGATCGTCTCGCCGCCAAGCTGGCGCATGCCGACATCGAAGGAGACGCGCGTGCGGGTCGACTGGCGCTCGAAGATCATCGCCAGCACCTTGTCCTTGAGGAGCTGCGGCTTGTCGCCCTTCTTGAGGCGGTCCTTGAGTTCGGTGGCCTGGTTCAGCATGCCGCGCAGGGTCACGGCGTCGAAATCGTCGAGATTGAGGAAATGCCTTGGCGGGGTAGCGGTCATCTTGACCTCTCCTTTTGAAACGCGCCGGGCGGGAGCTGCTGTCTCCCGCCCTTCAAACGCGTTCTAGTTTCTGGCTTATGCGGTAGCCTTTTCGGCCTCGATTGCCTCGAACACGGCGGCGATCTTGCCGATCGCGAGTTCGATATCGGCTTCGGTGACGACGAGCGGCGGCAGGAGCCGCAGCACGTTCTCATTGGCGGTCATGGCAAGCAGGTGCTGCTCGTCGCGCAGGCGTGCGGCGACGTCGCGTACCGGCGAGGCGATCTTGATGCCGGTGAGGAGGCCCTTGCCGCGCAGCTCGAGCACCTGCTCGGGGAAGCGCTGGGCCAGCTGCTGCAGGTGCCACTTGAGCTTGGCGCCGACGCGCTCGACTTCGGCAAAAAAGCCCGGAGCGAGCATGCGGTCGAGCACGGCATTGCCCATGGCCGAGGCCAAGGGGTTCCCGCCATAGGTCGAGCCATGCGTACCGGGGACCATGGACTTTGCCACTTCGCCCTTGGCGAGGCAGGCGCCGAGCGGGAAGCCCGCGCCGATACCCTTGGCCACGGCCATGATGTCGGGCTCGATGCCAGACCATTCGTGCGCGAAGAACTTGCCGGTCCGGCCGTAGCCGCACTGCACCTCGTCGAGGATCAGCAGCATGCCGTGCTTGTCGCAGAGGGCACGCAGGCCGCGCATGTAGTCGCCGGTCATTTCGGTGCAACCGCCTTCGCCCTGCACCGGCTCGATCAGGATGCCGGCCGTGTTCGGGGTGATGGCGGCTTCGACGGCCGCGAGATCATTGGGGTCGAGATGCTTGAAGCCCTCGAGCGGTTTGCCGAAGCCCTCGAGGTAGTGCTCGTTGCCCGACGCGGCGATCATGCCCATGGTGCGGCCGTGGAACGAGCCGGTGAAGGCGATGATCTCGTAGCGCTCGGGCTGGCCCTTGGCCCAGAAATAGTGCCGCGCGGTCTTCACCGCGCACTCCACCGCCTCGGTACCCGAGTTGGTGAAAAAGCACGCGTCGGCGAAGGTGTTCTCGACGAGCCGCTGGCCGAGCCGCTCCTGCTCGGGAATGGTGAAGGTGTTGGCGGTGTGCCAGACCTTCTCGGCCGCCGACTTGAGCGCGGCCACCATATGCGGGTCGGAATGGCCGAGCGCGTTCACCGCGACGCCGGCATGGAAATCGAGATACTCGGTTCCATCCTGCGCGTACAATCGCACGCCCTCGCCCCGCTCGAAAGCGAGGTTGGACCGGGCATACGTGCCGTACAGCGCAGACATTCTTCTCCCCTTTCCGGGACGTGTGACGGGACTGTTGCAAAAGCCCCACAGAAACCAAAAACGCGCTGCGATTGCGCGGCGCGTTGCACCGTTTTCTATGCCTTTGTGGAGGTGTTAAGTCAACGGACGCGGGCCCGGCAGGGGGCAAGTGGCTGATTTGACTCAGCCTTTGTTCGGCGCCGAAAAGCCGCCGCGTTTTCCCCGTGTAAAACCCGCCCGACTCTTGATCCGGATTCCGCGACCCGTGTAGTATCAAGGCGTTGGGGCACGATATCTCGTGTGGCGGACCCTTCAAGCCTACGATACGTAGCGTATCAGGCTGTTGCCTTGGCAACGGCATGCTGAAGGAGTCCGTCCACGTCCAAGAGGCGCTAGGAGCTTTTGATTTGATGGGCTGGACTGAAGAACGCGTCGAGCTGCTCAAGAAACTTTGGCTTGAGGGGCTGAGCGCCAGTCAGATTGCGGGCGTTCTTGGCGAGGGCGTCACGCGCAATGCAGTGATCGGCAAGGTGCACCGGCTGAAGCTTTCCGGCCGCGCCAAGCCCGCGACCTCGGCGCCGCGCGTCCGCAGTGCGCCGCGTCCGGCTGCCCGTCGCGTTTCGTCCCCGGCCGCAACCTCGCGTTCGAGCGGGCTCGGTACGGTGATGAAGACCCGCAACACCATGAGTTCTGGCGGTGGCGGCGCGATCCAGGGCGCGACCGCGCTCAAGATGGACGAGCAGTTCGCCGTCGAGATCGAGATGGCGCCTCAGGCCGCCGAGCTGTTCATCCCGGTCGAGCAGCGGCTGACCCTGCTGCAGCTCAGCGAACACACCTGCAAGTGGCCGATCGGCGATCCGCTGACCCCGGACTTCTATTTCTGCGGTCAGCACTCCGACGACGGCAAGCCCTACTGCGACTTCCACTCGCGCCGGGCCTACCACCAGATGGACAAGAAGAAGCGCTGATATCGGCGCTGACGGGGATGAAGAGGCCGGGAGCGATCCCGGCCTTTGCTTTTTTGTGCCGCATGGTCCCGCACACGCGATTGTCATCCCTGCGCAGGCAGGGATCCATGGCTCAGCTGGCGCCGATGGAGAGTTGGACCCCTGCCTTCGCAGGGGTGACAGCTGGTGGGGAGTCGGACATCGTGCCTCGCTCTGGAGGAGGAGACGATGACCGCCAAGACCACCTATCTCGCCCTGCTGCGCGGCATCAATGTCGGTGGCAAGAACAAGGTGCCGATGAAGGAGCTGAAGGCGCTGCTGGAGGAGCTCGGGCTCGAGGACGTGTCGACCTACATCCAGTCGGGGAACGCCATCTTCCGCTCTTCGCTTGCGGCCAAGACCATTGCGCGAAAGATCGAGGCTGAGCTGACCGAGACTTTCAAGCTCGACGATGAGCTGGTGAAGGTGTTGGTGCTGAGCCACGATACGCTGAAGGCGGTGGTTGCCGATCGGCCCAAGGGCTTTGGCGACGAGCCGACCAAGTATCACTCCGACGCCATCTTCCTGATGGAGATCGATGGCGACGAGGCGTTTGCTGTGTTCAAGCCGCGCGAAGGCGTCGACAAGGTGTGGCAGGGCAAGGACATGGTCTACTCGCAGCGGCTGAGCGCCGAGCGGACCAAGAGCCGGCTCGGCAAGATCGTCGCCTCCCCGCTGTACAAGTCGATGACGATCAGGTCGTGGCAGACGACGCAGAAGCTGCTGGAATTGATGGAGGCGGTGGGGAGTTAGGCCGCTCGCAGCGCCTCTACCGCCTCCGCCAGCACCGCATGTACGTCCTCGCGCCCGCCGTCCGACATCGCGATGCGCACGCGCTGCACCGTGTGCTGGTTGTAGAGGCTGACCATGTAGTCTTCGACGCTGAGCTTGCCGTACTCGGCGATCGGGACCTCGACGGCTTCGGTGATGAGCTCGGCGCGGCCGGCGACGAGGTCGAAGATCAGCTGCAGCGCAGGACTGCCTGCGGCGAGGGCGGCGCGGAAAGCGAGGATGTCGCCGGCAGGTTCGGCGCGGGCGGCGAACACCCGGTCGGCGAAGGCGTCGATCAGGTGGGCCGCGAGCATCGCCTTCTTGCGCGACAGCATGGCCTGCCGCGCCTCGGCCACCGCCGCCTCGAGATAGGCGAGGTGGCCGGCGAGCGCCGGATCAGCCGAGATGCTTATGGAAGAACTCCAGCGAGCGGGCCGAGGCCTTGGTGCACGAGGCTTCGTTGAACTTCTCGGGCCGGTCGGAATTGCAGAAGCCGTGATCGCCAGCATAGGTGTAGATGTCGGCTTCCGGGTGCTTGGCCTTCAGCGCCTCGACCTGCTCGAGCGGGATGCCCTGGTCCTTGTCGGCGAAGTGCATCTCGATCGGGATTTTTGGGCTGAGGTCGATATAGTTCGGCACGCCGCCACCGTAGTAGCCCGACGCGGCGGTGAGGCCGTCGACCTTGCTGGCGGCGATCCAGCTGACGCGGCCGCCAAAGCAGTAGCCGGTAATGCCGACCTTGCCGCCTTCCGAGGCCGCCTTGATGGCGGCGTCGACATCGACGACGGCATTGTCCATCGAGAAGGTCTTCATCACCTCGCCGACGCGGGCGAAATGGTCCTGCCCGTAATTCTCGCTCTCGAAACCGTAGTCGACGCGATCGAACATGCCGGGCGCGATGCAGAGGAACCCGTGCCGGGCCCAGCGATCGGCGACCGAGCGGATCCAGTTGTTGAGGCCCCAGACCTCCTGGATCAGCACCACGCCGCCGCGCACCTTGCCCTCGGGCACCGCCTTGTAGGCGGTGAGTTCGAAGCCATCCGCGGCCGTGAGTTTGAAGCGTTCACCCATCTTGTTCTCCTTGGTGGCTGCTGGCCGATGATAGCGCCGACTATGGCTCAGTCTGCAAGCGCCGGTGTGACAGGCGCGGGCGCATCGGCGTGGATCAGGCCCTCGCTCCGCAAGTCGTTCCACAGCGCTGCCGGGATCGCCGTGCGATAGCCGGCCATGTTGTCGGCGAATTCGCCGATATTGGAAAAGCCCGGGATGATGGCGGTGATTGCCGGATGCCCGAGCGGGAAGTTGAGCGCGGCGCGGATCAGCGTCGTGCCGTGCTTGTCGGTGAGCGCCTTGATGCGGCGGGTCTTGTCGAGGATGGCTTCGCTCGCCGGGGCGTAGTCGAAGATCGCGCCCTCGACCGGACCCGTGGCGAGGATGCCGGAATTGAGCGGCGCACCATCGACGATCGCCACGCCCTCGCGAAGGATGCGCGGGAACAGCGTGTCGATCACCTGCTGGTCGAGCAGGGTGTAGCGGTTGGCGAGCAGGAACACGTCGAACCGGCTGTGGTTCATCAGCTCGTCGATGATCTGCCACTCGTTGACACCGGCGCCTATGGCCTTGACGGCGCCCGAGGCGCGTAACTCCTCGACAGCGCGGATGCCGCCGCCTTCGGTTGCCTGCCGGAACGAGGTCGCGTGGTTCTGGCCCTGGCTGAAACGACCAAGATCGTGGAGGAAGAGGATATCGATGCGTTCGAGCCCGAGCCGTTGCAGGCTCATCTCGTAGCTCTTCATCACCCCGTCATAGGTGAAATCGAACACTGGCCGGAACGGCATGGCCTCGGCGCTGCCGAAGCGTTTCAGCGCGAATTCGCGATCAGGGACGAGCAGGCGCCCGACCTTGGTCGAGAGCACATACTCGTCGCGCGGCTTGTCGCGCAGGAAATCGCCGATCCGGCGCTCGGAAAGCCCGGCGCCATAGAAGGGCGCGGTATCGAAATAGCGGATGCCTTGGTCCCAGGCGGCCTGCAGGACCTCCTGTGCTCCGGCATAGGTCGGGGCACGGCGCACATCGCCGACCGGTGCGCCGCCGAAGCCAATTCTGGAGATGGAGAGGCCGGTCTTGCCGATCGGGCGCTGCTCGATCAGCGGGCCGCCCACAACAGCCCCCGATGCAGGATGGTGCGGATCGACAGGTCCTTCAGCTCGGCCGGCTTGTGCCCGAGCGCGGTGTAGAACACCCGGCCGCGGCCGAAGGCCGACTTGTAGACGACGGGCACGGCGACGCCCTTCTTCCAGAAGGCGTGCTCGCCTGAGAACGTCGTGGTCGCGAGCACGTGGACGCTCGGATCGACATGCAGGAAGTATTGCTCCGAGGTGTGCTCGAAGCTCTCGATGCCGGCCATGATCGGGTCGTCTTTCACGATCGGATCGACCCGGTAGGTGATGATGTCGCCGGGGTGCGTGGCGAAGGTGCAGCCGCCGAGGAACCGCATGCGTGCATTGCCCGGAAAGCTGGTGGCGATGCCGTGGTGGAAGGCGGCAAGGCCTGTGCCGGCTTCGATGGCGGCGCAGAAGCGGATCGAGTTCTCGCGGTCGAGTTCGCCGCCGGTCACCTGCGGCACGATCAGGTCATAGCTGCCCACATCGGCGCCGCCGAGCGCGGTGTAGTCATTGGTGACGGTGACCGCAAAACCCTCGCCTTCGAGGATCTCGCGGACAATATGCGCACCCGCTTCGGGCTCGTGCAATTCGAGCCCGCCCCACACGACCAATGCCTTTTTCATCAATCCCTCTTCCCTGCCGGTCTCCGGCTTGTATGGCAGTTCAGCAAACGGGAGAGGGGAGGGCAAGGGGGCAGTTGGGAGGGGTTGTTGTGTCGCTCGTCGCTTCGCTCCAATCGCGCAGACTTCGTCTGCGGGGTAGGCCACGCGCTCCGTCGCCTAGACCTGATCCAGCCCGTACGCGAGGTCCTTGATCAGGTCGTCGGCATCTTCGAGGCCGACCGACAGGCGGAGGAGGCCCGGGGTGATGCCGCTTTCGAGCCGGACTTCTTCGGTGAAGCGCGCATGCGTAGTAGTGCCCGGATGGGTGATCAGCGATTTCGCGTCGCCGAGGTTGTTCGAGATCAGGATCACCGCCAGCGAGTCCGACAGCTTGAAGGTCGCCTCGCGCCCGCCCTTCACCTCGAGCGCGAGCAGGGTCGAGCCACTCGCCATCTGGCGCTTGGCCAGCTCGTATTGCGGGTGCGAGGGATGGAACGGGTAGGAGACCCGCTCGATCTTGGGATGGCCGGCGAGGAAGTCGGCGACCTTGGCGGCGCTTTCGGTCATCTGCTTGACGCGCAGGGGCAACGTCTCGACCCCCTTCAGCAGCACCCAGGCATTGAACGGCGACAGCGACGGGCCGGTCTGGCGCAGCAGCGTATGCACCTCGCCCTCGATCAGCGCCTTCGAGCCCAGCACGATCCCGCCCAGGGTACGGCCCTGGCCATCGATGTGCTTGGTCGCCGAATAGGTGACGAGATCGGCACCGAGCTGCAGCGGCTTTTGCAGCATGGCGGTGGCGAAGACATTGTCGACGATGAGCTTGGCGCCATGGGCATGCGCGATCTCGGCGACGGCGGCGATATCGACCAGCTCCAGCGTCGGGTTGGTCGGCGTCTCGATGAACACGACCTTGGTGTTGGGCTGCATGGCGCGCGCAAAGTTCTCCGGGTCGCGGCCATCGACCAGGGTCGAGTTGACGCCGAAGCGCGGCATCAGGTCTTCGACCACGTAGCGGCAGCCGCCGAACAGGGCGCGCGAGGCGACGATATGATCGCCGGCCCGCACCTGGCTCATCACCGCATTGGTGACGGCCGACATGCCGGTCGCAAAGGCGCGCGCTGCTTCGGCGCCTTCGAGCAGCGCCATCCGGTCCTGGAACATCGCCATGGTCGGGTTGGAAAAGCGCGAATAGTTATGGCCGCCGGGAATCTTGTTGAGGAACAGGTCCTCGGCATATTGCGAGCTCGGGTAGGAATAGCCCGAGTTCATGTAGATGGCTTCCGACGTCTCATTGAACTGGCTGCGCTGGGTGCCGCCATGGACGAGCATGGTGGCCGGCGCCCGGTTCTTCGCGTTGTTGAGCGGATTGTCGGACTTGGACATTGAAACCTCGGAAAACAAAAAAACCGGCACGCGTTCTGGCGGCCGGCTCGAAGGGTCCCTTTAGCGACTTGTTTCAGGTGGCTGCAATCAGACCGGCCAAATCACCACCGTGCACGTTTTGCGTTTGTCGTGTTTCCGAACCGGAAAACCGTTTCCACTTTTCCTGGAAACCCTCCGGTGCGTCACCGCAAAGGCGCACACCGGGGATATACGGCCGCATCGGTCTTGGCGTCAATCGCCGGGATTGCTAGGGGAGAAGGATGGGCGGCGGGGTGAAGCCATTGGATAGCGAGCTTTGGGCGACGGGCGTGTTCCCGGCCCGATACATCGAGCGGCTGGCGCAGCGCGGCGGCATCGCCATCGATCGCCCCTTCGATGCCGACCAGGTGCAGCCGGCGAGCCTGGATCTCCGCCTCGGCCGCGTCGCCTATCGCGTGCGCTCGAGCTTCCTGCCCGGGCCGGAGCACACGGTTGCCGACCGCATCGACCGGCTGAAGCTGCATGAGCTCGACCTGACCAACGGCGCCGTGCTCGAGCGCGGCTGCGTCTATCTCGTGCCGCTGCAGGAGAGCCTCGCGCTGCCATCGTCGGTGGCGGCGAGCGCCAACCCCAAGAGCTCGACCGGCCGGCTCGATGTGTTCACCCGCGTGATCGGCGACTACGCGCGCGGCTTCGACATCCTTCCCGCCGGCTATCACGGCCCGCTCTATCTCGAGATCAGCCCGCGCACCTTCCCGGTGCGGGTGCGCACCGGTTCGCGGCTCAGCCAGATGCGCTTCCGCGTCGGTGACAGCCGGCTGAGCGTCCACGAGCACAAGTCGCTGCACAATGTCGAAACACTGGTGTTCGACGCCAATGCCGAGGTCGGCGAGGGCGTGTTGCTGTCGATCGACCTGAAGGGTGAGGACAGGCACGGCCTGATCGGCTTCCGCTCCAAGCGGCACACGCCGGTCATCGACATGGACATCAAGGACAACCTCCATGTGCTCGACTACTGGGAGCCGCTGATCAACCGCGGCGAGGACGAGTTCATCCTCGATCCCGACGAGTTCTACATTCTCGTGTCGCGCGAGAGCGTGCACGTGCCGCCGGCCTATGCGGCCGAGATGGTGCCGTTCGATCCGCTGGTGGGCGAGTTCCGCGTCCACTATGCCGGCTTCTTCGATCCCGGCTTCGGGCACTCGGCCGCCGGGGGCACCGGCAGTCGCGCCGTGCTCGAAGTGCGCAGCCGCGAGGTGCCGTTCCTGCTCGGCCATGGCCAGACCATCGGCCGGCTGATCTACGAGCGGCTGAGCGAGGCGCCCGACCGGCTCTATGGCACCGGGCTCGGCTCGAACTACCAGGCGCAGACGCTGAAGCTATCCAAGCACTTCAAGCCATTCTCGCTATGAGCGACGAGCCTGCGCCGACCCCGGCTGCGCTCGCGCGACTGCGGCTGCTCTACCCCAATTTCAAGCTGGTCCAGACCGGTGTCAGCTCGACCATTTTCGCGCTGGCCGCCGTGCTTGCGGACAAGGGCGTGAACGTGTCCGTGGTGGGGAAACAGCCGCCGGGACCGAAGCGGCCACGGTTGGCGAAGAACGGGGCAGGGCGGACAACCGTCTGGCACGCGCGGCGCAATGTCGAGATGCTGGCTGGACTGCTGCTGCGCCGCCTGCGTCCGTCGCTCAAGGTGATCTTCACCTCGGCGGCGCAGCGCGTCCACACGGCCTATACCAAGCGGCTGATCGCGCAGGTCGACCTCGTCGTCGCAACGTCGCAGGCGAGCGCCAGCTTTCTCGATCGCGACAGCATTGTCGTGCCGCACGGCATCGACACCGAACGCTTTGCCCCGGCCGATCGCGTGGCGCTGAAGCGGCAGCTCGGGCTCGATGCCGATGCGCACTATCTCGGCAGTTTTGGCGCCCTGCGCGCCGCCAAGGGCACGGACCTGTTCGTCAATGCGCTGATCGCGACCCTCGGCCAGCGGCCTGGCTGGAAGGCGATCATTGTCGGCCACGTCGTGCCCCGCGAGCGCGCCTATGTCGATGGGCTTGTGCAGCGCGTCGTCGCGGCCGGCCTTGCCGACCGCATCGCCTTTGTCGGCCATGTCGACGACGCTCGCGACTATCTGCGCGCCATGGACATCTGCGTGGCTCCCTCCCGCAAGGAAGGGTTCGGCCTCACCGCGCTCGAGGCAATGTCGGCGACCATTCCCGTCGTTGCCAGCCGGGCCGGGTCCTACGCCGAAACCATCGTCGATGGCGAAACCGGCATTCTCGCCGAGACAGGCAATGTGGCCGCGCTCGCTGCGGGCCTGGCCCGCCTGATGGACGACGACACTCTCCGAGAGGCGATGGGTGCCAGAGGTCGCGATCGCGTGCTCGCCCACTTTGCCATCGAACGCGAGGCCGACGCCCTATTGCGGGTCTATCTTGGCCTGGTCGACTAGCCAGCGATAGCGCGAGCCCGCAATGCTGGCTCCGTCCGTCACGTCCCAATGCAGCTTGAACACTGGCGCGGCGCCGCGACCCGCCATGTCGTCGAGAAAGACCGGATCGACCGCTTGGCCGAGCGTCCGCCCATAGCGCAAGGCTTCGACGACCGAGTGGGCCGGCACGGCGCGCCAGGCAGCATCGAAGGCCTCGTCTTCGAGCAGAAGGCGGGCGAAATGGAAGTGGAACACCGGATAGGGGAACATCGCCGCCAGCCGCAAAAGCCACCGGCTCGACAGCATTGCGGAGAGGTAGGGGTTGCGCCTGAGCAGTGCCGTCGCCAGTCGCAGACGGCGACGCACCAAGCCGGATCGGCTCGACTGCAGCAGCGCCATGTGCTCGCGCAGGAATGTCGAGCTGATGAAGTTGCCGGCGACGCCGGCGAGGAACCAGTTGTCCATGATCCGGTCGGGCGACCGCGCGACGATCCGCATCAGGCGGCGATGCCGGTAACTGTTCAACCAGGCATCGGCCGGAAAGCGGAACGCGAAGAAGCCTCCGGCCATGCGGTCGGGCAGCCAGCCGTCGAGGGGCTGCGCACACCAGCAGTCGGCGTCGGCCCAGACCCCGCCATGACGGCTGAGCAGGTACAGCCGGATCAGATTGGCTATCTTTTGTGGCGGCACCAGCAGCGAGAACAGCTGGCGAGCGAAATGCTCATCGAGATAGGCCGTCACCGTCTCCCGGGACAGCAGGCGCACCTCCCAGCCGGGGTTACGCTCGACCCAGCTGCGATGGCAGGCCCGCACGAGCTCGGGCGCCGCGTCGGGGCCCTGCAACCACAGCATCCAGACGATGCGCTGGTTCCCGGGCAGGCCGGTGCCGGAGGCGCCTTCGCTCATGTCAGGACGGGCTGTTCTCGGGCTGATCGAGCAGCCACCGGTAACGCGAGCCGGGGATGTCGCGGCCCTGCGTCTGTTTCCAGTGCAGCTTGAAGATCGGGACCCCCTCTCCGGCCATGTCGCCGAGGAACTGCGGATCAGCCGGCTCATGTAGGGAGTTGGCGTAGCGCAGCGGACCGTTGGCATCGACCGCCGGGACCTTGCGCCAGGCCGCATCGAACGCGGCATCGGTGAGGATGGCACGCGCGAAGTGGTAGTGAAAGATGAAGTACGGGAAGGTGCGGGCCGCGCGCAGGATGCCGAGCCGTGAGAGCATGCTGCTCGTATAGGGGTTGCGCCGCAACAGCAGGAGCGCCAGCCGCAACAAGCCGCGCCGCCGCTTGCGCTTGCCGAACTCGCCGGCCGTCAGCAGGGCGAGGTGCTTGTCGAGGAACGAGGTCGCGAGCGCGTTTCCCGACACGCTGCCGAAGAACCAATTGTCCATCATGCGGTCCGGCTCCCGCCTCAGCCAGCGCGCCAGGGGGCGGTCGCGATAGCGATTGAGCCAGGCGTCGCCGGCAAAGCGGAAGGCAAAGAAGCCGCCGCTCATATTGGCGGGCAACCAGCTGTCGAGCGGCCGGGTGCAGTAGGTGTCCGCGTCGGTCCACACCCCTCCGTGCCGGGCGATGAGATGCAGCCTGATGAGATCGGAGAGATGCTGCGGCGGCAGCTGCAGGTCCGCAATGGCGCGCCGAAAATCCTCGCCCAGGTGCTGGTCGAGCGTATCGGCCGAGAGGAACTGGACGCGCCAGCCGGGATTGTGCCGCTGCCAGCTGCGATGGCACGCCTTGACGAGGTCCGGAGCGACGTCGCGACCCTGCAGCCAGAGCATCCAGATATTGCGCTGCCCGGCAAACGGGTCGGGGTCGGGCTGCTTCTGGTCGCTGGTCATGGCGAGCCGTGTAGCCTAGTTTGTCGTGTCGGTCATGCCTCTCCGACAGCTCTTGGCATTTGGATGCTCGCGACAGTAGATGTCGCCGAAAAGTGCCGGCTGCGCGCCAGCCCAATCGCAAGGACCGCAATGCCACCCACCAGCGACGGCAGCACCGACCGGGCGCCGCCCCACGTGCGGATCGCCGTGGCGGCGCTGACCTACCGCCGTCCCGAATTGCTGCGGCAACTGCTGGCGGGGCTGGCGGCGTTGAACCGGCCGGCTGGGGCCGATTTGCTGTTCGTACTCGTCGACAACGACCCCGCGGCCTCCGCGCGGGCCGCATTGCTCGGCTCGGGCCTGGCGGGCCTTCACTACGTCCACGAGCCCCGACGCGGCATCCCTGTGGCTCGCAACCGGGCGCTGGATGAAGCCCGGACCCTGGGGGCAGATCTTCTCTGTTTCATAGATGACGACGAAGTGCCGGATGCCGACTGGCTCGAACGCCTGCTCGAGGCCTGGCGGCGGACCGGTGCGCAACTGATCGGGGGCCCGGTGGAAGTGCTGCCGGCGCCCGAGGGTGCGTCGGCCTGGCAGCGCTTCGTCAACGCCAGCCTCGCCGGCAGGATGCGCCAGAAGAATCGGCGCACCGCCGCTGCGGCCGAGGCGGGCCGTCGTTTCACCGTGGTCACCAACAACTGGCTGGGAGACCTCGGCTACTTCGCCGACAAGGGCGTCGCCTTCGACGAGACGCTGCTGGTGACCGGCGGTTCGGACACGATGTTCCACGCGCACGCCCGGCGCGCCGGGGCGTCGACCGCCTGGGCGGCCGACGCCGTGGTACGCGAGACGATGCCGCTCGACCGGCTGACGCTGCGATATCAATTGAAGCGCGGCGCCATGCAGTCGATGCAGAACTTCCGTCTCTCCTCGCCGCGCCTCACGGCCCGCGCAGTAGCGGAAGCCGCGCTCATGGCACCGCTCCGCCTGCTGACCGGCGTGCTGCTGCTGGTGATCCCGATCTACGGCATTGCCTCGCCGGTCATCGCCGTCCGCTCGATCGGCTGGGCCCTCGGCCGCGTAGCTGCAATATTCGGGCAGAAGTCGAAGCTCTACTCGTAGGCGGGTTTCAGTACGGGACCAGCGCGGCGCTCTGCGCCGCCGCCTCGGAGCGCATCACCTTGCTCATGCTGTTCTGCGGCAGCGCGCTGGCGAAGTAGATCCGCTGCGGGACGGTGGCACGGCGTCCTTTGGCTTTTGTGGCTTCGCGAATAGCCGCGGCCGTCCGCGTCAGGTCGACGCCGGGTCGAGCCACAGCCAACACACAGAGCTCCGCCATCCCCGTCCGGCCTTCGACCACGAATGCGGCGGCTTCGATGACTCCCGGCGCCGACGCCGCAGCCTCGTCCACCAGCGACGCGTTGAACTTCACGCCGCCGATATTGATCTGGTCCTTGATCCGGCCGATGACGGTGAGCCGGCCGTCCTCGGACAAGGATCCGACATCCCCCGGATGGAACCAGCCGTCGCGAAACGCCTCGGCTGTCGCATCGGCGTCTCCGACATACCCCGCGACCGTAAAGGGGGTCCTGAGCCGGATCTCACCTTCAGTATCGGCCGGCAGTGCTTTCCCCTGCGGATCGACGATCTGTATCTCGACCCCTTCGTACGGGGTATACGTCACGCTCTCGCCCTCGGCGATCTGGCTGATGACGGTCGCCGCGGCTCCGCCACCGTCGCGCGAACCGTAGGCAGCTTCGACCCGCTCGAAGTAGCCGAGCCAGCGCCTGACCGCCGTGGCGTTGATCGAGGCCCCGCCGATCCGCAGGTATTTCAGCCGCTTCGGAAGCGGATCCGAATTCTTGATCAGCGTCTCGATCTGGGCCGGGGAGCCATAGACGGCTTCCGTATCGAGCCTTGCGAGCGTGGCAATGTCTTCGCCGACAACGACGGTACGGCCCTCGAGCAGTGCACCCAGCAGTAGACGGAAGCCGGGCGCGAAGAGATATGGGAAGCGGATCGACATCGACCGGAAGTCGGTGGTTTGGCTCCGTTCGCGGATCAGGTTCAGGATGTAGCCGCAGGACCTCGCAATGTACTTGCTGGTGCCGGTCGTTCCCGACGAGGAGCCGTACATCGCGATCGAGTCTGGGGAGGCGAACCCGCCGAACTCACTGATCGACGCGTCGGTCGTGCCGTCGGGGAGTTGACCCCAGCGTTCATCCACCGCCAGCGACCTGACATTGTCGATCACGGAGGGCCACCTGCCGACCGCGAGGACATGCGTCAGCCCCACGGCCTCGATCGGAATGTCCGGCCGGTATTGCACCCAGCGGCAGCCGATCAGCGCGCTGGCGAGCGCCAGGGCCACTCCCGGAAGGCCGCGGCTGGGATCGTTGAGCGCGAGACATGAACCGGCATCGATCCCTCGTGCGCGCATGTTCAGCGCGTAGCGGGTCGCAAGGGTGCACAATGCGCCGAGCGTCAGGTGGCGATTGTCGCCGAAGCGAAACGCCTCCCGATCCGGAAACTGCCGGCCCAGCTCGAGGACCGCGAGGCCGTAGTTGCTGTTGTCAGTCATCACGCCTATCCGAACAGAGGGACGATCGGCCGGGGCCAGCTCACATATTGGGCGAGGTAGAAGATGAGGTAGATCACTAGCGCGCTGGCCCCAGCGGCGACAATCGCCGGCACCAATCCGCTTCTGCGGATGAGCAGGATGCTGCCCGAGACAAACAGCAGCACCGTGGGTATCGGCCCGACCAGGTACAGCCCTGCCATGAGGGCGACGATCATGCCGATGATGACCATCGGTGCGCGGATGTCGGCGCCGAATGTGATCGGTGGCCACCATGTCAGTGCCCGGAGTGTTGCCGGCATGGCGGCGACGAGCAGCAGAGTTGCGACGACGCGGGGGAACAGCTCCGCGCCATCCTTGAGGGGTATCGAGGCAACAAGGCAGGCGACCGCCGCGGCCAGCATCGCCGCAAGCACGAGACGATCGCCCCAGCTTCTGGTCTCGAAGAACAGGACCTTCGGAGAGAGCCGGCCCTTGATTGCCGCGTAGGCGGTTATGCCGATGAGCAGCGCAATCACGACCAGCACGGCTGGCCGGGACAGCCATTCCGTTCCCGTGAGTTGCGAGCTGAGGAAGAAATAGCGCTCGACGCTCGGGCCGAGAATAAACCCCAGGGCGAAGGCCGCGCGCGGCCAGCCGGAGTGCTTCATGCCCATGCCGAGAGCGCCGAAGACGAGCAGCACGACGATATCGAACGGGCTCAGGTGTTCCGAAAATGCTCCGAACACGATGAACACCATCGCAATCGAAACGAGGTAGGCATAGGGCGCGTTGGCGAGGCTCGATATCGGTCGCGTCATCACTAGGCAGATGAGTGTGCCGAGCAGGTTGGCGACGGCGATGAAGATGACGATCGCATAGACCAGCGGCAGGTGGTCCGTCAGCATCTTGGGTCCGGGAGCGATGCCGTGGCTCGACAGCACCGACAGCACGAAAACCATGCCGATAGAGCCGGGCAGGCCGATCGCCAGCGTGGGAATGAGGTTCCCGCCTTCCTTGGCGTTGTTGGCGCTCTCGGGCGCGATGACACCGCGGATATTGCCCTGCCCGAACGGTGGGCCGCCACGCCGGTTGCGGCTTGCTAGCCCATAGGCGATCCAGTCGATGGTCGTCACCCCGATACCAGGGATGGCGCCGACGAGCGTGCCGATCCAGCTGCTCGCGAGCACGAGGCGCCATTCGCGCAGCGTATCGCGCACGCCGGCGAGCACGCTGGCTGTACCAGGCGTCGTCGTCGCATCGACCACAGAACCCCGGCGCACCAGGTCTGCCAGCTCCACGAGACCGAACAGGCCGACAAAGACAATGGGAAAGGCGAGCCCCTCCCACAGATAGCTCGACCCGAACGTCAGCCTGGCCGCGCCAGCCATCGGATCGAGTCCGATCATGGCGAGAAGGATTCCGAGCAGTGCCGCAAGCAGGCCTTTGCCAGCCTCCTTGCCGGACACGACCGAAACGAACAGCAGGCCGAGCACCGAGACGGCGAGGAAATCGGGTGTTCGCAGCGAGAGCACGATCGGCCGCAGGATCGGGATTGCAAGTGCGAGAAGGAGCGCCCCGACCAGCCCACCGATCAGCGATGCCGAATATGCTGCGCCGAGGGCGCGGCCGGCCTGGCCCTTGCGCGCGAGCGGATGTCCATCCTCGACGGTCGCGATGGCGGCCGCCGAACCGGGCACGCCGATGAGCACCGCCGGCATCGTGTCCGACGTCGTTCCAACCGAGGTCAGGCCGATCAGCAACCCCATGGCCGCGTAGATGTCGATGCTGTTGGTGAGCGGCAGCAACAGCACCATTGCAAAGACACCGCCGATCCCCGGCACCGCGCCGACAATCAGGCCGGCAACGACTCCGCCGACCAGCATCGCGAGCGACACCGGATTGAACGCGGCCGCAAAGGCCTGGACGAGTAGATCCATGGGCCTATCGGCACACGACCCGCTACTGGGTGAGCTCGAGGGCGCGTGTCACCACCGCTTCGTCGTAGCCGTAGATACCGTTGACGAAGGCATCGAGCGCTTCTCCGTCGGTCATCAGGTAATCGACGATCTTTGTATTGAGCTCGGCGAGGTAAGCCTCGTCCTTGGCCAGTTCGGCAAATGCCGTGCGATAGGTGGCCAGGACCTCGTCAGGCGTTCCGGGCGGCAGAGCGAAGGCATAGAACTTGACGAAACCGCTGGTCAAAAGGTCGATGGCCTGTCTGTCGAGCCCATCGACGCCGGCGAGCAGGTCGGGCGCTCCGACCTTGGCCAGCACTGAGGGTTCGCCAACTCCGCCCAGGATGTCCTGGATTTCGCCGCGACCCTCGCGCAGGAAGGTCGAGTAGGTGATGCCGCAATAGGCGTTGATCTCGCCGCGCTCGACGGCAGCCATGAGCTCGCCTTCGCCTTCGAAGCCGGCGACGATCCGGAAGTCATTCTTGGACACCAGCTTGGCAATCGAGGCCATGACGTAGAACGACGACGTCTTGGTGGTCGTACCCAGGGTGATGCCCGGATCGGTCAGCTTGAGGCCCGATCCCTTTTTGGCGACGCACAGGGGTGTGGGAGCGGCAAGCGAAGCCACCCAGCGCAGGCCGGTCGGATCGAAATCGAGCTTGCTGGGATCGGTCTTGAACGTCGAAATCGCGCGCAGCGGCACCATGCCAACGACCGAGCCATCGGTCGGCTCGGTCGTGACCATCTGGCGGCTCAGTTGCATGCCCGATGCCGCAGGGACGTTCTCGATGGCAATCGCAGGATTGCCGGGCAGGTGGCTCTGCAAGTATGGCGCAGTAAGGCGCCCGACAATGTCCCAGCTGCTCGCCGGATCATTCGATATCTTCAACACGACTTGCGCGGGAAAATCCTGGGCAACTGCCGCGGAAGAGAGCCCGACAACCAACGTCAGTAGGCATCCAACTAGCTTCAAGGCAGTCCTCCTTGCCGACAGCGCCCGATCGGGCCAGTTGTGACTGGTTACCGGATATGGGGAGGACTGGGTAGCGCACTTGTACAACAGTTCACGGGCAACAAACCGCATGCGCAATACGCGGCGCGTCGTGACTTATTGTTCGCGTAGGGCGTGGGGGAGGCGGTCGCGGATGGGTTGCAGCAGGTAGTCGAGGAAGCTGCGGGGCTTGCCGGTGATGAAGGCTTCGACCGGCATGCCGGGGACAAGGGTGACGTCGCCGAGCTTTTCCATCTCGCCGGGAGCAAGGTCGAGCGTAACCGGGTAGTACATCTGCCGGGTCACCGGATCCTCGTTGAGGTCGGCGCCGACCAGACGCACCGTGGCATCGAGGTCGGGTGTCGTCGCGTGGTTGAGGCCCGGCAGCCGGATGGTCGCCTCCTGGCCGGCATGCACGGCTTCGACATCGGCCGGGCTGATGCGCGCTTCGGCGGTGAGCGTGCCGCTGGCGGGGACGATGGTCATCAGCACTTCGCCGGCACCGACGACGCCGCCGACGGTATGGACGGCCAACTGATGGACGGTGCCGTCGATCGGCGCGCGGATCTCGGTACGGGCAAGCTGGTCCGCCGCGGCGAGGCGGCGCTGGGAGAGCTCGGCGATCGAGCTCGTCGCGTCGCCCAGGTCGCGCCCGGCATCGGCGACCGCGCCCTGATCGACATTGAGGATCTGCAGCCGCGTTTCGGCAATCCGGCCGCCCAGTTCGGCGATTTCGGCGGCGATCTGCCCGGCCTCGCCCTCGAGCCGCGCATACTGGCGCTCGAGGCCGTTGACCTCGCTTTGCGCCGCAAGCCCCTTGCCCAGCAGGGAGCGGGCATTGTCGAGGTCGGCGGCGCTGAGCGTCACTTCGCGGGCCTTGGCGAGCTGCTGCGTCTCCAGCCCCTCGATCTGGCTCTCGAGTTGCGCGATCCGTGCGTTGAGTTGGTCCTTCTGACCGTTGCGCGCAGCAAGCCTCGCTGAAAGGAGGCGCTGCTCGGTGGCCAGCAGGGCGGCAACCACGGGCTCGTCGGCGCGCGCGTCGAAATAAGCTGGGAGTTCGATCGTCGGCAGGCCATCGCGCTCGGCTCGCAGGCGCGATGCCGTCATCCAGAGTTCGTCGAGCTTGCCGGCAACGATATCGAGCCCGGCCCTGGCCGTCGTGGCGTCGAGCCGCACCAGCACTTCGCCCTGGTGGACGATCGCGCCCTCGCCGGCGAGGATCTGCGCGACCACGCCTCCGGTCTCGTGCTGGACCGACTTCACGCTGCCGTCGACGTCGATGCGCCCCACGGCGATCACCGCGCTCGACAGCGGTGCGCTGATGCTCCAGGCGGCAAAGCCGATGCCGAACGCCGCGATCAGCGCGAGGCCGACGAAGCGGTAGCCGCGCAATGATCGGGCATAGGGCGAAGGGCCGGATATGGCGAGATCTGTCATTTGCTCCGCCCCCCGGCGACTACGTGCATCGGCGCGGCGGATCCGGGCTGGCCAAGCTGCCGCAGCACATCGTCGCGCGGGCCGACCAGCTTGATCGTCCCCTCCATCACCAGCGCCACCTGGTCCACCGACGTCAGTGTCGAGGGCCGGTGCGTCACGACGATGGCGATGCCGCCACGCTGTCTCACGCCGGCGATGGCGCGCGACAGCGCCTCGTCGCCCTCGGCATCGAGGTTGGAGTTGGGTTCGTCGAGCACAACCAGGAACGGCTCGCCGCAGAGGGCCCGCGCGAGCCCCAGCCGCTGCCGTTGCCCGGCCGAAAGGAATGCGCCGCCATCCCCGATCCGCGTGCCGTAACCTTCGGGTAGTGCCACGATCATCTCATGTGCGCCGGCCGCTCGTGCGGCGCGGATCACGGCCTCCGAGGTCGCCGTCGTATCGAAGCGCGCGATGGTCTCGGCTATGGTGCCGTCGGGCAGGGCGAGGTCCTGCGGCAGGTAGCCGATATGCGGGCCCAGGCGCTCGCGGCCCCATTGGGCGAGCGCCGCACCATCGAGCCGCACCTCGCCCTTGGCGAGCGGCCAGAGCCCGACGAGCGCGCGCGCCAGCGATGACTTTCCCGAGCCGCTGGGGCCGATGATGGCAAGGCCCGACCCCGCGAGAAGGAGCAGGCTGGCATTGCCGAGGATCGGCTCGGCGCGGCCGGGCGCCGCCACCGTGCCGCCGTCCAGTTGCAGCGACAGGCGGGGAGCAGGCAGATCGAGCGCTGCCCCCTCGGTTGGCTCGGCAAGCGACAGGTTCAGCCGCTTGAAGGATTCGCGCGCGGCCACGAACCCGCGCCAGTTGGCAATCGCCGTCTCGATCGGCGCCAGCGCCCGCGACGCCATGATCGAGGCCGCGATCATGGCGCCACCCGAGATCTCCTGGCGCACCGCCAGATAGGCACCCAGGCCAAGGATCGCCGACTGCAGGATGACGCGGAAGATGCGTGCCGTTCCGCCGAGGTCCGCCTGCTTGTCGCTGGCGGCCACGGCCGCCGTGCGGGCTGCATCGCTGAGCATGCGCCACCGCGCCGACAGGGCAGGGCCCATGCCCATTGCGCCGATGGCCTCGGCATGGCGCCGCGCCGCATCGGCGAACACCTGGCGCTTCATGCCCAGCGCGTTGGCGTCCCCGGCGCGCCTGCGCACGAACAGTTCGGTGAGCCCCGTGAGGCCGATGATCACTGCCGCGCCGGCCACGGCACACCAGCCGAGCCAGGGGTGCAGCAGGAAACAGCCGGCAATGAAGATCGGCATGAATGGCATGTCGAACAGCGCCGATGGCCCGTTGCCGCCGAGAAAATTGCGCAGCTGGTCGGCATCGCGCACCGGCTGCAGCGCCTCTGCCGGTGCTGCGCCACGCAGGGGAAGTTCGGTTGCAGCACGGAAGGCCGCGGGCGCGAGGTCTTCGTCGATGCGTGCACCGATCCGGCTCAGCATTCGGGCGCGGAGTACGTCGAGCCCGCCCTGCAGCGCGAACGCCGCCAGCGCGATGAGCGAGAGAACGATGAGTGTCTCGATGCTGCGGCTCACCAGCACGCGGTCATAGACCTGCAGCATGTAGATGGAGCCGGTGAGCATCAGCACATTGATGGCGCTCGAGAACAGCCCGACCCAGCCGAGATCGCCGAGGCGTCGGCGCAGCGCCGCACTCGCCGGCCCGGCTGCTCTCGTCTGCCCGAGTTCTGCGAACCAGGCGGCCTCGTCCTTGGTCAAGCGACCCTCCCCGCGCGACGGGGCAAACGTCACGTGCTAGGCAATGAGCAGGAAGTCGGCGGCCGTCAGCCCGAGGTTCTTGGACAGCGTCGCAATCTGCTGCTGGGCCGTCCCGCCAACTCCATCCGGGTCATAGTAGAGAGCGCCGGTTGACGAATTGTAGATGATCCGGTCGCTCGCATCGGCCGCCGCGGTGCCCTTGTAGAAGGCCTCAGCGCTCAGGCTGCCGACCTGCAATGCCTTGAAGACCGCCACGCTGAGCGCCATCGTGTCGTCGACGACGCTGAAGTCGGAGATCTTATCGATATTGGTCCGGCCGATCGCCGTGTCGAAGACGAAGATGTCCCTGCCGGCGCCGCCCGACAGGCTGTCGTTGCCGAGCTTGCCATAGAGCGTGTCGTCGCCGGCCTGCCCCGATAGCGCGTTGGCTCCCGAATTGCCGGTCAGCACGTTGGCAAGGCCGTTGCCTGTGCCGCTGAGACCGCTCGATCCGGTCAGGACGAGATTCTCGATATTGCTGCCGAGGGTGAACTTGACGCTCGAGCGGACCGTGTCGGTGCCGGCATTGGCCTGCTCGGTGACCTTGTCGGAGGTGTTGTCGACGACATAGGTGTCGTCGCCCAGGCCGCCGGCCATGGTGTCCCGACCGACGCCGCCATCGAGCGTGTCATTGCCATCGAGCCCGTTCAACGTGTCGTTGCCGCCCAGCCCGTTGATCGTGTCGCTGCCGCCGGTGCCGTTGAGCGTATTGGCGCTGGAGGTTCCGTTGATGACGGTGGGGGCCGGCGGCGGAGGCGGCGCCGGCTGGTAGGTGGTGAAGTTGAACGCCGTCGAACTGGCGATGCCGGCATAGTAGTTCGACGCGGCGTCGCGGAAGGCATCGGCGCCGATGGTCACGTAGTACGATTGCCCCTGGGCGAGGTCCGAGACGGGATTGATCGTCACCGTGCCGCCGGCGATCGAGACCTGCGCGCTGTCGGCCGCATTGATCGTCGCCACCGCCGCACCTGCGGCCGTGCGGATCACGATCGTGCCGGCGCCCGCAAAGACGTTCTCGCTGAAGTTCAGCACCAGGTTCGAGTTCGCCGCGACTGAGGTCGCGTTGTCGGCGGGGCTCGCCGAGACCAGTGTCGGCGCCGCCGTATCGACCGGCGGGCTGACACCGGAGATCAGCGATGCGGCCGAGTAGGTGCCGTCGAGGAAGGTGAAATATTCGACGCCCGAAACCGTGTCGGTGCCGAGCGCGCTCGTGAGCAGGAACTGCATCGCCGAGCTGTTGTAGGTCACCACGCAGTTCACGAGATTGACCGCCAGCACGCAGTAATCGACCCCGTTGCCGCCGATGATGATGTCGTTGCCGGCGCCGCCCGTGAGGGTGTCGTTGCCATCGGCGCCGTTCAGCGTGTCATTGCCGTTGCCGCCGCTGAGGGCGTTGTTGGCCTGGTTGCCGATGATGCTGTCATTGCCCGAGCCACCGACCGCGTTCTCGATCAGCGAGGCGACATTGCCGCCATAGAGATACGCGTTCGCGATGTTGCCGCGCGCCAGTTCATTGGAAAAGAACGCCCAGCCCAGATCGGCGAGCTGCGCGGTGCTGGTGGTGGTCCAGCCGCCGGGGGACAGGTCGACGCTGAGATTGGTGGCGTAGTTGGAAAAATCGTAGGTATCGACGCCGCCGCCGTCCCACAGGGTCATGAAGACCGTATTGGTGGTGTTGGCACCCTGGCCGGCACCATTGACGAACATCTCGCCCGTCGTCGTGCTCCAGGTGTAGGTCGTGTTACCTGCGTTGGTGCTGTAGTTCGCGCCGTACATGTATTGCAGCGCGGCGATGTCATCGAGCATCAGCGTCGTCGGATAGCTGCCCGGCTTGACCGTGTAGCCGAAGAGGTCCGCCCCCACGAACGAGCGGTAGGTCATCACCGAATATTCGAGCGTGTCGTGATCGGTCGGCAGCGCCAGCAGGCCGTCCTGCCCGTGATCGAGGCCGAGCGCATGGCCGATCTCGTGGATGAAGGTGGCGTAGGAATAGGTGCCTTTGACGGGGCTGTTGTAGTCGACGTGGTTGAGCCAGACGTCGCCGCCGCGCACATCGGCGGACGGGAAGTAGGCATAGGCGGTGCCCGCGTCGTTCTCCTCGGCGAAACGGATGGTGCCGTGCGTCGTCGTGGTCTCGGTCACTTCGGTGAAGGTGAGGCTGGTATACGACGCGATCATGCTCAGGATGGAACGCACGGCAGTCTGCTGCGTCGCGTTCATCGCCTCGAAGCCGGGCTCCGAATACTCGTACTGCGAGCCAGCCGTCGGGAAGCTGTAGGTGAGGTTCGGGGACGCCCACTTGATCCCCGACAATACGCCGTCAATATCGGCATTGCCCGTCAGGCTGACACCACTCGTCGCCGGCACACCCGCCCCCACTCGCTCAACAGTCTTACGCAGTACTGCGAGCGGAACATCGCATCCGGAACTTAATAATCGTCGCGAAAGCGCTTACAATCTTATCGACACGGGGTGATATCGCGAGTGATGCTACAGGCTCGTCAGCCGAAAGTGGCCCGGCCCTGCATGATCCCCTAGGCGATACGGTGTCCTTGGTCGGCAACGCTTGACGCCCGCCGCCGGCTCCGGCACAACCGGACCCGTCGCGGGTGTAGCTCAATGGTAGAGCAGAAGCTTCCCAAGCTTACGACGAGGGTTCGATTCCCTTCACCCGCTCCAATCCCGAAAGACCGAGACTGTAGCGACTGAGCGCTGCGCCGTGCCGTAGCCTGCTCAGCGAGGTCGCGCGGCTTGGGGGCTTCAAGCGACCTCGCCTAGCGGGCAGCATTTGGACGCAGTTGCCTGCGTGCGAAGCTACGGTGCGGGAGGCGCGGGAGTTTCAGCCGCCTGTGCGGCCGGCGGGCTGACTGTTATCCACGCCCGAGGCATGAAGCCGCGCGCGTCGACGGGCCAGTTGGCATTCTCCGGCAATTGCGGCTGGCCCGCGACGCACGACCAGATGCCGTGCGGGGCAAAGAGTGGCTTGGCATCGGGGTTGCGCGCGCAATAGGCGGTCATTTCCTCGACCGTCGGCGCGGTATCGCAGATCGGGCCGGCATAGGACGCGCAGGCGAGTACGCTGCCGCTCATGCAGCGCCAATGCACCCGGTCGCGCGTCGCATCCGCCGGTGCACGCAGCAGCTGGGTCATTGCAGAAACGACGGGCGGACCGCTGTAGCGGCCATCCGGATAGTCGATCGTTCCGACCGCCTGGCAATAGGCGAATGGATCGTCGTAGGTGGTCATCAACGCAGTCGCGGGGCCTGCCGGCTGCGGTAGAACGACCGGCAGGCTGGGAGTGGGGGCCGGAACGGCCACGGCAGCCGGCTCGGGCGCGGGAGAACCCGGCGTCGGCGTCGCCACCGGCACGGTGACCGCCGCTGGTGGGCTGACCTCGGCGGCCGGAGCCGCGTCAGCCACGGCATCGGGAGAAGGAGTCGCGGCCGGCTGTGGCTGGACGGCGGCAATCAGCCCATCGAGATATCCACCGCGCCAGACGTAATAGCCGCCAGCCAGCAGCGCCCCGAGGAAGAGGACGGCGGCAATGCCGGCCAGCACCGGCGCGAGCACGCCACCCCCTCGCGGCGGCGGGTTGCGGCGAGGTGGCGGCGCCATGCGAATCTCAGGCTCCGGCCGAACGGGTTCGGGCTCGACGTCGACAAGACGCGTCGGCGGTGGCGTCGGGCGGGCGACGAATTCGACGCGCTCGGCACGCTCGGTGCGCGCCGACTGCTCGCGTGGCTCGAACCTGGGGGACGGTCGCGGCCTGTCCTGCGAGCCATCCATCCCGGGCTCGTCGTCATCTTCCCAGCGGAACCCGACCGAACGGCGGGCGGCCGCCCCCTGCGGCCGGAATGGCTCGCGCCAACCGTCGTCGTCGGCCGCCGATGGCCGAAGGATTTCGGGCTCCGGACGGGAGGGAGGCGGTGCCGGGGCCGGGCGTTCGGTTACCGTGACATCCTCGAGCGTCAGCGGCACTGCGCGGCGTGGGGGCGGCGGAGCCTCGTCGCGCGGTACGAGCGTCGGATCGACCCGGAGCGCCGCCTCGCGCTCGATCTCGCCCACGTCGAGGACAGCGTTGGCGTCTTCGCGCTCCTCGCGACGGGCCTTGCGCTTGCGATGGATCCGGAGTTCGGCCGAGAGCTGCGCGAGGATGCCGGCGACGAGCGCCACGCCGGCCGGGCCCAGCAGCCGGTGATCCAGCAGGTCCGGTTGACCGAGCCCGATACTGGCCCAGCCCACGGCCGCACCCAGAAGAAGCAGCGCGGCAAAGCCGGGAACAATCAGCGCGACAACCGCTCCCCCCAGCGCCATCAGCGGCAGGGCATACCAGAAAGCGGTCGCCACCTGCCGTCCGCCGGCGCTGGCGGGCCAGTTCTCGACAAACAGCGACAGCAGGTCCGCCTTGAACAGTAGCGGCGCCGCGAGCGCGAGCGCCCCTGCAATCAGACCCAGGATCAGTGCCGCAATCCGCACCGCGTATGCCTCGAAAACGCTTGATCGGCGCCCGCCCGCCTGTCGCGAACATGCCTATGACCACCGCCGAGTGCAAGCCTGCCAGAGCTATTATGCATCTGCTGCCGCTTGCCTTTCGCCCGTCACTGCGGAAGATGTGATCATGAAAATCCTGATCCTCGGCGCCGGCGTCATCGGAACCACTTCGGCCTACTACCTGGCGAAAGCCGGCCATGAGGTCACGGTGATCGAGCGACAGCCGGGCGCGGGGCTGGAGACGAGCTTCGCCAACGCGGGCGAACTTTCCTACGGCTACGCCTCGCCCTGGGCCGGTCCGGGCATTCCGCAAAAGGCCATCAAGTGGCTGCTGATGACCGACGGGCCGCTGGTGCTGCGCCCGAAACTCGACCCGCGCATGTGGATCTGGGGCCTGCAGCTGCTCGCCAACTGCACCGACAAGGCCTACGCGCTCAACAAGTCGCGCATGGTGCGGCTCGCCGAGTATTCGCGCGACCAGATGATCGCTTTGCGCGTCGAAACCAATCTCGCCTTCGATGGCCGCGAGCAGGGAACGCTGCAGCTGTTCCGCGAGCAGAAGCAGCTCGACCATGCCGCCGACGATATCGCGGTGCTGAAGCAATATGGCGTGCCGTATGAGGTGCTCGATCCGACCGGCTGCGTTGCGGCCGAACCGGGCCTCGCTACCGCGACGGTTTCCTTCGTTGGCGGGCTGCGGCTGCGCAACGACGATACCGGGGACTGCAAGATGTTCACCGAGGGTCTGGCGGCGCTTGCGGCTTCTGCGGGTGTGACCTTCCACTACGGCACGACGATCACGGGCATTGACGTCTCGGGTGGTCGCATCGCCTCGGTGGCGACGGACAAAGGCAGTTTCACCGCCGATTCCTACGTCATGGCGCTGGGCAGCTTCTCGCCGATCATGGCGCGCACCATCGGCATCGGCATTCCGGTCTATCCGATCAAGGGGTACTCGCTGACCGTGCCGATCACCGACGAGACGGTGGCGCCGCTGTCGACCGTGATGGACGAGACCTACAAGGTCGCGACGACGCGGCTCGGCAACCGCATCCGCGTCGGCGGCACGGCGGAAATCGCGGGCTATGATGCAACGCTCCATCCCTCGCGCCGCGGTCCGCTCGACCGGTCGCTCCGTGAGCTCTTCCCGCGCGCCGGCGATGCGACGAAGGCGAGCTTCTGGTGCGGCTTGCGGCCGATGACGCCGGATGGCACGCCGGTGCTGGGGCGCTCGAAGCTTTCGAACCTCTATCTCAATACGGGCCACGGCACGCTCGGCTGGACCATGGCGGCCGGCTCGGGGCGGGTGCTGGCCGACATGATGTCGGGCAAGGCGCCGGAGATCGATACTTCCGACCTCGACCTGTCGCGCTACTCGGCCTGAGCCGGCGCCGCGCTGCGCCTGCGGTTGACCCGGGTCGCGCCGTGTCGCGTCTTGGCCCAGAAATGTGGCATGCGCACCAGTTCGATGGCGGCGAGCACCACGGCGACCGAGTGCAACATCCAGTAGAGCGGCAGCAGCAATTGTTGCGGCAGGAGGTCGGACCGGCCCAGTCGCCGCAACCCGATCACGACAAGCAATGTCGGACCGGCATATCCGATTAGGAAGGTAACGGCCGCGACGATGTCCCACACATTGGGTGGCTCGCCCGTCCGGCCCGACCACAGCGCCGGAATGAGTTGCAGCATGAACGCCGTGTGCAGGGGCGCCGACAGTACCATGCTGCCGACGTAGAGCTGGAACCCCAGAAACCCGCGCCAGCCCAGTTCACGCCAAAGGCTGCGGGCGTCGCTGTTGTGGACCAGCAGGGTCTGCATCCAGCCCTTCATCCAGCGGGTGCGCTGCTTGAGCCAGGCGCCGACCGTTACCGGCGCCTCCTCGCTCGTCCGGCTGTCTATGGTCGCGGTGCGGAGGCCGGCGCGCGCGAGGCGAACGCCGAGATCGGCATCCTCGGTGACGTTGAACGAGTCCCAGCCGCCCAGGTCGCGCAAAGCCGAAACGCGAAAATGGTTGCTGGTGCCGCCCAATGGCATCGGCAGGTTGAGGCGGGCGAGGAGGGGCAGCATGAGCCCGAACTGGCCGGCATACTCGCCGGCGAACAGCGCCGTGATCCATTTCTCGTGTGCGTTTTCGATGACCAGTTCCGCCTGCAGGCAATCGACATCGGGGCGCATGGCGAAGGTGCTGGCCGCAAGCCGCAACTGGTCGGTCTCCGGGATGTCTTCCGCGTCATAGACGACAAGAAATTCACCCGTGACCATGGGCAGGGCGTAGTTCATCGCCTTTGGCTTGGTGCGCGGCATGGCGTCCGGCACGACGATCAGTTCGAAGCGCGGATCGGCGAGTTCGCGACGGACGGCGGCCACGGTCGTGGCGCTGCTCGCCTCCACGATGAAGTGGATGCGCAGCTTTTCGGGCGGATAGTCGAGGGTGCCAAGCGCATCGACGAGTTGCGGCACCATCTGCGCCTCGTCGCGCAAAGGGACGAGGACGGAATATTCGGGCAGTTCATAGTCGTCGAGCGCTGTCGGCGGAACGGGTGGCGGCACGCGGCTGATGGCGGCCCAGAGGCGCATCAGCGCTGGGACGAGCAGCAGGAATGCGACGATCGGCAGGAACAGCTCCATCCACAGGGTCGGCCCGACCAGCGCGGTCAGAACCAGCAGCAGGGCGAATGCCGCAAAGCCAGCGCGACGAGCCAAAGGGGTATTGATGCTGCCGCTGGCATTGGGCCATTTGCGCACCAGCCGCTGCCGCGCCTCATCCAGCAGCGCCTCCTCGCTGGCCGCCGCCAGTTCCGCCCGGATTGCGGCGAGCGGCACGACGCAGAACCGTCGATGGAAATCGGGATCACGCGCGACGTGCCGCTTGAGCGCGATGAACTCCGTGAAGCGCGGAGCGCTGTAGATCACCTCGCGATCGTAGAGCCGCGCCCGCACCGTGCGCACTTCGCCCAACCGTTCGATCCGATCGATCACCGGACTGCCCGGCAGGGTGTTGGGAATGCGGGGCGAAAACGTGAGGCCAGCCCACTCGGCGGCGCGCGCCATCACCAGCCCGGCGCCGAGTCCGAAGCGGTTGGCGCAATAGTCGAGCGGTTCGACCTCGAGCGCCAGCGCTGCATCCAGGTGGAGAAGCGCTTCGTGCTCGCTGTCGACATCTTCTGCAAGTATTGCGTGAAGAAGCGCCCCCGCCTCCGACACGGCCTCACCTGAAAAGAACTAACTACGACAATAATAAGTGCCGACATTAGTGATCACGCGCGCGTGTGCGTCAATCGAAATCGAATGAGGACGGTTTCCCCGCACCTCTCGCCATCCTCGGCGAATTGCGCCATAAGCCGGTGGACGCCCTACCGGATCGCCATGCGCGCCAAAACCCTCGCCATTATCGTCGCCCTGCTGTCCGGTTCCACCGGATCGGCACTGGCACAGGCGCTGCCCTACCACATCGATCCCGGCGCGCGTGACGTGGTGCCCAACCTCACGGCTGTGCCCTCGATCCGCTTCCTCACGACGGCCGACTTCCCGCCCTTCAACTTCCGCGACGACGCCGGCGCGCTTGTGGGCTTCAATATCGACCTGGCTCGGGCGCTCTGCGCCGATTTGAAGATCGCCTGCACCATTCAGGCCTGGCCCTGGGACCAGGCGGCGCAGGCGCTCGAGGACAACCAGGGCGATGCGTTGATCGCTGGCTTGGCGCTGACGCCCGAGAATGGTGCGCTGTTCGATTTCTCGCAGATCTACCTGATGCTGCCCGGCCGCTTCGTGACTTCCGTGGCCGACGCCGTCGATTTCGACCCGGCGCAACTGGGCGGCAAGCGCGTGGCGGTACGGCGCGGCTCGACCCATGCCGAATTCGTGCGGCGCTACCTGCCGTCGGCGACGCTCGTCGAGTTCGACAGTGAGCTGCAGGCGCTGGATGGGCTGCGCAAGAACGAGGCCGATGCCTATTTCGGCGACGCGATGCGCGCCTCGTTTTGGCTCAACGACAATGTCGGCTGCTGCGATTTCGCCGGCGAGCCCTATTTCCGGCCCGACCTGTTCGGCGACGGCCTCGCGGTGGCGCTGCCCCCCGGCCACGACGCGGTGCGGCAGGCCATCGACTATGGCCTCGCCCGGCTCAAGCGCTCGGGCGTGTATGACGAACTCTACCTGCGCTGGTTCCCGGTGAGCTTTTACTAGAAGGTAGGAAGTAGGAATTAGAAAGTAGAAACAATGGTTTGACGGAAATCGCTTCCACCTTCTACCTTCTACCTTCTACCTTCTACCTTCTACCTTCTTACGCCGACCGCATCCGTGCCCGGGCGCTGGCTTCGATTGCGCCGACGACGAGGCTGCTGATCTGCAGCCGGTCTTCGACCATCTCGAGCAGGCGCAGCTCTTCCTGCGGCAGCTGTACGTCGACCACGGCGATCTCGACGGCCAGCGCATAGGCGGTGTCGTGCAGCCGCTCGGGGATGGCGGCGACGGCGGCGTCGAGCACGCCTTCAAACCCCTCGGCATTGGTCTTGTCGACGGCAGCGTTGGCCACCTGGCTCAACCGGTCCATGTCGTAGCCGTCGAACACGGGCGAGCGCACGATCTGGTCGGCGATCGCGTCGAGTTCGTTCTGCGAAATGCCCTCGTCCGACGAGGCGGTGACCACCATGATGTGGATGAGAGCGTCCTGGACGGAAAGGGCCATCGAATAACCTCTGTTTTGGTTCGGCATAACTAGGAACGTGCACCCGGCTTGGCAAGCCAGCATTGACGCAGCGGCGCGCCGTGGTGCATTGGAGCGCCTTTCCGACAATTTGACCGAGGCCCGCCGTGCCCGCCCCGCTTCCGACCCTTGATCCTGCCTTCTTCGAGCCCGCGCAGAGCGCGCGCGCCTGGCCGTTCGAGGAAGCCCGGAAACTGGTCGCTCGGGTCGAGCGGCTGAAGCTGACGGAAGTGCTGTTCGAGACCGGCTACGGTCCTTCGGGCCTCCCGCATATCGGCACGTTCGGCGAAGTGGCGCGCACCACCATGGTGCGGACCGCGTTCCGTCTGCTGACGCGCGACCAGATCCCGACCCGGCTGCTGTGCTTTTCGGACGATCTCGACGGCATGCGCAAGATTCCGGACAACGTCCCCTCCAAGGAGGCGATGGAGCCGCATCTGCAAAAGCCGCTGACCTCGGTGCCGGACCCCTGGACCAACGAGTTCGACAGCTTTGGCGCGCATAACAACGCCATGCTGCGCCGCTTCCTCGATACGTTCGGCTTCAACTACGAGTTCGCCAGCGCCACCGAGTATTATCGCTCGGGCAGGTTCGACGACATGCTGCGCCGGGCCGCCGAGCGCTACGACCAGATCATGGCCGTGATGCTGCCGACCCTTGGCGAGGAGCGGCAGGCGACTTATTCGCCCTTCCTGCCGATCTCGCCGATTTCCGGCCGCGTGCTCTACGTGCCGATGAAGGAAGTGAACGCCAAGGACGGCACCGTCACTTTCACCGATGAGGACGGTCGCGACACGACCGTGCCGGTGACCGGCGGCCATGTGAAGCTGCAGTGGAAGCCGGATTTCGGCATGCGCTGGGCCGCGCTGGGCGTCGATTTCGAGATGTTCGGCAAGGACCACCAGACCAACCAGCACGTCTACGACAAGATCTGCGCGATCCTCGGCGGCACCCCGCCCGAGCACTATGTCTATGAGCTGTTCCTCGACGATCTCGGCCAGAAGATCTCCAAGTCCAAGGGCAATGGCCTGACGATCGACGAGTGGCTGACCTACGCCAACACCGAGAGCCTGGGGCTGTACATGTTCCAGAAGCCGCGGGTGGCGAAGCGCCTCTATTTCGATGTGATCCCGCGCGCTGTGGACGAGTACGTCTCCTTCGTCACCGCCTACGAGCGCCAGGACGTCGCGGCGCGTCTCGAGAACCCGGCATTCCACATCCATTCGGGCAATGTGCCTCGGATCGACATGCCGGTCAGTTTCGCACTGCTGCTGAACCTCGCGACGGCCTCGAATCCGGAAACGCCCGAAGTCATGTGGGGCTATATTTCGGCCTACGCGCCTGGCGTATCGGCCAAGACCCATCCGCATCTCGATGCGCTGGTCGGCTACGCCATGCGCTACTTCCGCGATTTCGTGAAGAAGAGCTACCGCGCCCCCGACGATGTCGAGCGCGCAGCGCTCGAGGCCCTGTCGTCGGCCTTTGCGGCGCTGCCAGCCGATGCGGATAGCGAGACGATCCAGAACACCGCTCTCGATGTGGCGCGTGCCATTGAGCGCTATCAGGACCACACCAAGAAGAGCCCCACCGGCGGTCCCGGTGTCTCGGGCGATTTCTTCCAGATGCTGTACCAGGTCCTGATCGGCCAGGAACGCGGCCCCCGCTTCGGCTCGTTCGCCGCGCTCTACGGCATCGACAATACCCGCAAGCTGATTGCCGATGCGTTGGCGGGGAAGCTGGTGAAGGCGGCCTGACGACGCAAAGCGTCCGGTGCGTGGGGCCACCCCCACCCACCGCCTTCGGCGGTCCCCCCTCCCCACAAGGGGGAGGGAAATCGGCGGGCAGCCTCGTAAACGGAGTTCCCAGTCAGCGTCTCCCTCCCCCTTGTGGGGAGGGGGGACCCGCGGAGCGGGTGGGTGGGGGTGCCACGCGCACTGAACTTCGCGTTTTCGATCACGTCCGCTCCCCTCGCTCGACCACAGCACTATTGTCTCACGGCCCGGGCGGGCGGGGATGAATACTTGCCGGCAGGCTGGAACTGCTTGGGTTTCGGGCGGGCATAAGATTCGTGCCGTTCCGATGGGTCACAATGGCTTACCCAAAAGCGCCGCGACCCTGTCACGAACATGAAGGGCTTCTGAACGGGATTCAGGCCCTGAGGAACACCACGGTGCGGTCGAATGCGTCGGTCGCGGCCGCAGCGTTGAATTCCGGCCGATCCTTTTCGGCGAACCAGTGGGCGGTGCCGGGGTAAACGATGGCGTCGTTGCCGGCGGCCTCGAGCGCCCGGATCATGCCGGGCTGGTCGTCGGCAAACGTGTCGTGTTCGGCGAAAAGGCCGAGCACCGGCACCTTCAGCTCCACCTCGCGGTCGGCGTAGTAGGTGACCACGCGCCGGAGCGGCAGAGTTTCCTGCAGCTTGAGCAGCTGGAATCCGCCGAACGAGAAGCCGACGCCGCTGACGCCGCCTGCGATCGCCGGGTTGGCGGCGAACTTTTCGAAGGCCTCCGTAAGCACCGCCTGCGCCGTTGGCCAGTAGGCCTCGACCAGGCCCTGCGCTTCGTCCTGCGCGGTGACGACCTTGCCCTCGAAGGCATCTGCCAGCCCGACGATGAACCCTTGCGCTGCGAGCGCCTCGCCATAATCGCGTACGGTGTCGTTGAGCCCCCACCACGGATGGACGAGCAAGACGCCGTGTCCGGTGCCGCCGGGCGGCAGGAGAATGTCGATGGAAGCGCTCATTGGCTGGCCCAGATGATGCGGCCCATGCCTTCGATGTCCTTGACCTCGAGCAGCCGCGGAGGGTGAACGGGGTTCAGCGAATGCAGTTCCACCTGCTTTGGTGTCTGCCGGTAGAGCACCTTGACCAGCACCTCGCCCTCCTTGGTGCGGACGACGACGCGATCGCCGCGCCGCATCTGCGCCGTGGGCGAGACGACGATCACGTCGCCATCGCGATAGAGCGGCAGCATGGAGTCGCCGGAAACTTCGAGGGCATAGCTGCCGTCTTCGGGCGAGGAGGGAAAGGCCACCTCGTCCCAACCCTGGCCCTGCGGGAACCCGGCCGGATCGAAAAAGCCGCCCGAACCGGCCTGGCCGAGGCCGAGCAGCGGCACGAAGGCGCGTGGCGACAGAGCTGCCGAGGCCATCTGCACATAGGCGCCGCCACCGGCGAGGAAGGCATCGAACGTCTCGCCCGTCGCCTCGAGAATCTTGGCGACGCTCTCGGTGGAGGGCCAGCGCTCGCGCCCGTCCTTGCTGATGCGCTTGGATTTGTTGAAGGCCGTTGCATCCAGCCCAGCCAGCCGCGCCAGCCCGGACGCAGACAGCCCGTGCCGTTCGGCGATCGCGTCGATCGCGCTCCAGATATCGCGATGCGAGAGCATGTTGCGGCTGTGCTTTCGATGAGGAATTATGTCTCCGAACGGAAACTAGTCCTATCTACGGGGCGCGAGGGAGTCTGTAAAGCGGTCCGCGCAACTTGTGATCGGAGGGGAGGAGAAGGTAGGAGGTAGGAATCAGAAAGTAGGAAAGCGGACGTCGCCGCGAGGCCTCCTGCCTCCTAATTTCTACCTTCTACTTCCTGCTCCGAAGGAGCCCGATCCGTGCCCGTTCCCCATCATATCTACAAGGTCGCGAGCCGCGAGGTGTACGAGTCCTCGCTCGAGGAGGGCAGCTTCGTCGGCCAGCCGATCGACCTCAAGGACGGTTACATCCACTTCTCGACCGGCCCGCAGCTGCGCGAAACCATCCGGCTCTATTTCGCCGGGCTGAGTGGGCAGGTGCTGTTCGCCGTACCGGTTGCCCCCTTGGGCGAAGAGCTGCGCTGGGAGGCCTCGCGCGGTGGCGACCTGTTCCCGCATCTTTATGGCGAGCTGCCCATGTCGCGCGTCAGCCACATGGCCGATCTCGACGTGCCGGCCGACGGTGTCGTCACCTTGCCGGAGTGGGTGCAGTGATCTTTTCCGGCCTTTCGCCGCTGCTGCGCGTGCCGCTGGTTTCGGGCCTGACGCGCGAAGCGCTGCTGAAGATGGACCCGGAGATCGCCCATGGCGCGACCATCGCGGCTTTGCGGCTGGGTCTGGCGCCGGAGCAGGAGGGCGCCGACCCGCCCGAGCTGAGGACGACGCTCTGCGGGCTCGATCTGAAGAACCCCATCGGCATGGCGGCCGGCTTCGACAAGAATGCCGAAGTGCCAAAGCCCCTCGCGCGCATGGGCTTCGGCATGGTCGAGGTCGGCACGGTGACGCCGCGCCCGCAGGTGGGCAATGCCAAGCCCCGGCTGTTCCGCGTCGGCGCGGCCGAGGGCGTGATCAACCGCATGGGCTTCAACAACGAGGGGCACGAGGCCGCCTTTGCGCGGCTGAAGGGCGCGCATGTCGGGGCCATACTCGGGGTGAATATCGGGGCCAACAAGGACAGCGAGGATTTCGTCGCCGACTACGTGCAGGGCGTGACGCGCTTTGCCGAAGTGGCGGACTACCTGACCGTGAACATCTCCTCGCCCAACACGCCGGGGCTCAGGAACCTCCAGGCCGACGAGGCGCTGGAGCGCTTGCTCGGCGCCGTGCTGAAGGCGCGTTCGAAGGCGAGCGTGCGCGTGCCGGTGCTGCTGAAGATCGCGCCCGATCTCGACGAGAAGGCGCTCGACGGCATAGCCCGCGTGGTGCTGGCGACCGACCTCGACGGGCTGATCGTCTCGAACACCACGGTGAGCCGCGACCCGGTTCTCGGCCTCGAGAACGCTACCGAGACCGGCGGGCTCTCAGGCAAGCCGCTGTTCAACCTCGCGACGCAGAAGCTGGCGCAGGTCCGCCAGCGGGTGGGGAAGCTCCCGATCATCGGCGTCGGCGGCATCCACTCGCCCGAGAGCGCGGTGGCGAAGTTCGAGGCCGGAGCGGATGCGATCCAGCTTTACTCGGCGCTGGTGTTTGGCGGGTTGGACATGCTCGAGCGGCTGAAGCGCGGTCTGGCGGCAGCGGTGCGCAGCCGCGGGCTTAAGTCGGTGTCGGAACTGACGGGGAAGACGACCGCCGAGTGGGCGAGCGCGAAGGCGAGCCTCTAGGCCTCAGTCACCAACTCCACCACCACATCGGCCCGGCTGCGCGAACGCTGCACGGTGTCGTAGTTGGCGAGATCGACCCGCTCGATATGCTCGCGGTTGCGCTCTTCGCTGAACAGCCCGTGTTCGGCATGCCGCTTCATCAGTCGCGCCCGGACTTTCTCGCGCGGCACGTCGATGAACACCGCGAGATCGAGCAGCGGCTTCACCCGCCACCAGGGGGCCGTGGCGAGGAGCAGGTAATTGCCCTCGACGACGAGCACTTTCGCAGCTGCCGGCACGATGAACGCATCGAGCACCACATCCTCGATCTCGCGCGAATAGCCCGGCCCGCTGACCGGCCCCTCGGCGGCCTTCAGCACTTCGAGGAAATCGGCGAAGGCGCCGCCCTCGAACGTGTGCGGCGCGCCCTTGTCCTTCACCGTGCCGAGGCCCTCGAGCTTCTTGTGCAGCATGTGAAACCCGTCCATCGGCACATAGGCGGCGATGCCGGGCGACTTGGCGTTCAGCGCTGCGACAAGCTCCGTCGCGATGGTGGATTTCCCGACGCCCGGTCCGCCGGCAAGCCCGATCGTCACCCTGCGGCCGAGCCGTTCGAGGGTTGCTTCGGACTGTTCCACCAGCCAGTCGACCGTGGCCGCGGGCGTGAGCGAAAGCTGTGTCGGTTCATTGTCGTTCATCTCGTCCTCCGGGGATCAGCACTAGCGGATTCCGCGTTGGGGCACACCCCTTGCCGCCACCGACCCCGCACCCCATACTGTGCACAAACCGGGAACGTTACTTGCCCCTCCACCCCAAGATCGCCGCGTGGTTCGCCGAAAAGGGCTGGTCGCCGCGCGCCCATCAGCTGAGCGTGCTCGAGGCGACCGAGGCCGGGGATTCCGCGCTGCTGATCGCCCCGACCGGCGCCGGCAAGACCCTGGCCGGGTTCCTGCCGACGCTGAACGACCTGCTGGAACACCCGCGCGCCGGGCTCCATACGCTGTACCTGTCGCCGCTGAAGGCGCTGGCTGTGGACGTGCAGCGCAACCTGATGACGCCGGTTGCCGAGATGAAGCTGCCGATCAAGGTCGAGGCGCGCACCGGCGATACGCCGTCGCACAAGCGGCAGCGGCAGCGCTTCGATCCGCCGCATATCCTGCTGACGACGCCTGAACAGCTGGCGCTGCTGCTGTCGCATGGCGATGCCGACAAGCTGTTTGGCGGGCTGAAGCGCGTGGTGCTCGACGAGCTGCACGCCATGGTCACCAACAAGCGCGGCGAGCTGATGTCGCTCGGCCTCGCGCGGCTCGCAACGCTTGCGCCGGGCCTCCGCATCACGGCGCTGAGCGCTACGGTGGCGCGCCCGGACCTGCTGCGCGACTGGATCTCGACGCCGGTGCCCGGCGCCGAGGCGCGGCTGCTGATGGGGCAGGGCGGGGCGAAGCCGCAGATTTCGATCATGCGCTCGGAGGCGCATATCCCTTGGGCCGGCCACTCGTCGGTCTATGCCATCCCCGAGCTCTACGAGACGATAAAGGACCACAAGACGACCCTGCTCTTCGTCAACACGCGCTCCCAGGCGGAGCTCTTGTTCCAGGAGCTCTGGGCCGCCAATGACGAGATGCTGCCCATCGCCATGCACCATGGCTCGCTGGCGGTGGAACAGCGGCGCAAGGTCGAGGCGGCGATGGCCGAGGGACGGCTGCGGGCGGTGGTCTGCACATCGACGCTCGACCTCGGCATCGACTGGGGCGATGTCGATCTGGTGGTGCAGATCGGTGCGCCCAAAGGCGCGAGCCGCATGCTGCAGCGGATCGGCCGCTCGAACCACCGGCTGGACGAGCCGTCGGAGGCGCTGTTTGTTCCGTCCAACCGCTTCGAGGTGCTCGAATGCGAGGCGGCGCTCGAGGCGGTTGAGCGCGGCGCGCAGGATAGCGAGGATCCGGTCTCGGGTGGGCTCGATGTGCTGGCCCAGCACGTGCTTGGCTCGGCCTGCGCCAACCCGTTCGATCCCGTAAAACTCTATGACGAGATCTGCCGCGCCTGGCCGTATCGCGAGCTGAGCTGGGAGACATTCGAGCGCGTCGTCGATTTCGTCGCCACCGGCGGCTACGCGCTGCGTGCCTACGAGCGCTATGCCAAGCTGAAGCAGACAGCGGACGGCCTGTTCCGCATCTCGCACCCCGGCATCGCCCAGCAATACCGGCTCAATATCGGCACCATCATCGAGGAGGCGCTGGTGAAGGTGCGGCTGGTACGGAGCCGGGCCTTCACCAAGGGGGCGACCACCGGGCCGATCGGCCGGGGCGGGCGCGTGCTGGGCGAGATGGAGGAGTATTTCTTCAACACCCTCACCAAGGGCGACACGTTCCTGTTTGGTGCCGAAATCGTCGCCTTCGAGGGCATGTTCGAAAACGAGGCCTATGTCTCGCGCGCCCAGGGCCGGGGTGATCCGAAAATCCCGTCCTACATGGGCGGCAAATTCCCGCTCTCGACTTTCCTCGCCGATGGGGTGCGGAAACTCCTGGCCCATCCGCATGACTGGCACCTGCTGCCCGACCAGGTGAGCGACTGGCTTCGGCTGCAGCAGGAGGCCTCGGTGATCCCGCCGCCGGATTCGATGCTGGTCGAGACGTTTCCGCGCGGCGCCATCAACTACATGGTCTGCTATCCGTTCGAAGGCCGGCTGGCGCACCAGACGCTCGGCATGCTGCTGACCCGGCGGCTGGAGCGGGCCCGCGCCCGCCCGCTCGGCTTCGTCGCTTCGGACTACTCGCTCGCCGTCTGGGGGCTCGGCGACTATTCCGCGCTGATCCGCACCAACCGGCTGTCGCTGGATGAGCTGTTCGACGAGGACATGCTGGGCGACGATCTCGAAGCCTGGCTCGACGAGAGCCAGCTGATGCGCCGCACGTTTCGGAACTGTGCCATCATTGCCGGGCTGATCGAACGCCGGCATCCGGGCAAGGAAAAGACCGGCCGGCAGATCACGGTGAGCTCGGACATCATCTACGACGTGCTCTACCAGCACGAGCCCGACCACATCCTGATCCAGGCGACCCGGCGCGACGCGGCACGGGGCCTCCTCGATATCGAGCGGCTCGGCCACATGCTCGCCCGGATCAAGCAGCACATCGTGCACAAGCCGCTCGACCGAATCTCGCCTTTGGCGGTACCGGTGATGCTGGATATCGGCAAGGTGCCGGTGCCGGGCGAGGCGCGCGAAAGCGCCATGTCCGACGCCGCCGACGAGCTGATCGCCGAAGCCATGGGTGCGCCACTAGAGGCAAGGATACGGTCGAATTGACTTCAGCCTGGGCGGCCAGAACGGTCGCCATCGACGATGAAGGCGAGCCCGTGGAGCTCAATTTCGCCGGCCATGCATTCGAGCCGCTGCCGTCCGGCGCCCTGTGGTGGGCGGCCGAGCGCACGCTGCTGGTCGCCGATCTCCATCTCGAAAAGCTGAGCTCGTTCGCAAAGCGCGGTGCGCTGTTGCCGCCCTACGATACCGGTCTGACCCTGCGGCGGCTCGAAGCCGATCTCGAACGCACCGGGGCCGAGGAAGTGATCGCGCTTGGCGACAGCTTTCACCGCGACGAGGGCACGACGACACTCCTGCCCGCCGACCGACTGCGCCTTGCGGCGCTGATGGGCAAGGCGCGCTGGACCTGGATTTCCGGCAATCACGATCCCGCCCCGCACGAACTCGGTGGCCGCTGCGTCGCGATGCTCGAACGCGCCGGACTGACGCTGACCCATGAGCCGAAGCAGGGGCAGGGCCACATCGCCGGCCACCTGCACCCCGCCGCACATGTCGCTATCAACGGCCGCTCGGTGCGTCGCCCGTGCTTCGTCCACGACGGCCGCATCATGGTGCTGCCGGCCTATGGCGCGGCGACCGGCTCGATCAACATCCTGTCGCCCGCCTTCGTCGGTCTGCTGCACTGGCCAACGCTGGAAGTGGCGATGATCGGCCGGGGCCGCGTGTACCCGGTGAGCCCGAAGCGGCTCGTGACCGGGTACGACGCCTGGTAAAGCCGGCGCCTAGACGGACATCCCGCCGTCGATGAGCATGCGGGCGCCGGTGACGTAGCCGGTCTCGGCGCCGGCGAGATAGGCGACCATGGCCGCCACTTCTTCGACTTCGCCGGTGCGTCCGACCGGCATCATCGATTGCAGCATGCCGCCGCGCGGCCCTTCGATCGAGGGACGGCTCATGTCGGTGAGTGTGGGGCCGGGCTCGACCGAGTTGATGGTGATGCCGCGTGCGCCCAGTTCATGCGCCAGACCGCGGGTCAGTCCGCCCAGTGCAGCCTTGGTCATGGTGTAGACACTCATGCCGCCGACCGGCATGCGATGGGCGACATTGCTGCCGATATTGATGACGCGGCCGCCACGCGGCAGGTACTTGAGCGCAGCCTGCACCGCGAGGAAGGGCGCGCGGACGTTCACTGCCACCATGCGGTCGAAATCGGCCAGCGCGTAGCTGTCGACCCCGCCCGGCGTTGCGATGCCGGCATTGTTGACGAGAATGTCGAGCCCGCCGAACTCGGCGACCACGCGCTCCACCGTCTGCTGCACTGCGTCCGCATCGGCACTGTCGGCCGCGATCGCCAGCGCCCGCCCGCCAGTGGCGTGGATGTCGGCAACCACGGCCTCCGCCAGCGTCGGGTTGGTCGTGTAGGTGAGGGCTACTGCCGCTCCGTCCGCCGCGAGGCGCTTGGCGATTGCCGCGCCGATGCCGCGCGAGCCGCCGGTCACCAGCGCCACTTTGCCGTCGAGTTTGCCAGTCATGTCACATCCTTTATTTGACTGATTAGTCCAGAATTGTGCGCGCGAAGGCCGAGCCGGCCCAGCGCGAAGCTTGCCGGTGCTAATGCACCAATGTCTTGAGAGCGAAGGCCACCGTGCTGCGCATGGCGTCGGGGTCGGCGCCGGCCTGCGCCCGCACGGTCAGCCCCTGCAGGGTCGTGTAGAGAAAGCGCCCGGCAATCTCGGGATCGATGGCCGGGTCGAACTCGCCTGCCTCGATGCCGAGCTCGACGACGCTGCGGAACGCGCCCTCGGCATAGGCGGCGCTGGTCTGCGCCATCTGCTCAACCTGCGGTTCGGTGCCGCAGAAGCTGGTGGTGGCGTTGATGCCCATGCAGCCCATTTCCCGGACTTCGCGAGGCCGGTCGATGACCTGCGTGAGCACACTGCGGATGGTGTCGAGCGCCGTATGCCGTGGCGCCGGCTGGTTGGGAATCCGCGTAACCTGGCTATGGTAGCTGCGCAGCGCCTCGAAATAGAGTTTCTGCTTATCGCCGAACGTGTCGTAGAGGCTTTGCCGGCCGATGCCCATGGCCGCGACCAGCTCGTCGGTCGAGGTCGTCGCATAGCCCTGCCGCCAGAACAGCGCCATCGCCCGTGCCAGCGCTTCACCTCGGTCGAATTCCTTCGTGCGTGCCATGGCCGAGGCCAATCGCACATTCTGGAACGACTAGTCAAGAAATAAGATTTGAGCCTAGCGCCGGAAGATCACGCCGCCGAGCCAGCCGGTGAACAGCGCCAGCGTTACGCAGACGACGCCGTAGAGCAGGGGGTATTGCCGGGCCGACTGGCCGAGGAAGCGCTCGAAGCCGATCTTGCGGACCGAGAAGCCGTCGGACTTTTCGGCGACGATCTGGCCGTCCTTGAAGAGGTAGGTATGCGCCAGGTACGGGCCCGGCGGGGCGTCGGACGGGAGGGTCACCTGGGCGAAATAGAATGTGTCCGAGCGGAACACCACGCCGGTTTCGTTGAGCTTGAACAGGCCCTTCTCGCTCATCAGCCGGACCAGTTCCTGGCCGAAGGCGATCGAGTCCCACCAGCCGGCCTTGGCAGAATAGCGCGCCTGGCTGTCGAGCGGGATTTCCTTTTCGGCGAGCGTGACGGCGTTTGTGATGTCCTCGAGCCGTGCGTCGCTGAGCACCTGGTAGAAGGACGGAAAGCCCTCGAACTCGGCCTGCTCGGTATTGATCCAGATGCCGAACTGGTTGGTCTTGCGGCGCGCGATGCGGTTCTGCAGCGGCCCTTCGATCGCGATGATCACATGGTAGGGACCCTCGACATAGGGCAGTGCCGCGCCGACCTCGGGCTCGATCGAACCGAACAGGGTCAGGGTCGCGCCGGCAAAGCTCGAGGTGATCGATACCTCTTCCTGGCTCACCTGGCTGACGAGCCGTTCGGCGGCCACCGGGGTGGCAAGACCGATCAGTGCCAAGGCGAGCAGCAGGGCGCGCATCAGATCACCCCCGTCGCGCCGATCACGGCGGTCGAGTAGGCGTCTGCCGGGGCCATGACGAGGCTGATGCCGAAGCGGATCGCGACAGCCAGCACGAGCAGCGCCAGCAAAGCGCGCAGCTGCTCGCCCCGCAGGTATTTACCGGCCGAGGCGCCGAACTGCGCGCCGACCGTGCCGCCCACCATGAGGCAGAAGGCGAGGAGGATGTCGACGCTCTGGCTCTGCACGGCGTGGAGGATGGTCGTCGCCGCCATCATCGACACCACCTGGAGGAGCGAGGTGCCGATCACCATGCTGCCGGGCATGCGCAGGATGTAGACCAGCGCCGGCACGAGGATGAAGCCGCCGCCAATGCCCAGCAGCGAGCCGACATAGCCGATGGCGACGCCGAGCACGATCACCGGGATCACCGAGATGTAGAGCCGCGATTTCTTGAAGCGCACGCGCCAGGGCAGGCCGTGGAACCAGTTATGTTGGTTGGGCAGCTTTTCGCGCACGACGATACCCGCACGCCGCTTCATGATGGCGCGGAAGGACTCGATCAGCATCAGCGTGCCGACAAAGCCGAGCAGGATCAAAAAGCCGAGCGAGATGACGAGATCGAGCTGGCCATTGGCGCGCAGCACCTGGAACGTCGCAACGCCCCCGAAGGCGCCCAGGATGCCCGAGAGCACGAGGTAGAGCGCCATGTGGAGGTCGATCTGCCCGCGCCGGTAGTAACTGAGCGCGCCCGAGGTCGAGGCGGCGACCACCTGGCCGGTGACCGAGGCGACGGCGACCGAGGCCGGGACGCCCGAAAAGATCAGCAGCGGCGTGAGCAGGAACCCGCCGCCCACCCCGAACAATCCCGACAGGAACCCGACCGCTCCCCCGATCCCCACGAGGAAGAACAGGTTCATCGAAAGCTCGGCGATCGGCAGATAGACCTGCACGGCAAGTGTCCGGAAAGATCAATGCATCCCCGGGCTCTAGCGCTGCGGAACGACGGAAATGCGACGGGTTTTCGCAAAATGCCACCGAGCCTTAGCAGCAAAAAGCAAAGGCGAGGTTAGCCTACCGGGGGAGTCGGGAATTGCGAGAGGAGCGCACGGCGAACCGGACGGCCCCCTCCCATCCTCCCCCATGAAGGGGGAGGTGCTCTGCTGGTGCTTGAAGCACAATCGAAGCTACAGCCACGACCCTGCACCTCCCCCTTCATGGGGGAGGCCGGGAGGGGGCCGTCAGCCTCGGTAGGGTTTACTGCGCCGCAACTTCCGCGACGACGCCCGGGAATTCCTGCGTGACGAGGATCTTGCCGCCAGACGTAACCACGACGCCGGTCGGCGAGATGAGTCCGCCGGCGACTTCGGTGACCTGTCCGTCCTTGACGCGGACCAGCCGGCCCGGCGCCTGCTTCAGGAAATCGGTGCTGAACTCGGTGACGAGCAGCGAACCGTCGGTGTCGAAGGCGAGGTCGGTCGCGGTGGTGAGGCCCTCGGCATAGGTCGAGACCGTGCCGGCCGTGTCGACTCGATAGACATGCGCGGCGCCCGTGGCGAAGGGGAAGCCGGTGAGGGTCGCTACATAGAGCGCGCCATCCGGACCCATGGTGATGCCGGTCGGCACCTGGTCGATGGTCGGGCCGCCGACAGTACCGGCGAGCGGGTTCGGCAGATCGGGGAACTGGGCCAGAATGGCGATCGCGCCGCTCGCATCGACATGGAAGATGGCATTGGCTGCCGCATCGACCACGTAGGCGCCACCCTTGCTATCGGCAACGAGGTCGTAGGGGTTGGAGTCGATGTCGGGCTTGCCCTCCTGGGTGACGTCGCCGCCGGTATTGTTCGCCTTCTCGTAGGCGCCGAGATCGGCGAGCAGCACCGGGGCTTCGCCGGTCTTCATCGTGTAGGCGGCTTCCGAGCCCGCCACGGTGCCGAGCGAGCCGCCGACGGTGAAGAAGTAAGTGTCCCCGGATTTCGACACGGCGTTGACGCCGACCACGGTCGGGCCCTCGGGCGAAGTGTATTCGCCGACAACGATGCCTTCGGCCACCGTCGTGACGCTTCCATCAGCCGCGATGGCGAGGATGCGGCCGCCCTTCTGTTCGGCGACGAGCACGCTGTCGCCGTCGAGCGACAGGCCGCGCGGAATGGCGAGGTTGGGGACCGTCACGGGCTGGGCCGAGGCAGCGCCCGCCGAAATGGCGAGCAGCGCGGACGCGGCGACGATCGAAATACTGCGAGTTGAGCGCATCGAGAGATCCTCAATACTTTCCTGAAACATCGACCGGAACAGTCGACGCGCGGAAAAAAGACCCATTTGTCTCCCGGCGCAAGTCATCCCGAAGACGAAATGCAAAAGAAAAGGGCGGCTGTCGCGCCGCCCTTCATCGTCGGTTCAGGTGGTCAGTCAGACCGGCTGGCTGCCGAGCACCGCGAGCAGCCGTGGGTTGATCTGGCCGCTCTCGCTCATGCCGGTGGCGCGTTCGAACGACTTGATCGCCTCGGCGGTCTTGGCGCCAGCGACGCCATCGGGCGTGCCCACATCGAAGCCGAGGATACCGAGTGCCTTCTGGACGCCCATCACCACCTTGGGGGTCGTGATCGCTTCGCCCGGATCGAAGGTCTGGCTCCAGGTGCCGATGGGGGCGAAGTTGGCGACGAAGTCGATCGGGATCGGCTTGAACGCGGCGACATCGGCGATCAGCGCCTGCACCGTCGCCGCATCGAGCGAGCTCGCCACGTCGTCGCGCGCCTTGGCGGCATCCTGGTCGCCGCGGTTGGCGGCCAGCGAGAACCACTTGAACGAGGCTGCGAGGTCCTGCTTCACGCCCAGCCCGCGAGCGTAGAGCATGCCCAGGTTGAACTGGCTGTCCTTCATGCCGCGACCGGCAGCTTCCTCGAACCACTTGGCCGCCGCATCGAACTGCTGCGTGCCCAGCCCCCCGCCGGCATAGAGCGCGGCGAGATTGTGCATGGCCATGCGGTTGCCGCCTTCGGCCGCCTGCTGGTACCAGAGCCGGGCCTGCTCGAGGTCCTTTTCGACGCCGCGGCCATTCTCGTAGAGATTGCCGAGCCGATACTGTGCGGGAACGAAGCCCTGGCTCGCGGCCCGCTCGTACCACATCGCAGCAGCCTCGAGATCCTCGGGGACAGCGCGGCCCTCGGTAAAGATCGCGGCGACTTCGAACTGCGCCCGCGCATCGCCATTGGCAGCGGCGGCGAGTAGCGGCTCGGGGCCGACATCAGCCGGTGGGCGATCGACCTTCACCGGGCTTTCGAGCGCTAGCGGCGCGACCGTATCGCTCAGCGAGGCGGTATCGGCGGCTGCATTTGCCACCGACGTCGCGGCTGCGACGGCGAACGGCATCGGCTGGGCGACGTCGCCCGCGACGAACTTCTGCGGCACGCCATCGATCGAGGCGGTGGTCAGCTTGTCGAGCGAGGCTCCGGTCGCGCCGGAATTGAGCGCTGGCAGGTCGAGCCCCTGCTGGGCCATCGGCACCGGAGTCAGCGTCGCATCGCCCACATCCCTCACCGCCTGCGCGGAAGGCTGCCCATCGGGAGTCTTCATGCGCTGGTTGACGAGGTTCAGCGTCAGGCACGCGATGGCTACGACGCTGGCGGCGAGCAGGATCGGCTGGCGATGGCGCACGAGGAAGCTGCGCTCGGGCTTGCCTGCCTTGCCGGGCTCGTCGGCGCGCAGTTCAGGGATGCTTGGCTCGGGCGCCGGCGGCAGCACGTTCTCTTCGGCCGCTTCTGGCGTCCAGGTGCTGGGTGGATCCTTGTCGCCAGCCAGTTCGCGCTTCGAGCCCCCGCGCAGGAAACCGAATGCGGACGGCGCCTTGGGCTTGGCCTCGGCCACCGGCTTGGTCTTCCTGGGCTTGGCAGCTGCCTTGGCAGGCTTGACCGGCTTGGCCTTCGCCGCAGGAGCCGGCGCAGCGGGCGCCGGAGCCGGCGTATCGCTCTGGCTCGCCTGGAAGCGGGCGAAGGCGCGACCGATCAGCGACGAGCTGTCGGCCGCAGGTGCATTGCGCGCCGATGACTGGCGGGCAGCCCGCCGATGCGCCTCGATGAAGGTGTTCCGGTTCGGCGCGAGGGCTTCTTCCACCACATCGACCACGGGCTCGCTGGGGCTCGCGACGAAGACCTCGTCATCCGGCAGGTCGAGCGTGGACCGCGGCTCGGGGGGACGCTCGGCGAGGCTCGGGTCGAACATCGGGCGGGCGTCACGGCCGGCCGTCTCGGCCGCCACTTTCGCCTTCTCGGTCCGCGTCCGCATCGCTTCGAGCGCGGCCTGCACGGGATCGGGATCGCCATACGGCGGATCGATCAGCGGCAGGTCGGCGTTCGGGTCGGTCGGCATGAGGTCGTCGAGCACGACCTGCTGCGGCTTCAGCATCGCCTCGTCGTCAAAGCTCAGCGCCTCGATCAGCGGTGCGATCGGGTCGTCTGCCAGCGAGATCGGGGCAGGGATCGGCTCAGGCGCAGGCTTGGCTTTGGCCGCCGCTGCCTTCACTGGTGCCGGTGGGGTCACCTCCGCGGCGATCGGTGCCGTGCTTTCCGCAATTGTCGCTACCGATGCAGGCTCACTCGGCTTGGCGAGCGAGGTCTCGAGGCGCTGCAGCCGCTCGCTTACCTCGTGGATGGTTGCGTTCAGCGCCACCGTCTCGGCCGGCGGCGCCTGCCTCGCGGCCGCGTCGATGAGCTTGCCGACGCGCTTTTCAATCTCGGCATAACCGGCTTCGTCGATGCCGGCCTTGGCAGCGGGGAGCTGCTTTTTCACCGCATCCGAGGTGCGCGTGGCGACCAGATCGGCGAGCGCGTCCATGTCGGGCGCCGCGGCCGGCGTGCCGTAGAGCTTGGCGAGACCGGTGAGCTGCTCGCCGGTCTGGTCCATGCGGGCCACCAACTGGCGCACCTGGGCTTCGAGCTGGGCAATGCTGGGCTCGACCGAAGGCTGTTCGCCAAGCTTGCCGCCAAGCGCCTCGATCTGGCTCTCCAGCTTGTCGAAGCGCGGCTCCATGCCGCCAAGGGCGTCGATCTGAGTTTCCAGCCGATCAAAGCGCGGCTCGATCACGCCGAGGGCTTCAATCTGGGTTTCGAGCTTGGAGAAGCGCGGCTCGATGACGCCCAGCACCGTGGCGCGGAACGCTTCCATGTCGATCTTCAGCTCGCCGACTTCGGCGGAGCGCGCTTCGATGTCCGAGATGCGGGTGTTGAGCGCATCGATCAGCTCGATCAGCCCCTGCGGCTGGCTCGGGGTCTTGACCATCTGCGCGATGCGGCCGAGTTCGGCCGTGATCGTTTCGAGTTCCGCCGGCGGCATCGCCATGGCGCGCTCGATCGCATCGACCCGGTCGTAGATGTTGCGAACGCCGTCCTCGACCGCCTTGATGCCCGCCTTCAAACCGTCATTGGGCACCGACACCTTGTCGACGAACTGCACCTGCAGGTCCGCCAGCCGGCCCACGGTAGCCGAGACATCGTCGAAGCGGGCGGTCATCCCGCTCACATCGGAGCGGTCGGCATATTGCTTTTGCAGTTCGGCCAGCGTGCCGACCGTCAGCGCGACATCGTCGAGCCGCTTGTTGAGGGCGTCGACATCGACCTTGGGGCCGTCGGAAATCAGTGTCGCGAGGCCGGCGATATGGGCCTCGAGGCGCTTCACCTGCCCGGTTTCGCCCACGGCGCCTGCCAGCAGTTCCACCACGTGGCTGAGCTGGCCGACCTGTTCGGCGATCTCGTGGACATTGGCAGTGTGGCCCTTGGCCTGCGTCCGCAGCTCGGCCTCGAGCCGCTCGAGGCGATCCGAGATGCCGTCGACCGCCGTCGCCATTTCGTCGAAGCGCGGCGAGGGCTCGGCCTTGGCCGCCGGTTGCGCCTCGGTGAAGTGGCGGGCACGGATTTGCTGGATGGCGGCCTCGAGCGTGTCGCGCGGGTTGACCGGCATGGGCTGGGGCGCATCGCGGTCGGAGAATTTCTCGACGGCGCGCTGCACCGAGCGCAGGGCTTCGCGGTGCCGCGATTCGCCGCCGCTTTCGGTCACCTGGTGGCGCAGGTCACGCATCCGTTCGGCGAGGCCCTGGTAACCGGATTCGGGCGTCGTGCGCGCCACCTGGCTCTCGACCTGATCGAGCAGCGCGACCAGTTCGCCGCGCAATTCCTGCCATTCACCGTTACCGGGCTGGTCGTAGTCCTGGGTCTGGAAACTGGACGTCGCGCGGGCCATTGCTTGATCCCAAGCACTTGAAACGAGGCGCCGAACTACCCTTTCACAGGCTTCAGCATTCGGTCACTCTTGGAAAAACATGGTAAACATCGCGTTAAGCACGCTCGCATTTTGCGAATCGTCCACCGTTCAGCCGCCTTAAGTGGAATATTCCCGCTGCTGACGGCTTGCTAGCTAGGGCGCGTCCGGGGGATAAACGGGCAAACGGAGGCTCCATGGCCAGACGGCGCATCATCATCGTGGACGATCATCCGCTGTTCCGCTCGGCGCTGCGCCAGACGCTCGCCGGTGGCGACCCGTCGATCTCGGTCGAGGAAGCGGGCGATCTCAACGAATTGAGCGCCGCGCTCGAGGCGGATCGCGATTGCGACCTGGTGCTGCTCGATCTGAACATGCCCGGCACGCGCGGCTTTTCCGGCCTGCTGCTGCTGCGGGCGCAGTATCCCGAGATCCCGGTGATGATCGTCTCGGCCGTCGAGGATGGCTCGATCATCCGCCGCGCCTTCGAACTCGGAGCGTCCGGGTATCTGCACAAGTCCGTCGGCCCGTCCGATATCCGCCGCGCCATCGAGACGGTGCTCTCCGGCGAGGTCTACGTGCCTGAAGGCATGGAAATCCCGGCCGAGGACGCGCAGTCGGCCCTCATGCGGCGGCTCGCGACGCTGACGCCGCAGCAGGTCCGCGTGCTGATGATGCTTTCCGACGGGCTGATGAACAAGCAGATCGCCTACGAGCTCTCGATCTCGGAAGCGACGGTGAAGGCGCACGTCTCGGCGATCCTCCAGAAGCTCGACGTCGACAGCCGCACCCAGGCGGTGATCGCGGCGAGCAAGATCGAGGAAGGCCAGTTCGGCGAGTTGCTGAGCGGGACGTGACGGTAGCGGGATCGTCCCGCCCTCACCGGCTGTCATCCCTGCGAAGGCAGGGATCCATCTCTCCACACGTACAGGCTGCAAACTGGCCCCCTGCTTTCGCAGGGGTGACAGCCGGTGTCTGGCGGACAAGCCGGGCAGGGGCGAGTTGCCCTCTAGGCCTCTTCGCGCTTGCGACCCCGCTGTCCCGACAGCTGGCTGATCGTCGCCCTCAGCGCCGCCGGCTTGACCGGTTTGTGCACCACCGTAATCCCGCGCTCTTCGGCCAGCGCCCGGACGGCCGCTGTGCGGTCCGCCGTCACCAGCGCGGCGGGCAGGTGGCCGCCGACATTGTGGCGCAGCCACTCGATCGCATCGAGCCCGGAGGTCTGGTCGAGATGGTAGTCCATCAGCACCAGGTCCGGCAGCCAGCCGACCAGCAGGGCATCCTTGTCGATGTCCTTGAGCGAGCGGGCCGAGCGCACGTCGCACCCCCAGCCGCCGAGCAGGCCCTCCATCGCGTCGAGGATGGCGCGCTCGTTGTCGACGCACAGGATCCTGAGGCCCGAAAGGTTGGAGGCCGGCTCGCGGACCTCCTCCTCGGGCGCGACTTTCACCGAGCGATGGTAGGGCAGGTAGAGGGAGAAGCGCGAGCCACGCCCTTCCTTGCTCTCGAGCTCCATGGTCAGCCCCAGCGCCGCGACGAGGCGCTTCACGATCGACAGGCCCAGCCCGAGGCCCTGCGCCATGCGGGCGCCGTGCTCGAGCCGGCTGAACTCGGCAAAGATCAGCGCGTGCTGGTCCTTGTTGAAGCCGATGCCGGTGTCGATCACGTCGAACCGGATGCGCGTGCCGCGGCGACGCACGCCGACCGTCACCCGCCCGCCCGGCCGGGTATACTTGATCGCGTTGGAGACGAGGTTCTGGATGATGCGGCCCACGAGCGAGCGGTCGCCCTGCACGGCGACGCAGGTATCGACCAGCCGCAGGGAGATTTCCTTCTTCATCGCCATCGGAGCGAACTCGACCTCGATCTTCTTGATCAGGTCGCGAATCTGGAACGGCACCGCGGCCGGCTTCAACGCGCCGGCATCGATGCGCGAAATGTCGAGCAGCGCCGACATGATCTCCTCGACCGCCGTCAGCGAGGCCTCGATCGAATGGGCCAGCTCGTCCAGCCCGGTGCCTCCGGCGCGCTCCACCAGTGTCGCCGTATAGAGCCGCGCTGCATTGAGCGGCTGCAGCAGGTCGTGGCTGGCGGCGGCAAAGAAGCGCGTCTTGTCGCGGTTGGCGGCATCGGCCTTGGCGCGCGCCACTTCGAGCTCACCATTCACCTGCGTCAGCTCCGCCGTGCGCTCCGCCACCCGGCCCTCGAGGGTCTGGTTGATCGAGGCGAGCTCTGTCTCGGCCTCGACCCGCGCCGTGACATCGGCGAACGAGATGACGAGGCCCCCGTCGGGCAGCCGCGAGGAGTGGAATTCGAGCACCTGGCCCTTGGCGCCCAGCCGCTGGCTGACGGTTGCGTGCGACTGCGTCAGCTGGTGGACGCGCTGCACGGCGAGCGTGATGGCATCGCCCGGGCCGAGGTCGCCGCGGCGCGCAACGAACAGCGCCAGGTCATAGAGCGGGGTACGCGGCCAGAGCAGCTCCGCCGGAACATCGAGCAGTTCGGCGTAGCGCCGGTTCGAGGTCACGAGGCGCAGGTCGCGATCGAACACCGCCACACCCTGCGGGATGTAGTCGATCGCCTGCTTCAGCGACTCGATGCTGCTATCGATCAGCGTTTCGACCATGCCTTGTCCTTCGCGCCCGAATATCGGCTTCGCGCCGTTTCCGGGCAAGGCCACACAAAGTCGCCCTCCTTGAGGCGGGGCCGGCGGGGGTGACAGTTGAGTTGCATTGTTCGCTCAAACGCGAATACTCAGTCCTGGGCGCGGGTCTCTGGCTTTGCCGCAACGGGAAGTGCGGTCCGCGTCGGGCAAAAGGGGAATAAGCATGAGCGTCTTGAAGGAATTCAGGGATTTTGCTCTCAAGGGCAATGTCGTCGACCTGGCCATCGGTGTGATCATCGGCGCCGCATTCGGTGCCATCGTCTCATCGCTGGTCGACGATATCTTCATGCCGGTGATCGGCCTGATCCTCGCCGGTATCGATTTTTCGAACCTTTTCATCGCGATCTTCCCGCCTGAGGGAGCAACCTTCACCACCATCGACGCCGCCAAGGCCGCCGGTGTTGCCACGCTCAACTACGGGCTGTTCATCAACGCCGTGGTGAAGTTCACCATCGTCGCGTTCGTGCTGTTCCTCGTCGTCAAGGCCGTCAACCGCCTGCGCAAGCAGGAAGCCGCGGCCCCGGCAGCGCCGCCGGCGCCCACGACCGAGGAAAAGCTGCTCACCGAAATCCGCGACGCCATCAAGGCGCAGGCAAAATAATCTGCCGGCGGGCGGCTTCGGCCGCCCGCAACAACCCCTGCGGACGCTTGCGTCCGCCGGCCCCGGGTGTAACCTCACCCTGTCGAACAGGCTCGGGGCGTCGGATGGCTGTTGTCGGCAGGACCAACGTGACGATCGAACTCGCCGATGGCGGCTGGGCGCTGCAATCGGTGGAACTGGTGGTCTTCGAGGGCGGCTACTGGCTGGCTCCGCGCTGGACGCTTTCCGACGATGGCGAGAACCGCCAGCCTGTCCGCCTCGTCACCTTGACCATGGTCGAAAGCGGCGCTCCCGCCGCCGACCCCGAAGCCTTCGCCGGCTGCCCCATTCCCGAAACGATCTTCAGCGACGGCCATGTGCCCTTGAGCCGCGCCCGCCTGTTCCTCGTTCGCGAGGCGCCGGACCTCTGGCTGCCGGCAGGCGACTGATACATAGGAAAATTGTCCTTGACACCGGTCGATGCGGGCATTTATGCCTAGCATCAGCCGAACGTCGCAGCTATACGTAGTCTACCCAATCGGATGAGCGCGAAACTTATTGCATGGTGTAGGCGATATTTCGCTGCGGGGGCGCGGCTCGAATAACGTCAAGATGAGCGTGCTATTTTGCTCGGATCGGCGGCTTCATGCGAAGCTTGCCGCTAGAACTACAGGATAATATGTCGGCAAGTTTGCGATCGATGCTGGTCGGAGGCGGGTATGACTGAAACGATCTACTACCCACCGTATTTGTTGCGGGATCGGTTGGTGCACATTCTCGACGCCGATGCGGCGACCTGCGAGGCGCTGAGCGTGCTGTTCCGGCTCGAAGGCTTCCAGACGGCTTTTTCGGTCGATACCGAGAGCTTCCTGATCGCCGCCGAGCGCCGTCGCCCGGATGTCGCGATCATCAACATCCGCATCGGCAACGAGGATGGTCTCGCCATACTCAAGCGCCTCAAGACCATGCGCACCGGCACGCCCGTGTTCATCATCGAGGACAGGGCGGAGGTCGATTCGGCGGTGCTGGCCATGAAGGCCGGTGCGTCGGACGTCTTTCCCAAGCCGATAGAGTCGGAGCGGCTGGTGAATGCGGTACGCGACGCGCTGCGCCAGGAGATCCAGCTCGGCACCATCGAGGGCGGTCGCCGCCAGATCGAGGTGCGTGGTTTCGACCAGCTGACCCCGCGTGAGCGCGAAGTGCTGCAGCTCATCACCAACGGCCAATCCAACAAGGAAGCCGGCCGCGAACTCGGCATCTCGCCGCGCACCATCGAAGTGCACCGCGCCCGCGTCATGGAAAAGCTCGGCGCGCGCAACACGGCCGACCTGATGCGGATCGTGCTGACGAGCTGAGGCAGGGTCGGAGAGGACGAGGGGAACCTTCAAGCGTCAACCGGGGGATCGCGATGTGGGAAAAGCTCTTGAGCGTGGCAAGGCACCCGGCCTTCGCCATCTATCTGACCGTACTTGCACTTGCGTCGGCCTTTTCGATCGGTCTGGTGGCGGCAATCGGGATGCCGCTCTTTCCATTGATCGACATGGTTGGCCTGCTGTTCGTAGTCGGCTTCCAGGCAACGCTGCTGGCGCTGTTCATCCGGATTTCATGGTTCTACGCGCTGGGAGTTCTCAATCGGCAGGCTGGTGATGCCGGGGCAAGAGGGGCTGCCGCCGCTCCGTCTGGGACAGGATCGGGGTGGGTCATCCCGCTGTTCAAGAACCGGGTGTTCGGAGTGTCGCTGGTCATCCTGTCGGCTTTCGCTGCCTACGTGTCCATGGCGACGGTGGAGACCAGTCCGCTTCTCTCGTCACTGTGTTTCGTCTTCGTCCTCGTCTTGCTCACCCTCTACGCCGGAGTGCATTTCCTGCGAAAAGGCGAGCGGCGCCAGCTGTATTACCTCCAGGTGGGCCTGCTGGGGTCCGCGTTTGCGGCAGGCGGCATCTGGATCGAGACGGTCAAGCTCTTCGGCGGCAGCGTGCAGATGCAACTCGTCGGGGATACGGCCGCGCAGCGGGTCCTGCTGCTGCTCGCCGTGGGCGAGGGCGTGATCGTGTACCGGCGGGACGACCGGACGACCCACTACGTTCCGCTGGCACAGGTCGCCGACATCGTGACGGTATCGGCCACCGACTAGCGAACACCGTCGTGAGGGCCGCTAGTGCCCGCGCGGGAAATCCACCTGGCCCTCCGGCGCCGCCATGGCGAAGGCGGGCAGGTCACGGCACATTTCGTCGAGCGCGACGAGCCGCGGATAGGGCGTCAGGTCGCATCCGAAGCGCCGGGCATTGGCCATTTGCGGCACGAGGCAGGCTTCGGCGAGCCCGGGCGTGTCGGTGAAGCCGTAACGCGTGGCGGAGCCAGCCTCGACGAGCATGATCTCGAGGCTGGTGAAGGCGGTGCCGACCCAATGGTGGTACCAGGCGGCGACCTTCTCTTCACTCAGCCCCATCGGTCCGGCCAGGTAGTTGCGCACCCGGTTATTGTTGAGCGGGTGGAGGTCGGCGGCGATGAGCAGCGAGAACGAACGCGCCGAGGCGCGCATGATCGCGTCCTCGGGCAGCAGCGGCGGCTGCGGGAACAGTTCCTCGATCAGCGAGATGATCGCCATCGATTGCGCGACGATCCGGCCGTCGATCTCCAGCGCCGGCATCAGCCCCTGCGGGTTGATGGCGCGATATTCGGGAGAGCTTGCCGAGGGTACGGGCACGTATTCGTAGCTCAGCCCCTTGAGATTGAGCACGATGCGCACGCGCTGGCCGGCGGAATTCTGGTAGCGGGAATGAAGGCGAAGCTGCATGCGGCGAACCATGGCTATTCCCCGTGAGCCTAGTCGCCAAACGCGACAGGTTCATTACGGGATGCGCAGTTCTACCAATTGCCGATACGCGTTTTCCGCGAAGCTCCCGTCGCGGACATGCTGCGCCGGTCGCCAGTGCGGCACCTTGATCCAGATCAGGTTCCGCAGCCTCGGTCTGCGCTCAGCCGCCGATGGTGGGAAGCGTCAGGTCGCCGCTCGTGAGCTTGGACGAGGTGACGCGCGGTGCCGGCCGCTCACGCGGCAGCTCGAGGCTGGCCCACACACTGACCAGCGCATGGCGAAGCTCGAAGATCATCTCGTCGCTATGGAGCGGGGTCGGCGTGATGCGCAGCCGCTCGGTGCCCTTGGGCACGGTCGGGTAGTTGATCGGCTGGATGTAGATATTGTGCTTGTCCATCAGCATGTCGCTGGCCGCCTTGCAGAGGCGCGCATCGCCCACGATCACCGGCACGATATGCGTGTCGGTCTTGAGCACCGGCAGGCCGGCATCGCCGAGGATGTCCTTGGTCAGCTGCGCCTGGCGCTGCTGGCCCTCACGTTCCGCCGGCGAGGCCTTGAGATGCTCGATCGAGGTCCTCGCCGCCGCGCACAAGGCGGGGGGCAGGGCGGTGGTGAAGATGAACTCCGGCGCGTAGGAACGCACCGCATCGATGATCGCCTTGTTGGCGGTGATATAGCCGCCCATCACGCCGAAGGCCTTGGCCAGCGTGCCCTCGATGATGTCGATCCGGCCCATCAGGCCCTCGCGCTCGGCAATGCCGCCGCCGCGCGGGCCATACATGCCGACCGCATGCACTTCGTCGATATAGGTGAGCGCGCCGAATTCCTCGGCAAGGTCGCAAATTTCCTTGATCGGGGCGATGTCGCCATCCATCGAGTAGACCGACTCGAAGGCGATGAGCTTGGGCCGCTTGCGATCGACCGAGGCGAGGAGCTCGCGCAGGTGCTCGACATCGTTGTGCCGGAAGATGCGCTTTTCCATGCCCGACTGGCGCACGCCCTGAATCATCGAGGCGTGGTTGAGCTGGTCCGAGAGGATGATGCAATCGGGCAGGAGCCGCGCGATGGTGGAGATGGCCGCCTCGTTCGACACGAAGCCCGAGGTGAACACCAGCGCCGCTTCCTTGCGGTGAAGGTCGGCGAGCGAGCGCTCCAGCTCGACCAGCGGCCGGTTGGTGCCCGAGATGTTGCGCGTGCCGCCGGCGCCGACGCCGAGTTTGGCCGCGGTGTCCTGCATGGCGGCGATCACGCCCGGGTTCTGGCCCATGCCCAGATAGTCGTTCGAGCACCAGATCGTGATCTCGCGCTCGTTGTCGGCAGCGTCACGATAGATGGCGCGCGGAAAGCGCCCGGCGATACGTTCGAGATCGGCGAAGACGCGATAGCGCTTTTCCTGCCGCAACGCGTCGACCGCGTCTTCGAAAAACCCGCGATAGTCCATTCTGTCACTCTCTCAGGCGGCAACCGGGGCCCGGCCGGCACGACGCGTCCCGAACTGCCCCGATAGCGTGTGCTACCTAGACCCGCACCAGGGTGCCTTGACATAGGTCAATTCGCCGCGTGGCCGGCGGCGCAAGAGCTTGATGCCGTTTGATCTTGTTCCCACAAGCTGGAACCATCCTAAACAATCGCGCCCCGCGTGCCAATCAAACGAACGTGCAAAAGTGCGCACGTGGTGGCCCGCACGTGGTTGCCCCGATCCGGCTGGGCATCATTCACAATCGGTTCAGGCCGGTCGTGCGAGTTGCCTGATTGCCCCGATGGGCGCGCAACTGACCGGTTTTTGTTCAAATCGTTGACCGGGCCGGGCCGTCGACTACTATCGGGCCAACGGAGAACAGGGGGATCCGCCATGAAGAGCTTCTCATCGTCCAG
>JAESFU010000181.1_pt1 | contig 80437 bp, 77 predicted proteins | sample 9269461 | NCBI WGS metagenome assembly JAESFU01 (sample SAMN14502556, study PRJNA617107) | algae metagenome | isolation source: Stenomitos rutilans HA7619-LM2 and co-occurring heterotrophs from cave walls | place: USA: Waikapalae cave, Hawaii | collected 2009-07-28
GGTCGTCGAGTTCGCGGTAGTCGGGTAGCGTGGTGTCGATCGCCTTGCCTTGACGTAGGACAATGCGATCCATCTGCGGACGTGCGTTGAGCTCGGTCCAGCTGCGCGCGCGGAAAAGGACGAGATCGGCCGGCGCGCCGGGTTCGATCACCGCCTTGTAGGCAAAGCCGGCGTGAGCGGCGGGGGCCGCACCGACGGCGCGCGCCCAGTCCCACGCCTGGTCCTGCGGGTGATCGAAATGGAGGATGCGGGCGCCTTCGCGCAGCACTTCGACGCCGTCGAGGTCGCCATAGGCGTAGAACGGGTCGCGGGTGTTGTCCGACGCGATGGCGACTTCGGCGCCAGCGGCCTTGAACTCATTGAGGAGGGTCGCGCCGCGCCGGATCGGCGTGCGGACGGCGCCGTTCCCGTTCTCGCGGTCCTGCAGGTAAATGTTGCACATGGGCAGCGAGACGATGGCGATGCCGGCTTCCACGGTCTTGTCGATAGTGGTCCGGACGGTGCGCTCGTCCTGCACGGTCAGGACGCAGCAATGGCCGGCCATCACCTTGCCGGTGTAGCCCGTCTCGAGGATGGCTTCGGCGAGGTGGAGCAGGGCGTGCGCGCTGGGATCGCCGGTCTCGTCGGTGTGGAGGTCGAGATCGAGGCCGAGCTCGCCTGCTTTCTCGACGACGCGCAGCATGGCTTCCTTCGAGCGGTCATAGACGGCGACGGAGCCGCCCATCAGGCCGCCGGAGGACTTGACCTGCCGCGCCACGGCGTCGAGTTCGCTGGGCGTTACCAGCGTGTCCGGGCCGACGATGGCGGCGGCCTGGAGCTCGATGCGATCGGCCCATTTAGCGCGCATCTTCTCGAACAGTTGCCAGGTGATGCCGAGCTGTTCGAGCGGGGAATCGAGGTGGGTGCGGATGGCGGCGGTGCCGTGCGCGTAGGCGCAGCGCAGCGCAAAATCGAAGCGGCGCTCGACATCGGCGGCCGACCACTTGCGCTCCCGATCGGAGGCGACCGAGAGGAGCGCGCCCATCCACGTGCCGTCCGGGTTCTGCTGGCGCGGCCAGATGTGGCCCTTGTCGAGATGCGTGTGGATGTCGACGAAGGCGGGGAGGACGAGGTCCCTTGTCGAGGTCGTGCGCGGCGCCGGTGATAGGCGCCGAGCCGGCGGGACGGATCGCGGCGATCTTGCCGTCGGTGATCTCGATATCGACGCTTTCGACCGCGCCGTCGCCGATGCGGCCCATGACCGCCGCCGGAACGCGGGCGTTCCGAAGCGTGACCGTGCCGGTGGAAAGCGCGGGCGTGCCGTGCACCCTCAGTTCTCCCGCTTGAGGGCGCTCTCGTGCCAGCGATGCAGCAGGAGCCACGAAATGAAGCTGGTGAGCGCGAAGATCGCGACACCGGTGAGCATGAGCAGGATCAGCGCGGCGTAGAGGCGCGGATAGTTGAGGCGGTAGCCGGACTCGAGCAGGCGGAAGGCGAGGCCGGAGCCACGTCCCGCCGAACCCACCGCGAACTCCGCCACCACTGCGGCGATCAGCGACAGGCCGCCACCGATGCGGAGGGCCGAAGCGAAATAGGGCAGGGACGAGGGGAGCTTCAGGTAGATCAGGGTCTGCCAGCGGCTTGCGCCATTGAGCTCGAACAGGTTGAGCAGGTTGTGATCGACGCTCTTCAGGCCCGCCACCATGTTGGAGAGGATCGGGAAGAAGGCGACGATGAACGCACAGGTCAGAAGGACGGTCTGCTGGTCCTTGATATAGATGATCAGCAGCGGCGCGATGGCGATCATCGGCGTCACCTGCAGGATCACCGCGAACGGGAAGATCGCGAGCTCGATCCACTTGGACTGTACGAGGATGATCGCGAGGCCGACGCCGCCGATGAGTGCGAGGAGCAGGGCGGTGAGGGTGACGCGGATCGTCACCAGCAGCGATGGGTAGAGCGTCGGCCAGTCGGTAAACAGGGTTGTCACGACGTCGAGCGGCGCCGGCATGATGTAGTGCGGCACGTTGTTGACGACGATGTGGAACTGCCAGAGGCCAACAGCGAGCGCGACCATGGCGATCGGGATGACGATGCGCAGGATGCGCTCGGTGGTGCTGGTCCTGGCGACGACGATGGCGACGGCGCTGTCGGTGCCGGCTTCTGAGGACTTTGCGGTTGCGTCGGTCATTTGCCGGCCGCTCCGATCTCGATGGCTTCCTGGAGGGCGCGCGACACAGTGTCGGTGGTGGCGCGGTACTCCTCGGAGGTGCGGTAGTGGCTGTCGCGGCTGAGCGAGGTCTTGATCGGCAGGTCGGTGTAGACCTGGCCGGGGCGGGCGCGCATCACGACGATGCGGTTCGAGAGGAACGCGCTCTCGAATACCGAGTGGGTGACGAAGATCACCGTGATGCCGGTTTCGCGCCAGAGGCGCAGCACGTCGTCATTGAGCTTCTGGCGGGTGATTTCGTCGAGCGCGGCGAAGGGCTCGTCCATGAGGAGGAGCTTGGGCTTGGTGACGAGGGCGCGCGCGATCGAGACGCGCATCTTCATGCCGCCCGACAGTTCGCGTGGATAGGCTTTGTGGAAGTCCGAGAGGCCGACCGAGGCCAGCACTTCGGCGATGCGGGGGCGGGCGTCGGCCTTCGAAACGCCGCTCAGGCGCAGCGGCAGGTAGACATTGCTGAACACCGTTGCCCACGGCATCAGCGTCGGCTCCTGGAACACGAAGCCGATATCGCCCTTGGGCTTGCCGCGCCCATCGAGCTGGCTCGATGGCCAGTCGATCGAGCCGGTGGATGCTTCGCCAAGACCTGCGATGATGCGGAGCGCCGTCGACTTGCCGCAGCCTGATGGGCCGAGCAGCGACAGGAATTCGCCGCGCTGGACGTCGAGCGACATGTCCTTGAGCGCGAGCGTGCCGTTGGAAAACAGCTTGGAAACGTTGCGCATCGACACCACGAGGCGGCCGGAGCCCGAGGTCGTGGCCGGCGCAGCGGCAAGGGAGGTATCAGTCAATGCGGTATCGCCCGGGTTAGGGTCGGAACGACGCCGGCGGATTCGCCGGCGCCGAGAGGTCGAATAGCCTGCTTACTTCACGAGGTCTACGCCGAGGCCGTGGCACACGAGCTCGGTAGTGTAGGCCTGGGTGTAGTCGACGCTGGCATCGTAGAGGCCGATCTCGACGCCAGTGTCGAAATAGGCCTTCCAGCGGGCATCGGTCATGCAGCCGATACCCTGGGTCGCCGCCTCGTTGGCGGTCAGGATCTCGTATTCCTTCATCTTCTCGATCGAGTAGGCGATCTGCTCGTCGGTCATTTCCGGATTGTCGGCCTTGATCAGCTCGTTGCCCGCGGCGTTGTCGCCGTAGAGGTAATTGTACCAGCCGATGATGGAGGCTTCGACGAAGCGCTTGGCGATGTCCTTGTTGGCATCGTACCAGGGCTTCATCACTTCGATTGTGGTCGAGTAGGGGGCGTAGCCCTGGTCGGCGAGCAGCCACACGTCAGGCGCGAAGCCGGCTTCCTTTTCGATCGAGTAGGGCTCGGAGGTCAGGTAGCCCTGCTGGATGGCGTTCTCGTCAGCCAGGAACGAGGCCGGGTTGAACTGGTAGGGCTCGTACTTCTCCTCGACGAACTCGGGCCACTCGGCGCGCATCCACGAGAAGTAGGACGAGAGCGCGTCGGCAGCGAGAATGTACTTGTCGGCGCCGGCGAGCTCGGGGAAGGTTGCGAACTTGCCCGGGTGCGAGATCAGGATCTGCGGATCCTTCTGGAAGATCGCGGCGAGCGTGATGGTCGGGATGCCTTCCTTGACGCTGTTGATGGCGCCGGTGGAGCCGCCCATGTAGAACTGGACCTGGCCGGCCACCAGCTGCGGACGCATCGGCGCCTGCGGGCCGCCCTGGGCGATCGTGACGTCGAGGCCATACTTGGCGTAGGTGCCATCGGCGACGGCCTGGTAGTAGCCACCGTGTTCGGCCTGGGCCAGCCAGTTGGTGGCGAAGGTCACCTTGTCCTGGGCCATGGCGCCAGTAGCGCCAAGTGCCAGCGTTACCATGCCCATTGCGAGCTTGGCGAAGTCCTTCATTTGTAGTCTCCCTGTTACGGTCTCCGCCGGGCTTGTCCCCCGCCCGGCCGGTCGGCAAACTGCGGGTGCCGATCGGGCACACGCAATCATTCATTCCGCGCCCGACCCAAAAAGGAAAGCCCAAAAATGCGCCAGTTCGGAAACTGCCGCCCGAATGGGCAGGCTGAAGGGGTTTGGCCCTTTTCTTTGCAGCCATTTGACGCTTAGCTGAGCAAACAGACCGGGGGGTCCAGTGCACAAACCACTTTCTCCATCGACCATCCATCCGCCCTTCGCGCCATATTCGCCCGGCGTCGAGGTCACGTCGCGATCGCGTTTCGTGTTCGTGTCGGGCCAGCTCGGCATTGCCAAGGACGGGACGATTCCCGCCGACTGCGGCGGGCAGGCCGAGCTGGCCTTCGCCAATATCGCGGCAATCCTGGGCGAAGCCGGGATGGGGCTGAAGGACATTGTGCGCATCAATGCCTATGTCACCGGCCGCGAGCATCTGGCGGCTTACATGCAGGTGCGCAATGGCCTGTTCACCGAGCCATTTCCCGCCTCGACCCTGATGATCGTTTCCGGTTTCGCCCGGCCCGAATTCGTGGTCGAGATCGAGGCTGTGGCGGCAACCCCCGGCTGAGCCTTCCCGACGAAAGACCTTAGATGAGCAAGCGCAAGATCTGGTGGAACGACTTCTCCGCCAACCAATTCCACGGCCTCGATCCGATGAAGACGATCGCCGTCTTCCCGGTCGCCGCCATCGAGCAGCACGGCCCGCATCTGCCGGTCGGTACTGATACGATCATCAACCAGGGCCATCTAGACCTGCTGGTGAGCCGCGCCCCGGCCGATCTCGATATCCGCATCCTGCCGGTGCAGGCGGTCGGCAAGTCCAACGAGCACATCTGGCAGAAGGGGACGATCAGCGGCACGGCCACCAACCTGATCGAGGCCTGGACGCAGATCGGGCTCGAGATCGCGCGCACCGGCATCCGCAAGGTGGTGTTCGTCAACAGCCATGGCGGGAATGTATCGATGCTCGACATCATCGCCCGCGAACTGCGCGTGCAGCGCGGCATGCTGGCGGTGAAGGCGGGCTGGAGCCACTTCTGGCCCAAGGACATCTATTCCGACATCGAGAACCGCTACGGCATCCATGGCGGCGACAGCGAGACCTCGCTGGTCATGCATTTCCGGCCCGAACTGGTGAACCGCGAGGCGCTGCAGGATTACCCGTCGGTCGCTGCGCGCGACGAGCAGGGCTACAAGTATCTACGGCCGACCGGCATGCTGAGCTACGCCTGGATCGCAAGCGATATCCATCCGCTGGGCGCGGCCGGCGAGGCGCATTTGGCGACCGCGGACAAGGGGCGGATCACGGCCGAGACGGCGGTGGACGGGTTTATCGAGCTGCTGCGCGAGGTGGAGCGGTATCCGCTGCCGGGGGAGACTCGCTGAAAGCATTCGTGCGTGGGGCCACCCCCACCCACCCGCTACGCGGGTCCCCCCTCCCCACAAGGGGGAGGGAGAGACGACTGCGGGCTTTGGAGTTTCGGTTCTTGCACCGATTTCCCTACCCTTGATGGGGAGGGGGGACCCGCGAAGCGGGTGGGTGGGGTGGAGCCGCACGCGCCGCTGCCATTGCTCAGCCGACCGTGACCCGCTAATCCGGCTGTCATGCACCAGCCCGCCCCATTCGACCTCGAACTTTCCGGCCAGCCCCTGACATTTGGCGATCTCGCGCGTATCGGCCAGCGGGCCGCCACGTTGACGGCGTCCGAGGCGTCGATGGTCAAGGTGGATGCGGCGCGAAAAGTGCTCGAGGACAAGATTGCGCGCGGCGAGCCGGTCTATGGCGCGACGACCGGCGTGGGCGCCATGAAGGACGTCGAGTGGACGCCCGACCAGCTCGAGCAGTTTAATCTCGGCCTCGTGCGCGCCCACCATTTCGGCACCGGCGCGCCGTTTCCGAGTTCGGTGGTGCGTGCGGCAATGGCGATCCGCGTCAACACCGCGCTGACTGGCCGGGTCGGCTGCTCGCGTGGGCTCGTCGATGCTTACCTGGGCCTCCTCGAAAAGGACGTCGTACCCGTGGTGCGACGTACCGGCTCGATCGGTACGGCCGATATCGGCTTGATGGGCCAGATCGGCGCGGTGCTGACCGGCGTCGGCGAGGCGGTGTACGACAGCCGCCGCATGTCGGCCGAGGCGGCGCTCGCGGAGGCGGGCCTGCGTCCGTGCCGCATGGCGCCGCGCGACAGCCTTGCTTCGATTTCGGTGAATGCGGTCGGCTTTGCTGCTGCTGCCGAAGCGGTGCGCTCGGCGGCTTCGGCAGTGCGCATGCTGATGGCGACGAGCCTGACCACCGCCGGCGCACTGGGCGCATCGCGCGACCCGTGGAAGGCCGTGGCGGTGGTCGGCACCGAGCGCGAGGCCGAGATCGGCGCCTGGCTCTACCGTAACGCCATGGGCTGGGACTGGCCGAACGCCACCCACATCCAGGACAATCTCAGCCTTCGCATGATCCCGCAGGTGTTCGGCTCGACCTTCGATACGCTGCTCGTCGTGGGGCGGACGATCCTCGCCGCCACCGGCCGCACGGACGACAACCCGGTGGTGGTGGACGATCAGGTGCTGACCTCGGGTGGCTCGCTGCCGCTGGATGTGACGATCTACCTGCAGACCGCGCAGTTGGCGCTGGCTCATGCGGCGCGTAACTCGTTCAACCGCTGCGTGCTGCTGAGTAACGGAGCGCGACGAGGGCTGCCGATCAACCTCGTGCCGCCCGGCGCCATCGCCACCGGCTTCGGCCCGATCATCAAGCTCGCGGGCGAACTGTTCGCGCGGGCGCTCAGCATGTCGACCCCGGTTTCGGCGCAGGCCATGGTGGTGGCGGCCGGTATCGAGGACGAGGCGGCGTTCCTGCCGCTGGTGGTCGAGCGCTTCGAACGTCAGGTGCGGGCGCTGCGACGCCTGGCGGCGCTGGAGGGGCTGCTGTCGGCGCAGGCCATGGACATTCTCGGCGACCGGCCGAGCGGGGTGCCCGACTTCATCTACCAGAAGGTCCGCCGGCACGCTGCCTATTACGAGATCGACCGGCCGCTCTCGGTCGAAGTGGAAATCATCGAAAGCGACCTCGGCTCGGAAATGAGCATGTCGGAATTGATTTCGCTCGCCCCCCTTCCTGCACTGGACGAGTTTTTCGCTTTGGGCCCGGTCGCTTAGTATTGCGGGGTATGACTTTTCGTCTGCCGCCGTATAGGTTGTCGCCCAATCCCGGCCATCAGGGATTTCGAACGGCCGGTGAAAAGGAGCTCCATCATGCTGTCCAACAAGATTCTCGGCGCCGCCGCGGCGCTGGCCTTTACGGTGACCGCCGCCAACGCGCAGGTCGTCGTCTCCAGTAAGATCGATACCGAAGGCGGGCTGCTCGGCAACGTCATCAGCCAGGTGCTGCAGGCCAACGGCATTGCCGTGACCGAAAAGATCCAGCTCGGCGGCACCCCGGTTGTGCGCCAGGCGATCACTGCCGGCGAAATCGACATCTATCCGGAGTACACCGGCAACGCCGCGTTCTTCTTCGAAAAGGCCGACGATCCGCTCTGGAACGACGCCGCCGCGGCTTACGCCGAAGCCAAGAAGCTCGACTACGACGCCAACAAGATCGTCTGGCTGACCCCGGCGCCGGCCAACAACACCTGGGCCGTCGCGGTCCGCAAGGAACTGGCCGACGCCAATAGCCTCGCGACGTTCTCGGACCTCGGCAAGTACATTGCCGGCGGCGGCGAGTTCAAGCTCGCGGCTTCGGCCGAGTTCGTCTCCTCGCCGGCCGCGCTGCCGAAGTTCCAGGAAGTCTATGGCTTCACGCTGAAGCCCGAGCAGCTGGTGACGCTCTCGGGTGGTGACACCGCCGCGACCATCGCCGCCGCTGCCCAGCAGACCAATGGCGTCAACGCCGCCATGGTCTACGGCACCGACGGTGGCATTGCTCCCTCGGGCCTCGTCGTCGTTGCCGACGACAAGGGCGTGCAGCCGGTCTACGAGCCCGCCCCGATCATCCGCGAAGCGGTGCTGCAGGCCAACCCGCAGATCGAAGAGCTGCTGAAGCCAGTGTTCGAAAAGCTCGACCTCGTGACGCTGCAGACGCTCAACGGCCGCATCCAGGTCGGTGGCGAAGCCGCCAAGGACGTGGCGATCGACTGGCTGACCCAGAACGGCTTCCTGAAGTAAGCCGCTCGCAGCGCATGCATTTTGGGGGTGGGCAGGATGACTGCCCACCCCTAATGTTTTGGGATGGCTGGATGTCGAAACAACCACTGGCTGTCATCCCTGCGAAGGCAGGGATCCACGTCGCCATTCGCGCTGGCTTCGAGCTGGATCCCTGCCTTCGCAGGGATGACACCGGGGCGGGGGCGCCATGAGTGACCTGGCTTCGGGAGTGGCTGTCCCCCGCCGCATCCCCGTCGACAAGCTCGGCGTGCTGATTGCCGCAATTGCCGGCATCGCCGCCTTCATGCCGTTCGCCGCGTTCCGCGCCAACCGCATCGTGCTCGGCGTGAACAAGGGGATAATCGAGGCGCTGCCGGGCTGGGAAGCGGCGGTGGTGGCGCTGGCGATTGCCGCCGTCGTGGTCGTCGCGCTGCTGAGGACGCCAGTGCTGTGGCGGCTGGGCGCGAGCCTGCTGATCCTCGCGCTGCTGTTCGTCGCCATTGGCCATGCCGGCACGTTCCTCACTCCGCCGGGCGACAAGATTGCGCGCGTTTCGCCGGGGGGCGGGTTCTGGCTGCTGATCTTTGCCTTTGCGCTGCTCGCCGCCGACGCCATCGTGCGGCTGAAGCTGAGTCCGCTGCTGCGGATCGGCGTGCTGGCGGCGGTCGCGGCTTTCTTTGCCGTGCTGCTCGCCTCGGGCACGCTGAACGACCTGTCGATCCTCCGCGAATATGCCAACCGCGGCGAGACCTTCTGGCGCGAGGCGCAGACGCATCTGGCGTTGGCGCTCGGTTCGCTCGCGGCGGCGACGGTGGTGGGGGTACCGCTCGGCATCTTGATCCAGCGCAGTCCGCACTGGCGTGCTCCGGTGCTGAACGTGCTCAACGTCATCCAGACCATCCCCTCGATTGCGCTCTTCGGCCTGCTGATCGCGCCGCTGGCGTGGGTGGCGGCGACAGTGCCGTTTGCGGCCGCGCTCGGGATTTCGGGCATTGGCGCGGCACCGGCCATGGTCGCGCTGTTCGCCTATTCGCTGCTGCCAGTGGTGGCCAATACCGTGGTCGGCCTCGACGGCGTGCCGCCGGCGGCGGACGATGCGGCCAAAGGCGTCGGCATGACCGACTGGCAGCGACTTGTCGGCGTGCAGCTGCCGCTGAGCTTTCCGGTGATTTTGACCGGCATCCGGATCGTCCTCGTGCAGAATATCGGGCTTGCGACGATTGCCGCGCTGATCGGCGGTGGCGGGTTCGGCGTCTTCGTGTTCCAGGGCGTCGGGCAGACCGCGATGGACCTGGTGCTGCTCGGCGCCGTGCCGACCGTGGCGCTGGCTTTCGCTGCGGCCGTGGTGCTCGATGCCATTGTCGAAATGGTCTCAACCAGGGATGTGCAGCGTGATTGAGATCGAAGGACTGACCAAGGACTATCTCGAGCTGCGCGTCGTCGATCAGGTGTCGCTGACCATCAACGATGGCGAGGTCGCCGTGATCGTCGGCACGTCCGGGTCGGGCAAGACCACGCTGCTGCGCATGATCAATCGGCTGATCGAACCGACCTCCGGCCGGGTGACGATCGACGGCAAGGACACGCGCGCCGTGCCGGCCCATATCCTGCGCCGCGGCATCGGCTATGCCATCCAGGGGCATGGCCTTTTTCCGCATCGCACGGTGGGCCAGAACATCGCGACCGTGCCCACGCTGATGGGCTGGGACAAAGCCAAGATCGACCGCAAGGTCGACGAGCTGCTCGATCTGTTCCAGCTGCCGCCGGAGCAGTTTCGCGACCGCATGCCGAGTGCGCTGTCGGGCGGCCAACAGCAGCGCGTCGGCGTGGCGCGGGCGCTCGCCGCCGAGCCGAGCGCGCTGCTGATGGACGAGCCGTTCGGCGCGCTCGACCCGATCATCCGCGCCAAGGCGCAGGCCGACCTCCTCGCCATCCAGAAGCGCTTCGGCACGACGATCGTGCTCGTGACGCACGACATGGAGGAAGCCATCCACCTCGGCACCAAGATCGCCGTGATGGATAAGGGCAAGCTGCTGCAATACGCGACGCCGGCCGAGATCGTGGTGAAGCCGGCGACCGAGTTCGTCGGCGAGCTGCTGGGTAGCGGCGAGCGCGCCTTCCGCTTGCTGGCGCTGCGGAGGATCGGCGATTTCGTCGAGCCGGGCGAGGCGACGGGCACGCCGGTTTCCACCGAGCAGACGCTGCGCGACGGGCTCGAAGAGGCGCTTTGGTCTGGCCGAAGCGCCGTCCCTGTAGTCGATGCATCCGGCCAGCCGGTTGGGCGGCTGACAATGGCGGCGCTCGAAAAGCTCGGAGCGCGGCCGCAATGAGGGCTGGCCTCATCATCCGGCTGGTGATCCTCGCGCTGCTCGTCGCCTTCGTCGTGACGCCGGAGAGCTTTGCCTGGCTGTTCCAGCCGCTGACCAAGAACGGCCAGCCGGCGATCTATACCCAGAACTCGCTGCTCAACCTGACGGTGAGCCACCTGTTGATCGTCGCCATCGCCACCGTGCTCGCGACCGGCATCGCAGTGGGGCTGGCCGTACTGGTGACGCGGCCTTTCGGCGCCGAATTCCTGCCGCTCAGTCGCTCGATCGCCAATATCGGCCAGACCTTCCCGCCGGTGGCGGTGCTGGCGTTGGCGGTGCCGGTGCTCGGCTTCGGCACGGCGCCGACGCTGGTGGCGCTGTTCCTCTACGGTCTGCTGCCCATTTTCGAGAACGCGCTGACGGGGCTGACGACGCTGCCGCCGTCGGTGACCGAAGCGGCGCGCGGCGTGGGGATGACTGATCGGCAGCGCCTGTTCGGGGTCGAGCTGCCGCTCGCAACGCCCGTGATCCTCGCCGGCATCCGGCTCTCGGTGGTGATATCGGTCGCGACCGCGACCATCGGCTCGACCGTCGCGGCATCGACGCTGGGCGAGGTCATCATCGCCGGGCTGCTCAGCAACAACATCGCCTTCATCGCGCAGGGCGGGCTTGTGGTCGGGGTGATCGCGGTGCTGATCTACGACGCGCTGTCGGCGCTCGAAGCCATGCTGATGCGGCGCACCGGGCAGGGACGGCGGGGGTAAGCAGTTGATTCTAGACCCTCGATTGTCATCCCTGCGAAGGCAGGGATCCAAGCGTCAGCTGGCGCAGGCTGCGAGTTGGACCCCTGCCTTCGCAGGGGTGACAGCCGGTGGGTGGGCTAGGCTCCAGTATTCAAGAAAGCTTTGAACATGTCCGATTTCGATCTCGTCCTCTCCGGCACCATCGTGCTGCCCTCCATGATCATCGAAGGCGGTTATGTCGCCGTGCGCGACGGCAAGGTCGTGCATGTGGGCGAGGGCGCGGCCCCGCACGCGCATGAGAAACACGATTTCGGCAAGGGCCTGATCCTGCCCGGTGCGATCGACGCGCAGACGCACTCGCTGAGCCAGAAGAACCAGGAAGATTTCATCTGGTCGACCCGCTCGGCCGCGGCTGGCGGTGTCACGACGATCGTCGACATGCCCTATGACGAGGGCAACCTCGTCTGCTCGGCCGAAGCAGTGCGCATCAAGGTGGCGCATGCCGAACCGCAGGCGCGGGTGGATTTTGCGCTCTACGGCACGATCAACCCTGAGGACGGGGTGAGCAAGATCACCGAGCAAGCGGAGGCGGGCGTCGCGGCGTTCAAGTTCTCGACCTTCGGCACCCATCCGGTGCGCTTTCCGCGCATCTCGCCGCCGCTGCTGGCCGACGCCTTCGCGGAAGTCGCGAAGACCGGACTGACGGCGGGCGTCCACAACGAGGACGACGAGAGCGTCATCGCCGCCATCGCCAAGGTGAAGGCGGCGGGGATCACCGACTGGCGGGCACATGCGATGAGCCGGCCGCCGCTGACCGAGCTGCTGGCGACCGTGCAGATCTACGAGACCGGCGCCGCGACCGGGGTCGATGCGCATGTGGTGCACTGCTCGCTGAGCCGCGGCTACGATATCGCCGCAAGCTATCGCGCGCAGGGCTTCAAGGCGACCATCGAGTGCTGCATCCACTACCTCGTCCTCGACGAGGAGAACGATGTGCGCCGGCTGGGTGGCAAGGCCAAGATCAACCCGCCGATCCGTCCGCGCGCCGAAGTCGAGGCACTTTGGAAGCAGGTGGCGGCCGGCAACGTCACGCTGGTTTCGACCGACCATGTGAGCTGGTCGGAAGACCGGAAGACCAATCCCGATATGCTCGCCAACAACTCCGGCGTGCCCGGCCTGGAAGCGATGGTGCCGCTCTTTGTAAAGGGCGCGCTGGAGCGCAACGTGCCGCTGACCTGGGCGGCAAAGCTGATGGCGGAGAATCCGGCGCGGCACTTCCGGCTGGGGAGCAAGGGCGCGCTGGAGGCCGGGAAGGACGCCGATATCACCGTGCTGTTGGACCGGCCCGTGGTGTATGAGGCGGCGCGGTCGGGGCACAATGTTATCGGTTGGTCGCCGTATGACGGGATCGAACTGCCATGGACGGTGGCGGGCACGTGGCTGCGCGGCAAGCAGGTGTTCGATGGGACGAACGTGGCTGAGCCGGGAGTAGGGCGGTGGGTTCGGCCGTGAGGGAATTGGTGGCCTCCTCTGAGTTCGAGCTTGTGGCGCCCCCCCTCCCAACCTCCCCCGCGAGGGGGGAGGTGCCGACCTGCGCTTTGGGCTCGATCCTGCCACTTACACCGCAGAGCACCCTCCCCCTAGCGGGGAGGGTTGGGGAGGGGGGTGCGGCACGCACCGAGCGCGCATGACCCGCAACCTCCCCACCCAGGAAGCGCGCATTGCCGAAGACATCGCGTCCCTCGCCGAGATCACCGATCCGGATCGCCCGTACACGCGCCGCGCCTTCACGCCGATTTTCCTTAAGGGCCGCGAGTGGCTGACGCGGCGGTTCGAGGCGGCGGGGCTGCGGACGCGCATCGATGCTTCGGGCAATCTCGTGGGGACACGGGCGGGGACGAAACCGGGCAAAGGCACGATCATGCTCGGCTCGCATTCGGACACCGTGCCCGATGGCGGCCGGTTCGATGGCATTGCCGGCGTATCGGCGGCGCTGGAGGTGGCGCGGGCACTGAAGGACCAGCATATCGAGCTCGAGCATGATCTCGAGATCGTCGATTTCCTCGCCGAGGAGGTGTCGATCTTCGGCGTCTCCTGCATTGGCAGTCGCGGCATGATCGGGCTCAGGCCGCCCGAGTGGCTGGAGCGCACCGCCGACGGCATCAGCCTGCGCGAGGGCATTGCCGAGGTCGGCGGGCACCCGGGCGTCAGCGAGATCCGCTCCGACATAAAGGCCTTTCTCGAACTGCATATCGAGCAGGGACCAGTGCTGGAGGACGGGCATCTCGATATCGGCGTGGTGACGGCGATTGCGGGGATCACGCGCATCGAGATCGTCGTGAATGGCCGCGCCGACCATGCTGGGACGACCCCGATGGGGTCGCGGCAGGATGCACTGGCGACGGCGGCCCGGCTGGTGCTCGGCATCGAGGAACTGGGCATGCGGCTCTCGAAGGGCGGCTTCCATTTCGCCGCGACGGTCGGTGAGTTCTCGATCGAGCCGGGCGCCGCGAATGTCGTGCCGTCGCGGGCGCGGCTGCTGATCGACGCGCGGGCCGAGAGGCGCGCCGACATGGACGCTTTCGTCGCCGAACTTGCCGTGCTGGTCGCCGAAACCTCGTCCGCCACCGGCGTCGCGATAGAGCCGGCAGTTACCATTTCAGACAATTTGCCCACGCCTTGCGACAGCTTCGTGCTTGATACGCTGGACGCGGCAGCCGTGGCCGTGGGCGCGCGCCACCGCCGCATGGCGTCGGGCGCCGGACACGACACGGCCTGGATGGCGCGGATCACCAAGGCAGCGATGATCTTCATTCCCTGCCTCGGCGGCCGCAGCCATACGCCGGACGAATATGCGGAAACGGCAGACGTGGCGCTCGGCGCCGCGGTGCTGCTGGAGGCGGTGAAACGGTTGGACGGGAAGTTGGAGTAGGCTCAATCGAGCCCGATCCACCGTCTGTCATCCCTGCGCAGGCAGGGATGAATCGCGCAGCTGGTGCGGGCCGAGAGCTGGACCCCTGCCTTCGCAGGGGTGACAATCGAGTTTGTGGCGGCGCAGAGCGCCAGCCCAACAGGAGTAGTGCAGTGGGTCGCGTATTGACCGAGAAGGATGTGGAGCCGGCCGTGAAGGGCGGTTCCGTCTATGCCGCCGGCGGTGGCGGCTGGGCCGACCATGGCCGGATGCTGGGCCATGCGGCCGTGAGCATCGGCAAGCCCGAGCTGGTCGATATCGAGGAACTGGCTCCCAAGGACTGGGTGGCGACGGCTGCTGCCATTGGCGCGCCGGCTTCGACGACACCCTGGGAAATGCAGGGCCGCGACTATGTGAAGGCCGTCGAACTGCTGCAGGAGGCGCTGGGCGAAAAGCTGAGCGGCCTGATGATCGGCCAGAACGGCAAGAGCTCGACGCTCAATGCCTGGCTGCCGAGCGCCATCCTCGGCACCAAGGTGGTGGATGCGGTCGGCGACATCCGCGCGCACCCGACCGGCGACATGGGCTCGATCGGCATGGCCGGCTCGCCCGAGCCGATGATCCAGACCGCGGTGGGCGGCAACCGGGCCGAGAACCGCTACATCGAACTGGTGGTGAAGGGGGCGACCGCGAAGGTGTCGCCGGTGCTGCGCACCGCCGCCGACCAGTCGGGTGGCTTCATCGCCTCGTGCCGCAATCCGCTTCGCGCCAAATATGTGCGACGCAACGCGGCGCTGGGCGGCATCTCGCTCGCCCTGACGCTCGGTGAAGCGATCATCGCGGCCGAGAAGAAGGGCGGCTCGGCGGTCATCGACGCCATCGTCAAGACGACCGGCGGCACCATTCTCGCCAAGGGCGCGGTGACGAAGAAGGACCTCGTCTACACCAAGGAAGCTTTCGACGTTGGCCGCTTCATCGTGGGCGAGGGCGACAAGGCCATCACCATTCATACAATGAACGAGTACATGGCCATCGACGACGCGGGCGGAACCCGAATCGCCACCTTCCCCGACGTGATCTCGACGCTCGACGCCGCCGGCACCCCGCTGAGTGCCGGACAGCTGCGCGAAGGCATGTTCATCTTCATCCTGCACGTGCCCAAGAAGATCATCCCGCTGTCATCATCGGTGATCGATCCGGCGGTCTACCCGCCGGTCGAGAAGGCGATGGGCATCGAGCTCGCGAAGTACGCACTCGCCGGCGTGTCGCCCAAGAAAAAGGCCGGCAAGGGCTGGGAGTAGCGAGCACCGCAGGTCGGTACTCGTCCGAACTTTGCGACCTCGCGACTCACGGGCCGCTGACCCGCGAAAGCGGTTCACAAATAGGGCGCGGCCGCCATATTCGGGCACAGTGTTACCAAATTGTTAAACGTTCGGGCCGAGAATCAACCCATCGTGGTGACTCGGGGCTCGGGTCGCCGGTGCATGCGTTGGCGCCACCGGCAGCCGACGTGAAACAGGAGGGTACTGTGCTCGTGAGATTGTTGGCAGCGGCCGTTGCGGCATCCGTGGTGATGGTGACTGGCGCGCTCGCTCAGGACGGTGCGCGCGCCTATCAGCTGCTCCCCAAGGATAGCAAGCTGATCAGCCTTTCCTTCCAGGCGCTGCACAGCGTTCGCACCGACCCGTCGCCCGGCGTGTTCGAATCCACGGTCGACGTCTACGTCGTCACCCCGACCTACATCCAGCTGCTCGATATCGGCGGGAATACCGGCGCCTTCATGATCGGCCTGCCGATCGGCACCGTTGAAGCGTCGGCCGACACCATGATGGGCCTCGTGGAGGATTCGACCGATGTCGCCCAGGGCGACCTGGTGCTGACCGGCGTCATCGGTCTCGTCGGTTCGCCCGCGCTGACGCTGCAGGAATACGTCCAGTACCAGCCCGGCCTGCAGCTCGGCCTCGTCGGCAAACTGAACGTGCCGACCGGCGCCTACGATGAGAGCGAGCAGCTAAATATCGGCAGCAATCGCTGGGCCGCCCAGATCGGCGTGCCGATCACCTATGTGCTCGGCAAATCCATGCTCGACCCCGAGCTGATGACCTTCGAACTGATGCCGAGCGTGCGCCTCTACGCCGACAACACCGATGCCTACGGCCCGACGGACGTGCTGAGCCAGGATCCGCTGTTCGCGCTCGAAGGCCACATCACGCGCAACTTCAACCCGATGATCTGGGCGTCGCTCGACAGCTACGTGAAGATCGGCGGCGAGACCTACGCCGACGGCGTCAGCAACGACGACGCGCAGCAGTCGCTGGCACTGGGCGCCACGCTCGGCGTGAACCTGTCGCCGCAGATCCAGGTCAAGGTTGCCTATGACCAGGTCGTCGCCTCCAACCTCGACGATGCGACCGACAGCAACTTCAAGCTGACCTCGTACTTCAAGTTCTGACGACCGGCTGACGCAGGGGTCGTTTCCGCGCGGGCGGTGCGCTAGACATAGCGCACCATGCCCAAGCCCAATCCGCGTCACCCCAATTTTCCCGTTCCCTCAGGTCCAGTGCTGCGCGCCAAAGGTTGGCGGCAGGAAGCGCTGCTGCGCCTGCTCGAGAACGTGCTGGCAGTGGGTGAAAACCCCGACCAGCTGATCGTTTACGCGGCGCTTGGGAAGGCCGCGCGCAACTGGGCGGCGCATAAGCAGATCGTCGAAACGCTGACGACGATGGACGAGGACCAGACCCTCGTCATCCAGTCGGGCAAGCCCATCGGCCTGTTCAAGACGCATGCACAGGCGCCGCTGGTGATCATGGCGAACTGCAACATCGTGGGGCAGTGGGCCAAGGCCGAGGTGTTCTATGAGCTGGAAAATAAGGGGCTGATCGCCTGGGGCGGGCTGACCGCCGGGGCGTGGCAGTATATCGGCAGCCAGGGTGTCATCCAGGGCACCTACGAGATCTTCATGCGCATTGCCGAAAAGCGCTTCGGCGGCTCGCTGGCCGGGCGATTCATCCTGACGGCCGGCATGGGTGGCATGGGCGGGGCGCAGCCGCTGGCGGGCCGGATGGCCGGCGCGGCGATCCTCGATATCGACGTCGATCCGGTACGGGCAGAGCGGCGCAAGGAAATCGGCTATCTCGAGCATATCGCACCGGACCTCGATGCGGCGCTGGCGATGATCGATGCGGCGGTGAAGGAGAAGCGGGCGACTTCGGTCGGGCTCGTCGCCAATGCGGCGGATGTGTATCCGGAGATCCTGCGGCGCGGCATCATCCCGGACATTGTCACCGACCAGACGAGCGCGCACGACCTCGTCTACGGCTATGTGCCCAAGGGCATGAGCCTCGAAGAGGTGAAGCGCCTGCGGGTCGACGGGCAGGGGCAGCTGATGGCCGCGAGCCGCGCCTCGATTGCCGACCACGTGCGGGCGATGCTGGGTTTCCAGCAGGCAGGCGCGGAGGTGTTCGACAACGGCAACCTGATCCGCACCCAGGCCAAGCAGGCCGGGGTCGAGAACGCATTCGACATCCCGATCTTCACCGAAGCCTACCTGCGGCCGCTGTTTGCGCGCGCCATCGGGCCGTTCCGCTGGATGGCGCTGTCGGGCGAGCCGGAGGATATCGGCCGCATCGACGACCTGGTGCTGGAGATGTTCCCGGACAACAGGATCGTCACCAACTGGATCGGGCTCGCGCGCCAGTACATCCCGTTCGAGGGACTGCCGGCGCGGATCGCGTGGCTGGGGCATGGCGAGCGGACCGCGTTGGCCCTGCGGGTCAATGAGCTGGTGCGGCTGGGCGAGCTCAGGGGGCCGGTGGCGTTTTCGCGCGACCATCTCGATGCTGGCGCGATGGCGCATCCCAACATCATGACCGAGAACATGAAGGACGGCTCGGACGCCATCGCCGACTGGCCGCTGCTCGACGCGATGCTGCTCACTGCCTCGATGGCCGACCTCGTGGTGATCCACTCAGGCGGCGGCGGCTATGCGGGATACATGACTTCCGCCGGCGTGACGCTGGTGGCCGATGGTACGGCGGCAGCGGATGAGCGACTGTCGCACGCGCTCACCAATGACACCGGGCTCGGCGTCATGCGTTATGCCGACGCGGGATATGAGGAGTCGAAGGACGAGGCCGCAAAGAAGGGGCTGGATTGGTTCGATTTGAGCGGGGGCCGCTAGGTCGGAGCGCGGGGCTCCACCCCACCCACCCGCTTCGCGGGTCCCCCTCCCCATCAAGGGGAGGGAAATCAGTGCACTGGATTCGCAGTCGGGCTTCCCCTCCCCCTTGTGGGTAGGAGGAACCAGCCAATCCTCAGTTCTTCGCCGCGCCGGTCTTGGCGGCCTTTTCCTCGTCGTACCACCAGACGGTGGGGAAGCCGACGGAGAAGTAGGGCAGCTCGTCCGGGTGGCTGTAGCGGTCCCAGCGGGCGATGCGCGATTTGCGCAGCGTGTAGGTCGGCGTGACGTAGTGGTGCGCGAGCAGCACTCGGTCGAGTGCCCTCGTGGCGGCCACGAGTGTCTCGCGGTCGTCGGCGAAGATGATCTTGTCGACCAGCGCATCGACGCCCGGATCGGAGATGCCGGCATAGTTGCGGCTGTCGTTCTGCGCGGCCGACTCCGAGCCCCAGAAGTCGCGCTGTTCGTTGCCGGGATCGAGCGACTGGCCCCAGCCGGTGTAGATCATGTCGAAATCGCGGTTCTGCACGCGCTCGATATATTGCGGGCTGTCGACGGTGCGGATGGTGGCGTTGATGCCGAGCCGCTTGAGATTGGTCTGGAAGGCCGTGGCGATCGGCTCGATGGTCGGACCATTGAGCAGGATCTCGAAGCCGACCGGTGCGCCGGCGGGATCGAGCAGCTGGCTGCCCTCGAGCTTGTAGCCGGCAGCGGTCAGCAGATCGACCGCGGTCTTGAGGTTGGCGCGGAGCTTGGTCTGGTCGCCGCTGACCGGGTTCACGTATTCGGTGGTGAAGACGCTTGCCGGGACGAGGTCCTTCACCGAGTTGAGGATGTCGAGCTCCTCGCCGGTCGGCAGTCCGGAGGAGGCGAACTCGGTGCCGTAGAAGTAGCTGTTGATGCGGTTGTACTGGCCGAAGAAGCGCAGCTTATCCAGTTCCTCGAAGTCGAAGGCGTAGAGGATCGCCTGGCGCAGCGCCTCGTTCTGGAACATGGCCCGGCGCAGGTTCGGCACGAAGCCGACGAGCACGCCGCTGTCGCGATAGTTGTTCTCGAACATCTCCTTGATCACCTTGCCGTCGGTGACCGCGGGGAAGTCGTAGCCGCTCTCCCAGCGCAGGGCGAGGTTCTCGTCCCACCAGTCGAACTCGTCGCCCTTGAAGCCTTCGAAGGCGGCGGTGAGATCGAGGAAATACTCGTACTTGATGGTCTGGATGTTGTTCTGACCGATGTTGAACGGCTCGTTGAGCGCCCAGTAGTCCGGATTGCGCTCGTAGGTGATCGAGGAACCGGGGTTGAAGCTTGCGAGCTTATAGGGCCCCGAGCCCATCGGGATTTCGAGCCCGGGCTTGGTGATGTCGCGCGGCTGTCCGTCGGCCCCGGTGCCTTCCCACCAGTGCTGCGGCATGACCATGAGCTGGCCCATGATCAGCGGCAGCTCGCGGTTGCCGGTGACGCCGAAGGTGAAGGTGACCTCGCCCGGCGCGGTGACCTCGGCCTTGGTGACGTCGGCGTAGTAGTTGGCCTGGCTGGGGTTGAGCTCGACGGTCTTGTTGAAGGACCAGACGACATCCTCAGCGGTCACCGGCTCGCCATCGGCCCATTTGGCGCGCGGGTTCATGCGGAACGTTACCCAGGACGAGTCGTCCGGGTATTTGAAGGCTTCGGCGAGATGGCCGTACTGGGTGGAGATTTCGTCGAAGGACTGGCCGGTCAGGGTCTCGTAGATCAGCCCCAGGCCATCGGCGGGCTCGCCCTGCGGCAGCACCACGTTGAACGTGTCGAAGCCGCCCATGGAGTCGAGGCGGACGAGGCCGCCGACCGGAGCATCGGGGTTCACGTAGTCGTAGCGGGCATAGCCCTCGGGGTATTTCGGATCGCCATGGAAGGCTGCGGCGTGCCGCCATTGCGGCTCCTGCGAGAGGACCGGCGACGTGACGAGAATGGCGGCGGCGACGAGTGCGGCGAGTTTGGCGAGGTGCATGAGGGGCCTCCGGGTCGCGGGATGTCTTGGGATCAGCTTAGGTGCGATTGTGGCGGGAATCGAGTGGCCATCACGGCGCCGGCTCGCCCACGGGAATAGCTTTGACATCGAGCGCCGCAGCCATCAGCGCGCGGGTGTAGCTGGTGCTCGGATTGGCGAAGATTTCGCGCGCCGGGCCGTGCTCGACGACCTTGCCGGCCTGCATCACCATCACCTCGTTGGCCAGCGCGCGGACAACGCGCAGGTCGTGCGAAATGAAGAGATAGGTGAGCCCGTGCCGCTGCTGCAGATCGCGCAGCAGATCGACGACCTGCGCCTGGACGCTCATGTCGAGCGCCGAGGTCGGTTCGTCCAGCACCACGAATTTCGGTTCGAGCACCATGGCGCGCGCGATGGCGATGCGCTGGCGCTGCCCTCCGGAGAATTCGTGCGGGTAGCGGTGCCGGTCCTCGGGGCGGAGCCCGACTTCGGTCAGCGCGCGGACGACGCGCGCCTCGCGGTCTGCCGCCGAAAGGCTCGGCATATGCACATTCATGCCTTCGGCGATGATCTCGGCGATCGACATCCGCGGGCTGAGCGAGCCGAATGGATCCTGGAAGACGATCTGCATCTGCTTGCGCAGCGGCCGCATGCCGGACCAGTTCAGCTTGTCGATGCCCTGTCCGAGATAGACGATGCGGCCTTCTGACGAGACGAGCCGCAAGAGGGCACGCCCCAGCGTCGTCTTGCCCGAGCCCGACTCTCCGACGATGCCGAGCGTTTCGCCCTGCCGGATGGTGATGTCCACGCCGTCGACCGCCTTCACGTGGCCGACTGTGCGCTTGAAGAGACCCCGCTTGACCGGGAACCAGACCTTCAATTGCTCGGCGCTGACGATGGCCGGCGCACTGGGATCGGTGCCGGGAGGCTCGCCCTTGGGTTCGGCGGCGAGCAGCTTCCTCGTGTAGGGATGCTGCGGGTCGGCGAAGATCGCTTCGGTCGACCCATGCTCGACGATCCTTCCCTCGGTCATCACATGCGTCACCGCCGCCATGCGGCGCACGATGCCGAGGTCGTGGGTAATGAACAGGATCGCCATGCCGCGCTTTTTCTGCAGCGCCGACAGCAATTCGAGGATCTGCGCCTGCAGCGTCACGTCGATGGCGGTGGTCGGCTCGTCGGCGATCAGCAGCTCGGGCTCGTTGGCGAGCGCAATGGCGATGGTGACGCGCTGGCGCTGACCGCCCGAGAGCTGGTGCGGGAAATCGTCATAGCGCGCCGCGGGGTCAGGGATGCCGACTTCGGTCAGCAGCTCCAGGGTTCGCGCCCTGGCCGCGGCACGGTTGAGGCCGCGATGAATGAGCAGGGCTTCCGACACCTGGCGCCCGACGGTGTGGAGCGGGTTCAGCGAGCTCATCGGCTCCTGGAAGATCATCGACACGGCGTTGCCGCGCACCGCGCGGATCTCGGCGTCGCTGGCCGCGAGGAGGTCCTTGCCCTTGAACAGGATGCGACCGCCTGGATAGCTCGCGGCCGGTTGCGGCAGCAGCTTCAGGATCGAGAGCGCCGTCACCGACTTGCCGGAGCCGCTTTCGCCGACAAGGGCGACGGTCTGGCCGGGCGCAATGGTGAAGGACACCCCGCGCACGGCATGAACGATGTTCGCCTCGGTAGCGAAGTCGATCTGCAGGTTCTCGACCTCGAGCAGTGGCTGGGTCACAGGCGCACCGCAAAAGTCTTGCGCGGATCGAAGGCGTCGCGCACCGCCTCGCCGATAAAGACGAGGAGGATCAGGATTGTCGCGAGGACCACGAAGCTGGTGATCGCGAGCCAGGGCGCGAACAGGTATTCCTTACCCTGGCTCAGGAGCTCGCCGAGCGAGGGTGACCCGCTGGGGAGGCCGAAGCCGAGGAAGTCGAGTGCCGTCAGCACCGTCACCGAACTTGCGACGATGAAGGGCGCGAAGGTCAGCGTGGCAACGGTGGCGTTGGGCAGGAGGTGCCGCGCCATCAGCCCGATATTCGAGACGCCCAGCGCCCGCGCCGCTTCGACGTATTCGAGGTTGCGGGCGCGCAGGAACTCGGCCCGCACAATGGCGACGAGCCCTGTCCATGAAAACAGCAGCAGGATGCCGAGCAGCACCCAGAAGCTGGGCGCAAGAACGCTCGAGATGATGAGCAGCACATAGAGCTGCGGGACTGCGGCATAGATTTCGAGGAAGCGTTGGCCGAGCAGGTCGACGAGGCCACCGAAAAAGCCCTGCACGGCGCCCACGGTGATGCCGACGGCCGACGACAGGACGCTGAGGATCAACCCGAACAGCACCGAGATGCGGAAGCCGTAGAACAGGCGCGCCAGCACGTCGCGGCCCTGATCGTCGGTGCCGAGCCAGTGGAAGTTGCCGATATTGCAGTTGGGGTCATCGACGCCGGCCGCATAGAGCCGGCAGCGCACCTCGGCCGTCTGCAGCCACGAGGGCGGGGAGGGGACGGGCACCGACAGCGCCTCGTCCACTGTGCGGTAGGAATAGCGGATCGGCGCCCAGACCATCCAGCCATTGGCATTGATCTCATCGGCGATGAACGGGTCGCGATAGTTGGTCTCGGCAAAGAAGCCGCCGAACTTGGTCTCCGGATACTCGACCACCGCCGGAAACAGCAGTTCGCCGCGATAGGAGGCGAGCAGCGGCCGGTCGTTGGCGACGAGCTCGGAGACGAGCGTGACCACGAAGAGCGCGAGAAAAATCCACAACGACCAAACGCCGCGGCGGTTGGCGTTGAAGACCTTAAGCCGGCGCTGGTTGATCGGCGACAGCAGCGGCGCGGCGCGCGGCGCATCTGCCGGGGCGAACGCGATGACGTTGGAGCCTGCCCCGGCCAAGGCGAGACGCCTCATACGCGACGGCTCTCGAAATCGATGCGCGGGTCGATCCACATCAGCATCACGTCGGAGATGAGGCCCAGCACCAGCCCGATCAAGGAGAAGATGTAGAAGGTGGCAAACACCACCGCGTAGTCGCGGTTGACCACCGACTGGTAGCCCAGGTAGCCGAGCCCATCGAGCGAGAACACCGTCTCGATCAGCAGCGAGCCGCCGAAGAAGGCGCCGACAAAGGCGGCCGGGAAGCTGGCGATGACCAGCAGCATGGCGTTGCGGAACACGTGACCGTAAAGGACGCGCTTTTCGGTGAGCCCCTTGGCGCGCGCCACCATCACATACTGCTTCCTGATCTCGTCGATGAACGAGTTCTTGATCAGCATGGTCGATGCGGCGAAGGCGCCCAGCGCCATGGCTGTGATCGGCAGGACGATGTGCCAGAGATAGTCGAGGATCTGGCTGTACCAGGGCAGGCCCGCCCAATTCTCCGACACCAGCCCGCGCAACGGGAAGATGTCGAGGAAGTTACCACCGGCGAACAGCACGATCAGCAGCACCGCAATGACGAAATCCGGCAGCGAATAGCCGACGACGACGACGGTGGAGGTGGCGAGATCGAACCGACTGCCGTCTCGCACCGCCTTGGCGATGCCGAGCGGGATGGAGATGCCGTAGGTGAGCAGCGTCATCCATAGTCCCAGCGTGATCGACACGGGCAACTTCTGGATGATCAGGTCGATGACGGGGACGCCCTTGGAATAGCTGACGCCGAAGTCGAAGCGCAGGTAGTTCCACAGCATCGAGAAGAAGCGCTCGACCGGCGGCTTGTCGAAGCCGAACTGCTTTTCGATGCGAGCCAGGATATCCGGCCGGATGCCCTGTGCGCCGCGATAGGTCGTGGTGCCGCCCTGCTCGGTGGATTGCACGACATTCTGACCGGCGAAGTCGCCCTCGGCATTGCCGATGAGCCCTTCGGAGGCGTTCACCGACTGGCCCTGCATGTTGGCGATATAGTTCTCGACCGGCCCGCCCGGCGCGAACTGGGTGATGGCGAACGAGACGACCAGCATGCCGAACAGCGTCGGGATCATCAGCAGCAGGCGGCGGAGGATATAGGCGCCCAATGGCGTCTCCGGTCAACGGGTCAGGCAGTGCCAGCAACGATGCACTGTGGCCCGATTTGTGACGATTCACCAACAGTTGAATGTCATGGCCGGTGTGTGAACGGCACGCCGATCGCATCGCCCGCGGCAAAGATGCGGTCGCGGCCGAGTGCGTACTCCTCGGGCTTCAGGTGTTCGAGCAGCAGCGGCACGCCGTCGAGCCGGCTGAGTTGGGTGAGATAGGCTCGGTAATCGAGATTGCCTTCGCCGATCTGCACTTCGTCGAGGTGGAGGGCTGCGTCCTCGTGCAGCGTGATGTCCTTGGCATGGCACGAGACGATCCACGGACCGAGCTTGTCGAAGCACTCGCGGATCAGCGCGCCGGTGTTGAAATAGGTGCGCGGCGTCATCACGAGGTTTACAGGATCGAGATGGGCGGCGAATTCCGGGCGGTCCACGGCACGGATCAGTTCGAGGTAGCTGTCGGCGCTGTCCGGGATGGTCGCCTGCATCATTTCGAGCGCGAACTTCGCCCGTCTGGGCTTCACGGTGTCGATGAGGTAGCGCACCGTCTCGACCGCAGCCTCGATAGCCTCGGTGCCAAGATTGCGCGCGTCGAGCCCATGCCTGGTGCCGGGCGCGAACGAGCCGATGAAGCTGACGGCGCAACGCGCGCCCACGGCGTCGGCGAGTGCGAGGCACTGCGCCGCGTAGTCCAGTTCGGCTTTGCGCTTGACCGGATCGGCGTCGATGAGGTTGCGCCAGATGCCGACTTCGGCGAGCACCACGTCCTCGGCGGCGAATGCTGCCTCCCAGGCCGCAAGCGTCGGCACGTCGGCACCGATCAGTGTGACCGGGACGTAGGCAGCGCCATAGCCGAACGCGCGATGGGCCCTGGCGAAGGCATAGGGATCATCGCTGCCGACGGGCAGGCCGTGACCGCCGAGACGGATCGCCATCAGACGTGGTTCGCCAGCTGTGCTGCGGGTTGTAGTCGAGCATGCGGCGCGCCTTGTCGATCGAGAGGAGCGTGCCGTTCTGGCTGAGCTCGCGCTTGTGCGGCACATTGGGGAAAACCTCGGCCATCAGCGACATGTTGGAGCGGCTCATCACCGTATCCTGGTTCGCGATGATGAAGGCCTCGAAGCCCTTGAACTCGGCCTCGATGCCGCGGCGGACCGCCTGCGCGCCGTCGCGGGCGTCGATATAGCCCCAGAGATTCCACTTGCGCAGTTTCGGGTCGGCGTCGAAGCTCGGAAAGGCCTTGTAGTCCTCGATGTCCATGACGTTCGAGAAGCGGAGCCCCACCATCTTCAGCGCCGGGTCCCAGCGGCAGAACTGGGCCGCCATCGTCTCGTCGACAAGCTTGCCGAGCGAATAGGCGGTCTCCGGACGTGGAAAGTACTCCTCGTCGACCGGCACATAGGGCGGCGGGTTGTCGAAGGGGAGGCCGAGCACGGTCTCGCTCGAGGCGAACACCACGCTCTTGATGCCGGCGAGGCGGCAGGCCTCGAACACGTTGTAGCTGGTCGGCACGTTGTTGCGAACTGTTGCGCTGTTCGCGAACAGCCCCGGCGCCGGAATGGCAGCGAGATGGACGACGGCGTCGAACGGTCCCTTGCGTTCGTCGACGCCGCCCAGGATCGCCTGCGCGACCTGGCCGAAGTCGGTGAGGTCGATCCGCACCGTCGGGCAGATCGGATCCCTTGGCAGCACCTGGTCGACATTGAGAACGGAGTAGCCGTTCGTCACCAGGTCCTTCAGCACGGCGCGGCCGAGTTTGCCGCTGCCGCCAGTCACCAGAACCTTGGGCATTTTCGCCTCCTCCCGTTTGTGTTTGGCCACGACCGTAGCACGCGGCGGCTAGAGGTAAATCCGTATCATGGTGGGGTACGGCGAGGCGAAATCTGGTGAACGAGCCGTGAATAGCCGCCTCAGAGCGGGTTCAAAGCAGCGGGCGTACTCCTCGCCCCATCGAACTGAAACCGTTCGAACGACCAACGACCGGTGCCGCCGGACTTAGGGATCTGATTGGGCGCCGGACTTGCAACCGTTCAGGAGACCAAAATGAACCTCAAGCTTCTCGCTCTCGCCCTCGTGGCAATGACCGGCATCGCGTTGACCAGCATGTCGGCGACTTCCGCCTACGCCCAGCCGATGCCGAACGACAATGATGGCTGTACTCTGCGCTGCGACCACGGCGGCAAGGACGATGGCGGCCGTGGCGATCGCGGCCGTGACGACGATGATGATGACGACGACGACCGCTGCATCGGCATCCGCTGCGACGATGACAACCCGAATTGCATCCCCGGCGCTGCGCCGTGCGAGCCGAATGGCGGCAATCCGAAGTATGGCTACCTCGAGTGTGCCTTCGACGTTGGCCGCCTGGCCAAGGTGAGCGCCCGCCAGATCAACCGTGTCGGCGACGAGGACCGCGTGCTCATCGTCAAGGTTTGCGACAGCAAGAACCTGATGAAGCAGCAGAAGGGTGTCGAGAACATCCGCTTCGCCATCCGCCGCAACGATCGCATGGACGAAGTGCTCAACGATCACGGCTTTGATGCCGGCGACGTGGTGGGTGTGATGATCAGCAAGCAGGACGCAGTGCTCTACGTCTACGCTGCCTCGTAACCAGCGATCCACTCGATCTCGGCAAGGCGGGAGCTTAGGCTCCCGCCTTTTTGCTGCCTGCCAGCCGCGACGATGAATGCTTTCTGAATGCCTGCCTCAGAGCCGGTTCAAAGCGGCTGCGTCATAACGAGAACAACAGATCGAAACACCCGGTCCCGAGAGGACGCCAGAATGAACAAGAACCAGGAAAAAGTGCTGATCGCCGCCCTCGCCGGGCTCGTGATGGTCGGCGCAGCCGCCTTTGCCGTGCAGCCCGCCTTCGCCGCCGGCTACGATGTCGAAAGCCCCGCCCAGATCGTCGGCGTCAAGAGCTGGGATACGCTCAACGTCCGCAAGTGGCCGGCTTCGTATTCGCAGAAGGTCGGCGAGTTCGAAGCCAAGACCTCCGTCTGGGTCGAGCGCTGCATCATCGCCCCGCAGGGCGGCTCGGACTGGTGCCTTGTCGAACAGCAGGACACCAAGGGCTGGGTGAACGCGAAGTTCCTGAACGTCCTCTACGACTGGGACATCTGACCCCTTTCCGGCGCGCTGGTCTCCAACGGCGCGTCCGGCTTCTACGACGACCCATGCACTGACTGCCTTTGACTGACCTCCAGATTGACTTCATGGCCCGGACGTTCCTAGGAACTTCCGGGCCTTTTTTCTTTCGGGGCAGTTCGTGGACGCTAATCCCATCCTCATCGAGCAGACGCGCGGCACCTATGTCGAGAACCGGCATCGTGCCGCCTTCGTGATCTCCGACGCTGCGGGCCACATCATCGCCTCGGCCGGTGATATCGCCCGGCCGGTGTTTCCGCGCTCGGCGATCAAGTCGATGCAGGCGCTGGCCATGGTGACCTCGGGCGCGATCGACAGGTTTGCGCTGACCGAAGAGGAGCTGGCGCTCGCCTGCGCTTCGCATCACGGCGAGGACGTGCATGTGCTCGGCGTCACGAGCTTTCTGGGCCATGTTGGACTTGCCGCGAGCGATCTCGAATGCGGCGCACACCAGCCGACCAATGCCCGGGCGCGCGAGGCGCTGCGCCGGCACGGCGAGGAGCCCAGCCAGTTGCACAACAACTGTTCGGGCAAGCATTCCGGCATGCTGAGCGTGGCGCGGGCGCTGGGCGTCGATACGCATGATTACGTCACGCGCACCCACCCGGTGCAGGTCGCGGTGCGCGCGGCCATCGAGACGGTGCTCGATGCGCCGCTGAGCGAAGACCGCTGCGGCACCGACGGCTGCTCGATCCCGACCTGGGCCGCGCCGCTTTCGGCCTTCGCGCGCGGCTTTGCGCGCATGGCGACGGGCGAGGGGCTGCCGGCAAACCTCGCCGGTGCGGCACAGCGCATTTTCGATGCGGCGACGACGCATCCGCTGCTGGTCGCCGGCACGGGTCATCTCGATACGCTGGTGATGGAGGCCTTTGGGGGCCGCCTTATGCAGAAGGGCGGGGCCGAGGGCGTGCAGTGCGGCGCCATTCGCGACAAGGGCTGGGGCTACGCGCTGAAAATCGACGACGGCAACATGCTGGCAAGCCAGGCACTGGTGGCCGAGTTGCTGCTCAACTATGCCGATCCGGACGAGGCACAGCGCGCCGTGCTCGGCAAATTCGCGCGCCAGACCATCAAGAATGTGCGCGGTTTCGAGGTCGGTGAACTGCGGCTCGCTGCGGGCGCCACGCTCTGACCCAAGCTTTGCGCCGGTTGAGGCGTCCTAGAACATGGCCGCGCTTGGGCGCGGTGCAACGGAGGAAAACGTGCGTTTCGTTCTGTCTCTCGCCTTCGCCGCTCTGACCCTGCCGGCTTTTGCCGGCGAGCCCTACACTCCGATCAAGCTGAAGCCGGCAGAGATCGTAACGCCGTCCGAGGACCTGATTGCGGCAGCGCGGGCGTTCCTCGCGGCGATCGAAAATGGCGATGGCGATGCGATCAAGGCCGGCATGGCTGCCAAGGTCACCGGCATCGACGGCGCGCTTGACCTGCACATCAAGCGGCGACAGGAGACGTTCGGGCCCTACGACACGGTCGAGCAAATGCTGGTGCCGCTGGCGAGCTATATCGGCGGGATCTACGAGATGCCGGCCGATGGCGGCGATGCAACGCCTTTCGCGATCAAGGCCGAGCGGCAGTACATTTTCGCCGCGCTGACCGATCCGGGCGCCTGGGGCACCGATCCGATGGTCAAGGGTGGGGTCTGCACCTATGCCTATCGCAGCTTCGACCAGAAGGCGGTGAAGGCGCTGGCCGACAAGCTGGAAATCCAGAGCTCGGGCTTCTTCTACGTCGACCAGCCGACCCCGCTGCTGGCAGCTGCGGACAGCAAGGCGGCAACGCTGATGACGCTCGAGCCGGACCTGCTCTACGCGCTCGACTACAACACCGACGCACCCAGCCGCTGGATCGCCGTGCACATGCCCGAAGGCGGCTCCGGCTTCCTCGACTTCCGGCGCATCGAACTCAGCAAGCCGTACGCTGCCGGCATCTGCTTCACCAAGAGCAAGGACGGCAAGTGGCTGATGTCGGCCCAGGTGTCGACGAGTCTTTAAGGAGCAAAGAGCGGCGCCGCTGCTTCGACGATCTCGAGCGGGATCGAACGCATCTGGTCGGGCACGAATGGCAGGTGCGGAAAGTAGGTGTGGACGAGGTAGGCTGCGACAGCAGCCTGCTCGGCATCGCGGTGCTTTTTGATCGGATCCCGGTCGGTCCGCTGGGCTAGCCAGTGCTTGTGCACCGCCCAGGCGCGAGGGTCGGTGGCGACCAGCCGCAGCGGTTCGCCACGGTCGTCAATGACGACCTGCTCGAAGCTGGGCGCATTTTCAAGCCAGACAAGTCCCTCGATTTCGGCGGCAGACAGATCGCCGTCTTCGTCGTTGCCGAGCTTGTGCCTGTCAGGCTTCCAGGGTGGATCGCGTAGCGGCTTGATCAGGTCGACCATGTAGCCCTGGGCGTTGGTTGCGCGATAAGCGTTGCCCGAGCGTTCGAAGGACGTGTCGACGCTGCGCAGCAGCTTGAGCAATGAGCGTTCCGGCACATCTTCTGAGACAACGAAACGCACATTGCGACGGCTGTCGAACAGCAGGTCGATGTCGCCAGTCGCTGTTATGCCAGGATCGACAATCACGCCTGCGGCGGCCTCGTAGGCGTAAAGTGCATTGGTTCCTACGACTTTGACACCACGTCCAAGCAGTTCACTCTCGTCCAGCAGGCGGAGGATTCTCGCTCCGGTCAAAGGCACGCGGCCTAGTCCCAGCGCTCGGTTGATGGCGCTTTGACGTTTGAGGGCCGCATCGACTTCTGCGTAGCGTGCCTTGGCCGATGCCCTACTGGTCTCGAAGTCGGACTTGATCTGCTCGGTCGTCGACGAGCGCGGACCGAGCGATGTCTGTCTGCGGGTGCCCGATTTGTCGTAGTAGCTGCGAGCCAGATAGTCCTTGTCACCGGAGTGCTGCCAGACCATCGAGCCTCGCGACTCTTGCATGCGCTGGCGCGCATCGCGCCAGACGGAGAAGCGCTGCTGCGTGTTCACGAATTCGCGCCGTTGGTCGTTGTTGAGTTCCAACGGAATCAATGACTTCAACATATTCAACGGCTTTTGTCAGGATGTGTCGAAGTGAAAATATCACAACAAAAACACTGACTTCAACACTTATTCAAAAAGCGGATGCGGAGTGTTGAAGTGTGCTGCTAGGACGCCCCCGTCACGCGGTTGTCGGACAGCGTGATGTGGGGGTATTTCGCGGCGTCGCGGACGAGGTCGGTGGTGACGGCTTCGTCGCCGGCTATGCCGACGATGGCGTTCTCGAGCGGGTCGGTGATGATGTTGTCGGCGACCAGAACCGGTCCGGGTGCCGGATCGCTGACGACACTGACGGCGATGCCGGTATGGACGGCGTAGAGCACGTTGCCGGTGATGGCGACGTTGCGCAGGAAAGTACCGTAGCCCGCAACGATGCCGGTGCCGGGAACGGCGTCGATGGTGTTGCCCAGCACGGTGGTTTCCGCCTCGACATAGATGCCGAATGGATAGCCCTCGGGGCTCGTCTCGGTGCGCTCGCGGATGTTGCGGACGATGTTGCCGCTACAGGTCGCGAGCCGCCCGCCATTCTCGAGGTTCGTGATGGCGATGCCGGCGGCGGCGCCGTCGATGATGTTGTCGGCAATGACCGTGCCGGAAAAGGCGAACTCGGAGACGATCGCGATATCGCCGGAGTTGCGGCAGACATTGCCGTTGACGCTGATATCGCTGGTGGAGTTGAGGCGGACTGCGGTGAAGGCGCAGTCGCCGATCTGGTTGGCCGACACGATGACGTTGTTGGACCGGAAGACGTAGATGCCGTTCCCGTTCTGCCCGTTGCCGCCATTGGTGGCGCCGATGCCGGTGATGCTGTTGCCCGAGATGATCGAGCCGTCGTGGCGCGGCTGGCTGCCCCAGATCAGGATGCCGCCATTGCCGCACTTGGCGATGCTGTTGGAGGTGATGTTGAGCCCGCGGCTATCGACCGAAAAGATCGCGGCGAGCGCGTGCCCGGTAAAGTCGCAATGTGTAATGTCGGCGGCTGCGTCGCGCACGACGAGGCCGTTCGAGGCGCCGCCGACGAAAGTGCAGTTGCTGATCGCGATATGATCGCTGGCCTCGATCTCGACGAGGCCACGATCGGCTCCGGCTGGCCCGCCATTACCGCGCGTGACGGTGATGCCGTCGAGGCCAACCCGAGCGCTGCCGGCAATGCGCAGCACCGGGGCGTCGCCGGCCGCCGCCAGCACCGAGGCACCCGGCCGCCCTTCGATCGTAATCCCGCCGGGGACCTGGAGGTTCTGCGCGTAGTAGGTGCCCGGCGGCAGGATCAGGCGCCGGCCCTCGGCAGCGGCACGCAGCAGCGCGTCCTGCAGAGCACCGCTCTGGTCCTCAAGGCTATCGGGCGGCAAATCCAGCGTCTGCGCGCGTGCCGGCGATGCCAGCGGCAGCGCGGCAAGGCCGATGAGGATGTGGCGTCGGGTCGGGCGCATGAAGCGAATGTAGAGCGTTGCCAGCCGATGGGAAGAGTTTGCAGGCCAAGTTCCCCAGGAGGTCCAACCGTCATCAGGCTTTCGTTTGGCACCCTTGGTGCCCCCGGCTATAGAGGTGAGGACCTGCCTATCGAATCCAAGTGAGGCGTCATGCTCGAACCCGACAAGCTCTATCTCGGCACCAGCACCCGACCTGAATATCTGGCGCTCAGGTACGGCAATCGCCACGGATTGGTGACCGGCGCGACCGGCACCGGCAAGACCGTGACCCTGCAGGTGATGGCCGAGGGTTTCTCGGCAGCCGGCGTGCCGGTGTTCGCGGCCGACATCAAGGGCGACCTCAGCGGCATCGCCAACATGGGCAAGATGGTCGACTGGCAGACCAAGCGCGCCGCCGAGATCGGCTTTACGGACTACGCCGCGGCCAAGTTCCCGACCATTTTCTGGGACCTGTTCGGCCGGCAGGGCCACCCGGTCCGCACCACGATTTCCGAGATGGGGCCGCTGCTGCTTTCCCGCATCCTCGACCTCAACGATACCCAGGAAGGCGTGCTCAACATCGCCTTCAAGTACGCAGACGATAACGGGCTGCTGCTGCTGGACCTCAAGGACCTGCGCGCGCTGCTGGTCGAGATCTCGAACAACGCGCAGGAAATTTCGGCGACCTACGGCAATGTGGCGACCGCAACGGTGGGCGCGGTGCAGCGGGCGCTGCTGGTGCTGGAGCAGCAGGGCGGCGAGCAGTTCTTCGGCGAGCGCGCGCTCGATATCCAGGACTTCATGCGTACCACCATCGACGGCAAGGGCTATGTCTCGGTGCTGGCGGCGGACGAGCTGATGCGCGCGCCGCGCCTCTACGCGACGTTCCTGCTGTGGCTCTTGAGCGAGCTGTTCGAGGTGCTGCCGGAGGTGGGCGATCCGGACAAGCCCAAGCTCGTCTTCTTCTTCGACGAGGCGCACCTGCTGTTCGATGACGCGCCCAAGGCGCTGGTCGACAAGGTGGAGCAGGTGGTCAAGCTCGTGCGATCCAAGGGCGTCGGCGTCTATTTCGTGACGCAGAACCCGGCCGATATCCCCGACGCGGTGCTGGCGCAGCTTTCCAACCGTGTGCAGCACGCGCTGCGGGCCTACACGCCCAAGGAGCAGAAGGCGGTGCGGATGGCGGCGGAGTCGTTCCGGCCCAACCCCGACTTCTCGACCGCCGAGGTGATCACCCAGCTCGGCATCGGCGAGGCGCTGGTTTCGGTGCTGGAGGAAAAGGGCGTGCCCTCGATCGTGGGCCGCACGCTGATCCGGCCGCCGTCCGGCCAGTCGGGTCCGCTATTGCCCGAGGAGCGGCGCGCGGTGATCGCCAACTCACCGGTCGCCGGCGTCTATGACGCCATGGTCGATCGCGAGTCGGCCTTCGAGGTGCTGACCAAGAAGGCGCAGGAACGCCAGGCGGCCGATGCCGCAGATGCCCAGGCCAAAGCCGATGCCAAGGAAGCGGCGGCGCGCGAGAAGGCGGAGCGGGCGGCAGCGCCGCGCCGTTCGACGCGGCAGACGCCGACCGAGGCGGCGATCAACTCGTTCACCCGCACGGTCGCCAACGGGCTGGGCCGCGCCATCCTGCGCGGCATTCTCGGCGGCCTCACCCGTGGCCGGTAACGTGACGTCGTCGCATCCGGCGATCGCCGTATTCGCCTCGGACAAGGGCCCGGGGGATGCCGAACGTGCCCCGATCATGACGCAGGCCGGCACGATCCTCGCCCGGCATGGGGCGCGACTTGTCTGCCTCGCCGATGGCGCGCTCGAGGTCATTCCGCTGATCACCAGTGCCCGCGCGGCGGGCGGTGACGTGCTGATTGTCGCCGATGCCGATTTCGTGGCGCCACCGGCGCTGAGCGAGGTGCCAGTCGAACGGATCGACGATCCGGAAGCGCGCGTGCGGCGCGTGGGCGACCTGGCGCAGGTGTTTGTCGGGCTGCCGGGGTCGCTCGCTTCGGCGGCCGCGCTTTATCGCACCTGGGTGCGGGCCGGCGGCGGGGCAGGGCGGAAGCCGGTGGTGCTGCTGAACCACCACCGCGCCTTCGAGGCGATGCGCGGCATGGTGACGGATGTGCTGAGCCACTCGGTGAACCACGCCGACCAGATCGTGGTGTTCACCGACAATGTCGACGATCTGTGGAACAAGGTCGCCTGGTCGCTGAACGTTACGGCTTGATGCGGGGAACTCGCTCGGCGCGACCAGTCACCGGCTGTCATCCCTGCGAAGGCAGGGATCCAAGGTTCCACCTGCGCAGCCTGCGAGATGGATCCCTGCCTTCGCAGGGATGACAATCGAGTTTGGGGTGTGCGCCGGATGGCAGACGGAACGCGGGGCTTAGTGCTGCGGGAGCGGGCGTTCGCGCGTCCAGAGCGGGATGACGTTGCCGTATTGCGAGAAATCCGGACGGCGGAGCGCCGAGGTGCGGCGGGGTGGCCGCGGGGTAGCACGGGCGGCGACGCGGGCGAGGCGCGACTGCACGCGTTCGAGGAGGTACCGCGGAGACATCGGCTTGACGATGACTTCGTCGATGCCGGAGGCAATGCAGAGGCCCTTGGTCTCCGGCGAGACCTCGCTGGCGAGCGCAATCACCTGATATTCGCGGTACGGGATCGCGTCATCGGCCCGCAGGTCGCGCGTGACGCGGTCGGCGCGCGCATTGGCACTGTCGAAATCGGTGACGACGACATCCACCGGGGCGAGCCGCATATAGGTGACGAGCGCGCTCTCGGAATCGAACGGGCGGACGCGAAAGCTCGGCACCGAGGCCAGCACCATCGACAGAATCGAACTCAGCGCCGGATTGGCGACGAGCACGGCGATGGTGCGAGACGGCTCAGCCACGACGGCTCCCTCTATGGTTAACCAATCGTTACCATTGAGTGATGCCGGGGGGAAGCGGGCGCGCGGGCCACCCACCAAAAGAAAAAGGCCCGCCGGAGCGGGCCTTTGGGACAAGTGCGAAGTGCCGCTTACTTGGCTTCTTCGTACAGGAACGCGACGTGATCCCAGTTCACCAGGTTGTCGAACCAGGCTTCCAGGTACTTCGGACGCGCGTTGCGGTAGTCGATGTAGTAGCTGTGCTCCCACACATCGACGCCCAGCAGCGGGCTGGCATTGCCATGAACCAGCGGCGACTCGCCGTTTGCCGTCTTGGTGACCTGCAGCTTGCCGTCCTTGAGCGACAGCCAGGCCCAGCCCGAACCGAACTGGGTAGTGCCGGCCGCGATGAAATCGGTCCGGAACTTGTCGAAGCCGCCCAGATCGGAATCGATTGCCTTCAGCAGGTCGCCGGGGACCTTGGATGCACCGCCGCCGCCATTGGGCTTCATCCAGTTCCAGAAGTGGACGTGGTTGTAGTGCTGGCCGAGGTTGTTGAAGAGGCCCGGATCCTTGCCGAACACTTCCTTGACCTGGTCGGCGAGCGGCAGCACGTCGAGACCCTTGCCCTCAGCCAGTTTGTTGGCGTTGGTGACATAGGCCTGGTGGTGCTTGTCGTGGTGAAACTCCAGCGTCTCGGCGCTCATATACGGGCCGAGCGCGTCATAGGCGTAGGGCAGCGGGGGAAGTTCGTATGCCATTCTGGATGCCTCCATTGGGTCTTATGAGTTTGGCCGCTGGGCTGGCTTGGATATAGGCCCTTTGGCATTGCTCGCCAATTCCCGGTTTGGGGTGAATTAGTCCAATCCGACGCAGGAAAGCGCAAAGGCGTAGCTGAGCGCGGTTTCCTTGAGCTGATCGAAGCGGCCCGACGCACCGGCATGCCCGGCATCCATATGGGTCTTGAGGTAGAGCGGATTGGTGTCGGTCTTGAGCGAGCGCAGCTTGGCCACCCACTTGGCCGGCTCCCAGTAGGTGACGCGCGGGTCGGTGAGGCCGGCGAGCGCAAAGATCGGCGGATAGCCCTTTGCCTCGACCTGCTCGTAGGGCGCGTAGCCGGCCATGCGGGTATAGGCCTCGAGGTCGGTGATCGGGTTCCCCCATTCGGGCCACTCGGGCGGGGTGAGTGGCAGGGTTTCGTCGAGCATGGTGTTGAGCACATCGACGAAAGGCACTTCGGCGATGATGCCGGCCCAGAGGTCGGCGCGCATATTGGCGATTGCGCCCATCAGCATGCCGCCGGCCGAGCCGCCTTCGGCGACGATCCGGCCCTTACTCGTATAGCCGAGCGCGATCAGCGTTTCGGCCGCGGCGATGAAATCGGTGAAGGTGTTGGCCTTCTTCTCGCGCCGGCCGTTCTTGTACCAGGCATAGCCCTTGTCCATGCCGCCGCGGACATGTGCGGTGGCGTAGACGAAGCCACGATCGACGAGGCTGAGCTTGCTGACCGAGAAGCCCGCCGGCATCGCCATGCCATAGGCGCCGTAGCCATAGAGCAGGGCAGGGGCGGCACCATCAAGGACGAGGCCCTTGCGGTAGAGCAGGGTGATCGGCACGCGCTCGCCATCGGCCGCTTCGGCAAAGATCCGGCGCGTCTCGTAGTCGGCCGGGTTGTGGCCGGACGGGACTTCCTGCTGCTTGAGGAGCTTCCGCTCGCGCGTGACCAGATCGAGGTCGTAGGTCTGCGCCGGCGTGGTCGGCGACGAATAGGTGAAGCGGATCGTCGTCGTGTCGAACTCGTAGCCGGCCGACATGCCGAGCCCGTAGGCCTCTTCGTCGAACTTCACCGTCCACTCTTCGCCGCTGTCGAGCGTGCGCACGACGATGCGCGGTAGGCCCTCGAAGCGCTCGAGGCGGACGAGATGGTGCTGGAGGAGGATGATGTCGAGGATGAGCACGCCCGGCCGGTGTGGGACGAGATCCACCCAGTTCTCGGCGGCCGGATCGGCGGCGGAGACGGTGGCGATCTTGAAGTCCTCGGCGCCGTCGGCATTGGTGAGGATGTAGAAGACGCCGTCGCGGTCCTCGACGTCATACTCGCGATCGGTGAGGCGCGGTGAGACGCAGACCGGGGCACCGCCCTTGCGGGTGTCGATCAGCCAGAATTCCGATGTCTGGTGGTCGTGCGCGTCGATGACGATGTAGTTGCGGCTGAGCGTCTCGTCGACGCCGACGAAGAAACCCGGGTCCGTCTCCTCGTAGACGATCTCGTCCTCGGCCTGCGGCGTGCCGATGACGTGGCGGCGCACACGGAACGGGCGGTGATTGTCGTCATATTCGGAATAATAGAGCGCGGTGCTGTCGGCCGACCAGACGCCGCCACCGGCAATGTCCTCGATGACTTCGCCGGTATCCTTGCCGGTTTCGAGATCGCGGATGTGCAGCGTGTAGTACTCGCTGCCGGCGAGATCGGCGCTCCAGGCGAGCCAGCGGTGCGACGGGTCGTGATCGCCGCCACCAAAGCCGAAATAGGCGTCCCCGGCTTCGACGTTGCAATCGAGGAGGATCTGTTCCGGACCCCCGTCGCGCGGGGTGCGGACGAGGATGGGATACTGCTTTCCCTCCTCCATGCGCGAATTGTAGGCCCACTGCCCGTCGGGCGAGGCGATGCCGCTATCGTCCTCTTTGATGCGGCCCTTGATCTCCTTGAAGATCGTGTCGAGCAGGGCCTCGTGCGGCGTTTCGAAGCTCTCGGCGAAATAGGCGTTCTCGGCCTCGATGTAGCTGCGGATATCGGCCGGGAGCGTCTCGGGCTCCTGCATCACCTGCTGCCAGTTGTCGGCGCGCAGCCAGTGATAGGGGTCCTGCCGGGTGATGCCGTGATTGGTGACGGCATGCTGGCGGCGCTCGGCAATGGGGGGAGTGGGCATAGGGACGCTCGGTGGGGAGGATGTGCGCTTCATAGCGCCACCGGCGCGAGCGCGAAAGGATCGAGGCGCCCGTGGGGCGCCTCGCGGGAAGTCAGGCCTTGGGCTCGAACTTGAGGCTGGTGCCGTTCATGCAGAAGCGGTTGCCGGTGGGGTTCGGGCCGTCGGGGAAGATGTGGCCGAGATGGGCGCCGCAATTGTTGCAATGCGCCTCGACGCGGACCATGCCGTGCGAGCGGTCGATGGTCTGGCCGACCGAGCCCTTGATGGCATCGAAGAAGCTGGGCCAGCCCGAACCGGACTCGTACTTGGTGTCGGCGGTGAAGAGCTCGGCCCCGCAGGCGGCGCAATGATAGACGCCGTCGCGCTTCTCTGCGTTGTAGATATGCGACCACGGCCGCTCTGTGCCATGCTCGCGGGCCACGCGGAACAACTCCGGGGTGAGGGCCGCGCGCCACTCGTCCTCGGTCTTTTGAACCTTGAAGGTCTCACTCATTGGGGGATCTCCTTGTGTCGCAAGATATGGCGATTGCGACGGCGTTTCGCAATCGCGGGGCGAGGTCACAAAGCTGTGGTGCGCGGCAGCGTCGCAACCGGTTTTCCTTGCCCGGAAGGGGTGAGGGGCTAGACTTGCCACGGGATCGAATCCGGTTTGGAGGCTCGCGCGGGTGCAGGCATCGCCCGACATCGTCGTCGCGCTCACCGTGCTGCTGCCTTTCGTGGCTGCGGTCCTCACACCGCTGCTCTACCGGATAGCCGGCGACCTGACCGGCTGGATTGTCGCGCTCGTGCCCGCCGTGGCATTCGTGCTGCTGTGGGGGCTGATCGGCCGGGTTTCGACGGGCGAGGAGATCGCCGTCGTCTGGCCCTGGGCACCGAGCTGGGGGCTGAACCTCAGCTTTCTCGTCGACGGGCTAAGCCTCACTTTCGCGCTGACCATTGCCGGCATCGGCGCCCTCATTCTTCTCTATGTCAGTGCCTACCTGAAAGGGCACCGGCAGGGCCGGTTTCTCGCTTTCATGCTGGCCTTCGTGGGGGCGATGCAGGGGCTGGTACTCGCCGACAGCCTTGTTGCGCTCTATGCCTTCTGGGAACTGACTTCGGTGATGTCGTTCCTGCTTATCGGCTACGACCACACGCGGCAGGTGGCGCGGCGCGCGGCGATCCAGGCGCTGGTGGTCACAGGCCTCGGCGGGCTGGCGCTGCTGGCGGGCGGGGTGCTGATTTTCAGCGTGAGCGGCAGCTGGGAGCTGAGCGGCGCGGGGGCACTGCGCGACAGCGCGGCCTATCCACTGCTGGTCGGGCTGATGCTGCTCGCCGCTTTCACCAAATCGGCGCAGTGGCCGTTCCACTTCTGGCTGCCCAACGCCATGGAGGCGCCGACGCCGGTGTCGGCGTATCTGCACTCGGCGACCATGGTGCAGGGCGGCGTCTATCTCGTCGCGCGGCTGAGCCCGCATCTCGGTGGCGAGCCGATCTGGAACCTGACGCTGATGGGTTTTGGCGGCGTGACGCTCCTGTTCGGCGCCATCGCCGCGCTGCGCCAGACCGACATGAAGCGGATGCTGGCGGACACGACCATCGCCTCGCTTGGGCTCCTGATGCTGCTGCTCGGCGCGGGCACTGAGGTCGCGATCACGGCGGCGGTGCTCTATTTCCTCGCCCATGCGCTCTATAAGGCCGGGCTGTTCCTGATCGTCGGTGCGATCGATCACGGTACGGGGACGCGCGACATCACCGCGCTCGGGGGGCTGCGCGAGCCGATGGCGCTGAGCTTTATCGGCACGATCATGGCCTCGGCCGCGATGTTCGGCCTGCCGCCGCTGCTCGGCTTTTTCGCGAAAGAGGAGATGTATCTCGGCCTCGCGTTGGGCCAGCTGGTGCCGCTGATTGCGCTCGTGGCGCTGGTGCTCGGCAATGCGCTGCTCGGTGCGATCGGGCTGGCGCTGCTGATCAAGCCGTTCATGGGCCAGACGCTGCCGACCCCGATCGAACCGCATGACGGGCCATTTGCCATGCTGGCCGGGCCGATCGCGTTCGGTGTTGCCGGGATCGTGCTGGGGATATTCCCCGCGGTGACCGGGGAGCTGTCGGTCGCGCCGGCGACGGCGGCGATCCTCGGCAATGATGTGGAGACGCATCTGACGCTTGGCGTGGACCTGTTCGGGCTGCCCTTCTGGCTGTCGGTTGCGACATGGGTGCTGGCGGGCTTGATCTTCTGGCGGCTGGACCTGTTGCGCAGCGTGCTGCGGCGGGCCGAAGCGACGTTGAGCTGGAATTTCGACAAGGGCTTCGATGCCGTCTATTTCGGGCTGGTGCGGCTGGCCGGCTGGATCACGCGGCTGATCCAGCACGGGCGGCTCGAGCTCTACCTCTTCGTGGTGTTCGCGCTGCTGGCGGCGGCGACGCTGTTGCCGCTTTGGTTGTTCGACCGGCTGCCGGCCTGGCCGCAATCGATCGATCTCACCTTCTATGAATGGGGCGTTGCGGGGCTGGCGGTGCTGGGCGTTGCGACCGTGCTCTATGCGCGCAGCCGGCTGTTCGCGATCCTCGCGCTTGGGGTGCAGGGACTGGCGGTGGCGATCCTGTTCCTGCTCGTCGGGGCGCCGGATCTCGGCTTCACCCAGCTGATGGTCGAGGTGCTGTCGGTGGTGATCCTCGCGCTGGTGATGACGCGGCTCGACCTCGATCGGACCGATGGGCGGCCGTTCGAGGACTGGGCCCGCGACGGGGCGCTGGCGCTGCTCTGCGGCGTCGGGCTGACCGGGCTGCTCTGGGCAGTGCTCGACCAGCCGTTCGACTTGCGGTTGTCGGAATTCTTCAACGCCAACTCGGTGCCGGCGGCGCATGGGCACAATGTCGTCAACGTGATCCTCGTCGACTTCCGCGGGCTGGATACGCTGGGCGAGATTGCCGTGGTGATGACGGCCGGCATCGCGATCCTTGCGCTGATCCGTGGGGCGCGGCGGCGCCGGGCGGAGGTGGCCGAGGCCGCGCCGGCGGCAGCTCCGGTGCCGAAGAAGCGGACGCGGAAGGTGGCGGCATGAACTCGCTGATTTTCCGCACCATCGCGCCATTGCTGACCGCCGTGATGCTGGTGTTCTCAGTGTTCGTGCTGCTGCGCGGGCACAACGAGCCGGGCGGTGGCTTTATCGGCGGGCTGATCGCGGCTTCGGCGATTGCGATCTACGCCATGGCCATGGGGGTCGGCGCGGCACGTGAGGCGCTCAAGGCGCATCCGATCACCTTTGCCGGGTTCGGCGTGGTGCTGGCGGCACTAGCGGGCGCGCTATCGCTGGCTTTTGACGTGCCCTTCCTCACTGGGCTCTGGGGCGAGTTCGATCTCGACGGCGTAAAGGTCGCCATCTCGACGCCCATGGTGTTCGACATCGGGGTCTATTTCGTCGTCTTCGGCACGCTGACCGCAGTGGCGCTGGCGCTCGCGGCCGACGAGGAGGGCGAGTGATGGATCACGTGATCGCCGCGCTCTCGGGCGTGTTCTTCACCGCCGCGATCTACCTGCTGCTGTCGCGGGCGCTGATCCGCATGCTGCTCGGCCTGGTGCTGCTCGGCAATGCGGTGAACCTGCTGATCCTCGTTGCCGGCCGGCTGGGCCGGATCGTGCCGCCGATTGCGCCGGATGGCGCGGCGGCGCCGCTCGCGGGCGCGGCCAATCCGCTTCCGCAGGCGCTGATCCTGACTGCCATCGTCATCGGCTTTGCCATGTTCAGCTTCCTGCTGGTGCTAGCGTACCGCGCCTACCAGTCGCTCGAGGCCGACGATACCGACCGGATGCGGCTCGCCGAGCCGCCTAACCGGCCGCAACCGCCGATGAGCTACTGATGCCCGGCTTGTTCCAGGACTTTGCGAGCTACCCCATCGACTGGCTGGTGATCCTGCCGGTAGCGCTCGGGCTTGCCGGCGCCGGCCTGCTGATGATGCTGCGCGAGGCGAAGGAGGCGCAGTTCTGGCTGGCGATCGGCGTCGTCGCGGTGATCGTGTTGTCGGACGCGATGCTGGTGCTGCGGGTGACTGAACTCGGGCCGGTGTCGATGACCATGGGGCGCTGGCTGCCGCCCTTCGGCATCAGCTTCACCGCTGATATCGCGAGCGCGGTGTTCGCGCTGACCGCGGCCTTCGTGACGCTGGTGCTACTGGTTTACCTGCGGGCCGAAATGCCCGACCGGGCGCGGCGCGATGGCGTCTATCCGCTCGTGCTGTTGCTGCTGGCGGGCGTCAGTGGCTCGTTCCTCACCGGCGATCTCTTCAACCTCTACGTGTGGTTCGAAGTGATGCTGATCGCGAGTTTCGGGCTGATGGTGCTGGGCGGGCGCAATATCCAGCTCGACGGCACGGTGAAATATGGCTTCCTCAACTTCCTCGCGACCACGATTTTCCTCGTCGCGCTCGGCCTGATCTACGGCACGCTCGGCACGCTCAACATGGCCGATATCGTGCGCGTGGCGCCGCTGGCCGAACCGGCCGTGCTGGCGGGAATCGGGGCGCTGCTGCTGCTTGCTTTTGGCATGAAGGCAGCGGCCTTCCCGGTGAACAGCTGGCTGCCGGCGAGCTACCACACGCCGCCAGCGGCGATCGCCGCGCTGATGGCGGGGCTGCTGACCAAGGTCGGCGTCTATGCGCTGACGCGCGTGCTGATGACGCTGCTGCCGGCGAGCCGCGATTGGCTCGAGCCGGTGCTGGTGGTGGTGGCCGTCGCGACCATGCTGCTCGGCCCGCTCGGGGCGATTGCGGAGACCAACCTCAGGCGGGCGCTGGGCTTCATCGTGATCGGCGGGATCGGCGTCACCATTGCCGGCCTGGCGCTGGCCAATGCGGCCGGGCTCGCGGGCGCGGCGGCCTATGTGCTGCACGCCATGCTGACGATGACCGCGTTCTACCTGCTGGCCGGGCTGATCGAGGACATGACCGGCCAGACCGACACGCGCCGGATGGGCGGTCTATACTCGGCCGCGGCCTGGCCCTCGATCCTGTTCTTCGTGCTGATGCTGGCCGCGGCAGGCGTACCGCCATTTCTTGGGTTCTGGCCAAAGCTGCTGGTGGTCGAGGGCGGCATCGTCGGCTGGACCTCGGGCTGGGAACTCGCGATCTGGTTGGGCGTCCTCGCCAATGCGCTGCTGACGCTGATTGCCGGGACCCGGCTCTGGGCGCACATCTTCTGGCGCGCCGGACGTGAGGGGGAGGGCGAGACCCCGAACCCGGATCTGAAGCCGCTGCCCCGGCGGGACGTTTGGCTCGGGCTGGTGCCGGCCACGGTGCTGACTGCAGTGGTGATCGGGCTTGGCCTCTGGCCCGAGCCGTTGCTGTGGTTCGGGCGGGAGGCGGCAGCAGGGCTACTTGACCCGGCGCATTACGTGGCTGCAACCGGCCTTGCGGATGTGGCGCCATGAACGTCGTCCTGTTGACCATCGTCTTCGCGCTCGGCTGGGCTGCCGCGACCGGCAGCTTCTCGCTGCCCAACCTGCTGCTCGGCGCGGTGGTGGCGGCACTGGGGTTGTTCGTGGTGCGCGGCTTCGTCAGCCGGCCGAACTTCCTGCCACGAACATTGCGGATCATAGGGCTCGCGGTGACCTTCGTGCGCGAACTGATCGTCAGCGCCTTCCGCGTGGCGCGACTGGTGATCCGCCCCGACCTCAACGCGCATATCAAGCCGGCCACCATCGCCTTTCCGCTGACCGCGACCTCCGATGCCGAGATCACGCTGCTGGCCAACCTCATCACGCTGACGCCGGGGACGCTGAGCGTCGATGTGTCGGCGGACCGGCGCGTGCTGTTCATCCACGCCATCCACGTGACCGATCGCGCGGCCTTCATCAGCGAGATCGCGGACGGGTTCGAGCGGCAGGTGATGGGAGCGTTCCGATGAGCGGGGCAGGGGCGCTCGCAATTGCCGCGCAGGTGGCGCTCGGGCTGCTGCTCGTTGCGATGCTGATCGCGGTGGTGCGGCTGGTCCGTGGGCCCGGCCTGTCGGACCGGATTCTCGCGCTCGACCTCATCACGGTCCTGGCGACCGGCTTTATCGGCGCCATCGCCGTGCTGACCGGCTTCTCGCTCTACATCGACATCGCCATCGCGCTGGCGCTGGTCAGCTTCCTGTCGACGGTGGCACTCGCGCGCTACCTGATGAGTCGCGCGTCGCGGCGGCAGCAGAGCGGGGAGGAGTCGCCGTGATCGAGGAGATCGCTCACTATATTGCCGCGGTTTTGCTGCTGTTCGGGGCCGGCTTCAGCCTCATCGCCGCCATCGGGATATTGCGGCTGCCCGACATCTACACGCGGCTCCATGCCGCATCAAAGGCCGGCGCAACCGGGGCAGGCGCAATCTTGCTCGCCGTAGCCGTCGAATCGTTCGATGCTGCCGTCATACTTAGAGCGTTGTTGGGCATAGTCTTTCTGTTGTTATCGACGCCCGTGTCAGCACATCTGCTCGCCCGGGCAGCATATCGCTCCGGGGAAACACCGAACCCCATGACGACTGTCGACGATTTATCGTGACTGCGACGTTACCCCACACAATATTGCCGCATTGGAAGATTTATACACAGACTAGGGTCCGCTATTGATTTCAAAAGCAAGCGGGCCTACAGAACGAGTTACGGGCAAGGAAGCCACCTCCTCTCCCGTAGACATCACAGAAAAGGACCCGAAATGAACGATCTCACTGGCGGGAACGGGGCGATTGACAACGATCTCATCGATCTGAGCGCCGATATCGTCTCCGCCTATGTTAGCCACAACGCGCTGAGCGTTGCGGACCTGCCCAAGCTGATTGCCGACGTTCACACTGCCCTCAAGAATCTGCAGTCGCCTGTGGCGGCTGAGCCCGCTGAGGAAGCAAAGCCGGCCGTGCCGGTGCGCAAGTCCGTCCATCCGGATTTCATCATCTGCCTGGAGGACGGCAAGAAGTTCAAGTCGCTGAAGCGCCACCTGCGCACGCACTATAACCTCTCGCCCGAAGAATACCGCGAGAAGTGGGGCCTGCCGACGGATTACCCGATGGTCGCGCCGAACTACTCGGCCACCCGCTCGCGTCTTGCCAAGGACAACGGCCTGGGCCGCAAGGCCGCCTGACGTCCTCGTCACGTTTAGACGACTTACGGCCGCCTCCGGGCGGCCGTTCGCATTTCACAGGGCTCGCATGTGCCGGGCGCGATTGCCGCGGCGACGGCGCTTGCTAGGGTCTTCCGACGACAGGAGGAGCCATGTCCGTGAACCTCGGGGCCAGCATGCGCATCGTGCGGCCCTATCCCAACATCATCGCCTTCTATGACGGCCGCATTCCGGGCGTGCGCGCGCATTCGGAGAGCTTCAACTGGCTCGATGACGGCGCCTTCACGCTGGGAACGAGTTCGTTCGCGATCGTCGAGGGTCGCGAGGCGATCGTCTACGACACGCACATGTCGCTCGCCCATGCGCGGATCATCCGGCGGACGCTGGAAGACGTGGGCGTGCGTGACATGCGGGTGGTCCTCAGCCACTGGCACACCGATCATGTCGCGGGCAACGAGGTGTTCGCCGATTGCGAGATCATCGCAAACTCCCGAACCGTCGAGGCGATGACAGAGCATCGGGCTGAGCTGGAGGGTGGCGACCCGCCGATCCGGCCGCTGGTGATGCCGACGACCAGCTACGACAAGGCGATGGACCTCCGGGTCGGCGGCACGGCGCTCGAGCTTCGCCACCTCGACATCCACAGCTACGACGAGACGGCGATCCTGCTCCCCGGCTCGGGCGTGCTGCTTTGTGGCGACACGCTCGAGGATACGGTGACCTACGTGACCGAGCCTGAGCGGCTGACGGCGCATCTGGGCGATCTCGGCCACATGGCGACCTGGGATTTCTCGTCCATCCTGCCCAACCACGGCACGCTCGAGAAGATCACGGCCGGTGGCTATGGGCGAGATTTTATCGACGCCACAAGGCTTTATGTCGAGCGACTGGAAGCCGTGAAGACCGATCGCAGCCTTGCCGACCCCGATCTCAGGACGTTCGCGGCCGAAGCGCTGGCGACGGGCGCGGTAAGCTATTTCGAGCCGTACGAGCCCGTGCACCGCCGCAACCTGGAAGCAGTTCTCGCCGTCGCTCCGCAATAGTGGACGACTTATCCCCGCGCCGCTGGTTGCCAGTTATAGGAATATCGTCCTATATATGGAGGCAGCGATGCGGAGCGTTTTGGTTGAGGCGGGAGGTGCCCCCGTACCGGCAGGGCGAGGCAGCGGGCGCGTGCTGCGGTTCGAGCCGCACCGATCCGACCCGCGCGGCTGGCGCTTGGCCGAGGCAGTCGCCCGGCAGCGCCGCGTCAGCATGACCGATCTGCTCGGCCGCGAACGCGGCGAGGCGCCCATTGCCCTGGCTCGCCAGATCGCGATGTACCTCATGCATGTCGGGTTCGGGCGGCACTATGCCGAAGTCGGCAAGTTCTTCGAACGCGACCGCACGACCGTCTCTCACGCCTGCGCGCTGGTCGAGGACATGCGGGAAGATCCCGGCTTCGACGACGAACTGAACAGGCTCGAGGATGTGCTGGCGGGCGAAGCCTCGAGCGAACGGGAGGTCGCCTGTGCCGCGGGCTGGTAAGGCCGCCCTGCGCTTCGTGCGGGCGCTCCTGGCGGGCGCGATCGGCACGCGAGACGGAGATGCTTTTGCGGCGGGAGACATCCGTCTTGAGGTCGGGCTGGTACATGAGCTGGTGACAGCCGGCGTGCTGGCGGGGGACGCGGAGACATGCCGACCGCTGGCCGAGACCTTGCAGTGGCTCAAGCGACAGCTGCTCGATGAGGATGCATTTGCCGCCCAGCACCGCGTCATGGTGGCCGACAGGGATGGCACCGCCCACAACCTAGCCGAGAGCGCGCTGGCCCGGCTGGCAGTGGGAAGCGGCGAGGACGCACCATTCCTGAAGCCGCACCATGTCGAAGCGGGGCAGCGAGTCGGCCGCCTCGTCGAGCGGGCACAGCTGCAACCGCGACTGACCATGAGCTATTCGCCCGCGCACACCGCTAGCGGCAACCGCGACCGTGTCGGCGACCTGGGCGGCATGGCTGCCGATGCGCGAAAGGCGCTGGCCGAACTGCATCGCCAGTTGCCGCGCGACTGCGCCGACGTGATCCTCGACATCTGCGGTTTTGGGAAGGGGCTGCAGCAGGTGGAGAGCGAACGCGGCTGGCCCCGGCGGAGCGCCAAGCTTGTGCTGCGGATCGGCCTTGACCGGCTCGCGGAAATCTATGGGCTCGGCGAGGTGGCAAATGGCCCGGAGGTGGGGCGCAGGCGCGGCTGGATGGGTGTAGCCCGGCCGACCGAATTCGGGTGAGTGCCGTTACGCGGGCGTTACAGCCGCGCCGTGCCGCAGTTGCCGAGCCGGGCCGAAGCACCGTACCGTCCACCTATTGCTAGGGGCGGCTGATGGATTATTCACTTTTGACGATTGCCTTGGTGATGGCTGCAGTGGTCGCCGGCACCTTGCTGGTGCGCTGATCGGGCAACGAGCCGCTAGGCAGCGGCCAGCGCCCGCGCTTCTGTCCGGATGCGGTTGACCATGGCGACGAGCCCGTTGGAGCGCTGCGTGGTGAGGTGCTCGCGCAGGCCCAGTTCATCGAAAATGGCGATCGCGTCGGTCTCGGCGATCTCGCCCGCGGGGCGGCCGGAGTAGAGTGCGAAGAGGATCGCCACGAGGCCCCTCACGATCATCGCATCGGACTCGCCACGGTAGCTGACGGTCGTGCCGTCGCGGCTCGAAACCAGCCACACCTGCGAGACACAGCCATGCACCTTGTTCTCGGCGTTCTTTTCCGCCTCGGTGAGCGGCGGCAGCGCCTGGCCCAGTTCGATGATGTAGCGGTACCGGTCCTCCCAGTCGTCCAGGTAGGAGAGGTTGTCGGCGATCTCGGTGAAGGCGGCTGGGTGGGTCATTGCCGATAGATAGGCGCTTTGGCCGTCGGATTGAAGTCGCTTGGGGCCGTGGCTAAAGCGGCCGCGAGAATTTGGTCGGGGCGAGGAACTGGCTCGAGACATTGGCCAGGATCGGCCCATCCGCCTCCGAGGCATTTCGTGCCGCGACCCATTCCGGATCGGTCGCGAACGCAGTCCAGCGCGTCTCGCGATCGGCCATCGAGGCCCAGCGGATCATGTAGGTGAGGTCATTGTTGGATTCGCCGATGACGGTGGTCCAGAAGCCGGCCTGCTCGATGCCGTGCTTGTCCCACAGGCGCAGGGTTGCGTCCTCGAAACGCTTGATCAGCGCCGGCAGCCGTCCGGGCAGGCAGCGGTAGACGCGAAGCTCGTAGATCATGGATGTCCCCCTCGGTGATGCGACGGCATAGGCCATCAGGCGAGCGAGAAGGCAAGCGCCAACAAGGTCGTAGAAATGAAGACGCCGGCCAGGAGGTGGAAACTCCGACCGGCGCCAAGAACCGAGGCGGCGAAGCCTCGTTTCGAGCGCTGATATAGAGACGGTAGTCCGCTTGCGCAAGCCCGCAGACAAAAGAGAGAGCCGCAGTGCGGGGCAGCGCACTGCGGCTCGGCCAGGATTCGCGATTGGAGTAGTGTCGGGGAAGTGTCGCGAGGCCTGTGCTATCCCATCTGGTCCGGTCGCGGTCGGGGGAGCGGGACCGGAATATCCGCGGTGGGTTGGATCACCACGGGGGACGGGATCTGGTTGCCGGACAGCACGGCAATAGCCGCCTTGCTGCCGGTACATTCGAGTGAAGCGCATTCGCCGCCCAGCACTTGCTGCATCACGGCATGGCGGCCAAGCTGCAGCACCTGTTGGGATGCATCGCCGGCGATGTTGCCGAACTCGCCATCCTTGGGCGCGATGAGCACGACCATCAGCGTGAGCCAGAAGGCGGAGCGGAGCAGGAACATGAATGCCTCTTCCCAAGGCGGCTTCCCGACCGCCCGATACGAGAACGATAGGCCCCTCGGCTTAAATGCGATTTCGAGATTTCGATAAAATTGCATCGAACCGGCCCGGGGCCGTTCGGGGTGACGGGCGGAAGTGGCCTAGCCTGGCCGCCGAGCGCAACCAAACGTTTACGCTAACCCCAGAAAGGACCTGCGCAAACCGGTGGAAGTCGTGCGCAGGCGGCGTGGGGACGCTTCCCCTTAAAGTCGCATTAGGCGTTGGAGTCCAATGCTCCGGCCAACAACAAGACGTGTGGGCGGGGCGGGTTTGGTTTCGAGTATGCGCAAGCTCTGGGCATGGTTGCAGACGGCGTGGCAGACGGCCCCCTGGCAGGGTGCCGGCGGTCGTCCCGACGCCATGCGCCGTCGCGCCATTGCCGGCAACGCCAAGCTGATCCTGACGCTGAGCCTGATCGGGATGCCGGCCGCGCTCTATGCGCTCACCCAGATCCTGCTGCTCCCCTTCATACTTGCCACCATCGGCGTTGCGACGGGCGTTGCGACGCTCGCACTGTGCCAGCGCGGCCAGTATGAACGCGCCGCCGCGGGGCAGGTCTATGCGACTTTGCTTGCCGGCGTGCTGCTGACCGTGGCTGATCCGGCGATTGCCGATTTCGGCCTCGCCGTCGCGCTGCTCGGTCCGGTCCATGCCTCGTTGCTGACCCGCACGCCGGTGAAGAAGCGCGCCTGGGCGATCCTCGTTGCGGTGGTCGCCATCGGCGTCATCGCCCATTTCGGCTGGCTGACCTGGCCCGAACCGTTCAGCATGGGCTACGCGCTCATGGCGGCGTTGATCTTCGCGGTGGCTGCCGGTGTCGTTGCCATAGCCGCCAACCGGCTGAACCGGGTGTTCGAAGTCTACGAAAAGGCCCAGATCAACGCGTACCGGCACCTGATCGAGCACGTGCAGGACGCGGTGATGCGGTTCTCGCCGGATGGCACCGTGCTGTTCACCTCGCGCTCGGCCGAAAAGCTGTTCGGCTGCCGCCGCTTCGAACTCAGCGGCTCGGGGCTTGTCGATCGCATCCATGTGCTCGACCGGCCGACCTATCTCACTGCCTTCGCCGAGGCCAACGAGGACGGCCAGACCCGGCGCGTCGAAATCCGCATGCGCCGCGACGAGATGGGCGCCTCTGCGGCTGCGCCGCGCTACGTATGGATCGAGGCGTCGCTGTCGCCGGTCGTCGATGACGACGTGCGCGGCACCCGCAACGAAGTGGTGGTGCTGCTGCGCGACGTAACCGAGCGGCACGACTACATGAACGAGCTGCAGCGGGCCCGGAAGCTCGCCGAGGAGGCCTCGAGCGCCAAGTCGCGCTTCCTCGCCACGATCGGGCACGAGCTGCGCACGCCGCTCAACGCCATTGTCGGCTTTTCCGAGATGATGAGCTCGGGTGTCGTCGGCGAGATGAGTCCGCAGCACAAGGAATACGCGACGCTGATCCAGCAGAGCGGGCACCACCTGCTCGACGTGGTGAAGATGCTGCTCGACATGAGCCGGCTCGAAGCAGGCAAGTTCGAGCTCACCACCGAACCGATCGCGCCCGAATCGCTGGTCGAACCATGCCTCAAGATGGTCGACGCCATGGCGCGCCAGAAGTCGGTGCGGCTGATGACGGACATTCCGCGTTCGCTGCCGATGCTGATTGCCGATGAGCGGGCCTGCCGGCAGGTGCTGATCAACCTTCTGACCAATGCCGTGAAATTTTCGCGCGAGCATACTGTGGTGACTCTGGCGATGCGCCGGCAGGGTCGGCACCTTGCGATCACCGTTGCCGACCACGGCATCGGCATGGGCGAGGATGCGGTACGCCGCATCGGCGAGCCCTTTTTCCAGGCCCAGGATGGGCTGGCGCGCCGCTACGAGGGCACCGGACTGGGGCTCTCGATCGTCAAGGGACTGGTCGAACTGCACGAAGGGACGCTCCACGCGTCGTCGTCGCCGGGTGAGGGAACCGTGATGACGGTTCTGCTGCCGATAAACGGTCCGGAAACCAAGGTGGAGGAAAGTGTGTCCGTTACACCCCTTCACAGGGACCCGGCCTCGCAGCAAATGCCCAAATGGCACGACGAAAGAAAAAGAGCTCTATGACGGCAGCATCCTTTGCGCACCTGCCTTTGCAGGTCGGCGGCGTCGCACTGTCCCACGCGGGCCAGGCGGCGCTCTGGGTCATTCAGCGCTACATGCGCTCGCCCCTCACAAATTCTGCAATTGCTGCGCTGGTCGTAACGACGGCCATGGCCGGCTCGAATGCGCTCTACGGTCAGCGCCATGAACATCCGGCGCCGCTCTTTGCGCCAGTGGAAGAAGTGACGACCGGTTCGATCGGTCAGGTTCCGGTGATTCCGAAAACGCGGCCCAAGAGCTTCGCCACCGGCAGCCCGGTCGAGCCCGCCAAGCTCGCCGCAGTACCGGCGGACGTGCCCGCCGGCGAACCGGTGGGCAACAAGGATGTGTTCGAGGTGCAGCGCAAGCTCGCGAGCCTCAACCTCTTCGCAGGCGAAGTGGACGGCTACTACGGTCCCAAGACCGCTGCCGCGATCCGCAAGTTCGAGGAGGGCGCTGGGCTCGTGCCCGAGGGCCAGCTGACCCGCGAAGTGATCGATGCGATTCTGGCCGCGCCCGTGACGCCCGCACTGCCGGTGATCAACGTGCCGACCCTGCCGGCTGCCCAGCCCGCTCCTGAGCCCGTGACCGTGAACCTGCCACAGGTCAAGACGGCTCCGGTGGAGCAGGTCCTGCCGGCCGCAGAGCCCGCACCGCAACGCCAGACCCTGGCCGTGATCACTCAGGCCAAGCCGCTTGCCGCCATGACAAACACGGCGCGCACCCTGCTTGGTCGCCCCGTGCCGGCGTCGGCCGAGCAAGCGTTCGAAATGGCGGCGGATACCGCCAGCGACGCCTTCGACACTATCGCCGACGGCGTGCAGCAACTGGCGATGACAAATCCGCCGCCGGCCCGGCTCAACTATGCAAGCGGCGCCGCGACGGCGGCCCCGGCCGAACCGGCGCAGACCCTTGCCGCCTTGCCCGACCGGCCGCAGGTCGGCGTACCGCTGAAGATCGAGGAAGACCCGCCCAAGCCCGGCGAGGCGATTGCTGTGCTCGATACGGATGCGACGCCCGACCAGATCCAGGCCGTGTCGGTGACCGACCCGGTGGTCGTGGCCAAGGTCCAGCGCGGCCTTGCGAGCCTTGGCTTCCTGCACGGCCCGGCCGACGGTGTGGCCGGCTCGGCAACGGCCAAGGCGATCCGCAATTTCGAGGTCTACTTCAACTACCCCGTGACCGGACGCATCTCGCCGCAGCTGCTTGACGACCTGATCGACAACGGCGCCGCGATCTAGCCGCGCCGTCGGATTTCGGGCACACCTGACCCATGTTTCGGACTGACCTGTGGGTCTCCGCCTTCGTGCGGCGTCACAACGATATCGGGCACCTGTGCGTGGTGTCGCGCCGCGGCGACCCGATCGCCGGGCAGATATTCGTCACGGTCGATCACCTGAACGGCACGGAGTCCCTCTATGTGCCGGCGCCGATGAGCGCGCGCGGCGATGACACGGAAAGCCGGCTGTTCGCACTGCGGCTCGAGCACGTCGAGCCGCAGGTGGTCAGGGAGCGCATTCTGCGCGAGGAAGATTTCGACCCGGACCTTTGGGTGGTCTCGCTCGAGATGCGCGGAGGCGACCTGGGGCTGGAGCTCGCCTAGGACGCGCGGGCGCCGATGCGGGCCAGGGCCTCGATGGCTTGGTCGACAACGGGATCGCGTTCGCGGGTCTGCGGCGCCGGGATCCGGCGACGGTTATCCTCGAATGGCCGGTATTCGGGCCTGGTCATGTCGAGCAGGTTCACTTCGCCGCGCCAGGCGCTCATCAGGAACGCCGTGGCATCGATGCTGACGGTCTCGAACAACTCGACAAAGCCACTCAGGTCGGACGAACGCTCGCCATCATGGGCCGTGGCGTGGATCAGCACCTTGAGGCCTTCATGCGAGTCGCAGCCGAAGGCACGCAGGACCACGAACAGGGCGGCGCCGGACGTATCGTGAGCGATCTGCCCGCAGCGGACTTCGTCGAGGCCGGTGATCTGGTGCAGCAGCTTTGTCACTTCCGGCCGGCGGTTCTCGGAGAACAGCTTCATCAGGGCGCGCGTCAATTCGGCAGTCGCAACGGTGAGCTGCTCGAGCGTGCGCTTGATCGGGGCGTCGGGCGTCTCCCGGCGGGCGAAGGCCCTGATGACCTTGATGCGATCGGCCTCGCCGAGATCGAAGAAGGCAGGAGCCAGCAATGCGGCATCGAAGTCGTCGCGTGCGGCCAGAGACCAGGCAACCTGGTGGTCCATCTGCGCCGAGCGGGCGAGCGCGGAGAGATAGGGGCCACGCGGCACGATGGCGGTGTTGGTCGCGATGGCGCGGTAGACCTTGCGGCTGTTCATCTGGAACAGCCTGCCGAGGACGTTCGAAGACAGCTCCGAGCGTCGCGCAATGGCAGCACCGAGTGCGACGTCACCGCCGGCCAGTACCTTGAGCATGGTGCCTTCGGAAATATCGGGTGCCGTGACGAGGAAATCGGGCAGGTCGTCACCGAGATGGCGGACGACGAGCTCTTCGAGTTCGGGCGACAGGTCGGTCGATCGACCCAGCGTCGCCGCGGCCTTGGCCCGCGCCGCAGGGGAGGCGGCCGGGAACAGCCGGTTGGCGAGGATGGAAAACTGTTCCATTTCGGCACCGGTCGGCCGGCCGCGGCGGGCGAACGCATCGCACGCCGCGCAGAGCAGCGTGTTCGTTCGATCCACCCCGCCGGTTTCGATAAGGAGCTGGAACGTCTCGTAAGGCTGGAAACCGATCATAATTCGCCCTGCAAAGCCCCGGGATTCGGAGCCTCAACCACAGGCTGACTATTTCCGGAAAATCGTTAGCGAACTGTTAACCTTGACGAACTCTTAATGGCCGCTGTCGGGGAACTGCGTCGCTCCCGATTTGCCGGCGGATGGGCCCCGGCAACATTGCCCGCCCGCCGGAGGCATGGTTGGGAAAGCTGGTTCAACTCCCCAAGCAGGGACGCATCTCCAAGGCACGCCCGCAGGCGGACGGCACTGGAGAGATCGTGCTGTTCACCGGCATCCGCTACGAACGCGAAGGCGCCCCGGACAAGCCGGCCGGCGCAGCGTCCGGCGGCAAGCGGCGCCGTGGCTGACTGGCGACATGTTCTCCTCGCGACCGGCCTGTTGCTGCTCGGGCAACCGGGCGCCATTGCGCACGAGATAGGCGACTTCGGTCGCGTAAAGCCCGGCTTTCTGAACGACGAACTGATCCCGGAGGCTGATGCCGCGCTGCGCCGTTTCAACAAGCAGCCGGTGTCGGAGTTCAACTGGACCGACCAGGAACGCGAGATGCATGACCGGGTCTACCGGTTCCTGATCGCGCGGCATGTTCAGGACTGGGCCTTCGACTACGAACACATCCTGATGGTCGCAAGCGTCGTCAGCACCCGGCCAACCAACGATGATCTCTACTACAAGTGGCTCACGCACGAGCGCTACGCTTCATCGCGGGTGCGCTACAACACCATGGCCGACGATATCGGCGCGGACGTGCTGACTCTGCCGACCACCTTCGCTTCGATCTGCGCGGTGATGACGGTCGACGACCAGCGCGCGCTGGCTGCCTCGCAGCTGACCGATATCGAACCGGACATGCTGGCGCAGATGCGCACGCGCCACGCCGAGAACGGCCTCTATGTCGGCCGCTTCGTCGGCGCGCTGCGCTATCGCTATGCGTCCTACAGCTATGCGCTCGACCACTTTCTGGTCGAGACACCGCACGCCGAGGCGGTGCGGGTGGACGAGGGACTGAGCCAGATGGCGATCTGGGTCGATCGCGCCGAGGCTGGCGAGTTCTGCGTCGACGACTGGAGCGGCAACGGCTGGGGCGGCGAGGCACTGCCGGGCCGTGTTCTCATGGGCGATCCGGAAGAGGGCGGGATCAGGAAGTAGCGTCCACCGCCATGTTGGCGCAGCGGATGCCGGTCAGGGCCTTCTCGTAGCGCGCCCGCATCTCCGGGTGCGGCGGCGCGAGGCGGACGACGACGAACAGGTCGTCCTCCCGTGCCTCCACGATCAACAGGCCCTCGGCGATATCCAGCCGCTGCTCGGCCAGCAGGCGCGTCTGCGCCGGGTTGAATATGCCGAGGTCGAGATTGGTGCCGACGCTGTCACGGTTCGTGGTTGAATAGATCACCGTGCCGGAACGGCCGTAGACGGCGACCGACCAGAAATCGCGGGGCAGGGTGCCCGTGACGGAGGCCGGGCCGGCCCGCAGGTCGATCTTGCATGCCGCGTAGGTCAGCGACGGATCAAGCCGCAGTGGATTGGGCTGGCCGGGTACCGCTGCGGGAAGCACCACCGGCGCCCCGGTCGCCTCGAGGGCTGCGACACGATCCCAGGCCGAGGTCGCCGACAGCGCGGGGAGGGTGAGGATCACGGCGATATGGATGATCCCACCCAGCACCAGCCCGCCGACGACCCAGAGCAGCCAGCGGATCATATGCAGGCCTCCCGTGTGATGGCCGGAAGGCCGGCGATTTCGGCGCCGAGCCCAGAAGCGGTGGAGGTATCGTAGAGGGTCAGGACAAGCTCGAACTCGCCGTCGCCGGTGATTTCGAGCCAGTTCTGCGGCGCGATCGACTTCGATACGTAGAGCGCCACCGAGCCATCGCTGGCACGGCTTAGGCGGCCGCTGTGGAAGTCGGCGGGCCCGTCGGGGCGGGCGATGGAGGTGCCGCTGGCAGGGTCGACCGGCACCATGGTCCAGAAGCGTGCGGCCGGCGTCGAGCCATCGATGCGATAGCGGCAGTTGCGCTCTAGCGTGCGGTTATCGCTGTCGGCGCGTGCGATGAACTGGATCCCTTCGGACGAGCCGAGCTCAAGTGCGCCGGACCTGGCGATGAACGCGCGGGTATAGGGATCCGGGGCGGGCGCGCCGACATGGCGCCACGCCAGCCACGGGCCGATCTCGATGGCACCGAACAGCCGGCCGTCGGTCAGCGCATACCAGCTGAGGCCAAAGCCGGTAACCAGGGCAACCAGCAGCATCGTCCCGAGGTGCAGGAGAAAGCGCAAGGATCAGAGGCTCTTGGCTGGAGCGGCGGCAGCGGGAGCGACCGACAGGGAGGCCTGGCTGCTCGTATCGTCCAGCGTATGGCGCAGCGAGTCGGCGAGCTCAAGCAGCTTCTGCGCGGCGGCAGGCTTGAGGCTGGGGGGGCGCTCCATGGCGGGTGCTGCCGGCTGGCCTTCCGCCGTGGTCGCGTCGGCGATCACGAATGGCGCGGGCTGGAAATCGACGCCTTCGACGGGTTTGATTTCGATGTTGGTGTGGGCATACGCCATGAACTTCTGCCAGGCGATGGTGGGCAACGTGCCGCCGGTGAGCTCGTTGGTCTGTTCGTAGTTGTCGTTGCCGAACCAGACGGCTGCGACGTAGTTGCCGGTGAACCCGCAGAACCAGGCGTCGCGGTACGACGAGGTGGTACCGGTCTTGCCGACCGAGGGCACGCCCTCGATCTGAGCGCGTCGACCGGTGCCGGCCTCGACGACGCCGCGCATCATCCGGTTCATGTATTGCACGGTCCGCTCGCTGACCACGCGCTCGCGGGGCGCGTCGGGGTCGGACTCATAGACGAGATCGCCGGTGAGGGTAGTGATGCGGGTCAGGCCGTAGGCCGGGGTCTTGTAGCCATGATTGGCGAACACCGCGTAGGACGAGGCCATGTCGATGACGCTGACTTCGGCGGCGCCGAGCGCCAGCGAGCGGGTGACCGGGAAATCGTTGGTGAGGCCGATCTTGTGGGCGAAATCGGCGATCGGCTGGCGGCCGGTCTTGATGGAGAGATTGACCGGCACGGTGTTGATCGATTGCTGGAAGGCCGAGATGAGGCTGATGCGGCCGACCGAGTTGCGCGAGTAGTTCTGCGGGCACCAGTTTCCGATGCACTGGGTGGCGCCGGAGACGATGGTGTCGGGGTCGTATTCGGGGATCAGTTCAAACGCAGTGGCGTAGTCGAACAGCTTGAACGAGGATCCGGGCTGCCGGTTCGGGACGATCGAGCGGTTGAACTGGCTCTTGGCGTAATCCATGCCGCCGACCATGGCGCGGATAGCGCCGTTCGGTTCCAGCACGACCATGGCGGCCTGCGAGACATTATACTGCTCGCCCTGCTCACGAACGACCGAGGTGACGGAGTCCTCGGCATAGGATTGCAGAACCGGGTCGATCGTGGTGCGCACAACGAACGTGTTATGCGTGTTGCCGGACTCCTCGATGATCCGCTTGGCTTGCTCGAAGGCGTAGTCGAGGAAGTAGTTCGGCGAGTTGGCTTCATGCGCGCGGTCAACCGGAATAGCGGGATTGCGGCGGGCTGCGGCGACCTGGCCCTCGGTGAGGAAGCCGGCATCCACCATGTTGGAGAGCACCAGGTTGGCGCGGCCTCGTGCCGCCGCGAGGTCGACATGCGGGGCGTATTTGGTCGGTGCCTTGTAGAGCGCCGCCAGCATGGCTGCCTCCGCCAGCGAGATTTCGGTGACCTTCTTGCCGAAGTAGAATTCGGACGCCGCTGCGACGCCAAATGCGCCGCCGCCCATGTAGGCCTTGTCGAGATAGAGCTTGAGGATCTCGTCCTTGGTGTAGTGCCACTCGAGCCAGACGGCGATGAAGGCTTCCTTGATCTTGCGCTCTATCGTCTGTTCGGAGCTCAGGAACAGGTTCTTGGCGAGCTGCTGGGTGATCGATGAGCCGCCCTGCAGGCTCGCATCGCCCGACGAATTGCTGGCGAGAGCGCGCAAGGTGCCGATGGGGTCGATGCCCCAGTGCTCGTAGAAGCGCCGATCCTCGGTCGCGAGCGTCGCCTTGATCAGATAGTCCGGCAGCTGGTTGAGGGCGAAGGAATCGTCGGAGCGGATGCCGCGGCGGCCGACTTCGTTGCCGTAGCGATCGAGGAAGGTGACCGCGATGTCCTCGGCCTTGTTGAACCGGCCCGTCGCGATCGAGTCGAAGGCTGGCAGCGCCAGCGCCGTCATCAGCACAAGGCCGATCGAGAGGAAACTGAGGCCGTCCGAGAACAGCTCGACGAAGAGCCGCTTGAACCCCGAGACCCGGAAACGGGCGAAGAAATCCTCGACATTGGTGTAGCCGCGACCGAGCGACTGCCAGAAATCATAGAGCGTCGAATCGAGCCAGGCATCCGCGGCCAGCATGCGGGTTTTCTTGCGCCGCTTCTCTTTGTGGTAGAACGGATCCTGCACCGACTGCCCCGCATGACTGGGAGGGCCTTGAATCTCCCCAATTCGGGGCGCATTGGCAAGGCGGTCGCTGCAATATGATCAGCTTGTCCCACGCGCAAGCACATTGATGCCACACGGAAAATCCGAATGCCGTTCTGGGAAGAAAAGACGCTCGAAGAGATGACTACCGCAGAGTGGGAAGCGCTCTGCGACGGCTGCGGCCGGTGCTGCCTGATGAAGCTCGAGGACGAGGATACCGGTGACATCTACGTGTCGGACGTGCGCTGCAGGCTGCTCGACGGCGAGAGCTGCAAGTGCACGGACTACCCGAACCGGCTGAAGGTCGTGCCGGACTGCATCAAGCTGAACCCGCAGAATGTCCGCGAGATCGAGTGGATTCCGATGACCTGCGCCTACCGGCGGATAGCCGAGGGCAAGGGGCTCGCCTGGTGGCATCCGCTGGTGTCGGGTGACCCGGAAACGGTTGCGGCTGTGGGTGTGTCGGTGCGTGGGCGCACCGTGCCCGAGCTTTCGGTGAAGCCTGGCGAGTGGGAAGACCATGTCGCCGACTGGCCCAACTGGGAACCGCCCGAGGAGATCTAGCGCATTTGCCTCAACTTGAGGTCAAGTGAGCGAATATATTGATCAAGCAGAGGCCGGGGGATAGGCTGCAAATATAAGGGTATCTATTTATGGGCGATAATAGATGGCCAAAGATGGTGAAGTGCCTGATCCCGTTGCTGATCCCAAGCAAGAGGTGCCTGCAGTAAAGGCGCCTGACGCTGACAAAGATCAGGCGGAGGTGCCTCCGAAGCCGGGCGACGAGAATATCGTCAATCAACAGATCACGCCCGAGCAGGCTGCTGCGCTGGATCGGCTACTCGCTCAGGCCGCCGGGACCAATGACCGCATGCCGCCATTCTTTTCGAGCGGCGTGTTCTTCATGCTGATCGGGGCGGTGTTGCTGGGAGCGGCCTACCTGACCATGGGTGGGACGCACAGCACCTTCACCTTCGTGCTCGTGGTCGTGGGGGTGGCGATCCTGCTCTATGGCACGGGAACGCAGGGCGTGGCGCAGTTCACGTCCAACACCGGCAGTGCTGCGTACAAGGGCGCGATTGCCGGTGGTGCGGGGCTGCTGGCCTTTCTCATCGGCTACGGCATCGTGGAACGCTACCCGGCTATCCAGGACGCATTCCAGGTTGAGCGGAAGTACCTGCGCTACCGACTGAATCCGCAGGACGACGGCGCGTCCAACTTCGCCAATTATGCTGCCGTCGTCGACGTCAACGGCGAGCAGGTGCCGGCCTTCAACCGTGGTCGCGCCATCGAGGTGCACATCCCTTATTTCCTTGGCGAGAAGGGCATGCTGCGCGGCACGATCTGGCTCCACCGGATCACGGAAGAGGCCACCAACCAGATGCCGCTGGCGAAGGCGCCGATCGAAATCGACCTGGCCAGCATGGAGCTCAACTTCGGTGACGGAGCGGACCTGCCGATGCTGGACGGGGCGCCCGACAGTCTCTCAGTGAAACTGCCCAATTCGCTGGAGGCCACCAATCGCGACAAGCAGGAGGTTGCGACCGGTGTCGCGTTGCCCCCACCCTTGGCCACAACCCAGGCATTCTGATGCGATCGATGCTCGTCGTCTCCCTGCTTGCAGCGGGTCTTGCAGCCAGCCCTGTAGAGGCGCAGCAGTCGGCCAAGGACAGCTGCAGTGTGTTCGCCGATGCGGCGGTAGCCGGGGAGGGACCGCTGCCGCAGTTCCTGCTCGCCGACGAGGACGTGGCGATCCCGTGCCTCGTGGGTACGCCGACGCAGCTGGCGCCCACGGTGACATCACCCGAGATCGATCCGAAGACGACTGCGACGATGAACCGTGTCACCGCCGCGCTTGGCTTGCTGATCGATCGGTCGGGCATGACCGCGATCGACAAGATCAGGGCTGTCGACAATCTGTCGGTGGCGCAGTTGCTGGCCTATGGATCGCGGACGACCGACAAGAGCACTCGCGATAACTCCATGGTGCTGCTGTCGAATATCGTGGACAACTCGACCGTGTGCGTCGTGCTCGACCAGATGGCGGACCCCGCGCTGGCCGAGGGCGCCGCAGGTCTGCAGGCGCGTGCGAACCTCCTCGCCAGCGTCTCGGTGGTCGCGCCATGGGCGATGAAGTCGAATTACGAGCAGATGCGGAGCCTTGCTGGATACCTGGAGGCCGACCTGGCGGACGAGAAGGATGTCGACCAGACCAGGCGCCTGCTGACGAATTTCATCGATCGGCTCGACTACCAGACCACGCTACCGGCCGGAAAAGCCAACATGAACGTCGACAATGAGGGCGTGATCGGGGGGTGCCGGAGCTATGTTCCGGCCTTCAAGGATGGCGCTTTCAGCATCGACTACCAGCTGAATCAGTAGCTCACACGTTCGTGATCGGAAACTTATCCCCGCCATGCGCGTTTCACGAGCGGCGGAATGTGGCAGCTGAACCGAGGCTGAACAAAGCCTAAGCAACCCTGTCAGCATCGCTGCCATATGTAGGCCGGTCGCCTGCCACATTGATGAACGGCAGATGAACGGGGTGCTTATTCAAGATTCAGCCAAAGTCGCCATCTATGCGGCCAACCACTAGACCCGACACTCTCATTCTGGAGACGACCACCATGCATTTCGCGACAAAGGTCGCAGCTGCTGCGTTCGCCTCGTTGCTCGTTGCGGCTCCCGTACTGGCGCTGGCAGCGGACCCGACCGGCACCTGGCAGGCTGACGACGGCAAGAGCCGCTACAAGATCACCTACTGTCAGGGCGGCGACGCCTTGTGCGGCGAACTGATCTGGCTGCGCGACAAAGACGACAAGAACTGGGGCTACCTGAACCAGACCGTGGTTCAGGGCACCCAGGCGGAAGCCAATACCTGGACCGGCACAGTGTCGCTCGACGGCGGCACCTACAGCGGAACGCTGACCATGACCGGCGCTGACAGCATGAAGGTCAAGGGCTGCCAGGGCGTATTCTGCAACACCATCAATCTCAGCCGCGTCTGACGCTGCCTAGGATAGGCAGCCTTTCAAGAACTGCCGAACTGGAGCCCGCGCCACCGCCTGGCGCGGGCTTTTTGCTGCGCGGTCTAGGGCAGGTCTACCTTGGGTAGGCTTGGCGCGAGCGCGATGGCCTGCGAGCGCATGGCCTTGCCGTTAATGTTCCGGGGAACTCTGTCGGTGAGGTAGATCTTGCGCGGCCAGATCGAGTGATGCAGCTCGTCGATGATGTCGGCCTTGATCGAGCGCAGGCTCTCGGCTGCGGCGCCCCGGCGGAGCTGCACGATGGCCGACAGCACACCGTGGCCGAAGGCGTTGGTTTCGAGAAAGCAGTAGCCGTCGACGACGTCGGGATGACGCTCGATGATGGCATCGATGTCGATGGCGTTGATCTTGTTGCCGCCGGTATTGATCACGTCGTCGGCCCGCCCGGTGAAACGGAGTGCTCCGTTCGCATCGATGAGACCGAGATCGCCCGGATAGAGCCAGCCATCCCGGACGGGCGAGTTGCCGGGATCGGGATGGCCGAGATAGCCCGGGATCAAGGTATCGGTACGGATCCGCAGGATACCCTCGGTGCCGGGCGGGTTGGGCTGCCCATCTGCGCCAAGTGCTTCGACCGTGACGCCGGCCACCGGCGGTCCCACTGTTCCATCATAGGGCCTGGCCCGGCTGAAATGGCCGAGCGCCATCGTCCCTGCCTCGGTCGACCCGTAGAGGATCTGCATCTCATCGAAGTAATCGAGCCCGGTCTCCATGAGGCTCGGGGTAACCGGTCCTCCGGTGACGCGGCAGGCCGGGATGCGGATATCGGGCACCGGATGGCGCTGGAACACGCTCGACATGTGCGAGGGCGAGCCGAGCACCTTGGTGACGCCGGCGGCGACGAGCTCGGGCCACTGCATCATTGCGACATTGGTGCCGCCGAATGCGAGATTGCAAAGGCTGAAGCGGACCCCGACATGGGTCACCGCCGGAAAGAGATTGAGCACGGTTTGCGCGAGGCCGTCGGCGAGTTCGGGGCGGGTCGAGCGCGTCCACACCGTACCGTAGGTGACAGGCATGGTCTTGGGCCGGCCGGTCGTTCCCGAAGACGTGGCATAGTTCCAGACGGCGTCGGGAGCCGCGTGGCCGGGCAGGGCGTCGATGGCACCCGCGGGGACCGGCGGTGCATCGAGCCAGGACGCGTCTATTGCGTGCCAGCCCTCCTGCTCGCTCCGCGTGCCGGCCGAAAAGACATGGTCGACAGCTCCGGGAAATGCCGACACGGTGTAGTCGCCCGAAACGACGAACCAGCCCGCACCCAGTGCCGAGAGTGCGGCGACGGCGACCAGCATCGTCGAGGGACTGTTGATGGCGAGCCCGACCACCGAGCCTTGCCGGACGCCGAGCGCCTGCATGTGCCCGGCGAAATGCACGACCTGATCGGCGAACTGCCGATAGGAAATGGTCCCCTCGCGGCTGACGAAGGCGGCGGCATCGGGCCGTTGTTCCGCCTGCAGCAGTGACGCGATTCCGAAATTCTGCAACCGCATGCCCAAGCTCCGCTTGCCAGCCGGCGAACGAGACAATGCAGAATGAATATCAGCCACTTGCAAGAATTCCACCACAACAAATCCCCGCGTGACGGTGATGTGTTAGAGTTCAGGCATGGTCGGAGAAGTGGGGCTGGAGCGGCCACGGCGACGACAACGAGAAGTTATCGAGGCGGCTGTCCGTGAGAACGGGCGGCCGCTTTTCATTCCGGAGAGCAGCGTGCCGGCTGACGACGAGATCAACTGGGAACTGGTGCGACTGCAGGTACGGGCGGGCGAAATGACCCGCAACCGCATCTGCGCCGAGCACGGGATAACGACCCAGCGGCTGGCGGCGCGGATCAGGGAGAACAAGTGGGATGTCGATGAAGATGCGACGGACCAGGACCGAAAGATCCTGCTGGGCTGGGGGTATCGAGTGCTGGAACGGCTGCTGGTCCATCTCGCGGAGTCGCAGATGAGCGAGACTGGAGAGCGCGAAGGCATCGCGCTGGGTCGCCTGATTACCAACCTCGACCGGATGATCGGGCTCGAGATGCGGATCACCGGAAAGAAGCCGACGCCACGCCAGAGCCGCGAGATGACCGAACTCAGGGCCAAGATCGCGAAGCGGCTGGATGAGCTCAAGATTAGCTAGGACGCTCCTGCCGCTGATCGACGACGACGAGGTCGGTCAGCTGATGGCCGATTGGGAGCTTTGGGCCCACGACCAGCAGAAACTGCCCCCGGGCGACTGGTCGACATGGCTGCTGATGGGCGGGCGCGGCGCCGGCAAGACCTGGGCCGGGGCACAATGGGTGCGACACCTCGTCCAGCAGGAAATCGGGCCGATTGCTATTGTCGGGCAGTCGATCATCGAGGCGCTGCAGGTGATGGTGCGCGGCGAGAGCGGCATCATGCGGCTGTCGCCACTGGTGGAAAAGCCGCTTGTCCGGGGCCAGAGGCTGTTTTGGCCCAACGGCGTCGAGGGGCTTGTGCTGGGGGCGAACGACCCCGAGCGCTTTCGTGGACCGCAATTTGCCGCGGCCTGGTGCGATGAACTCGGCTGCGGGGCGGTCGACAAGGGCGCCAACCAGCCGAACATGTTCCCGGACACCAAGAGCAGCGAGGACGGGCGGCCGTATTTCTCGAACGGCGCGCCGGACGGGCTGATGCAGCGGCAGTTCTTGCGCGCGCAGCTGAACCATTGGGAAGGCGCTCCGATGGTGGAGCGGATTTCGCTCTGGACCTGGGATGCGCGGCCGTTCCCGGCCTTTCCGTCGGATGTCGCGACCTGGGCCGATGCGGAGAACCACGCGGCCGGGCACTGGCTTACCGGGCGGCTGGGGGCGCTGGCGCCGGACGAGTTTGCGCGCGCGGTGGCGGCGGATTTCGGGGTCGAACTCGGCGCGGCGGATGTGGCGGGGACGCTGATCCACGGCGTGGCGCTCGAGGGTGTGGTGAGCTGGCGCGATGCGACCGGGTCGGCGCTGGCGGCGTCGGGACTGGCGGTGCGTGACGGGGCGGCGGGGCTGGAGCTGGTGCGACCGGAGGCGGTGCCGGCGCTGGCTTTGGCGGCCGATGACCTGGTGAAGGCGGATGGGCCGGTGCGGTCAAGGCGGAAGCCGGATCCGTCGGAGACGGTGGCGCGGCTGGCGGTCGGTTATGTGGATCGCGAGCGCGACTATCTCGCGGGCACGGCGACGGCGGTGCGGCCCGAGGGGGCGGCGGTGGCGGGCGAGAGTACCGGGCTGGTGCTCGATGCGGCTGCGGCGCGCGGTGTGGCCGAGCGGCTGCTGCGGGCGGCCGGGGTGCAGCGCGACACGGTGGAATTTGCGCTGCCGCCATCCTTCGCGGCGCTGGAAGTGGGCGACGTGATCGCGCTCGATGGCGAGGCCAAGGGGCCGTTCGAGGTGGCGGAAATCCGTGATGGGTTGGCGCGGCGCGTGACGGCGCGGGCCTTGCCGCCGGTGCTGAAGGCGGCGGTGTTTTCGGATCGGCCGGCACGGCCGGCGACGAGCCCGGCGCCGGTGGCGGAGCCGGCGTTGGTGGCGGCGCATCTGCCGCCCGATCCGGCCGCGCCGGAGCGGTCGCGGTTGCTGCTCGCGGCTTATGCCAGCCCGTGGCCGGGCGAGGTGGATGTGCAACTGGTGGCGGCGGGCGTGCGGATTGCGCGGCTGACGCGGCCGGCGGCGATCGGGGCGCTGGTGACGCCGCTCACGGCGGGGCCGGTGCATATGCGGGATCGGCGCAGCATCGAGATCGAGCTGTCGGGTGGGCACCTGGCGCCGGTGGATTTCGAGGCGGCGCTGGCGGGGGCCAACCGGATCGCGATGGAGACCGACGCGGGCGAGTGGGAGGTGCTCGGCTTTGCGAGCGCCGAACTCGTGGCGGCAGGGCGCTATCGGCTGACCGACCTGCTGCGCGGGCTGGGCGGATCGGATGTGGCGATGGGCGCGGCCGCGGCGGGCAACCGGCTGGTGGTGCTCGACGGCAATGTCGCCGTGCTGCCGGCGGAGCCGGACTGGCTCGGCGGCGAGCTGGAGTTGCGGGCGTTTGCGGGCCGGTTTGACGGCACAGGGACGGCGTTTGCCGCCGCGCTGACGCTCGGGCCGGTGTTGCCGCTGTCGCCGGTGCATCTGCACGCGAGCCGTGGGGCAGGGGGCGACATCACGCTCGGCTGGACGCGGCGCAGCCGGGCCGATGCGGGAGCCTGGGCGGCAGCGGAAGTGCCGCTCGAGCATGTGCCGGAAGCCTATCGGGTGACGATCTTCGATGGTGCGGTGGCGGTGCGGAGCATCGAGGTGGCAGGGCCGTCGGCGAGCTATGGCGCGATCGAGCAGGCGGCCGATTTCGGCGCGCTGCCGGCGGCGTTCGATTTCACCGTGCAGCAACTGAGCCCGGTCTTCGGGCCGGGCCACCAGGGGGCAGGCACCTTCCATGCGTAAGACGATTTTCGATGGCCTCGCCGAGGCCATCGCCCGCCAGCGGATCAAGCTGCTGGTGGGCTTTCTGTCATCTCAACTGAGGAGAACTCTCGTGACGTTCAATCTGCTCGACGGCTTCAAGACCTACATCGTGGCGGCGGCAATGGTGCTGGCCGCGCTGAGCCAGCTCATCGGCCTCGACCTGCCCAGCTTTGAGGGCCAGGCGGCCGGCCAGCTGCTGATGGAAGGGCTGGCGATCGTGTTTCTGCGCAAGGGGATGAAGGGGTAGGCTAGCGGCCACAGCAAAAAGGGAGGGGTGTCGAGGGCCAGCGACCCCTCGCACCCAGAGGCCGTCAAGGCTCGCGAATACCGGATTGGAGCAGTAAAATGCTTCAACCGCGCCTCGGACGTCTATACTTGCCGAAGCGCCGCAAACTCAACCTATTCGCCGATTTGAGACGATGAACATACCCAAATCTCAGCCCGACAAGGTGCTACGGCGTGTAGATCATTGCCTCTACTGCGACAGCGAGTCGGAGTTGACCGACGAGCATATTGTGCCCCTCTCGTTCGGAGGTCGCTACATACTCGAAGCCGCAAGTTGTCCAGTCTGCCGCGATATCACCAGTGCCTTGGAGGGAAAGTGCTGCAGCACGATGTTTCGCGCTCTTCGAGTGCACCACCAAACGCGGACCAGGCGACCTAAGTCGAGGCCAACTACCCTTGCTGTGCTAGATAGCGAGGATCCCACGAAGGCTCAGCCTACTGTGTTAAATGTGCCCACCGACAAAGCTCCCGGCATAGCGGTCTTCCCATTGTTCGGCGCACCTGGGTTGATGGTCGGGGGAGCGGGTTCTCCAAACGCGCCACTCATCGGAATCAGTCATCATCGGACCACCGATGATCTAGATGAGCGGGTGAGCCGGCTTCGCGACGAGGGGATAAGCAATCCACTAGTTTTCGCGGAGTACATGCCCCACGAGTTTGCACGTACTTTGGCAAAAATTGCTCATGGGTTCGCTGTCGCCGCAGTCGGGCTGGGCGGCTTTGGTCCACTCCTTAGGCCGGTCATTCGAGGCGAAGTTGGTGACGTGGGCCAATTTGTCGGAGGGGGAATTGATCCGCCGCCAAGCCATCGAACTCCTTCAGGAACCGGCTTGCACCGAGCAAGCCCAGTCACCATGAAATTGGACGGCACCATTTATCTCGCCTACTTCATTCAGCTGTTCTGCTATTTGGACCCCGTTCCGCCGTCATACATTGTGATCACGGGCAAATACTTGGGTCCGGAGGACGGCCAGACGCCAATGTTCGTTCGCTAGAAGCTTGCCATGCTCTCCGGCCGTGCCGTACCCCTCGCCACCCGTTCATCCCACATTCATCCCACCGCCCGCATAACCCCCACCATGAACACCTTTGTGCGTATCGTGCTGGCCGGCGGTTTGGCGCTTGGGCTGGGGTTGAGCCTTTCGGCCCCCGTCCTGGCGCAGGAATGCCTGAGCCGGAACGAGATCCAGCAGAAAATCGATAGCGGCGAAGTGCGCCAGCTGGCCGAGGCCCTGCAGGCCGCTGGCGAGAATGGACGCATCATCTCGCAGCAGGCCCAGCTGTGCCTCGTGGGTGGCCAGTGGGAATGGCAGGTCAATGTCATGGATTCTAACGGCGAAAGCCGTCCGGTGAGCTTGCCGGCTACGTAAAGGCTCGCATAAAATCCGTTTCGGCGTCTCTCGCGCGCATGGCCGGCAATAGTCGGGCGCGGGATCTCGGTCGCGGCGGTGGTTATTGTCGCGCTTGTCGAACCGGAAAAGTCTGCAACTTTTCCCGACAGCGCTCTGAAGGGGACCAGCATGCGCATTCTCGTCGTGGAAGACGACACCAATCTCAACCGGCAGCTGAAAGAGGCGCTGGAGGAGGCGGGCTACGTCGTCGACGTCGCCTTCGATGGCGAGGAAGGCCACTTCCTCGGCGACACCGAGCCGTATGACGCGGTGGTGCTCGATATCGGCCTGCCGCAGATGGACGGCCTGTCGGTGCTGGAAGAATGGCGCCGCGCCGGCAAGAAGACGCCGGTGCTGCTGCTCACCGCGCGCGACCGCTGGAGCGACAAGGTGCAGGGCATCGACGCCGGCGCCGACGACTACGTGGCAAAGCCCTTCCACATGGAAGAGGTGCTGGCCCGCGTTCGTGCGCTGGTGCGCCGCGCTGCGGGGCAGGCAAGCAACGAGATCGTCGCGGGCTCGGTGCGGCTCGACGTGAAGGCCGGCAAGGTCACCGTCGACGGGCACGCCATCAAGCTGACCAGCCACGAATTGCGGCTGCTGAGCTACCTGATGCACCACAAGGGAAAGGTGATTTCGCGCACTGAGCTGACCGAGCATCTCTACGACCAGGATTTCGACCGGGACTCCAACACCATCGAAGTGTTCGTCGGCCGGCTGCGCAAGAAACTGCCGGACGACTGCATCCAGACCGTGCGCGGCTTGGGCTATCAGATCGCTGAGGATTGAAGTTTGCGCGGGGATGGTGACGCGCTCTTCCTTCTCCCCTTGAGGGAGAAGGTGCCCGAAGGGCGGATGAGGGGTATCTCTCCGCCTGCTGGGTCGCTCGTCGCTCCGCTCCAAGCGCGCAGACTTTGTCTGCGGACCCCTCATCCGGCGCTGCGCGCCACCTTCTCCCTCAAGGGGAGAAGGAAGGGCGGGCCGTGACCAAGCTCTCGGTTGCACTCAGCTCACTAAGCGACCGCATCTCAGCCTGGTACCAGGGCTCCATCGGCTCGCTGTTCACGCGGCCGCAGGCTGACGGCGCGACGCCAAAGCATCGGCGCTCGATTGCGGCGTCGCTGTTCATCCTGTCGGTCGGCTGGCTGGCGGTAGCGCTGGTGGCGACGGCGTTCCTTTTGACCGAGCTCTACTCGCGCGCCCTCGACAATTCGCTGGTCGAAACGCTCGAGTTCCATATCGAGACGCTGACCGACCAGAGCCTGCTCGCCGATACGCCGACGTCGGAGCAGATCCGCATCGCCGATCCGCGCTTCGACCGGACGGGCTCGGGCTGGTACTGGGCCATTCGCGACCAGCAGGGCTCGCTGCTCAATTTCTCCAATTCCTATGTCGGCATGGTGCTGGGCCCGCTTCCGGGCTCGTTCGACGACACCAACACGCGCACCGCGGTGGTCGAGGACCCGTTCGGCATCAAAGTGCGGGTGGTGGAGCGGGCGGTGACCGTGAACGGCACCCCGCTCGACATCATGGTGACCGGTTCGCTCGACGAGATCCTGTCGCTGGTCGAGGAATTCCGCGGCCAGACGCTGATCGTGCTCGGCGCGGTGGCGATCATGCTGGCGGTGATGTCGACCATCGTGGCGCGGCTGGCGCTGCGGCCGATCGGGCTGTTGCGCCGCGAGGTGGAGAAGGTGCGCGAGGGCGAGGCCGCCTCGGTGACCGGATCCTACCCAGCGGAACTGGCGCCGCTCAGCGACGAGATCAACGAGCTGCTGCGCGCCAATGCGCAGATCGTCGAGCGGGCGCGCAACCAGGTGGGCAACCTCGCCCACGGGTTGAAGACGCCCATCGCGGTGCTGCGCAACGAGGCCGGCGCAGACAAGAAGAACCCGCTGGCGAGGGTCGTTTCGTCCGAAACCGAGAAGATGAGCCAGCTCGTCACCACCTATCTCGACCGCGCGCGGCTCGCGACACGCTCGGCCGTGGTGGGCAAGAAAGCCGACGCCACGCACGTGATGCTGCGGCTGACGCGCGTGATGCAGAAGCTCAACCCACGGGTGACCATCGCCATGGTGCGGCCCGACGCGTCGCTCCCCTGGTTCCGCGGCGACGAGGGCGACCTCGAGGAAATGGCGGGGAACCTGCTCGACAATGCCTGCAAATGGGCAAGGTCCTCGATCGGCGTGACCGTGGTCGCCGAGCGTGCCGACGGGGTGACGAACCTCCTGATCAAGATCGACGATGACGGGCCGGGGCTGACCGAGGAGGAGGCGCTGAAAGTGTTGCGCCGGGGCGTCAGGCTGGACGAGAAGACGCCGGGCTCGGGACTGGGTCTGGATATCGTCAAGGAACTGGTTGACGTTTACGGCGGCTCACTGCAATTGAAGCGCTCGGTGCTGGGGGGCCTGCTTGCCGAACTGCGGCTGCCTGCCGCAAAGGTCGCCGGCTTCCGCACTTTCGCCTCAATACGCAAGGAATAAGGCCCAGTCCTTGCCGTAAAGACTCGGCCTCCGAAAAGACTAGCCTTTCCCGATAGAGACCCCGATGCAGCTGTTCGTCCGCGCCCTTCCCGTTTTTGCCCTGCTGTTGCTCGCCGGCTGCGGCTCGAGCTCGAACGATCTGGCGCTGGGACCGACACTGCCGCCGCCGAATTCGACGCTCGCGACACAGCCGACGATCACGCCGGCCTCGCTGCCGACCACTGCCGCGACCGCCGCGCAGCCGGGCAGCATCGGGCTCGCCAACGTTACCGCCTTCATCGACCCATCGGCGATCGGCCTGATGTCTCCCAAGGACCAGTCGGAAGCCTCGAGCGCGCAGTTCAACGCGCTGACCTTCGGTCGCGTCGGCGCGCCGCGCAACTGGGCGGGCGACAACGGCACGTCCGGTTCGGTGACGGTTGGCCCCTACGTCAAGGTCAACAATATCGACTGCCGCGATTTCACCCACACCGTGACCATCGGGGGCACGCCCTATGCCAAGAAGGGCACGGCCTGCCGCGAAGTCGACGGCACCTGGACGGTCGCCTGACGGCCGATCACGAATAACTTCGGATAGCCATTTATTTACCGAGCGGGTTTACGGTCCGGGACTAGTCTGGACCTCTTCGCCCCCGGTTTTGAATGGCCGATCGTACTCCCCCCGCAGCCCGGATCGAGACCGCGTCGTCGCGGCGCAAGACCGCTGAGCCGCGGCCCTTTCTCGGCCTTATCGACGCGGTGATCGTGCCGGGTGTCTCCGGCTTCGATTTCGACGGCGCCATCCTCGAGCAGCACGCCCAGGGCGTGTGGGTTTGGATGGTGCGCGACATCGCGCCGGACCTCATCCACGACGACCTGACCGATACGCCCGAGGGCAGTTCGGCGCTCGACAAGCTGGTGCCGGCGCTGATCCAGCGCGCCCGCGAGGCGACGATGAACCTCAACGCCGAGCAGGAGCGGCGCGTTCGCGTGCAGATGGGCGGTGACGACACGTTCCGCCGGCTGCCCTTCGTGCTGCAGGCGCTGAAGTGCCGCGCCCTCTACGAAAAGGCCGGCGCTTTCGGTCGCGCCACCGCGGGTATGCCCGACGAGGCGGCGCTGTCGCTGGCCCTTCAATCCATGCCGCTGAACGATCGCCCGGTCTGCGCGCTGCTGATGCAGGCGGCGATGGCCGAGGTCAGCAATCCGGCGCGCGTCATGGCGGCGGCGATCCGCATCGCCGGCTCGTCCGAGGAGCAGGCGGTGGCGCGGGCGGGGCTGTCGACGCTGGTCGACGCCATGCTGGCCCATGCCCAGGCCCAGATCCCGGCGCTGCAGCAATATGGCGCTTTCGCCGACATCGACAGGGTGTGCAGCTCGGTCGAGCGCTTCCACAAGCTGATCCGGGCGGTGACGAGCTACATGGAGCTCGGCCGGCTGACGCGCTGGTCCTCGGTGGTCGCATCGCTGATCAAGACCGTCTCGGAACTGCTCGAGCCCAAGCTCCGCGAAGTGCTGCCAGACGTGAACCTGGCGCTCCGCCGTCACCACGGCACCGACTGGCTCGATACCGACCAGGTGCTGGCTGCGCTGAACGGCTGCTACATCCTGAACGTCGTGCGCGACTGCCGCGACTCGCTGGCGCTCAACACCCTGTTCGACCAGATGTGGACGCAGGTCGGCCAGGCGCTCGACATCCACGTGAACCGCAACCTAGAGCTCTTCCGGCAGAACCCGTCGGACCGGGTGACAGGCGAGCGGCTCGACGCCGCCATCAAGATGGCGGAGCTGCGCTTCAACTCCGAATATGCCGACGTGCTGCGTCGCGCCCGCGATGGCGCCGAGCGCCGGACGGGTTAGGAGCGCTTTCGGGAAAAGTTGCAGACTCTTCCGGTTCGAAAGCGCGACCACTCAAGCGCTCGGCTTCAGGCGCTCGCTGAGGCGCGCGGCGACTGCCGTTCCGGCATCGCGCACGAAGATTTCCCCATCGACCTGCTGGCTGAGGATCGCGATGCCGCCCGTATTGGGTGGCCGCGGCGACGCATAGGTGATGCCGATCGCCTGCGCCGGATCCGTGACGTCCGAACGGGTGAAGATCAGGCAGCCGGGCCCGAACGTGCGCGCATCGGCGGCGCGAACGGACCAGAGCTGAACCTTGTCGCCGAACCGGCCGGCAAGGTAGGTCGGCGGCGTGGGCACGGCATCGGCGGTGGGTGCAGCGACAGGGACGCGCCAGCCGGTATCGCTGATATCGCCGCCGATGGCGCAGCGTTCGGCCGCGACCGGGCCGGCATCCCGCTTGGCCATGGCCCCGATATCGACGGCCGCGGCGATATCGCCGAGGCTCAGCTGCACCGGACGCACCGCGATGCCGGAGACGCCATGCCTGCTGGCTGCGGCGGCGCGTCGGGTGACCAGCGATGCGCCGCGATCGAGATAGGTATTGCCGCGTGCATCGGCCCGGAACGGGGCGACAGATGTCGCGGCATCGGGCGTCTCGAACGCGGCTTCGATCACTTCATCGATGATGGCCGGTGCGGGCTTGCCGAGCACGTCGAGCACTGCGGCGCGGCCGCTGGCAATCGCGGCAGCGGTGGTGCGGAGGCCGGCGGCCGAACCGGTGACGGTGATCTGCGGCAGCCGGTTGCGCGGCGCGAGCCAGCCATTGGCCTCGTCCCAGCCGGCACTGCCGCCAGCCCGGAGCCAGAGCTGCAGGTCCGGCTGCCAGGCGCCCGCGGCAACCAGTTGGTCGGTCTCGACGGAACTCGAATCCTGTGTGATGCCCTCGAGCGCGACGGCAAAGCCGATCATGAGGCCAGGTTCGTTGCGCTTGATCGGCTCGGCCTGGCTCGGGACCAGCGCCGAAGCGAGTGTCACGCCCATGGCCTTGGCGAAATCGATGAAGCGCGAAGCCGGCGTCAGGCGGCTGTCGACGATGCGCTGCACCTCGATGCCGGCATCCGCGGCATGGAGGGCCAACCGGTAGGGATAGCTCTGCGGCGTGGTGAACAGGGTACGCCTGCCGGCCCAGATGCCATAGCGCTCGGCCCGGTTGAAGGCGGCGAGCGCGCCCGTGATGCCGGGCGTGCGATTGCCCGGAAAGAGCGGCAGCCGCTCGAGTGCACCGGTGGCCAGAATGATGTGGTTCGCCCGGATACTGACGACGCGGCTCGCGGGGCGCCCGCCATCGACCGTGACCTGGTGGACGCGCAGGGTCGTGCCGGCGATGGCGAAAGCTTCCGCGCGCAGCAGCGTCGTGACCGCATCCTTGCCCAGCAGCATCGCCGTGAGCGTCAGGATGGTATCGTCGGGCGATGTCTCGCCTTCGGCGGTGCCGAAATATCGGATGTTGCCGCCCAGGTGCGGCGTGCGCTCGATCAGCACCACGCTCTTCCCGGCGACGGCGGCCGAAGCCGCGGCGCTGAGCCCGGCGATACCGCCGCCCACGATGGCGAAATCGGCTTCGAGCACCTGCTCTGCCGGGGCACCGAGCCAGGGCGGAGCACCCAGGCCCGTATCGCCGAAGCGATGGTTCAGAGTGCGTCCCGGACCAACCAGCCGGTTGCGAAACGCGCCGAAAAGCCCGCTCGACGCGATCGGGTCGCGACGGCGGCCGATCGTGGTGAGGACGAGCCCGTCGAGCGCCGGAGTGCGGTCCATCGGCAGCGGGCTGCCGCGGCCGGTGGTGACCAGCGGCGCAAAACCCTCGTCGAGCGCAATCGGCTCGTCGCCGTGCCGGCCGGCCACCTGGATGCCGCTTGCAAGGGCCGCCGAGAGGACCGTGTCACCAGCAAACCCGGTGACGGTGCGGCCGTTGAGCCGGAATTTTATCGGCCTCGTCCGATCGACGGCGGCTCCGCCGAGGCCATGCGGCGCATTTCCGGGAAGGCGATTAGCGGTGTTGCTCACGCTGGCACCGTCACGTAGTCGGCAACGGCGAGGCGCAGGTTGCCGCGCGTCGCACCGCGGGCTGCGATCCATGCGTCTTCCGCGGCGCCGGACTTGCCGGCAAGGTGCCGGGCGATGGCTGGGGCGAGGAAGGCACCGGACGAGCCGAGCGCGGCTACGAGCGTTGCGCGCACGCCGCGCGCCGGACCGACATAGGGTGCGCCATCGCCGGAGCGAAGGGTCGGAACGATCGTTTCGCCGGCAAGCCGCAGCACGCCATTGCGGGCAACGGCGCTACCGAGTCGCGCCCGTGCAGTCTCCGCGCCCCCTATTGCGAGGGCCGAAAGGCTGGTCGAGCGCGGCTCCTGGGTCAGCGTGACGCCACGATCGAGCCAGGTCATGCAGGCGGCGTTGATGCGCGCGCCTTCGAGCAGGCTCGCAGCGGCAGGGACGGCTTCGAGGCTGCGGTCCAGCGCTTCGGCCGGCAGGTAGCGGAGGATCGCCTCGTCGCTCGCGAGGACGGCTTGTTCAGCCTCGACCGTGAGCCCGCCCTGGGTGATGCGCGCCACGCCATCCTTGCGGATCGAAACGGCCGTACCGGCCTGGTCGAGCCGCCGGACATCGAGCCGGCCAAGCCACTCCTCGAGGGCCGTGTCGAACGCGCCGTGGACGAGCAACTGCGCGTCGCGTACGCGCAGGATCAGGCCCTCGGCGATGGCCTTGTCGGCGACCGGCTCCACGGTATAGCCGAGGAGCTGGGCCAGCTGCCGGAAATGGGCGAGCGCTGCGATGCTGGCCGGCGTTTCGGCGATGAACAGCGGATCGATGCGACGGGTGAGACCCTTGCCCCAGCCGGCTGCCAGCTTGGTGAGTTCGGTTGCACCCGCCTTGAGCAGGGCCAATGTCTCGGGGCGTGTAACCGGAGCGACGGAAAGGTCGATGCTGCGCTGCAGGCGAAAAGGTGAGAACGGCTCGCCGACGATGAACACGCGCTTGTTGTGCGCGGCCGCCAGCTGGCCGGCAATCAGCCCGGCGAGCGGGCCCGAGCCCAGAACCACGAAATCGTAGTTGTTTTCCGCCACGTCAGCCTGCCTTTCGGGCTGCGGCAATGCGCCCGCAACACATCGACGTGCTGGGGTGCATATTTCGCCAGAATGCCCTTATAGATCGGGCGCGCTTTCGCAGCCCCGGGTGAGGCATAGGCCTGCACATGATCTTCTGGTCGCTCGCTATTGTGGTCACAGCCGTCGCCTGTGCCGCGCTCTATTATGCGGGGGCGGGGCGGAGGGTCAACGCGACTGCTGACGTTGTAGACAGCCCGGAAGTCGACCACCTGCGCCTGCAGCTCAGGGAGATCGAGGCCGACGTCGCCGGCGGGCGGCTCGGCGCGGTGGAGGCGGTCGCCGCCAAGGGTGAGCTGGCGCGTGAACTTATACGATTGAAGGCGGAGCAGAAGCCGGTGAAGACGGAAGCGCGGCGCGGCATCGTTGCCGTATCGGTGGCAGCGACAGCGCTCCTCGCCTTTGGCGTCTATGGCGTCCTCGGCCAGCCCGACTTGCCGGCCCAGCCGCTCGAACAGCGCGCCGATATTCCGCCACCCGAAATGAGCCTCGACGATGCCATTGCGCGGATCGAGGCCCAGCTCAAGGTGACGCCCGACGATGTGCGCGGCTGGACCGTGATCGCCCCGGCCTACATGGAGCTCGGCCGCTTTGCCGACGCGGCCAACGCGCTGCGCAAGGTGATCGAGCTCGATGGCGCGACTGCCGACCGCGAGACGGACCTGGGCGAGGCCGTGATGATGGCCAATGACGGCAGCATGGTGGGCGAGCCCCAGTCGCTCTTTGCCAGCGCCGCAGCGCTCGACCCCAGTCACGTCCGCTCGCGCTACTACCTCGCCGAGGCGGCCATGGCGCAGGGCGACTACGAAGCCGCGCAGACCCAGTGGCGGGCCGTGCTGGCACTGGCGACGGGCAGCGAGCCCTGGCTCGCCAATGCCCGCGCCGGGCTCGACGCCGCCGAAGCCGGCATGCGTGGCGAGGTCCCGAACGATCCCGCGATCGCCGGCATGGTCGAGGGCCTGTCCGATCGGCTGATGCAATCGGGTGGTTCGGTGGAGGAATGGACGCGGCTGGTGCGTTCGCGGCTCGTGCTGGGGCAGACGGCGGAGGCGCAGGCGGCCTATGATGCGGCGCGCGCGGCCTATCCCGATGCGGCTCAGCGCACCGCGCTCGATGTTCTCGCAGCGGATAATGGATTGGTGGCAACCAATTGACCCGTAAGCAGAAACGCTTAGCCATCATCGCCGGCCTCGGGGCCGTACTGATCGTTGCCGCGACGCTGATCTTCGTCGCCCTGCGCGACCAGATCGTGTTCTTCTATTCGCCCAGCGAGGTGAAGGAACGCCAGATCACCGCCGGAACGGCGATCCGCCTCGGCGGGCTGGTGAAGGAAGGCAGTTGGACCCGCACCGGCGAAGTCTCGGACTTCGTTGTCACCGACGGCCAGACCGAGATGGCGACCCACTTCGTCGGCCTGCTGCCCGACCTGTTCCGCGAGGGGCAGGGGGTGGTGGTCGAGGGGGCGGTCACCGAACAGGGCACCTTCGCCGCGACCAACGTGCTCGCCAAGCACGACGAAAACTACATGCCGCGCGAAGTGGTGGATGAGCTGAAAAAGCGCGGCGAATGGCAGCGGGAGGGCGCTCCGCTGTGATGGGCTTCTTGAACATCGAGCACTTGGTACCCCCCACCCCTGTCCCCTCCCCGCGAGGGGGAGGGAGACCCTCTAATGCCGCTCGGTGGTCGTGGAACGATCGTTTGCGAGCGCAGGTCACCTCCCCCCTCGCGGGGGAGGGACAGGGTGGGGGGGAGATGTACGCGCGGAACGGCGGTGCCAAGCCATGACCATCGAACTCGGCCATTTCGCCCTCGTTCTCGCCTTCGCCATCTCGTCGATTGCCGCCGTGACCGGGCTTGCCTTCTGGAAGCGCGAGGCGGTGGCGGGATACCTGCAGCAGGCGGCGATCCTGCAGTTCGTGCTGGTCGGCGCGGCCTTCGCGGCGCTGATCCAGGCCTTCGTCGTGTCGGATTTCTCGCTGAAGCTTGCCTTTGAGCACGCCAACTCGGCCCAGCCGCTGCTTTACAAGGTGACCGCCGTGTGGGGGAACCACGAGGGCTCGATGGTCCTGTGGGTGCTGATCCTCGTGATCATGGGCGCGGGCGTCGCCGCCTTTGCACGCAACCTGCCCAAGGACCTGCTGGCGCTGGTGCTGGCCATGCAGAGCCTGCTCGCCGCCGCCTTCCTCGGCTTCACGCTTTTCACCTCGAACCCGTTCCTGCGCCTCAACCCGGCGCCGGTGGAGGGCCAGGACCTCAACCCGATCCTCCAGGATATCGGCCTCGCCGTGCATCCGCCGCTGCTCTATCTCGGCTATGTCGGCTTCTCGGTCTGCTTCAGCTTCGCCATCGCGGCGCTGATCTCGGGCCGCATCGATGCCGCCTGGGCCCGCTGGGTGCGGCCGTGGACGCTGGTATCGTGGTGCTTCCTCACCCTCGGCATCGCCATGGGGTCGTACTGGGCCTATTACGAACTCGGCTGGGGCGGCTGGTGGTTCTGGGACCCGGTCGAGAATGCGAGCTTCATGCCCTGGCTCGCCGGCACCGCGCTGCTCCACACCGCGCTGGTGATGGAAAAGCGCAACGCGCTGAAAATCTGGACGATCTTCCTCGCCATCATCACCTTCTCGCTGAGCCTGCTCGGCACCTTCATGGTGCGCTCGGGCATCCTGACTTCGGTCCACACTTTCGCGTCCGACCCGACGCGTGGGCTGGTGATCCTTGGGCTGCTCGCCGCCTTCATCGGCGGGGCGTTCGCCCTCTTTGCCTTCCGCGCTTCGGTGCTGCGCGCCGGCGGCCTGTTCGCGCCGATCAGTCGCGAGGGCGCGCTGATCCTCAACAACCTGTTCCTGATGGCGGCGCTGGCGGCCGTGCTGGTAGGGACGCTCTATCCGCTGCTGCTCGACGCGATCGCGCACGAGACCATCTCGGTCGGCGCGCCCTTCTTCAACCTGACCTTCGGGGCCATCATGGCGCCGCTGCTGGTGGTGCTGCCGTTCGGACCGTTCCTGGCCTGGAAACGCGGCGATCTGATCGCGGTGACGCAGCGCCTCGCCGGGGCAGCGGGACTGGCGCTCTTTGCCGCGATCCTCTGCTTCGCGCTGGTCGGCGGCGAGGTATCGCTCGCGCCCTTCGGCCTGCTGCTCGGCTTCTGGGTCGCCTTCGGGGCACTGGCCGAGCTGATCGACAGGGCGAAATTCTTCCGCACCGACCTTGCGACCTCGTTCCGCCGCCTGTTCGGGCTGCCGCGCACCGCCTGGGCCACGGCGATCGCGCATTTCGGCCTCGGCGTCACGGTGATCGGCATCGTCGCCGCCAGCGCCTGGGGCAACGAGGTGGTCGTGGCGCTGGCGCCGGGCCAGACCGCGGTGATCGCCGAACACGAGGTGACCTTCGAGGGCATCGTCCATGTCGAGGGGCCGAACTTCATCTCCGACACCGGCCGCTTCCAGATCCGCAATCCGGGCGGCAGCCTGACGGATACGACCGGCGAGCGCCGCATCTATCGCGCCAGCGGCCAGCCGACGACCGAGGCGGCAATCGTCACCTATGGCTTCAGCCAGCTCTACCTGCAGCTGGGCGAACCCCAGGCCGACGGCCGCTCCGTCGTGCGCATGTGGTTCAAGCCCTACGTGACGCTGATCTGGCTCGGCTGCATCATCATGGCCGGCGCCGGCGCGCTGTCACTGACGTATCGTCGCCTGCGCATCGGTGCCCCGACGCCTGCAACCGCCCGGGTGGCGGCCGAATGAGGGCGCTCCTCGCCCTCCTGATGCTTGCGCTGCTGAGCGCCCCGGCGCTGGCGGTGCGGCCGGACGAGCTGCTGACCGATCCGGCGCTCGAACAACGCGCCCGCGCCATTTCGGCGGGTCTGCGCTGCCTCGTCTGCCAGAACCAGTCGATCGACGACTCGGACGCCAATCTCGCGCGCGACCTGCGCCTGCTGGTGCGCGAGCGGCTGGTCGCCGGCGACAGCGACGACCAGGTGCGCGCCTATCTCGTGGCGCGCTACGGCGAATACGTGCTGCTCAACCCGGTGCTAGCCCCGCACACTATCCTGCTGTGGATCGCAGGCCCGGTCGCCCTGCTGGTCGGTGCAGGTTTCGTGTTCTGGTCCTCCCGTCGCAAACGCGACACCCAGCCGCCCCAGCATCCGCTGACCGACGACGAGGCAAAGGCGCTCGAAGAGCTCGAGCGGTAGCCGGCGGTCCGTTGCCGGAAACACTCAGCAACATTACCGATAATTAACGGGCGCGACACGCTGCAGAAAGGGCGGGGTCTTCATAAGTCTGGGCCATCGACGAGTGCCTGACTGAAGGAGATCACCATGCGCTCTATCCTCAATACCCGCGCCAAGCGCTGGATCGGCGCCTCTGCGCTGGCGATCATCGCCGGCATTGGCGGCGGTTCGGCCTTCGTGGCGGCGACGACCGCCACCAACGCTCAGACGGCCCAGCTTGTACCGGCCGCGCAGATCACTGCGCCCGCCGTGACCAATGCGCCCAATTTCGCCGACCTGGTCGACGCCGTTAAGCCGGCCGTCGTCTCGATCGTCGTCGAGGGCGCCGAGCAGGACCGCAACCTGCAGCGCGGCGGCCGCCAGTTCCAGTTCAATTTCCCCGACCTGCCGGACGATCATCCGTTCAAGGACTTCTTCAACCAGTTCGGCCAGGGCCAGGGGCAGGGCCCCGGCCAGGATGGTCCGCGCCAGCAGCCGCGCAAGTTCATGGCGGCCGGTTCGGGCTTCGTGATCTCGGGTGACGGCTACATCGTCACCAACAATCACGTGGTCGAGAATGCCGACAAGGTGACCGTGATCTTCGACGATGGCACCGAAAAGGATGCCAAGGTCGTCGGCACCGATGCCAAGACCGACCTTGCCGTGGTCAAGATCGACGGCGAGAGCGACCTGCCCTTCGTCAAGCTCAGCGAAGTCGAGCCGCGCGTCGGCGAGTGGGTCGTCGCCGTGGGCAACCCCTTCGGCCTCGGCGGCACCGTGACCGCAGGCATCATCTCGGCCCGTGGCCGTGACATCGCCGGTTCGGCCTACGGCGACTTCCTGCAGATCGACGCCGCGGTGAACACCGGCAATTCCGGTGGCCCGGACTTCAACCTCAACGGCGAAGTCGTCGGCGTGAATACCGCCATCTTCTCCCCCAACGGCGGCAACGTGGGCATCGCCTTCGCCATTCCGGCGAGCGTGGTGAAGCAGGTCACCGACCAGCTGATCTCCTCGGGCACCGTGACCCGCGGCTTCCTCGGCGTCGGCATCCAGGACGTCAACCGCGACATCGCCGAAAGCGTTGGCCTTGCCAGTGCCGCCGGCGCGCTCGTGACCGAGCCCAGCGATGGTGGCCCTGCCGCTTCGGCTGGCGTCAAGTCGGGCGACATCATCACCGCCGTCGATGGCGACGCGATCGACAGCGCCCTGGACCTGAGCCGTACCATTGCCGGCAAGAACCCGGGCACCACGGTCGAACTGACCATCTGGCGCGACGGGGCCGAGCAGAAGGTCTCGGTGACGCTGGGTAAGCTCGACGAGAGCCAGCAGGCCAGCAATGAGGACCAGCAGCCGACCCCGCCGGCCCAGATCGAGCCCGCCGAGACTTCGGTCGGCCTGACGCTGGTGCCGAACGATGGCGGTGACGGCCTGCTCGTTCAGGATGTCGACCCCAACTCGCCGGCCGCTGAGCGCGGCATCGCGGTGGGTGACACCATCCTCGAGGTCAACAACCAGGCCGTCGGCTCGGTGGACGATTTCGAGAGGGCCATCCAGGGCGTCAAGGATGCCGGCCGCGCAACGGCGCTGGTGAAGGCGCAGCGCGACGGCGCGACC
>JAESFU010000182.1_pt1 | contig 79599 bp, 60 predicted proteins | sample 9269461 | NCBI WGS metagenome assembly JAESFU01 (sample SAMN14502556, study PRJNA617107) | algae metagenome | isolation source: Stenomitos rutilans HA7619-LM2 and co-occurring heterotrophs from cave walls | place: USA: Waikapalae cave, Hawaii | collected 2009-07-28
CTGTACGTTACGGCAACGCATCTCACGCTTGGTTCGCAAAACCCTTTCGTTTTCTAAGAAGCTGGAGAATCACATTGGAGCGATCTGGTTTTTCATTCACCACTACAATGCATCCTTACCTCTTTAGTACTACCGCCTGGTGAACGTCGGAGCTATTCCCGACTCAGTCTGAGCGAGGTGATGACGAGACTCCAGAGGAGCGGCTTCGCCAACGCCGTCGCCTTTCACGGCTCTGGTTTTCGCACCTTTAAGGCGTTTTATACCTTGTGCGTGTTGCCCCACTGGCGGCATGCGTTTCCCAACCTGGTCAGCTACAGTCGCTTTGTCGAGTTGCTGCCCTGGTGCCTGATGCTCTTGTGCTGCTTCTTGCACACCCGCCAAGGCGACTGCACAGGCATCGCGTTCATCGACTCCACCCCGCTTAACGTCTGCCACCCCTGTCGTGCCCATGCGCACAAAGACTTTCAAGGACAGGCGCGGTGGGGTAAAAACTCTGTGGGCTGGCACTTTGGCTTCAAACTCCACCTGATTGTCAACGACCAGGGTGAGTTGCTGGCGTTTAAGCTCACGCCTGCGAACACCGACGACCGCAAGCCTGTGCCGGACATGACCCAAGACTTGCTGGGCAAACTGTTCGGTGACCGTGGTTATGTCTCGCAAGCCTTGTTTGAACAGTTGTACGAGCGGGGACTCCAACTGATTACCAAGTCCAAGAAGAACATGAAAAACCGCTTGGTCAAGCTCATCGACAAGATCTTGCTCCGCAAGCGAGCACTCATTGAATCGATTAACGACCAGCTTAAGAACATGTGCCAGATTGAACATTCACGGCATCGGAGTTGGTTCAATTTCTTGGTCAACTTACTAGCAGGCTTAATCGCGTATACCTATCAGGAGAAAAAACCCTCCTTAGACTTAGAGTTCAAAGACTTACCAGCACTGCCTCCAGCTATCTTTTGACCTCGTCGAACTGACGTTGGATTAACTGAAACAATGGAGATTAGGAGAGCAGAGGTGTACAAGACAGTAAATAGCCCAGAAGCCTTAAATGCAATTGCAGACGAGCTGGAAAGATTGATCAAAAAGCTAACAGGATAAAAAGCTTTCAATTTCAAGGCTAAATAAAACTTTGTGTGAAGTATATCAATGCCTAAAGTTTTAAGTTTTGACTTAAGGAAGCCGTTAGCGGTAAGCTTTTTAGCCTTTAACCTTTAGCCTTCCATCCTTCATCCCTCACCCTTCTGCCCTCTGCCTCCTGCCCTCTGCCTTCTCTCAATGACACACATTCTCCGCCTTCACATGACGTAGCTCCACATTATGCGCTGCGCCGCCGAATGAGACGAGAATCTCATCTTTGGTACGTGCGACATCGATCGTGGTCAGGCGTTTGTTGGAGTGTCCGATCGTCTGCTCAGCGTGCTTTTGGGTGGAGCGATCGCCCGTCTCGGTAAGTGACCAGAGTATGGCGTTACCACTTTCACCCGCACTTGCCAGGTAGCAACCATCGGCACTAAAGGCGACTGCATTCACGGCTTTGTCGGGTGTCCAGGCATCCAGGGCTTTACAGGTTGCCCCACCCTGAAAGCACGGGCGTAAATCCCAGGTGCTAATCGTACCGCGATTGTTTGCAGTTGCCAGCAGATAAGGCTTTTGGGCTGGTGTCGCTAGACTCAGAATGTAGTCTCGTTCGCTGCCTGTCCCTATATTGATGGGTTGAAGCTGGTTAGTTTTCAAATCCCACAAGACAAGCTGATTGAACCGTCCCGCGATCGCCAGATAGCGTTGATCGGGGCCAACCAGCGCCATTGCATTGATGGCAAATCCAACCTGGCGATCGCGCACTTTCGTCGCGTTCCCCTCGGCATCCAGACTCCACTGAACGACCTGTCCGCTACCGTGCCCACTAAACAGAGTGCGAGAATCATTGGTAAAGACTAGATCGAACACGCGATCGTCCTTTTGAGCCGAGAACGGCGTAGACGCAGTGCCCGTCAACACATGCACCAATTGCATTTCGCCATTCTCAAACCCGACAGCAACCATATCATTATCCACCGGGCGGTATCGCACAACGCGCACGGCTTTGTTGAAGGTTTGCAGAGTGCCTTGAGACACCAGTTGATTGCGAATGACTTTCCAACGATGCAAGGTCTGGTCATCGGCACCGCTGATCACGTCACTGGCTAAGCCACTCAAGCGCAGAGTGTTTACCGGAGCCGTGTGACCCACATGCAGGAGCCGCCAGCCGATCGCGCCAGCCAGCAACAATCCTAAAGTCGCGCCTGCGAGTTGAAACCAGAAGGGTAGACGTGGCAGAAGGCGCAGTTCCAGCAGTTGCATGTCATCCCGCATGTCAACGCGAGGATCAGCGGCGATCGCTTTGACCTGAATCCAACGTTTGCGTGTCCAGCCGAACCAGGGACGAGGCTGCTGCACTCTTAAGGTAAAAGCGGCAGGTTGTGCCAGCGCTAAGGTTGCAGTATCGGGTGTGATGTCGAGCGATCGTTGCAGCAAATCCTGATAGCGCACACGGTTACGCTTCCAACGTACTAAAGGATTGAGCGCTACTTCTGTTTTGGCTGCTGTGCCTTGCCAAAAATCAGCCTCAATCCTGACGGGCTGCTCCAGATTGCTGTGGTTCTCCAACTGGAGCGCATAGCAAGCGGCGGTTTCATCTCCAGCGACCCTGGCTGTCTCATCGGTCCCAGCCACCCTTGGCTCCAATCGCCGCTTCACCGGAAGCCGCTGGCTGGGCGTTTGACTCTGAAAGATCACAAACCCCTGGGGCAGGACGGTAAGCGTACCATTCGCGCACACTGTTTCAGCTTGCGGCTGAGATGCTTCCAACCGTAGTGGATAGATGCGGCTAGGTGCTTGGGTCAACGCTGGAATGTGACATTCAAACACATCTTTGATTAGTTCATTAGGCGCAAGATGGAAGCGTCGCTCATTGCTTTCAGGAAGCCAGCCTGGGTCAATACCTGATAGATGCAGGCTAATGTTGGTCACTCGCTGACTGTTGCTTTGCACTGAGAATGGGATTTTGATGCGATCGCCCGGATAGCCTGTAAACTCGCAGGCTGATAGCTCTAATGTTGGGGCAGCGACATCATTCCCCTGCACGATGAGATTGAGAAGCTGACGACTGTCTGCCTCCCGCAACTCCAACGAAAACACTCGCACGGTCAACTTCATCAAGCCCGCGTAGCCTGGACGCGGCGGATTGAAAAGCTGCACGGTAAAGCGGGTGGAATCACCGGGGGGTTTCTTGGTGCAAATCTCTGGTGACAGCTTGTACCAGCGATGCGTTGAGCTTGATTCGATTCCAGCCGCCAACACCTCAACCTGGAAGGTGGCAAAGCGATCGCTGTGGTTCGTCACCATCACGTCAAAAAAGACAGGCGCGCCACCCGCTCGAAATGTCAGTTCTCTGGTAGACAGTTGGGTGCTAATCAGATCTACAGAAGGGGCAGCAGACAGTTCTTTGACCATGAGCGTAGGGAGGAGAGGTAAGGGGCTAAGGCGATCAAGAGTAGATGTGTAGGTTATAGGACTCACGCAAAAGCGGTTCTCTTTCGCCCCCTAGCCCCCATGTGGGGGAACCGGGCCAATTAAAGCCCCCAGAATTGGGGGTTTGGGGGCAGATGCGTAAGTCCTGGGTTAAACAGGGGTAGCAGTAGCGCCGAAGATTAGTTTCAAACGCTGTCGAGACCAGCTTAGAAAATTGTGAGAAAACGCGGCTTCATCTCCTAAAAGTCCGTGTTTCCGCAGTTCTTCTTTCCGCTGCTGTAGCTCGGCCTGACGTTCGTTTAATTTTTGAGCCACTTGCTCACCTAAATCTGGGTAGTCTCGCAGCAAGCTTTGAAAGCTCTTTTGATCAACCACAAATAAAGTCACAGGTTCTAACGCACGAATGGTAGCCGTCCGGGGAATGCCTAGTAGCAGGGACAGTTCGCCGAGAAAATCGCCTGCTGTCCTTACGGCAATCCGTTTACTTAATGTCTCTGCATAGATCTCGACGCTGCCAGACAGAATAATGAAGAAGGCATCACCTGGTTCACCCTCACGACACAGCACGTCCTGCGGCTCTAGCTGGCGTTCATAGCCCAGGTTGATCAGCCGTTGAATTTCAGCTTGTGTAAACGCCTGGAAGTAGGAGACGCTGTGCAAAAGTTCTGGTAAGTTTTGTCGGCGTGTTTCAGCATAAAGTCGGGCCTGGCGCGATCGCGCCAGGAGCAGATGCGGATTGATCATGCCATTGCCCGTCTGCATGGCTAGCGCGGCTTTTTTGGCTTGATCACTTTCATGCATGAGGTGTTGAACCCGGCTTTGTAAGCTCTGTTCACGCGATTGCACCACTTCTGCCATCTCTAGAAAGACTCTTGCCAGTTGTCCGATTTCATCCGCACGGGCTGTTTCTTGCGTGATGCTGGTCGGGTCAAATTGTCCTGCTTTGAGTGCTGCTGCTGCTGTATTCAGTCGTAGTAGCGGATTTACGAGCCAGCGAGTTGCCAATAGCCCGATCGCTAAACCCAAAAGCAAAACAACGCCGCCCAAAATGAGCGTAAACTGTGCGGTTTGCTCTGCCTCGCGCATAAAGGCTTTTTCAGGCACCACGATCGCCACCAGCCAATCCAAGCCTTTAACCTGAGTAAAGTGGTCAATATACACCAGATACGCTGCACCCTTCTCAGAGAAACGGAACGATTGATTGGGTTGCACCTGACTAAAGGATTTGTACTGAGTTTGCACCGCTTGGGCAGCCGCTCGGATCAGGGGATCTTGGCTGTTGAAGACGTTGAGCCGTTCAGTCTTTCCATCTTTCTGAGACACCAAAGCTTCATTCGTTGAGGTCGCAATCAACTCTCCAGACGGCTCAACGATAAAAATTTTGCCAGTGCGGCTCTCTTTAAGCTCCTGTAAGAAGCTACTGATCTGATTTAAGTAAAAGTCTACCGATAGCACTCCGAGCGGCTGTCCTGTTGCCGTGTCAAACAAGGGGTGCACGGAAGAAATCCGAAATTGCTTGGTTGTAAATTTCTGATTAGGTCTTGTCCATGCTTCCTGGCGCTCCTGCATGGCCGTTTGAAACCAGGGACGCTTTCGCACGTCATAGTTGTCAGTGCGGCTTAGCTCTTTGCCTGGGTTCCCTTTACTGTCGAGGGCATAGTAGATTTGGGGTGCACCTGACTTAGCCGTTGTACTCAACGCCAGCGATTGATCGGCGAGCCTGACAATGCCTCTTCCAGCACCCGTTTGCTGAAAACCAAACTCAATGCCGCCAACTTCTTTATAGGACTGCATCTGGTACCAAAAGCGCTTTTCGAGTTTGCTGGGATCTTGCAGATCTAAATCGCCCAGGCGAAGCGCATTAATTGTTTCTTGCGTAATTAAATGGGGCGATTCCAAATAGTTGTAGAGATGCTCTTCGACCTGTTTCTCCAGTCCCTGGCTGATGTGGACGACGAGTTCATCCACAGTGCGGCGAGCGTTGATGAACCCGACCCAGCCTAACAGTGCGACACAAACAATGAGGGGCACCGAAGTCGCAAGGGGAACTTTTTTACGAATGGAGAATACAGCCATAGGGAAAAAACCTTGTGAGGGGGAGCGATCGGGTGGACTAGGGGGGATGAGGGGTGGGGATCGGGATAATACGAGTTTTGAGTTTTGAGTTTTGAGTTACATAGGACTTACGCAAAAGCGGTCATCTTTCGCCCCCTAGCCCCCAACTTTGGGGGAATCGTCTCAATCAAAGCCCCCAAGATTGAGGGTTGGGGGCAAATGCGTAAGTCCTATCACAGAAGCTTTGTTCCATCACTAAGTAGGTATGTACAAATAAACGAAGGGATGTAAATAAAGATCGAGAGGCTAAAATTCTCTTCTGCTTTCTGCCCTCTACCTTGCCTCAACGACAAGTATTAATGCCAACCTACTTACTGGGGATCACTGCACCCGGCACCCTAGACCCGTCTCGATCGACTGTGGCTAACTCGATCGAGCGGCGATCGCTACCTTTTGCTGAAGCTGGGTCAGTTGTCGTCGTTTCCAGGCAAAATGCAGAAGATTAATGCCCATTTCCTGAGCGCTGCGGATGGTTTCTCTGGGTAGGGAGAGTGCATCGTCGATTCCCCAGGCACTAGAGAGTGCGCCGATTGACAACACTATGCCGCCCCAGTTAAAGAGGTAGATGGGATTGAAGGCAAGGCAAGGCAGTTGAGCAAATAGAAAGGGGCGAGTGTGCAACAGGTGATCACGTCCGATAGGGGCAATTGTGTCGATCGAGCTAGTGCCATCTGACACCATGTCAATGAGAGGAACCGCGATCGCCGCCAGTTGTTCGTTGATATTGGCATCGACGGCAACCAGTTCCGTTTCCAGTTCGCGCTGCGTGTCCCGCACATCCTGGTTAGACAGCAAGGAGGCGATCGCACTCTGAAGCTGTTGACGCACGGTGCAGAGTTCTGTCAGGTTTGCATTCTGAAGCGAGAGTTCGACGAAGACGATCGCGCCCGTTTCCAGAAACTGCTGTAAAAACGCTTTTTCGACCGCTGTAAGGGCTTGCAGGTGAGCATACGACAGATGCAGCAAGTCATAGTCGAACCGGGCTGACTCTTGCAGTACGACTGTTTCAACGGCAGTTCCCTGCATGGCAGGATAGAGACCCTCCAGCGATTGCAGCAAGTACGACAGATTAGCAGCGACGGTCTGATCAGGTGGATGGGTGGATGCGATCGCTTGCGCAACCCGTACCAGATTTAGCGGGCGCACCTGGGCTTGCGATCGATAGCGCAAATCAGGCTGGTTCACGCTGGGAGCGAAGGCATCAGGCGATCGCGTCAGTTGAATGTCTTGCCCTGCTTGCAAAACAATGCGACAAAGTTCGATCGCTCCTGACACGGGCGGCGTAACCGTCTCATCAACACGAAAAGTTTCCTGAACAAAGCGGCGATCGCCCTGTCCCTGCAATTGATCGGGGTCTACATACCGCAAGGTCAAATAGACTGTTGATACACCTTCCAGCGGCAACGGTGAAACCAGTCGAAACGCGATCGGCTCTGGGACGATGATGGGATTGCCCGTCGCGTCGATCGCCAGTCCCGGTTGAATTTCGAGCCAGGACTGCCCGCGATATTTTTCGGCAACGTCCATCGGTGCTGGAATCAGGCACACGCCTAAGCCCCACACAATTCCTGCCTGGTTTAGCGCCTGGTAATGGATGTTTTGTCGCTGCCGATGATACTCATGCGCTTGCTGCCAAAGCTGAGCGGTGATCAGCAGCCCATCATTGACTTGAAGGCGCTGAAACGGTTCAATGGGCGGCAGCGGGCAGGGCAGGGGCATACGCAATCCTCCGGGGTTCAATGTAAAGGTCGTAGGTGCAGAAGGCTGGCTTTTCTTGCTCAATCACACTGCGGACAAATTTTTCGTCAATGGGATGTTGAGTGTCAGGGCGAAGCGTCACTACAAAGTAGAAGGGCCGACCACCCCCTAAAATCGCGTCTTCGCCTAGTCGAGATTCGTTGAGAACGGCACCTCGGCTAAAGAACTCGGTGATACCAATGTGTTTGTCGGCTTCGTCGGACAGATGAAGATCCAGGGGGAGTCCGGTCGCCAAATGCAGATAGAAGCGCAGTCCCCGTCGCGTGCCACGCCAGCGATAAATTTCTAACGCATTGCGGATCAGTGATCGCTGCTGCTCTAACCCCAACTGCGGCTGCAAATCCCATCCCACCCAATGCGCTAGGAAGGGGAGGAGCGATCGGGGTGCCGTCAGCGGGTCAAGATGCGCCCAGAGGGTATCGAGCGTGTGAACTGTCGGCTCAAAGCTTTGCTCAAAGATTTTAAGCAAACGTCCCACAAAATCCACATCGCGATAAATGGCAGGCAAGAAATCGAGGTAGAGGCTGCGCGGACGCACGTAAAGGTTAAAGCGGGCAGATTCTATCTGCTGCTCACCCGTTTCTGGCTCTACGGTACGGGCGTGGAGTTGCCCCTGGTAGTTCAGCTTGAGCCGCTTACCTGGCTGCACAGCCTCGTGAGCTTCAAAAAAGTCAGCCGCAAGTTGAAAATACAGTACGGCTTCCGTTTGCTGCCCCGCTGGCACATCGGTTCCTTCCGTCCCTATCCGACACCACTCCGGCGGAAAATCCCCTTCAAGCTGAAGTGCTAACTCCAAGCGTCGAGTACCCAGATTGCGAATTTGCACCACAATTTCACTCGGTTCTCCTGGGCACAACCGCAGATTCAAGCTGGGCGGCCCGATCGCAGGCTTTTCACTGTTTTGTGAGGCGCGATCGGTCTTCTCCAGGGTTGCCTCTGGCAGTTGCATCGGAGTCAGCCGTAGATGAATTGCCTGACGAGCACGAGGTTGGAGCATGGGGAGGGGAGGGGAAAGGATGAAGGATAAAGGGTAAAAGGGATGAGGGATGAAGGAGGAAGGATGAAAGTTTTGAGTTTTGAGTTTTGAGTTCTCAACAGTGAACAGTGCAGGAAAATGACGGGACTGAAGATTGACTTCTGACTTCTGACTCCTCACTCCTCACTCCTCTCTAGCCTTTAGCCTTTCATCAGTGAATCAAACTAATCGCGTGGCTTGATCGCAACCGATGGTCTGCCCAGGAGCAGATGAGTCCGTAGCGACCGGGGCTAATGACATTACCTGGAGCGAGCGATCGGCTCCAGGTGGTTCCTTGGCGGCGTAGCTCGAAGAGTAAAACCGCTCCGAGGTAGCGCACACCAGTGGTTTTCTGAAAGAGGCTGATGATGTCAGAGGGATAAACGGGACAGCCAAACGTCCAGCCGTTGCCGTTGGCTCCACCTGTAAGGGGATTGAGAAAACGGTAGAGGGTTGTCTGCAAGCGGCGTAGAATGGCTTGCTCGGCTTGGGGCGTTTGATATTCTGGCTCTAGGCCCACCTCCGCCTGTACGGAAACGCCGACATACTCTGGCTCGCCCAGTTGAATTTGAATGCCGAGTAAGCGCCGATCGTCCAAATAGGACAGAATCTGGTCATGCAGTGGGGGATGGATGGCGAAGCGATCGGGATGAATCCCTTCGGCGCGATCGATCCCGTCAGTGCTGGCGCGAGGCACGATGAGGAGATCCACAATGCCCGGTTTGGACTGGCTGCTGGGTGGTGGGCAACAGGCACGCGCAATCGCGTTTCCGGCGGCCTGAAGCGCCAGGGTTTCAAAATCTTCGGCAGTGACGGCTCGATCGCGAGTCCGCAGCATCCGGGGCACGCGAATCACCGCATCATCCAGCGATTCGGCATCGGCACCTGACCGAGCTGGTACATGGTTGGTGACGCGATCGACGTAGGGAATCGCCGTTTTGGGAATCGCCACTGTCCCGCCTTGAACATTACCTTTCTGTCCACCCCCTGTCCGGTAAGCCGCCATGCGAAGCGTTGCGCCCCGCGCTGGCACGGCTCCATATTGACGTTCTAGCTGCTGCATGATTGCCGTTTGCTCTTGGGTGATCTGCCCTGTACCTCCCTGCAAGCGCGATCGCACGTAAACCTGCTCTTGCAATTGGGCAGGCTCTCGAATGAGTGGGCCAAACTGCAACTCACCCGTCACGGAATCTAAGGTGTAGTGACGATCGTGCGACCCCGAATCTGCAAAGTCATTCACCTCCTGCCACACCTCCGGCAAACCACCGGGTGGCGTGACGATCAAATGTTCTCCAGTCCGTCGAGGCAAAAGGGACGGACTTTGAAACCGAAACGTCTGTCCAGGGGTGCCCTCACTAACGCCCAGCACTTCGTCGTGAATGACCGTACACTGGCTGGCATCAGTGGTGCCTCCGATTGATCGCACCGAAAAACCGACCAACTGAGGCGATCGACTGTAGCCAGACTGGGCACCTTCGGGAGGGGTGTAGACGCAGCGCAGCCAACGGCCGCGGTAGGTGGCAAAGTACGTCACTGCCCAGTCTTGAGGCAAATGTAGTACCACATCTGCTTCTTGAATCTGATTTGAGGCGGGTTGTCCCAGTTCACTAAAGCTAAAGCCGCGTGTGCCATCGTCCGCTTCTTGCAGCAAGATCGACTGCCAGGAGTGCCCATTCCATGCTTGCCACTGCCGGGGTGGACGATCGGGATTGATGCCCGTTGAAGTAGCGGGTTCTCCCTGAAGCTTCAACGCCAACACGTTGCCCGCAATTTCGGCAGCGGGATCGAACACTATATAGAAGCAGTTTCCGGGCTGGGGACGCTCATTAAAAATAAACTGCTCTTGCCCACCCCAGCGATCGTCCGTCTGCGTCCAGAGATTGGTCAGGCGATCGCGCAACAGAGTTGGGGTTTCTTCGGATAATTCAGCGGTCAAAAAATGAGTGATGCGCGGCTTATCAATGATTAAGGGACGATCGGTACTGAATACGATCGCTTCTTCCGTATCCGTCCGCAGCGTTGCAACCTCCGTCCCTGCCGCAATTTGGTATGCCGTTGGCAGATCAGAACTGAGATAAAACGTTAACTCCGTATGGGCGGGCACCGCTGCCTGTAGCCGAATTCCTAACAGTTCCAGGAATACCACAAAGTTGCGTCGAGGCACCTGGTTAAACCGCATCATCGTTTGATCCGATAACCAGGCAAACAGTTCCACCAACGTCATTCCTGGATCGCTGGGATTATAGTTCGTCCACTCTGGGCAATAGCGTGGAATGCGTAAAATGCACTCTTCAACCAAATCCTCAAAGGTGCGATCGTCCAGATCTGACTTGGGCAACTTCGGCAAAAAGTTAAATTCCATGAAAGGGCTGCCAGATGGGGTTAATGAAGCAACGCCTCGTCAGTGTTCCCTCACCCAAAACCCAACTATCTTTAAACCACAATTATTTTTTAGGTTCATACCGATTAAAAGAATGACGGCTACAGATCAATCGGTGGGTAGGGGCAAGGTAGTACCTTGCCCCTACAGAATGTGTCGCATTTTCAATTCAAATTGGTATCAGCGGTCAGCGGTCAGCAGTCAGCAGTCAGTCAGGAGTCAGCTTCATCCTTTAGCCTTCATCCCTCATCCTTTCCCCTTTCCCCTTATCCCTTTTACCTTTTGCCCTATCCCTTTTACCTTTCACTTTCCACCTTCCGCCCTCTCCTCTAATTTCCTGGCGACAGATAAAACGGATATACCAGACTCCGCTTCTCGTACTCTGCTTTGGGATGGTATTCCACAATGACATCGACTCGTCCCCGCACTGGATCAGGCTCTGTGCGAATGTCATCAATGACAATACGTGGCTCCCATTTTTCGATCGCTTCCTGTGTGTACAACCGAATCAACAACAGCGTTTGAGTATTCATAGGCGCAAACGCTAACTCACCCAGCCGAGAGCCAAAGTCGGGACGGTAGACCCGTTCTCCCAACTGAGTTTGCAGAATTACCCGAATTGACTCCGCAATGCTGATATGCGACGGACTGGACTGCACGCCACCCTGCACGCTCACTCGCAGCGGAAACGCCAGACCCTTGCCAAGATGTTCGGGAAGCTCTGCTGCCATTCCAACCTCCACTTGTCCTGATGAATCGATGTGTCAACCTATTCAGCCCTGTCGATCGCCGTTTTGCACAGTTTTTTACACTTTGTTTGATTTCTGGTGAGGGCAGGAGGTAGGAGAGTTGCTAGTGATGACGTTTCGTTTAGGTTGTTAGAGTGTAATTTTAGATTGATTTTTCAGCGTCCAAATCAACGTCAACAAACGTATTCAGGGTTTTTGACGTGGTATCATTCCGTTCAATGTAACACTCGCTGGAGAAAAGCTGATGAGCGACATTAATAAAAACAAGCAAATCATCCAGAACTTTATCCAAGTGGTTTGGAACGGTCGTAATTTATCAGCATTGAAAGATTTTTGGGCAGAAGATTGTGTAAATCATGCGATGCCAGGAACAGATAATCGCGGGCTTAAGGCGCTTCGGATTTATCATGATTCATTTTTTGATGACTTTTTCTCCGCTTTCCCCAACATCCAGATTAAGATTGTGCAGCAGGTTGCGGAAGGCGATCGAATCGCGACCTATATTACCAGCCAAGGCACTCACAGTGGCGTGTTTTACGGTATTCCACCAACAGGTAAACACATTTCAACATCGGTGATCCGCATTGATCGGGTTCAAGATGGAAAAATTACAGAGCATTGGTCAGTTTCCGACGCAACAGGTCTGATGCAGCAAATTCAATCGTGAATGACCAACGATTTCAGGACGGGGGGCTGTACCGAACTATCCAATTGGGTTGAGCCTTGTAACTCTTTTTTACAATTCGATCGTTCCTCTTCCACAACCTCTGGGCATCCTAGCAACGAAAGCCACTCACACCCATACGGAGAGAGTATGTCCAAACAAGCCGTTGTGAATCTGTTTCGTGCAGCCCAATCCAATCCTCAGCTCAAAACCCAACTTAATACGGCCTCTGATGTCGAAGCTTTTGTGCAGTTAGCCGCAAAGCAGGGGTTTGAATTCACATCTGATGAATGGCGACAAACCGTTGGTTTTTCTGTGGAAGAACTAGAGTGTGAACTGTCTGAAATTCCTGGCATTTAAATCAATTTCATCGTCCGATCGCCTCACTGATGACTGCTGCCCGACCTGTGTGAGGCGATCGCAACTCTTTTGAAAATCGTCCTTCTGCGCCCTGTCCCCCCGCACGTTCTCAAATCGCTTCAATCAACATTTGTGCAAGGTAATCATGGCAAAGCAGCAAGTTCAGAAGGTTTCGACCACACAAGCGCCTGTTTCATCCGCTCCTATCCCCTTACTTCAACCTCGCGCCTTTAGCGACAACGAACAGTCGTCGATCGCCGAGTCACCGCAAGCTGAAATGGAGTCGAAACCAGATGGGGTAATGCTAGGACACTCTTTAGCACGCATTAACACGCGTCCGCTTTCCCATCTGCCAATTCAGCCAAAGCTAACGATCGGTCAAGTGGGTGATCCCTATGAACAGGAAGCCGATCGGGTGGCGGCTCAAGTAGTGTCTCAGATTCATGCACCCGCATCACCAGCGATCGCCTCACCCAAACAGCAGCCAAATGCCTCCTTGCGACGGAAAGCACTAGGACAACCCATTCAACGCTCCGAAGCCATTGAGGTAGAGGAAGAAGAATTGCAAATGAAACCAGCGGATACCGTCCAGCGGGAAGCAACGCCAGAAGAAGAAGAATTGCAGATGAAACCAGTTGACTCCATTCAGCGAGAGACAACGCCAGAAGAAGAAGAACTGCAAATGAAGCCAACGATCCAGCGTCAATCAGATGTCGGTGGTTTACCCGCTTCAAACAACATAGAGTCTGCGATTAATCAATCACGTGGTGGCGGACAAGCCATGCCGGACACGATTCGTCAACCAATGGAACAAGCCTTTGGCGCAGACTTCAGCAATGTGAGAGTGCATACCGATGCTCAATCTGACCAGCTCAGCCGATCAATCAATGCGCAAGCCTTCACCACTAAAAACGATATCTTCTTTAGCGAGGGCAAATACAATCCTGGTAGCCGCAGTGGTCAAGAATTACTCGCCCATGAACTAACCCATGTGGTGCAGCAAAACGGATCTGGCGTTCAGCGCCGAATTCAACCAGCAGTACACTCAACTCCTGCCATTCAAGCTAAACTTTCTCACGTCCAACAAGCGTCATCGAATGTGATCCAGCGAGATGCTTCAACAATGAACATCAAGGGTGTTCTAATTGGTCAAACAAATTTGTATTCAGGCGCGGGGCAGCAAGTCGGCACGATCAAAAAAGGGACTCAGGTGGTGATCGAAAAAGCAGAGGATGAAGGCTTAATGACAGAGACAAGCGGAGGTGCTGGCAGCAAACACAAAGAGCTTTGGCAAATCCTTGATGTCATTGATATGGATGGACTCACGCTCAATGGCGGCAGCTTAGACGATCTGTGGATTAGTAAGACTCGCGTTACGGAGCAAGCAGCTTCTGGAGGAGACAGCGAAACCGTTACAAAAATCAAAGCGTTTGCGGACACACTAGCAAACTATTACGTCATCCACAAAAAGTATAAGCAGTATGCTGAATTCATTGGAAGCAAAACCTGGAACACATTTCATAAAATTTGGGGGTATGTCAATAAAGTGTTGAGCTGGGTTGGGAAAGTAGATCCCAGTGGGATTACAGCAATTGTTGGCAAAGTGTCTGAAGCGATCCATTTGATCGCTGGTTATATCACAGAGGTAGTGAGATTGATGGATGAAACACTATTAGAAGAAGTGTCACCACTCATTCCCCCAGGCTTTAGCTTCGGCACTCTTAAAGATGCTTGTGGAGAGTTGAAAACAGCAGTAACGACTGCATGGGACGCAGTGGAAGCAGTTGTAGAGGCCGTTTAGGCAATTGATTTAGATGGAAGCCCTATCTGCCACTCATAACGATGAGGCTCAAACATAAGTGTAGTGAATGCTACTGCTAGACCCAACCTCTTACCTCAACGTCGGTAAGAGGTTTTTCCATTTTGATGTATTCATTTTGAGCCGCGATCAAAATGTGTTTCATTTGCAGAGGTTCATCCGCTTCTGCTGCCAGGAACGCGGCATTGAGAGCAATGCTACGAATGTTGCCACCTGCAATGCTGAGTTTTGCCAGCTTCCATTCATCCAGCCCAGCCGTTGGAGTTTGTTTGGGGAAGACCCGTCGCCAAATTTCTGCCCGTTGGGTTTGGTCAGGAAAAGGAAAGTTGAGAACGAAGCGAATCCGGCGAAGAAACGCCTGATCGATCGATCCCTTCAAGTTGGTCGTCAGCACCGACAAACCGCGATAGGATTCCATTCGCTGGAGTAGATAGCTCACTTCCATATTGGCGTGACGATCGTGGGAATCTTTCACTTCCGATCGTTTGCCGAACAGTGAATCGGCTTCATCGAAGAGCAGAATCACGCCACCTGTTTCCGCCGCATCAAACACGCGACCGAGATTTTTCTCCGTTTCACCAATGTATTTGCTGACAACCGCGCTTAAATCAATGCGGTAGAGATCCAGATGTAATTCATTTGCCAGCACTTCGGCGGCCATTGTTTTACCCGTGCCGCTGCCGCCTGCAAAGAGGGCGCTAATGCCTAAACCGCGCTGACTTTTGTTGCCAAAGCCCCACTCTTGATAGACCTTTAAGCGCTGTCGCAGTTGAAGTGCCATTCGTTGAATTACTTGCAATTCACGATCGGGCAACACCAGATCCTCCCAACCCGCGCTGGATTCAATGTGATCCGCTAATTCGTCCAAGCGGGGACGTGCTTGCGTGCGGCAAAGATTCCAAAGGAGGGTTGGCAGCGGCAATTCAGTCTCATCGGGCTGCTGCACTTTGGCGGCCAAGGTACGAATGGTGGGAGCACTGAGGTTGAAGTAGGAAATTAAATGCGCCATTTGTGCTTCAAACCCGGTTGCCGCACTTCCTAGTGCCTGCTGCCAGAGTTGCTGCTGCTCCTCGACTGTTGGCGCTTTCACCTCCAAGGTTACGAAGGCACGCGCATTTTGCCGCTGTCGATCGCGCCTCAACAGCATCACTGGAGCCGCTAGCGTTTCGAGTAAGTGGGCGATCGCGATCTCCTGCTTTGGATCTTGCACGCTTGTATCTAACCATTCCAGTATCAGAATTGCCCGGTTAAGCATGTACTCTCGTTCCCACAGGCATTTCACTAGCGTCAGGTTGGTTAAATCAGCAGGCAGTAGCTCGGCTGAGACGCTGTAGGGTGCAAGATTCAAGTTGACACATACCGTTGCCGCGATCGCCCGTTGATTTGCCAGATCGCTACCGTACAACTGCAAAATTGGCAGGGCTCCGTCTGCTTGCGAAACCGCCTGCCATGTTTGCATGGCTTGCACCGCCAACTGTTGATGGCTGTCAACCAAACGATCGGGTGATGGAAGTGGGGTGGCAAATCCGGTCAGGCGATCGTCCAGGTAGCGCTTACCTAACAAGTAGTGGAGAATCTGTTCATCAATCCGAATGGGACTCGTTATGAGAGCGTTGCCCGCACCGAGTTCAATCAGCCTCTGGTGACGTAAGGGACTATCGGGCGATAGGGCTTGCCAATTGGGGTATGGCAACAGTGCCAGTGCCAAGCTAAAGGTAGCATAGGGGCGCTGCGGCTCACGCTGAGCGATCGCACACAGTTGGGCGAAGTCTGCTTCTAGCTCAACACCCGCACAGAGCAACAGCACATTCTGCTCAAAGTCTGATAAGTCAAACGTTTGTCGCAAGTGATCCAGCGCAAAGGCAGAGGTCTTAGAAGGGATGAGTTTTGTCGTCAGACTGTCTACACAATTCAAATTACCCGCTGCATCCAAACTGTCAGTTGCGTGGATGTGTTGCTTTAAGCGCTGGCGCAGGCGATCGATGTGCCCCAGCAAATATTGTTGGTTTGCCTGATGCCAATCCATGACATTCATGGCTAAGCGCTCCCATCTGCCTGCCCAAGCAAGGTTTGTAAATAGTCCTGGGCCTCTTGAGGCGATAGCAACATAACCTCCTCTTTGCTCAACAGTTCGTAGCGTCCACCCCGATGACCATGCCCAATCAACAAGCCTTGTTTCACCGCTTGATTGCCCAATTCATGGAGCTGGTTTAGGCTCAAGATTTCAATTTCTCGATTAATCTGGTCTTCTAAATTGGGCTGTCCCAGGTTGTCTTGATCCATATATCACCTCTACTAATGACATGAAATGAGCGTTTGCAAGGGGCCTTGCTATCGATAGGCAGGTGGCAAACCTTACACCAACCGAACTTTAGGTGCAGCAAACCAATCGAATGTTGCGCTGGCAGGATCGGTATCAATCTCTAAAATGCTTTCGGCCCCATCAATTTGCAGCCGCAGCAAATAATCGCCTGACTTGACCTTTTCGAGCGGAATTTCGATCGTATCGGTTTCCATCTCACGGGGCGGAGCAGCAAACTGATAGGCAAGTGCCGTCTCGATCGACCACTCATTCAATATCAAGATCACCCGCTGCTTGATGCTAACTCTGACATCTACACGAACAGTCAGTATGCCTGTGCAATAGTCATCGCCCGATCGCGATCGGCTCTCAAAGCGCACCTGTTCAATGGTTGGGCGCAACACAAAGGGTGCTAGATTCGACTCAACGTTGTTAGTACCTTCCGTCAGCGTGGTGCCTAATGGAATCTGATGGCTCACCTGTATACCTTGCGCACCAGCCCAAAGCATCCCTGGTGGGATATCTGCGAGAGAAGCAGTGATTTCAGTGCTGCTGCATTGCAATGGTGCAAGTTGAGCCTCCCCAATGCGAATCAGGGTTGAGGCACTTTCTAGATTGCGACCGCGAATGATGAGGGTACTGGTTGCCAGAATGGGATCGAGCTTACCTGTTTGAGGTTGTACAGATTCAACCACTGGCTGATGGGGAAACGCCACTACACCGCCGAGCTTGCGATCGCGCACAGGCAAGGCTTTCGGCAACGCTTCTTCACCCTCGATCGTCACTACTGTCACTTTATAGATCGCTGATAGTAGATAGGGAGCCTGAAAAAACACTGACCAAACTTTCGATAGATCATCCAGGCTGAGGTCAAGCGGACAAACATTGAGTTGCTGTATTTGTTCTGCTAAATCGGCCTCGGCGAGGAAGCGAAAACTCGGATCGGCTATGGTTGCTTGCACTACATCTAGAGAAACGGTAGGGCGATCGTTGAAAATTCGCACCACGCTACCCAATAGTCGTTGTGGCTCTAGCTCCGTTTCATTACCGTAGCAACTCACGATATAGTGCAAATCCAAAGCGGATTGTCGCTTCACAATGTTTGCTTTCACGCGGTGAGTTGCCGTATCTATATTGCCAAAGGCATTGTTGCGCTTGACTTGGTATAGAAAGAGATTAATGCCGGTTTCTGGAGTGCCGTTGCCAACTTGCCGGGGTTGTAGCGTGGTCACTCGCGCTCCATCCACATCTCCCTGAATCGATGCTTGTAGAATGCGTTGCAGCGTTGCTGTAATCGTTGCAATGGCTAAATAGTTACTCACAGTCGATGGATGACCTCTACAAATTTCGGGTTCCAAGCGCGTTGAACGACGATCGAACGAGCATTTACTAACAGCGAGATGGCAGAAGGTAAGCAATCAAGTTTGATTGATTCAATTTCTTCTAGCTGCACTGCTGTCTGACAATGCAACATTGGCACTCTCAATAGACTGCCCATCTCAGTCCAAAACTCTCAATTAAAGAACAAAGAATTCAAGCTACGAGCGCAACAGAAACGCCTCTGCCAAGCAAGAAAGCAATTGATTGAATTAAAGTTACAACTGTTTAATTAACTTCATGATTTGTGTCAGAAAAATAATTCAGGTTCTCTTGTTTTAATGTAGATCTCTTCAATTCGTTGGGCATGCTATGAAGTATCAAAGTGGGCGGTACGTATTTATACGTTAATACTTGCCCGTTCGATGAAGGTTACAACCTCTCACGACCTATGCTGGTTTTGCCCCAAACCTGGCAGTAGCAGTTTGTTTGACAAACCATTCTCCTGAAAATTTCCCTGGCTTTATCTTCTAACCGTATGCGTTAGAGGCATAGAGCGCTAAACAGCCAATGTCTCTCAGACACACGATCGCAGACCTGGTTTGAAAGAGGTGCGATCGCGGGATAGCAGTCATTCCTATAACACCATCGTTTGTGCTGGTGGTCAGAATGCTGTGCTGTTCAATGTTTGATTTTTTCACTCAACACAGGAACGTTATTCATGGCTTTAGATTACTTTGCTCCAGGTGTATACGTCGAAGAAGTCGATCGTGGCAGTCGCTCGATCGAAGGTGTAAGTATGAGTGTCGCAGGCTTTGTTGGCTTCACCGAAGATGTCCGGGGCGATGCCGAACTGTTTAAACCGATGCTGGTCACCACTTGGAGCCAGTATTTAGAGCTGTTTGCTAGACCAGGCTCGGATGGCTTTACCGATTTCAACGCCTACCTACCCTTTGCGGTTCAAGGTTGGTTTTTGAACGGTGGCGGTCGCTGTTGGGTCGTGAGCATTGGCACCAAACTGCCTGGTTCACCTGCACCCACAGCAGAAGAAACCGGACGCAAGATTCTTACCTCTGGCGGCAAACCCTCACTGTTGTTTAATTTAAAGCAGTCAACTGAAACGGGTGGCACTTTAGCACTACCCTCTGCAACGGGCAGAATCACCGTCACTGTTCTAGAAAGCGAGCCGAAACCGCTACCCGAAGATGCATCTGAAGAGGCTGAGCCACCCATCAACACGGGCGAGTTCTTTACCGTCATCGTCCGCAACGGCGATCAAGTGCTGGAGCGCTACGATCATCTCTCGATGAATGCTCAGGTGGAAACGGCGGTAGCTGACTATGTAGTAACAGCGCTAGAACCATCCGAATTTATTGCCATTAGCAACATCTCTCTCAGCGGTCAGGCACTATCTCGCCGCCCTGGTAATGGCTCCTACGAAGTCGCACCCCCGCCCTACATTGCACGCGAAGACCAGCTTGTACGGGATTTGCAGGGCGCACGGAACGATAAAACCGGGATGCAGGGCATCTTTGAAATTGATGAAGTCTCTATGATTGCCTGTCCCGACGTGATGCGGGTTTATCAAGAAGGGTTAATTGACCTGGATCAAGTGCACGGCATCATGGAAACCATGATCAGCTTGTGTGAAAACTCCTTCCCTGGGCCTGCTTACCGCATGGCTGTGTTGGATGCGCCGCCTGTGAAACCTGGTAAGAATGACAACTGCGCTGTACAGCCCGATCAACAAAAGCCTCAAGATATTTTCAATTGGTTGCGTGATTTCAATCGTCGATCGATGTTTGGTGCCCTTTACTATCCCTGGATTAAGGTCGCTAACCCTCGCAATGCAGGCAGACCGATGCTGGTTCCCCCTTCTGGTCACATGATGGGCGTTTGGTGCCGCACGGATGAAACACGGGGGATTTTTAAGGCTCCTGCTAACGAAACGCCGCGTGGTGTGCTGGGTCTGGCCTATGAAACCAACATGAGAGAGCAGGAAATGCTCAACCCGGTCGGTATCAACTGTGTTCGTAACTTTGGCAACTACAATCGTGGTTACAAAATCTGGGGTGCTCGCACATTGGTCGAACCTGATAATGTGCAATGGCGCTATATCAGTGTACGCCGCTTAATTAGCTACATTGAGAAGTCGATCGAAATTGGCACCCAATGGGTCGTCTTTGAACCCAACGATATGGATCTGTGGGAACGCGTGAAGCGCACCGTTAGCAACTTCCTGGAGCGTCTCTGGCGTGAAGGGGCACTCTTTGGTGGGTCGCCAGAAGAAGCGTTCTACGTTAAGTGTGATGGTGAACTCAACACACCCGATACCATGATGCTCGGTCGTCTGTACGTTGAAGTGGGTGTCTGCCCGGTTCGTCCAGCAGAATTTGTCATCTTCCGTATTAGCCAATGGGCACCGGGACAATAAGCGTTACCTGAATTGAACAACACCGTGTGAGTGTCCTGAGACTATCCCAGCGCTCATCGACGCTCACACTGCTTTAAGCCCTCAACGCTGCTCAAAGCAAGCTGCATTGAAGTAGCTTTCTAACCTTCTTTGTTAGGACTTACGCATTTGCCCCCAAACCCCCAATGCTGGGGGCTTTAATTGGCTCGGTTCCCCCAGCATTGGGGGCTAGGGGGCGAAAGATGATCGCTTTTGCGTAAGTCCTATTTGTTTTATTTCTAGCAGCAGCGCCCTCTTTCCCTATTGCAAGGAGCAACCCAATGGCTGACCTGAAACCAATACCCGCCAGTCGCTTTTACGTAGAATTTGATGGTTTATCTGACAAACTGCTGAAAAGCGTGACTGAAGTGAGCTTTACCGGACAAACTACAGGTCACGAAAAGCCACTAGCTTCTACCAAAGACGGCAAAACGCTATGGCAAACCACCTCTGGCGGCTTTAAGCAAAATCCAAACTTCACGATCGAAGTCTATTTAGCCGAAGGCGATCTGGATTTCTATAACTGGATGAAAGCTACCATGCCTAAGAGTGAAGGTGGCGACGGTAAATGGAGCGAAAGTCGCAAAGCAGGCGCGATCGTCGGCTATGACAGTTCTGATGCCGAAGTCATGCGTTGGAAAATCTCTAACGCCTGGATTAAATCCTACAAACTTTCAGAGTTCTCCTCAGATAGCAACCAGCTAGCCGTTGAAACATTTGAACTAGTTTGCGAACAGATCGATCGCACAAAATAATGACCCTAAACATCAATAGGAGTTAACTCATGGCAAAAGGCGAACTATTGGCGTGTTCTAAGTTCTATGTGGACATCGAAGGCTTGACGGATTTGATTATCAAAAAAGTGAGCGGTGTGTCCATCGAATTACAAACGGCTGGCGACCAAAACCCCTTTGGAGTCACCAAAGGCGGCAAAGCCCAAATTCAAGCAACCGTAACGGGTGTGAGCAATGGCGCTGTCACCGTTGAATTTGTTTCTACCGTTGAAGACGATCGTCTCGTGAAATGGTACAACGATTCTCACTCTCAACCCATGACCGGGGGCGGCACCAAAAATAAAGGAGCGCTGAAAACAGGCTCCATTATTCTCTATAACCAGGGAGGCGAAGAGGCCGCGCGGTGGAATCTCACAGGCGTAATGCCCAAATCATACAAAAGCTCCAAGATGGAGGCTGGTAGCACAGAACTCGCGACAGAAACGGTTGAACTAGCCTTTCATGCCGTCCGACGGGTGAAATGAAGGTGTAAGAGTCGTTGCAGGTAGTAGCCATTGCGTAAAATTTTCTACCGCCTGCAACGTTTCAACAATCAATCCTTAAGTGGAGAAAACGTGTGCAAGAGGCCGACCACGAACTTTTAACCTCGTCACGATTTTATCTGGAGCTCCGCATTGACGGCAGTGACGATCGCATTGACGGTTACTTCATGGAGTGCCAGGGCTTTGAACGCACTCAAGAAATGATTGAATTTTGTCAGGTCACGCCGCAGAAGTGGGGAAAAGACAGCAACGCCGTTGGCAGAGTGATTCGGAACAAAGTACCGGGTAATACCAAAAGCAGTAATCTAACCTTGCGTCGCGGCATGACCACCTCCAAAATCTTTTGGGAATGGTTTGCCGCTGTCGAACAAGGCAATTGGGCAAAACAGCGGCGCAATGGTGATTTAACGCTTTATAACCAGCACGGTGAGGAAAAAGCTAGATTTCGCTTTTTAGGAGCTTGCCCCGTTAAATACAAAATTGGTGATGTGGGAGCCAGCAAAGCCGAGTTTGAAGTCGAAGAAATTGAATTAGCAATTGATGAATTTAGGCGGATTAAATGATCCAAACTGAGTTTGAATTTACCTTGCCCAAAGGCTACGTGGATGAGGATGGCAATCTTCACCGCATGGGAGTGATGCGTCTATCACGGGCGATCGACGAAATTGTGCCCTTACGTGATCCGCGCGTAAAGTCAAATCCTGCTTATGCCACTGTCATTATTCTGTCGCGTGTGATGACAAAACTAGGGGCTTTAGATGAAGTCACGCCTAATGTGGTCGAAGGGCTATTTGCCTGCGATTTAAACTACCTGCAAAAGCTTTATCGTCAGATTAATGAACTAGAGTCAGAAGCATTAATTGAAGTTGGTAAGCAGTAAGGAGTAATGATGATACCGACTGAATTTGCCTTTAGGCTACCGCGCGGTCTGGTCGATGAATCCGGTGCTGTTCATCAAACTGGCATTATGCGGCTGACTACAGCCAAAGATGAAATCGCTGTGCAAAGAGATCGGCGCGCTCAGGAAAGCGAAGCTTATCAAAGCCTGGTGATGTTTTCACGAGTCATTACTCAACTCGGACATTTAAGCACCATTACACCAGAACAATTAGAAAATTTATTTACTCACGATTTGGGCTACTTGCGCGAGTTTTATAACCAAATTAATCAGCAGGGAATAGCCGAAATAGCCGTTCATTGTCCGGCCTGTCAACATGCCTTTGCAGCGGAGCTAGAGTTTGCGGGGGAGTTGTTGGCTACCCCTTAGACCAGTTGCATGAGGAGGTAGCCTGTATTGCATTTGAATTTCACTGGTCGCTGGAAGAAATTTTGAGCCTAGAACATCGCGATCGCCACCGCTGGCTCACAGAAATTGGCAAACTTCGAGAACGCTTATCCTAGTTAGCATCCTGGAGGACAATAATGGACTTTGATATATTGCCCCCTTCAATACGTTCTGTGCTGACCGAAACTTCACCACAGATTTCCTCGCAGATGTTAAAGCAAATTCTCGCTGATCCAACACTGCTTGAGCAACTGAGCGATCGAGTCTATACCCTGTTGAAACATGAATTGAACCATCAGCGCGAACGGAGTCAAGGCTATGGGAGACGCTTCTAATGCCAGCTAAAAATACTGCTGTCGCATCGACAACTGAACTCAATTTTATTACCGCAAATCGCTTTTATGTCGGCTTAGAAAGCACCATCTCGGCCTCTTTTACGGAGTGCCAGGGACTAGGCGTTAAGGTAAAATATGAAACTTTTTTGGAAGGTGGCGTTAACGATCAGCAACGGACATTACTAGGGCAGCCTGAGTTTTCAGAAGTGACTCTCAAGCGAGGCTTAACCGATGATCTCGTCTTTTGGGATTGGCTCAAGCAGGTGCTAAAAACAGATGGGAGTGCAATCACACGACGAAACGTCAATATTGTAGTGTTTAACCAGGCAGGCGAAACTATGCAGTGCTGGACACTCATTGGAGCCATTCCTGTAAGCTGGAAAGCCCCTGCACTCACCGCAGATGCCAATAGTGTAGCCATTGAAGAACTGACGCTCATTCATGAAGGCATCAAGGTTGCTAAACGGGCGGGTGCTGCCTCTGCAACTTCACTTAAAGGGCGCAAAAACGGCTATTTTGTCAGCAATTAAGTAAAGTGATCCCATTTGGTAGTAGCAACAAACGTTCAAAAGCCTTATGGAACGATAGAGCCTATCACCGCACACTTCTACTACTAGCTTGCAACACGATTTATGGCTGAACCTGATGTCTCCCAGTTTAGCGATCGCTCCAAACCAGAATCTCTGGACGATCTCGCGGTGCCACCCCCGTTGCTAGTTGCGCCGCCACTAGGCATCAATCGTCAATTCTTAGTGCCGCTAGGGGCGCGATCGCTCACGGTTCTAGAACCAGATCTGTTTCAACCGCGATCGTCGCGTGAGGATATCAGCATCTTTGGAGATTCTCCCTTTTTCAATGATCCTTTGCTGACTACAGGATCAAAGCCCATTGTTCAACTATCATCATCCGCAAAAGGTTTAAGCCCCACCGCAGAAGCAGTACTTCAGCGATCGCCAGCGGCTCCTGCTCTGATTACACAGCACACAACTGATGCACATCCACGTCCATCGTCACTGTCAATTGAAGCCGCCAATCAGTCAAATAAACCGTTTGAACCAGTGTTGTCCATCCAGTCCTCAGACAACACTGGTGAAATACAAGCAAGTAAAGCAGAGGGGCTTTCAGATCATCTACAGGAATCCCCTGATCAGGCCATAGTTTCTAAAGAGATCGGACTTCATACATCATCTAAATCACCTGAAATTTCTTCAACAATTGAAACCGTAGAAGATTTATTCCCTCACGATTCTCTTTCATTTAAAGAGTCAGAAAATTTGTCAACGATCGCAGCAATAGCCGTACCCATTCCCTTTCCTGCAAACGACGTTCAGCGTCCTACGGCAACTGAAGCCCAATCTGACCCACTTTCCAACCCTAGGCTTGAGTTAACTACTGACTCCAGACCCGATCCAGCGATTGAATCGGAAGTGGAAACAGCGTACATTTCTCGATCAGAACAAATTCCTGAATCGAAAGTAGAATTAACACATATTTCTCGATCAGAACAAATTCCTGAATCAATTTCTGAATCGGCATCTCAATTAACTCCTAACGTTCAACCTCAAGCAGCACGCATCGTTCAACCTGAATCAGTCGATCGCGCTGGAATTGACTCAACGCTCAAACCTGTCTCTGCATCCAGCACTGATTCAACGGCTGCATTTAGACCAACTAGAACTGTTGAATTAGCCTCTAACGCCAGAGTTGAAGCCGCTTCTGATCCCCAATCTGAATTAGCAGTTGTCTCTACAGACGCGATCTCTAACCCAATTGGAGCGATTGAAAAGCAAGGAACAGTCTTCTCTCAATCGATCGCATCCGAAGTCACATCATCTCAGTATAGTCAGACCTCAGAGCCATTCAGTACTTCCACAACCGCATCATCTGAAGAACCTGAGATCATCACCAGACAAGCAGCGCAAGAGAACCCATCGATCGAGGTAGCTGAGCAACTGCAACGTTCGCTTGAATCAACCGTACAACGGTCGCCCGATGTCGATCTACCACCACTAATTCCCTCAAATGAACTTGCACCAACTCCAGCAGAAAAACCAGACTCAGAGATTGACCATGCAGCCGTTGAGCCTCTTGCGTCGCAGCCTTCAACGAATGAAATAACAGCCACGCAACAAGCTCAACTCAGTTCTACCGCATCGGTTAGGGAGACAACGTTTGATAGCGGGAATGTGACGATCGATGCTCCAGCCCCGTCTTTACTTTCGCCAACACCATCCTATTCTCTTCAAGCAAAGGGACTTGAATCGTCACCGCAATCAACCACTGACTTAGCCGCAACTGAACGCCATTCTGCCTCTAATGCACCGTCCACACTACCGTTGGAGCAACCCAATCAATTCCTTCAAGAGAACTTTGTAGCAGCAGATCCGGAGCCCAAAACGAACTCACAAGCTATTTTCGAGTCCAATCCTCAAACCTTACAAGCCTCTCTTGACCCGCAGCTTACCTCATCAGCAGATGTCACTCCGCTTACCCAAACAACTCCAGCACGAGAGAGCGTCACATCACAAGTTGCTCAAGTGCTGCTACAGGCAGAAACTACAACCTCGATCGCTCGATCGCTCAATCAACCGTCGGCAGAAGCATCCTCGATCGCGCATCAATCCAAGCATGAATCGCTGTTTGAGCCGTTACCTTCCTCCAATCCTCCATCATCCATTCAATCAGATCTACAGTTAAAAGGCACAGAAACAACACCTGAAATTGCCTCTGTTGATCATCGAACAACAATTACCAATGCAAACTTAGAGGTTTTTCCTGAGCTGAATACCGGGCAAAAAGCAGAAGCATTTAACCATGTTTTAGGGAGTAACGCATCGGACGGTCAAGCGCAGAATTTGGTGGAGCGATCGCAGTCATCAGAGCATACCGCTGAAGCATCGCCCTCCAAAATTGAATCTTTAGAAAATGTTCAAATAACTCCTGAAGTACCCATTCAGCGAACATCAAGTACTTCGTTGGAGTCTCGTATAAGCGTTACAGCATCTCCTGCACCAGACATATCAGAATCACGACCATTCGATTCACAGTCATTTAGCTCACATCCAAATTTAGCATCTCACGCACGTTCGACTGAAAGCAGCCAACTTGAAGCGAAAGCATCGCAGCTAAATTTAGAAAATCAAACATTAGCTATCCCTGAGAACAAAGAGGAAGCCTTTAAAGCCAGTACTTCAGTATCGGATAAAACTGCTAAATTAGAAACATCTCTAGAATTACTTTCTGAGCAAAAGCTGAATTTAGATCAAGCAAGTTTAACTAGTGGTATCATTATCGGCTCTGATTTTGATTCAAACTCTATTTCAGATTCTCAATCTAAAGCTGGCGTCATACAAGCAAAAGAATTAGCAAGCAGTGAAAGTGATTCTTTAGAAAGTGTGGTTTCAGAAAAGCCTGACAGCTTTGAAATAAACTCTACTTCTGAACTAAACAAAAAAACCTTTAGTACAGAAATACAACCAGTTGTTAACTCTTCATCTCCTTTAAAGGGGAAGACCACAGGTAAGCTTGAGTCACCATTACAGTTAAACGAACAAAGTATAAACGTAAAAAATTTAGAAGTACAAAATCTAGAGAGCCAAAGCCCAGACATACAACGTCTAGCAATAAAGAGCCTAGAAACACGAAGCCTACAAGCAAAAGGTCTGGAAACACAAAGCTCTGAAAGACAAAGTCAAGAGGCACAAAATCTGGGAACACAAGGTCTAGAAGCACAAAATCTAGAATTACTATCAAAGCCAGAGGTCATCAACCAATCTACATCGTCCCTTACTCAAGCACAGATCGATACGCTAACGACAGAAGTAACAGAGTCCTCAGATACGATCGCTCGTACTTTAGAAGAGACGAATCAGAGCAACAGTTTAGCAGAGAATACGGTTGATTCAGCGAATACAGAAGCACATCTTACTCATTCCACACCTAAGCGAACAGCGGTCAACCTGGAAACGGCTTCTAACCAGAACGCAATTCAAACTTCTATAAGTGATCCAGTAACGGTTAACTTGGGCATGATTTCTAACCAGGAAATAGCTCAGAAGCAGGATGAGCCGAAATCGCCTCTTCCGTCTATCGATTCACAAACTTTAGATACGCTACAGAAAGCACCAGATACTGCGATCGCCCCCACCTCTCAATCATTTGTCGTACAACAGCCTGAACCGCAACAAGCAACTTCTGAACCGGACAACGAGCAATTTGTATCTGTTGCTAACGAAGGAGAGATTTTTTCTAGCTATGCAGCGCCGATTCAGCGATTGGAGGATTCAACTGTTTCCAGCACTGTGATTGCTGACAACACAACGTTTGACACATCAATTTCTGGATTAACTGAGCCTTTGCCGCACGTTCAAGATCTGCCTGAAGCCCAAAGCTTGCCTGCTATTCAAAGCCCGGTTCAAGCTGCCTCTGCTGTTGTACAAGCCCAACCCGCTACTCAGGCACAACTGACCTCTGAAATAGAACTATCACCTTTTGATGCTGGTTCATCAGTTGCCCCGGTTAATGAGATGCTTTCAGATGCGGCGATCGCCCAGACCTTTTCCCCAGCCGCCGACGGGACGAGCGCACGTTCCACCCCAGTCCTGCGATCGCCAGACTCATCACACCCTGAACTTAAGGCTTCATTCTCCCTCGAAACGTCTCCTGCACTGCCATTAGAGTCTGAACAGCAGGAGCATTCAACCAACAGGCATGATCCAGCACAAGCTTTCTTAAGTTCGCCGCTGTCATCAGAGCAAGGGAATGAACCCGATCGCCCCCTTTCATCAAAGTCTACCGCTGCACACTCCAAGCATGGAGAAGTATCCGGAGCAGGCTTGCTATCAATTAAGGATATACCGAGCACAGACCTTTCAACCCTACGCCTTCAACAGGCAGCACAGACTGATGCCATACCGCAGGCTGCGATCGCCCCCCTTCCTACTGCTACTCCGTCTTTTGCAGTAGAAGCGCCTATTCAGCGGCAGGTTACAACTTCCGCAGACACAGCGAGTCAATCATTGGCGGCAAATTCGTTAGAAACGCAGCCTAATAGACCTTCCGCTTCACCTCAGATTACGCCGCCTACAACCGTAGCAATTCAACCATTAGAAGTAGATTCGCTAGAGGCACAGAGCGACGAGTCTTTCACTTCACGTCAAATAACGCCTCTTGCAGACACAGCAATTCAAGCATTTGCAGCAGATCCGTTAGAACAGGAGCACAGCGAGCCTTTGACTTCGCCTTCAGGAACAACAGAGACAGATAGTCAGGACTTACGCAAATTCTCTAAAACTAGCCCCCCCGCCCCCAACTCTGGGGGAGCAAGCACTCAAAGGCCCCCAGAGTTGGGGGATTTAGGGGGCGACTGCGTAAGTCCTAATAGCCTTGCTGCCCAATCGCCACAAATTACTGAACCCAGCCTTACGCCATCAGCCCAGGCAAATCTACCGCAGTCATCAGATCAGAACGCACCGCTTTCCAATGCATTACGTGAGAATCCACTCCTTCAGAGCCGATCGCTTCAAAACTTGGAGGAGGCGATCGCGTCAGAAATGTCTTCCCAGGCTGTAGTTCGCGACATCGAGCCTGTTGAACCCGCCCACGAGACGGTATTCCCTGCGATCGTGCAGCGTATGCCAGGTGCGGGGCAGGCATCAGCACTGTACTCTTCTAACGTAGTTGATGATGAAGCATCCCAGCCAGCAGTACCTAGAGAAACGAAACTAGACAATCCTGCTGGCAACCTAAGTGAAGTTAGTGGAGACACAGCCGAACCAAAAGCACCAGAACCACTACCACTCGTTTTGCAACCGCTCTCGACATTGGAACCACTTACAGCTTCAGCTAGTTTTTTCAGTCGTGCTTCTGCAACCGCACCCAGTGTTCAAACCTCTCGTCAAAGCACACCGTCATTCACTTCAACTCCTGCGCTAGAGCAACCTCAGTCTAAGTCGATCGTTAAGGTCGATCGCCCAACCACGCAATGGTCTAACTTTAGCGATCTGGTACAGAGGCAGATTACGCCTTCGCCACGATCGTCTAACCGCTCCCACGACACCGCTAAGCATGCAAGCGCTCCACACTCAGTGGCAACCGTCCTTGCCAATACGAGTGCAATGATTCAACGCCAACCTGATCAGCCAGAGACGGTACGAATTTCTCGTCATGACCAATCCCCCTCTACGGCAGCAGAACTATCTGATGTAGTGGACGCAAAGGACTTAGAACAATTAGCTCAAGTGATTTATCAGCAATTACGGCAACGGTTACGCATCGAGCAAGAACGTCATGGTGCGGGACGTTTACCCTGGTGAAATCCGTTCTAAATTACACGCGCCCTTTAGTTTTGCAGAGAAGTGGGAAGTCTAAGAGGAACCCGACAGCGGCTATGGCTGGGATGCGCTACAACTTTTGCCTATGAGTATAGGTTATAGCGTACCGGGTGTGGTGAAAGCCGATAACAAAGACTGTCATTTAACGCGGATGATGGCTATAAACCGACGGCAATGAATGAACTTAATGGTTGCTATTAATCGTAATGGCATTTTGCTGGAGAATCCACTATGCAATTCGTCAAAGCTCAACTCGTTTCTACAGATGGTGGCGGGACGATCGAGTTTATGTTTAACCCTAGTCAATTGGCGTTTAAGCAACGGTTTACGCTGAATGCCAACGGTGGATCACGCACAGAAGATGGCATGCCAAAAACCAGCTTTGGGCATCCAGAGCCGTGCAGCCTCAGCATTAGTGACATCATGCTCGACACCTATGAAGAAGGCGGCAGCAAAAGTGTGATGACCTACGTGAAAGAGTTTGAAAAAGCCGTCACCTTTGCCAAAAGTGGCGACGCCAAGGGAAAACGTCCGCCCACCTATGTTTTTACCTGGGGCAAGCAAAAATACATCCGCTGTTTTGTGACAGAGCTTTCTTACACGCTGACGATGTTTCTTGCCGATGGCACGCCTGTCAGAGCCAAGCTGAGCCTGCAATTAGAGGAAGTTGACGAATCGGTTTCTCAGCCTGGGATGGGAGCATCCTCTTCCGTCGATCGCGAGGGTGATTCGCGCAGTAGCCGTAAAAAATAATTTTTAAGGATGAGTGCCCCATCATGTCTGCCAGTTACACTGCCCAACCAACGCTAAAAATTGACGGACAAGCTGCCTCTGCCAGTCTTATGGAAGATATTCTGCAACTTTCAGTAGAGGAAAGCTTGCATCTACCAGGCATGTTCACGCTCGTCATTCGGAATGACTACTACCCCGCACGCAGCGGCGAAAAGCCCTGGCAATATGAGAAAACATTGACGATCGGCAAACCGATTGAAATTGGCTTTACCTCTAGCACAACGGACGATCGCCAGTTCAGTCAGGCAAAAAACAGCACCCTGATCAAAGGCGAAATTACCGCGATCGAGGCTCATTTCAATGCAGAATCGCAAGCGCCGATCGTGGTGCGAGGTTATGACGTGAGCCATCGCCTGCACCGAGGACGCTACAATCGCTCGTTTCAAAATATGAAAGACAGCGATATTGTGCGTCAGATTGTCAAAGAAGCGGGTGTCAGCGTCGGAACGATCGACGATACGGGTGGCCCTTTTGGCTTTGGCGATCCCGTTGGCTATGTGTTTCAAGAAAACCAGACCAACATGGAGTTTTTGCGCGAACGAGCCGCTCGACATGGGTTTGAGCTGTTTGTGCAGGATGGCAAACTCCATTTTCGCAAACCCACTGCTGGAGCATCACTCCAACTCAAGTGGCTGGAAGCCATTAGCAGCTTTCAGGTGCGTGTCAGCAGTGCCGAACAGGTGAGTGCCGTTGAAGTGAGAGGGTGGGATTACCAAAACAAAAAGCCGATCGTCTCGACCAGGAGTAGCCAAACCGAGGAAGTGGTGACCGCGATCGATCAAGGTAAAGGTAGTGCTGCCAGCACAGCATTTCAAGGCAAACCCACGCTGGTTGTCGTCAATCAGCCTATCGCGTCCAGCCAAGAATCGGACACGATGGCTCAAGCGCTCTACAACGAACTGTCAGGCGAGTTCATTCAAGCCGATGCCAAAGCAGAAGGAAACCCTGAGATTCGCCCCGGTAAAGTCATCAAGCTTTCTGACTTAGGCAAATACAGCGGCAAATATTACGTCACCGAAACACGCCACTTCTTTCAACAACGCATCTACACAACCGAGTTCAGCGTTCGAGGACTCCGCGACAACGACTTGTTGACGGCCATCATGCCGCAGACACGCCTGCAACCAGGGCAAACACTCATGATTGGTGTGGTCACCAACAACAAAGACCCCAAAAAGTGGGGACGAGTGCGGGTAAAATTCCCCACACTGACTGACACACACGAAAGCGATTGGGCAAGAGTCATTTCAGTGGGGGCTGGCGCGAACCGAGGGTTTGATTGCCTGCCCGAAGTGAATGATGAAGTACTGGTTGGGTTTGAGCATGGCGACATTCATCGTCCGTTTGTCATTGGTGGCGTGTGGAACGGCACAGATGCACCGCCCGCCAGCGTTGATGATGCTGTTGTCGATGGCAAAGTCCGATTGCGTACCCTGAAAACTCGCACCGGCCACACCTTACAGTTTGTCGAAGAAGACAAGGGTGAGAGTAAAAAGGGCGTTTATTTAACGACCGTGTATGGGCACACGTTACAGCTAAAGGACACTGAAAAGGCGATCGCACTCAAAACGAAAGAAGGACATCAACTGCTGCTCGACGACCAAAATCAAAAGCTAGAGCTAAAAAGCAAAGGGGGGCAGTTCTGCAAAATGGACGACCAGGGGCGCAAAATGCAGGTTAATGGTACAGGCGAGATTGAGGTCACAGCGGCGCAAAAAATTGAGCTTAAGGTCGGCGGCAGCAGTATTGAGATCACGAACACGGGCATTGTCTTAAAAGTAGGCGGCAGCAGCATCAACATCTCGAATGCAGGGATTGAGCAAAAAATGGGTGCCAATAAAATCAATATCTCTGCGGGCGCGATCGATGTCTCTTCGGTCGGTATGACGACAGTCAAGGGTAGCGCCACGACGGTTAAAGGCGATGTTTCCGTGGCGGTATCAGCACTATCGATTTCACTGGGTTAACGCTTCGCTCACATTCACCAGGAGTCAACAAGATGCCAATGCAAGTTTGTATGGGAGCAACACTACAATGCACGCCCTTTGGGATGGCTCCCAGCACCTTAATGGTGGTTCCCAAAGGGCCGCCCGTCACGATCAATGGAATGCTGGCAGCCTCAATTATGGATTTTGCACCGTTGGTCAATATCCTGCCGTTTAGCATGTGCACATCCCTGGCGAACCCAACGGTTGCCGCTGCCACCACTGCCGCGCTTGGCGTTTTAACCCCAATGCCCTGTATTCCGGTGCTGATCGGACCGTGGGCACCCGGAGCTTTGAAAGTCAAGATTGGCATGTTTCCGGCTTTGCCTAGTACCGCCGTCTGTAGCTGCGCATGGGGTGGCATGATTCGAGTGGTGACACCCGGACAGTTCAAAGTTAACGTGACTTAAGTGTTTCAATAACGCAAGATGTTAAGACTGAAAAGATGATGCATCACATCAAGGTTCACCGATCTTCTCCAGGGAACTGAAACCTATAAGCCACCCAGAAAAACTGAACCAGTACAGCGCATTAAAAGTTTCGCAACGTCGGTTGAAAGAGTGCTGAGGACTGAGTAGCGCTCAAGCATGTTGCATCATTTCTATTTCAGAACACTAGCTCAAATCCGGTAATTCATTCATCGTCGATTGAGACTTAAGCAGAGTACTCTCCTCTACTTCTCGCTTACCAACAGTAGGTTTTTTTTGAGTTTGCTTAGCCAGAATGGTAAGAATTGCTCGCACGTCTGTTAAGCTGCGACGAGTCAGCATTTCATCATCATTCATATTCTGACGCAGCTTCTTACGAAATAAAAGTATTTAGCAGATGCATCCTTTATTGCTTAGATTGCTGCTAGGCCCTGTTTTCGTCGCTTATTTTGAGCCTAATTTATTTGGCTCAAAGGCTTGATTTTGAGGCTGAACCTGTCTAGCTAAGATGCTCAAAATTGCTTGAACATCCGTCAGGTTATAACAGGTAACTGGCTGGGTGCGATTCATAGTATTGAAGTACTCCACTGTACAGGGATCTAATGCATTCAAAAAGTCAGCTTTCAGTTCAATCTAAGACTCAGCAGTCAAGCGCTCCAGGTGACTAAAGCTACCGTGAGAACCTTCTCAGACAGGTGGTGAAACGTGCTGGGAGTCGAATGAACCACACAGTAGATATTGAGTCTTAGAGGGGCATGGGGATTTGAGTTCTTTAAGGCACCTTTCAAGAAATCTCCCAGTTGAAAGATCAGCTGACATTATTGAAAATGGCTTCTACAGAGCTTTTACTTCAAACATTTTGTAGAGCCACATCTAGGTGGTGGAGGTTGCTTAGAGAAGGCAGGCATTGAATTAATTGTTAGTACGATGAGAGAGCCGATCGTAATCAGAGCTACTGTTTTCTGGAATAAGTTAGTCATTTGCTTCGCTGTTCTCCACTTAATAAAGATCCTCTAGCTAAAACATCTCAAAACTGAGCTAAAGGATAAAACGATAGCAATGCACCGCAAGAAAGTAGTTGCCCCAGTCGGCAGACTACGCAAATCAAACTTTTGCATAGATGCTTCCTCAAGTTAAGGAGGCTAGCTTATGCTTTAGCAAGTAATTCCTACAGAAGTTGTTTGTTAACGGGCAAGCCTGAGTCACTATGGCAGCCACGTTCCTGATGGGCTTATATATCGACAGTAATCCCTTTACCGAGAGCAATCTAGCGCTTTTCAGAAGCATAACCAAAACAATATTTTCTAGACTATGCAATTCTGAACATCTAACAGCCAAAGCATTGAGTACACAGGCCTTTGGACAGATCGCGCTCAGAAGTACATGTGAAGCGTGTGTAAATAAAAGCACTCAAAAGACGTTTGGTTTACGTACTCAAAGTCTTCCTTGTAGAGCAGTTCCGTTTGCATGGTCGGGCTTAGCGCGGAAACTTAAGTAAACGCTAGATAAGAGATAGAACTACAGCGCCCCTGTAATTATACGGACACGGAGCTTAAAGGCGCATAGATTTACAGAGTGAATACAGTGTCTTCATTGTCTCTTAGTCTTCTAGCTTGGCAATAGGCTGAGAAGCAAAGAAAATTTATTTTTCTGAAATTACATGAGAAGTTCTGCTGAATGGTTCTTATGACAGATGTGGCTCTAAACCAAACGGTAAAGTCGCACAAAACGTTGTACCAATATTCTCTTGGCTTGTAAAGGTAATTTGTCCGTGATGTATTTCAACACATTGCTTGACAATGGCTAGTCCTAATCCGGTACCTTGAATCTTATTAGTATTACGAGCACGATGAAACAACTCAAAGAGTTGAGGCTGATCCTCCAAGGGGATACCAATCCCCTGGTCTTGAATTTCAAAGCTAACTGCCTGCTCTAGATAAGAGCAAGCGAATCTAATAACACTACCTTGAGCCGAGTATTTTACAGCATTCGACAATAGGTTAAGCAAAATGGATCGTATTAACTTTGGATCAACATACACTTGCTGGGAACGACCGGAACATGTAAGAGCGATCGTATGACCAGCGCCAACACCCAATTCAATCTCTTCAAGAATTTCTTGGCATAATGCTTCGAGATCCAGCCATTGAGGATTAAACTCTAATTTTCCAGATTCCGCTTCGCCAATGATCAGCACATCTTCAACTAATTGGTTGATATTCTGAATTGCTGCTCGGATTCGCTGAAAATACTCGCTTTTTTTAGCTTCGCTCGCGACATCTCCGTAACGCTCAAGGATTTCGATCGCTGTTCTGATTGTCGTTAAAGGTGTACGAAATTCATGGGATGCCATTGAAACAAAGCGAGACTTGAGTTCTCCAAGCTCTTTCTCTTCCTGTAGAGCGCGACGGATTTCGTCTTCTGCTTGTTTGCCTTCCCGAATCAATTGTTCACGAGTGCGAATACTGTCGATCATGACCTCGAACACTTGAGCAAGTGTGTTCATCTCATCAGGAAATTGACTTCGATTTGAGAAAGACAAAGCCTGATCATAGTTGCCTTCAGCAATTCGTTCAGCAGATCTAGTAAGTTCGGTTAAATGTTTTGTTAAAATACCAGACAGAATATAAATTAAAACAAAAAGAATGGCATAGGTTATAGCAAATGTAAGCCATACCTTGTCCCGAATCTCCTGCTGAAGGCTACGAACATAATCTGCTTGAATATCAATGCCTAAAACTGCTCTAACTTCGCCATTTGAGTCCTTTAATGGAGCAAATGCAGACAGCCAAGTACCCCATTTATCTGTATAAATATCTTTGTTTTCAACGATCTCACCGCGCTCCAAAACCTGCTGAGTTACCAATCCAGGGACACCTGATTCAAGAAATCGAACTGATTTAGATGGATTGTATTTTGCCCAAAGATCTACCAAATAAATGATTTCTAGCTCATTCTGTCTCACGCTGGATACCCCAACGCGCCGATTATTGCTGGCTTTGCCAGCAACATACGTGTAAAGCCAGGCGCGTGGTTCTATACGGTGAACAGTTTCAAACCATGCCAACTGGTGCTGAAACCGTTCATCATCAGAAAAACCTGAGGCATTGGGTTTGCCTTCGTTATAAAGTGCTAGTAATTCCTTCGTATCTACACCTCGCACGGCACCTATCAGTGTTGATTTCATATCTGCCCGTAAACGCGAGAGGCTTTTCTCTGTAGAAAAATTATAAAACCAGTAGAAAGCGCCAGCAAAAACAATGCTAAAGACCATACTGAAGCCGAGCAAAATTTTTACTCTTAAGCTAACTAATTTGCCTTGATTGTTCGTTGCGCATGAAGGCTGATGGTTTTGATTATGTTGATGCTGCGGTAAATCCACCTTGTGCAACCTCAGTTGATACATCCTGTCGGTACTGAAGCTTCTGAACAAAGTCTGAGCGAGGACAAAATAGTTTTTGTAAGAAGTCTCTTAGTTTTGGGTGTCAAGAGAGAATATATTAGCAATGCATACTTGGCGTATGGTTGGCGAAATGGCGATGCATAGGATTACTTGGTCAGCGTTGGTACTTACGTTATCCAGAGCACTTAAAGGCAATACAGCTACCGTTTTGATCATTCGGTATTTTGCGAGGCTATTACCGACAAAGGAGCGAAGAACACCAACTGGAGTCATGCGGCTATGTCTTCTCCGACAACCGTCAGTTTCACCAGGATAAAGCAAAGACTGCTGGATTGCCCTTCTGAATCATGCATGCTTAGTGGAGTGCTCCGGTAGCTTGGGATTAGGGAAAGGAAAATGATAGAGGCTGAACTGCGTAAGTGTTAACAGAAAAACTCAATTTTGTGCTGCGGGGTTAGGCCCTCGGTAAGAATCAAGCTAGCTGGCTTCTGATTTGGCTGGCGCTTAATTTGTTCTCAAGGGTTGATGTTATGTTTTCCAAACCGCTAGTTGCTCAATCCGGATTTTCTACCGTGTTTGAGCATTGTTTTAGCCATGTTTTAAGCTTGATGGTGTAGCATTCAAATAATCTTGCAAAGGAAAAATTGCTCGAACTGTTTTAGAGTTCCCTACGCTGCTGACATCCAACCAAGCTACAGAAATTTTTAGCTTGGTTAAAAGACCAGCTAGAAGCTAAAAGGTGGCTACAGCCGTTGGCGTTTGCATGCTGCTCAGATACTAGCAAACCCAAAGTTTGCTTTACAACATCGAGGAAGCAACACAACGTTCTCTACGGGACTGACGGGGCTCGAACCCGCAACTTCCGCCGTGACAGGGCGGTGCTCTAACCAATTGAACTACAGTCCCTCGGTGCCTTTTTAGAGGCGATCTTCATTGCCTAGAGCGTGTTTCAGAGCAGACGACTAACCAAGACGCTTTTCTATTGATGCCCCTAAGCACTCGTTTAGGACAGATTTAGGACAGTGCGAGAAATCATACCACTAAACAACCACGGCTCGATTCAACTGAAATTTACTCTCAACGGTAAACGCTATAGCTTCAATCCTCTGCAAGGAGCTAACTATTCTAACGAGCGAGATCTAGCACAAGCTAAAACTGTCGCTACCAGGATTCGGAACGATATTCTTGCTGGCTACTTTGACCCGACCCTATCGAAGTACAAGCTGAATCCCACTGAGAACACGCGGCTAACGCAGACAGCTAGTAAACCTTCGTCTAAATCATTGCTAGAGGTTTGGGACGCTTGGGTAGATACTCTCGATCTATCACCAGCGACAAAAGCTGACCATTACGAGATGATCAGACGAATGATGGTCAAAGCTAGATCAGGGCTAACAGACACATCTTGGTTTACTAACGCTTCTATTGCAGCTAGTACTTTCAATAAGCGCTTGGGCTACCTTAAGACCTGCCTCTGTTGGGCAATGACTGAAAAGCTAGTAGAAAGCAACCCGTTTGAGAAGGTTAAGACCAGAAAGGCATCGAAGCCAGAGATCAAACCGTTTACGCTTGACGAGATGAAAACGATCCTTGCTGCCTTTGAACGTCAGCATAGCCATTACTCGCCTTTTGTGCAGTTTATGTTCCTTAGCGGTGTGAGGACATCAGAAGCGATAGGGCTGCAATGGAAGCACATAGACTTTGACCGCAATGAAGTCGTTATACGTGATTCTTTATCAAAAGACCGCACAGGAAACGGCTATCGAAGGGTGAGAAAAGAAACAAAGTCAGGTAGCATTCGTTACTTGACTATGACTGGAGACCTATCTAATTTGCTCTCAAGCATTAAGCCTTCTAGAGCTACGCCAGATGACTTAGTATTCAAATCTGCTAGAGGCTGCGTTATCGACTCAGGTAACTTCAGAGAAGATTGGAAGCAGCTTTTGGCTGACCTCGGTATCGAATATCGCAAGCCCTATACAACACGCCATACTCTGTTATCCCACGCCATCGAACAAGGTATTCCTATCACTGGGGTAGCTTATATTGCTGGTCATGCTGATACACGTATGGTCATGCAGACTTATGGGCACATGATTAACAGACCATCCTTACCAGAAATCTCGCTAACCAGCAACGGAAAAGAGCCGTCGAAAAAAAGATAGCTGTGATTTGCTAAAGCTGAGTCATCTACTCTTCGATGTCATCTAATCTATGGCGTTCCCTAATTTTTAGCTGATCGTCCTGATTTACCCAAAGTTCTAATGCTTGCTCTACGACTGCTGAGAGGGATTCACTTTTAAGCACGGCGATAGATCGTACCAATTTGTCTAGGTCTTTAGGCACGTATCCACGGATCTCGATTTTATCTGTACTCTTCTTCGCCACGAAGCCAACTAAAGCAAGTAACCTGTTAATCGTCTCATAAGGGAAAACCAAAATACGACAATACTTAAACACTGCATTGCGCGTATTGTCGCAATTTGGGTATAATCCTTTCAAATTAAAGGAGGACTCCTACTTATGCTCGTTCTGACCGATTCACAAGCGGCTGTTATGTCGCAGCTTCTCACTAAAATCCTGATCAGGGAAGCTTACAGACCGTCTGAAGTAGAAGAGTGCCTCTCATGGTTACAAGCTCCTGGTGATCAGGCTGTTTCTTGTCCGCTAGAACGCTGGTCAATGTCACAACTAGCTAATGAGATCTTGTCTGCAATAAGGAGGGATGCAAGCAATAACCCTTAAATCCCGCTCAGATGCCTTCCTGTAAGGGTTTCAAGCTATTTCCGTTACAGCATTCATTAGGTGATCAGATGCCAGAAAAACCTTTAGCGATAGAAAAGACTGAAAGCAACCAATCTGAATCAGGCAGAACAAGAATCAAACATCTCCTAATTGGCTCTAGAGAGACTGTTAGAGCAACGATAAATTCCCTACACGTTGTGGGTTATTCCGAGACAAGAGAGTGGTCTAAGCCTCAATCAGCAGGCATTCTAGGCGAATCTGGAGAGGTAGTCAGTGTGTTAATTCGTTATATGTCACCAGAGTGACAGAGAGTAAACATGGTTGACAGAGAGCGTTAGGTTCTGCGCCTGATGCTCTTTCTTCGATGGCAAAGTATTTCACCTGCTGGATGAAATAAACAGATATCCGCATGTCAATGCAAATTTTGCTTCTTCATCAATTCTTTATAAAGGAGCCGTAAATCGTTAAATGTTGTGTTATACTTAGTGTAGTACCTTGACAAACAGGTCATCCTCTCCTTTGGGGTTTGTGCGCTTTCCTACATATTGGGCAAGATCGCAAGCAAGCAAAGGGAGAACAGATGAACTCATACAGCTAGATCTGCGGCAATCAAAGTCCCGTCCAGCGATCAATCCCGTTAAATTAATTTTTATTAACTATGACTTTACAAACAACTGAACCATCGATTGACTTGAATGAAGCTTGCCAACGTCAAGTGCGTAGCAAAATCTTGGGTGTCAAAATGACTCCTGATGAGATTAGCTTCATTACAAGCTTTGCTAAGGGGAGAGGTCGGAACATAACGACTTTTACTCGTGAGGCTTTACAAGCTCACATTAAGCACTTACTCGAATAAAACAGTAGGCGTTTACTATCAATTAAAACTAAAAGGCACCAGCTATAAACTGATGCCCTAAAAACAATAACGAACTTATAAAACTAATAATCTACTCATGAATAATAATATTGTAGCCGAAAAGAATGATACGAAGCAATTCTCAGTATCTACTCTTGTGCAATTACATGATCTACTCGAATCAGAGTACGCTGATCGAATAACGTGGGACACGCATAGGTGCGAAATTAGGCTTGATGGAAACCAAATAAATCTTACTCAGCTAAGAGTAACCATCGAAAAAAATAATGGATTGATTGTTTCTAATCAAGACATTAAGGATCTCATTTATAATTTTGCCTGGGAAAAGCCCTACTCTGAAGTTGCTAGTTACCTAAGCAGCATTTACGAATTATACAAGGATAAAGTCAACGTTGAAATCCTTGATTTTCTAGCTAAGAATGTTGTTGGCGCACAGACTGATCTAGAGGTAACGTACTTGACTAAGTTCTTAGTTGGTGCCGTTGCAAGAGCGCTAGAACCTGGCTGCAAGCAAGATACTGCTTTAATTCTTAGTGGAAAGCAAGGCTACCGCAAGACAACATTCTTTGAAACACTGGCTCATCCTTCAAGGTTTGTTACTATCAACCATTCTGCCAGTAATGACAAAGCCTTAAAAGACTCCTATAAATATTGGATTATTGAGTATGGCGAATTGGACAGCAAGCTGACATACAACAATCTGAATCATCTCAAAAACTATATGAGTACGAGACGAGATGAGATTAAGCATCTCTACGTCAATATGTCTGAAACAAAGGAAAGGCATTTTACGTTAGTAGGAACTACAAACAAGGATGATTTTCTGATTGACGACACTGGAAACAGAAGATTCTGGGTTGTTAAAGTCCTTAACCCGATTGATACAGATTGGGTTGAACAAAACAGAGATCTAATTTGGGCTTGTGCTGTTAGCCTTTATAAACAAGGGCACATTTGGCACTTAACTCCTGAAGAACAAGCGCTGAGTGATCAGACGAATGCGAACTATGATGTAAAAGATATTTGGGACAGTACTGTTCTAAGTTGGGTGCAGACTCAAACTGAACCATTTACTATTGCAGATGTTTTGTCGATGGCTCTAGGAATAATTCCAGGAAAGCAAGGGATAACACAAGAGAAAAGAGTGTCTAAAATTCTTACTCAAGCTGGATACCAAAAAAGTAGAATGACTCCCGTAGGTAAAGAGCGTACCTACTACTGGACAAAGAATTAAGTTGTAGTCAGAGAAGTAGTCAGCTCAACACCTTACTTGGCGATGGGTTGACTACATTGACTACATTGACTACATCTTTTTTTAAGAAGAGTCTAAAGAAAATAAAGCGTTTAAGCAAGGAAGATAAAAGTAGAAAATCATCTAGTCAGAGTAGTCAAGCTCTGAGAGTCTCTCTCAGCAATGGTTTTGACGATTTCTGATTGACCATATCGCTAATTGTGACTATTTTAGGGTTTATTACTGGCTGGCTGTTCTGAAATAATCAAAGTAGGTTGATGAGTTTGTATCTAATGCTGACAGCCTTCCAATCTGAATGCTCCTAATCTCATCCCATTCAGTATCGATCTTTTTCCGATTATGAATAAGTTTTTCAGGTGTCTTATCCCTTGAAACTGTCTGCGCTATTTTTATACTTTCTTTCAAGAAGAAAATCCACTGTGGAAGATTTATTGCTAAAGGATTACCACCGTATGCGAACACTTTGAGAGCATTTCCACTTGCTGCTACAGCGTGAGCTAGGAAAAGCATCTTATGAAGTTTAAGATTAGATTCTATTCGGGCTATTTCTTGAGTTGCAATAGAACTATGAATTGAGCCTTGGAGTTTGTCTGGGCTATCTACAAGTGAAAGATAGTGATAGCTTCTTACGATAATTTCAATCACGGCAACTGGAATAGACATTGTGACAAGGTGCCTTATGTCGTATCCGTTTAGGTACATCCATTTAGAGATTTCTGCAATACTCCTACCCTTTTCACCAAAAGAGCCAAATTGAAGTATCTGAAGGAATGCCCATCCGGGAATGGGAATTCCCATTTTTGTACAGACATCAGACACAATATGTCCTATCCAAATTAATGGAGAAAATACTTTATCAGTTAAGGATGGATCAAACGTCTTGATTATTTGAAGACTACCGTTAGTGCCAAAAGCTGTTATTGATCCATTAAGAATATCTAGAATTCCAAAGATCAAGCCAAATAACGGATCATGCCCAAGGCTCAAAAGTCTATGTGTTTTAGGGCTAAATCCCTGGATATTAGAATTGACGCTCTGATCATAAGGAACTTTGCAGACTTGCTCACACCATTTGAGAAACGGATTTAATTGGTTTTTATCATCAGTACCTAGTGTCCTTAACCAACCTGTAAAACTGCTCCCTTCTTGGCGGAATTTTCCTAAGTAGTTTATGTCTTTTGGAATCCTAACAATCAAAAAATCAATGATACAAGCAGCTAAACCTGAGATGCCAACAATTGCATAATCTAAGCCTGAGAGAGGAGGAAGAAGCTCTGGATTTCTGAAGATCTCTGCTTTGATTCTAGCTTCTGCCACAAGAGGGTTATGTGTTAGGAATAATTGATCATCCCATGTAAACGTAGATAAGTCATTAGGTTTTTGAGGTGAAAGATTGTTGTTGAACTCTGGTGACAATCCAACCTTACTGTATATTTCACGTAATTCAGAGGCTAAGTTTTCTAATTCGTCAGTATCCCTTCTCTGCTCCTTTCGGATTTCTGCAAGGTCAGAGTGAATATTTAGAATCTGCTTTCCAGACTCCTGCAACTCATCATCAAAATTGAATATTCTGGTCATAATGAAAGTCAGAGTTGATATTAGCTGAATGAGAACCTTTCGTTTTCTTCTAAAACTTCCCTTAAAAAGAAGTTAAGCTAATTCAAGGTAAGTTTAAGTTAACGGTTCTGCATCTAATGCAGGTAGCTTCTCCGTTCCAATGTTTTTAATTTTGTCTTATTTATCTTGGTTGGCTTTATCGTTACTATCCTTAAAAATAATTCCTTTGTCACCTGGGTAAAGTTTACGATGATCATTCTGTCCTTTCCAAATCTCATCTGGTATTTTTTCAAAAGCTTTGCAACGTCTGCGTCTACCTGATTCAAAATTAGAACTTAGGTGAGTACAAGAAGAGCAAACTGGACTTTGAATATAATTGTTTATGTCTGAAGCTAACAAGTTTTGATTTATTTCAAGTGCTTTCTTCAAAAAGTTGATCGATTTTGCCAGGTTATCTATTTCTTTTCTATTTTTTTCTTTATCAAAAAGCAGCTTGTCTCTCTCATCTTCTAAAGAACGAATCGCGTTTTTTTGCTCTTTCAGAATATCTTGAACTAATCGGAAATCTTTTTGAATAAAAATAAGTTCCCTCATTACTACTTCAAGTTTTGCCGCCTGTGATAAAGCCGTATCAGGTGATTGAGCAAGTAAAGCGCCTATTCCGGCACCTGCACCCGCACCAAGAATCGCACCGCCACCAACAATTACTGCAAAACCACCTGCCATTCCAAAACCGCCTACTGCTATTGCGCCTCCACCAAGAGCAGCTAAAACGGCTGATATTGCTGCCGCACCAGAAAGACCAGGAGCAAGGATAGGGGCAAGTAAACCTGCTACAAGTGGTGTCGCAAACGCTGCTACTACAACTAGGATGAGCGTTCCAACCAGCCCACCTATTAAAAGGTTTGCCCCCTTTCCGCTTATCTCGCTAATGGCTTTCTCATAGTTTGACTTATATCGATCAACACAATCTTGCTCTATTCCAAGAGTAAAAGCAAAGTATTTTAGCTTTTCTACCCATTTTTTCTTGTCAGCTATCTTCAAATCCTGAAACTTTTTATCAATAGGACTTCCAAGCTGATAATAAGGTATGAAAAACACAATCTCTAGTAGGATTATGCGAAACGTAAGCTTATTTGCTTTCTCTGCTTTGATTGCGTCCATTACTGACTTAAGTAATGAAAGCTCAATAATCAGATGGGAAGAAGAATTAAGAGCATCTTCTTGAGTAACTTGGCTTTTCAGAAAAAGCTCTGTTGATTCTTTCCATTTAGATAGCCATTGCTTTTTAAGAATCTTTTTCTCATACTTCGATTCACTATCAATCTCTGCCAGTACCAAATGATATTGGTAACTGAACAGAACTCTGGTTTGTTCTAAGGTTAATCCAAACTCTCTCATGCTCTTCCTAAAGGCTGTTTTCAGCAACTAACACTATAAGTCTGTCAGTGAACGAGCAAATAATGGGTATTGCTTAGACTAGACAGATTGCTACTTTGCCACTCTATTACTGAGCTTGCCCTAGAGTTCCCGGAAGGAAGCAGAAATAACTATAAGTTTTGGCTAAATCTTCTTAGCATCTACACTCAAGCTTTTTATTTTCGACGGTTCTTGAGTATTTATACTCTTCGTGCTGTGCGATCCTGATTGATTGCTACCGATTTGCATCTAGAATTAGCAGGCAGGTAGGAGAGAAAATTGCCTCGCCTGCCTCAAACCTATACGCCGCAGATAACACAGCCTCATTAGTGGCTTGTATAAAAGCATCTTAAACAGTCGTGTTAATTTATGATAGACAGTAAGAGCCTGAAATACTAACGAAACTCTTTTAGTATAGGAAACCCAGACAGATAAGCATCACTTGTGTCTGATCATGCCACCGATAATTTTAATAAACATAAGAATGTGAGACTGTTTCTCGTATGCCACACAACCTTCAAGAGCTTCGCTTACTTTTGGAAAGCACTTCACAGAAGCATCTTAATGCCTTGGGAAGCATTATTGGAACGCCTTTTGGTAACTCACCTGAACTAATTTGTGATCACGTAAGCTTTTTACGTCACGGAACTATGGGGCAGCTTTTCGATAAGCGAGACTACAAGCAGTTAGTTACTGATGTAGCTGACAGAGTGCGAATAGATTGGAGTAGGGTTATTCAGGGGACTACTTGGGCGGAAATCGATACCGAACAAATAGAAAGTGCTATTGTCCATCATGTTGATCCAGAGCTAGTTCAGAGAGAAGACCAACAGCATCATTTAGATCCCCCCGTATCTGCTGAGCTGAAAGCCTTACTCTTAAAGCTCATTTCTAACTGCATCCCAGTTGCTTCTTTTGCCTCGCCTCTGCTCGATCACGGTATCGATTATACCTTCTCGCTTTTATCAACTGACTGGCAGAAGCTTTTGGCTGCGCTTATTTATATCAACGAAGTGATCAGACCGAGCCTAATATCTAATACTTTCCAGTCTAAAGGCAGCGGTATAGAGAACTAGAGGCTTTTACAGTAGCTTTATGAGGCTAGAGATTTAGGCAATGACATCACAGACTCACTGCAACCCAGTCTGTGCTTTCGCAGTTACTCTGTTGTTCTCGAATGTTATTTGGATGTCTGATCCGTCAGAATTTTCCCAAATGTATGAACTCAATTTCGAGCCTGGTGAGCCAGAACTAGATACTTCTGTGCCTGGAGCGCCCAAAATCTGCACGACACGAGTATAAGTAGATCTCAGTCGGATTTGCTTATACTGGCTCATTGTGAAGATACCTGATGGCGTAGTAGCTGCTGTATTTTCACTTAATGTGGTTGCACTCGATGGGGTTGCAGGCTTATCGCCACAGAGTGAACTTAAATTCAACACTGATCCGCGTGGACTGATCATGTAGCAAGGGTAGTCTGGCACCTTTGACATTGCTAGGGCAGAAACAGGCAAGCAAAGTGAAGCCAATCCCATACATACCGTGAGCAAAGACTCTTGCATAGCTTTCATAAAGTCAAAAGTTACAGTACTCAGATAAATACTGAATATCTATCCCTAGCTCAGGTAGATACATAAAATCTTTATGGAAATGAAATCGTTCAACGAATGCTATGGAACTTTTTTCGACGGCTCTTGAGTATTTGTACTCTTCGTGCTGTGTAGTATAAAGTGTAGTATCTTGTAGGGGGTAAGGTGTCTACAAAAGGTTGATCTACTAGTTCACAAGCCCCCAAGAACGCAGTCAATGTGTGGATTATCTAGCCTAAAGCTTTCAACCCTACTCCATCGCCGTTAAAGGCGCTAACCCCTCATTGCTATCTTGTAGAGGTAGACAGCTTCAGAAGCCTGATACGAGTCTCTGAAGGGCACAGCACTCAGTAAGAGGATAAAGCAGTGAGTAAAGAGATTTTTCTACTTGTCAAAGAGTTACGGAAGACTGCTGAAGAGATCTTGCATTGGAGAGATCTGCTAAGTGGCAGCAGCAGTAAGCAAAAGCGTAAGAAGCGCAGATGACTGCGGTTAGCTTCCACAGAATCTTACTTACTATCGGAATGTACAAGCTTAGGACAGATTTAGGACAGCTTAATCTGGTTACTCCTGCCTAACACTGCCTTTAATGCAACTCATCTACGGGACTGACGGGGCTCGAACCCGCAACTTCCGCCGTGACAGGGCGGTGCTCTAACCAATTGAACTACAGTCCCTCGGTGCCTTTTTAGAGGCGATCTTCATTGTGATGATCTGTGACACTTTTGTCAAACATTTTCTGGAGTTTTCTCAAGCGATCTTGGAGCACTGACGCAGAAAGCGACTTTGTGATAAGTTCCAGCCAACGTGGACGCGAGGGAATAGTATGCACATTCGGGACGCAGTGGAAGCGGATTTAGCCGCGATCGTAGCTATCTACAACTCAACGATCGCCTGTCAGGCCGTCACCGCTGATCTGTCTCCTGTGACGGTAGAAAGTCGCCTGCATTGGTTTCATACGCACAGCTCAGACAAACGACCACTGTGGGTCGTGGATGCAGAAGGCGAAGTAGCAGGATGGCTGGGCTTTCAATCCTTCTACTATGGACGACCTGCATACGATGCTGCCGCGGAATTAAGCATCTATGTTTCACCAGCCTATCGTCGGCAAGGCATTGGGCAGGCGCTTTTGAAGCAGGCGATCGCCCGTAGTTCAGCCTTCAACATTAAGACGCTGTTGGGCTTCATCTTCGCGCATAATCACCCCAGCCTGCGGTTGTTTGAGCAGTTTGGCTTTCAGCAGTGGGGCTATTTGCCTGGCGTAGCAGAGTTTGAGGCCGTTCCCCGTGATTTGGTGATTGTCGGGCTACAGTTTAACGATCATTAACACTTCAGCCATACCGGATGCAGGGAAGATAACTTAGTGGTCTGTCGATCGTTTAGCGCGATTCATCAGAGCTGGTACGGGGTGCTTTCGTTAAGGTTTATACCGTCTTCAGAATCAGTACTGAATGCGTTCACCGCTTTTCTGAAGATACACGCTTTCACCGACACTCATGGCAGCGTAGCGAGTGATCGCGTCAGGAGGCATTACGGTCAGTGATTGGTTCTATTTTAAGGCGCACTATGTCACCTCTGATTTCGATTGTCATCACCACCTACAACCGGGAAGCTTATCTTGGGGGCGCGATTGAGAGTGTCCTGCAACAAGCGTTTACTGACTTTGAGCTGCTGATTTGGGATGACGGGTCTGACGATCGCTCGGTTGCCATCGCTGACCATTATGCCCAGCATGACGCGCGGGTACGGGTGATTGCCGCCGCACATCGGGGACGAGTCGCCGCGCTCCAATCAGCGATCGCCCATACCACAGGTACCTACCTTGGCTGGGTCGATAGCGATGACTTGCTGTCCCCCACGGCGCTGGAGCAGACGGTGCCGATCTTGCAGCAGCAGCCACACATCGGGATGGTCTATACCGATTACCTGGATATGGATGAGCAGGGCTGCGTGATTAGATATGGCGATCGTTGCCGCATTCCTTACTCCAAAGAGCGACTGTTGCTCGACTTCATGACCTTTCACTTTCGCTTGCTCCGGCGATCGGCTTTTGAGCAAGCAGGCGGTATCAGCGACGCGTCAGACTATGTGGAGGACTATGATCTCTGTCTGCGCTTATCCGAAATCACGGCGATTCATCGGGTAAGGCAACCACTTTACTACTATCGCAATCATGCAGGCAGTGCGTCTCAGCAATGGCGGTTAGAACAAGTGTTGCGATCGCGAGCAGTCATCACCCAGGCGTTGAGACGGCGAGGTTTGGCAGACCAGTTTGCGGTAGAAGTCCGGTTTCCCGAAGGACGCTTTTTTCTGCGTCGCAAGACGGTACCCACTGCCGCTGCACCGACGTTGGTGGCAAAAATGGGTTCTTTGCTCGCTGCCCTGCCCTTACTAGGACTCGCCACTGGGTTGCCAGTCCGCGCGCAATCGATCACTGCCGCACCCGATGGCACCAATACCAGCGTCACCCTTAGCGGCAGCCGTTACGACATTGGTGGGGGTGCCCAGTCAGGCACAAACCTGTTTCAGAGTTTCCAGCGGTTTGGAGTGTCTGCGAACGAAACGGCTAATTTTCTGGCTAATCCCCAAATTCAAAACATTTTGGGGCGGGTGGTTGGTGGCGAAGCATCCATCATCAACGGGCGGCTCCAGGTGACAGGCAGTAACGCTAACCTGTTTCTGTTAAATCCGGCTGGCATTATTTTTGGTGCCAATGCTAGCTTGAACGTGCCTGCCTCATTTACTGCCACAACCGCTACGGGTATCGGCTTTGGTAGCCGTTGGTTTAGCGCAACTGGCACCGATGATTATGCGACCCTTAGCGGGACACCAGGTAGCTTTGCGTTCACGATCGACCAACCCGGTAGCATTGTGAATTTCGGCAATCTAGCCGTCACAGCGGGACAAACTCTAGCGTTACTGGGTGGCACGATCGTTAGCACAGGCACCCTTTCCGCACCCGGAGGACAACTGCTCGTCGCCGCTGTACCTGGTCAGAGTCTGGTCAAGCTCAGCCAACCTGGAAGCCTTCTGAGCCTAGAAATTCAGTCCATTACACCCGCTCAGCCAGCGACGTTGCCGCAAGTTTGGAATCTGCCGATCGCCGCTCTCCCTCAGCTGCTGACCGGAGGCAACTTTGGCAATGCGACAGGAGTCAGCACGAATTCTGATGGCACCGTTGTGTTGACAGGTTCCACCACATCGATTCAGTCAGGCGATGTGGCCGTGCGTGCCGCTTCAGCACAGACTGCAACCCTATTCGCTAGCCGCAATCTCACGCTGGTCGAAAGCCAACTGCAAACCACAAGCGACTTAAATCTGTTGGCACGGGATACGGTGTTGATTCGCGATAATGTTGCCAATCCGTTTAACGCCACAGCAGGCGGAAAGTTGACCATTCAGGGCGATCGAGGGATCGATATTCTGGCACTCAACCACCTCCAAACTGCACCCTTTCAAAGCGGTGGTGATCTGAGTCTCATTAGCGATGGTGTGATTTCTGGTGACTCGCATTTCACCAGCGGCGGCAACCTGTTTGTACAGACTCTATCAGGCGGCGCAAGCAATTTCACCAGCCTTTACGACCCGATTTTTACCGTCGCTGGAGCATTTACAAACGGTGCCTATACAGGGGTTGCCCTCAAAGTGCAGGCAGGAGGAGACATTACCTTTACAGGGCCGATCGTCATTACAGGCGCGGATGCTACCGCAACGGGCGATCCCGATTCGGGCTTGCTGACGACTAGCCGAGCGCTGATTTTACGCACGACTGCTGGCAATATTACGACGGGTAATATTACGACGAGCAATACGATCGACAGTGGCGGCCCCGTGATTCTGTCTGCTCCTGGCAACATTACTACGGGGACGATCGACTCGTCGTCTACAACTAACGGCTTTTCGGTGATCAGCGGAGGGGCTGTTAGCCTTACGGCTGGCGGATCGATTACCACAAACGACATCAGCTCGTTCTACACAGGTGGCAATGGCTATGGTGCCCAAGGTGGTGCTGTCACGCTGCAAGCCGGAAGCACCATTACCACTGGCACCATCAATGCCTCAGCCATTTCAAACGCCACGTTTGCGATCGGGACCCCGGCCTATCAGGGAGGAGCCGTTACACTCACGGCTGGCTCTGTTCCTGGCAGCAACATCACCTTTACGAGCATTGATACACGTGGCACTGAAAACCTGGTTAACGCTACAGGTGTTGGGGGCAATGTGGCGGTAACGGCAACGGGGTTAGTGCAAGGCACGCAGGCAGGCACCACGATCGACACGCAAGGGTCAAATACGGGCGGCACGATCGCTATTCAGCACGATGGTGGCCCTAACAATGCGCCCTTCGTCGTGGGAACTGCCACCACCAACGGCACCGCAGGCGCAATCAACCGGGGTGGTGGCAACGTCATTGCCTCTGGCATCTTTCCAGTGCAGGCAAATACCATCACCGTCGTCCCCGCGACTGGCATCACGGTGACCTCGCTCAACACACCACCGTCCTTAAGCGCCAATACCACCCTATCAGGTGCCACCCAAAATACGCCGTTTACAATTAGCTATGCCGCGATCGCTCCTAGTGTCACGGACGTAAACCAGGATGTCACTACGCTGACGATTACTTCGATCGCTCCCGGTGCATCTCTAACGCGCAACGGTAATCCCGTCATTCCAAGTTCAACGACCCTGGTTCCAGGAGATGTTCTGGTCTACACACCACCGAGCAATGCCAGTGGACTACTCGGTGCGTTTACACTCAGAGCTAGTGATGGGGTTTCCATCTCCAACTCCGTACAAGTGCAGGTGAGTGTTCAGGCTCTGACATCGACTTCACCCCCAGAGACAATTACCGTTTCCGATCCCTGTGCGCTGACCATCTGCTCCACACCGGATCTCAAGCCAAACGTGACTCCGCTGCCCACCTTTAAGCTGACACCCGACACGCCCGAAGACCGTTTCACTCGCGATTTTGAGTCCTACCTGGGGCTAGACGATACGCGCCCCAAAAAACGTGAAGACCCGCGAGACATCGCTCAACGCATTGAACAAGATACTGGCGCAAAGCCCGCCTTTATCTACATTAGTTTCGTGCCTGCGTCTCTAGAACGCGCGGAAGAGACCCAAACGAAACAGCTCCAGATCGATGATGCAGCCGTCAATCGCAGCACGGATCAGCTTGAACTGGTGGTGATCACCGCGAAAGGCGATGCCATCCGTAAACGGCTACCCGAAGCAACCCGCGTGAAGGTCTTAACCCTGGCACAGCAATTCCGCAATGAGGTCTCCGACCCACGCAAAACGCGCGCCAATACTTACATGGGTATGAGCCGAAAGCTTTATCAGTGGCTCATTGCCCCAATCGCGCCTGCTTTAGAAACGAGAGGCATCAACAACCTCGTCTTTTTGCTGGATGCGGGGCTGCGATCGTTGCCAGTGGCGGCCCTTAACGATGGGCAAATCTTCCTGATTGAAAAATATAGCGTTGGTGTGATGCCCAGCTTGAACCTCACCGACACCCGCTACCGCGACATTCGTGATGTGAAAGTTCTGGGGCTAGGCATTTCAGAAAGCACTCAAGATCAGCCGCCTTTACCAGCAGTCCCTGTTGAAGTCTCCATCCTCGTCAATCAGCTCTGGTCAGGGCGACTCGCCTTTAACAACAACGTCACCCTCGAAAACCTCAAAGCCTTTCGCAAAGAGCAACCCTTTGGCATCATTCATCTAGCAACCCATGCCGACTTCTACCCCGGCGCACTCGACAATTCTTACATCCAGCTTTGGGATAACAAACTTCGGCTCGATCAAGTTCGCCAGCTTGGTTGGAACGATCCACAGATTGAACTCCTGGTACTTAGCGCCTGTGCTACAGCATTGGGCGATCGCGAGGCCGAACTGGGTTTTGGTGGACTAGCCGTACAAACTGGGGTGAAAACAGCCGTTGCCAGCCTCTGGTACGTCAGCGATGCCGCCACCACTGCTCTCATGACGGGCTTCTACAAAGACCTCCGCACGGCCCGCATCAAAGCTGATGCTCTCCGACAGGCGCAACTCGCGATGGCAACGGGCAAAGTCTTTCTGCAAAACGGTCGTTTGCAGGGCATTGAAGCAGGCGAAGGCATTCCCTTACCACCCGCTAGCCTTGCCGTCCGCGATCGCCAACTCTCTCACCCCTACTACTGGGCCGCCTTCACGATGGTTGGTAACCCGTGGTAGAACACTAAGCGTCCTGGCTGCGTACAAACTCGAATCGGTTAAGCCAAGCGTGCGCTGACTCAAAAAACAGGTCGATCGTGCCAATCCAGGCGTGTTTGTCTTTACCGCACTTACTGAAGAGCTTTCCATAAATGAATTTACCCACTAGCAGGTCGAATCAGGATGTTCCATTTGGGCAATTCTTGACTGCGTTCCAGCCTTTCTTCAATGCTCCGCGTGTTCATCTTGGCCAAAGAGCTGCCTTTTGAGTAATACCCATTCCTTAAAGACCAGCTATAAGCACGTTTAGTATGGAGTGCTAGCCCACAAGCAGAGCAATCACTGTTTGGGTCCTCGCTTCTAACCGTGCTCACATGAGCAAGCGCAACGCCTCCAGGTCTTTGGGCTACTGCCTCTTAAGCCCAACTTCAAAGGCGGCCACACGCGCTCCAGGGGATGGGTTGCGGGTGCCTGGGACGGCTAGCACAGCAAGATGATGTCGGCTGGCAGCTTGCAGCGCTTGGCTTGAGGTGCGCCAGCTTGAGCCAACTGCATGATGAGCATGCTGTCGTGGAACAGCTCACTGACCAAATTGAGAAACACCTGAAAACAGTTACTGTTGAGATGCGTCAACGCATAGCAGCAGTGCTCTCCGGTCGCTGGTTCGACGCGGCCGTACAGGTAAGTGGACGGCCACGGCCACGGCCCCTGGCCTTGCGGCTGGACACCCTGGGCTGTGATGTTGCGTCCACTGAGCGTCTTGAGTCCCCTCCTCGTCTCCTCCTCGCAGACATAGTGCACGCGCCCACTGAAGCCCAGTACGACCACGGCAGACCAAGCCAGCCGTGCGAGTTGCTCAGCGAGGGTTTGGCTCTGCCTCCACGCGGGCAGCGGTATTTGCTGCACTCAGGGGTCGAGCCCTCGCGGTGCGGCTTGAAGGCGGTCATGCACTAACTGCTGCACTGTTTTGTAGGGAGCAGTGATGCCCAGTGGCGGCGCTCACCACGGGCAACTTTCGCCGTAGATCGGGCAACCCTCACGTTCGTGCCACTGTTGGTTGAGTGCCGCTTGGGCCCCTTGTGGCAGGCTTTGCCGCCGCCCAGTCCGAGACGGCAAAGCCTGCCGTGTCTGCAGCCCACCACGGCGATCCAGGCGTAGCCAATCCGGCACCGTGACGCGAGGGCAACCGAGCACGGTGCCAGCAGACTGGGTCGTCGTCGCTTGCCCACTTTGGAGCAGAGCAAGCCTTTGCAGCCGCTCTGGGTCAGAAGCGGTCTTTGCCTGTCTGAGTCGTTGCTTAAGGTCTGCTGCGGTTGCGGTGATCGCGAGCTTGTCAACACCTGCCATGTTGGCTGGTTGCATCCAATCGCTACTTTAGAGCAGCTGTCGCTGAAGCTTGAAGAATTGGTATTACCTTTATGCTTGAGGGTTTAAAGCTCGATATCTCACTCAACGCCAGTTGAATTTTCAAACTGAGAATGCTGGCTAGATGCACCTTGGTAGATCAATGGTGCATGAAATTTGGTATAGTCTAGTTTCTGGAAGCTTACATTTCGGCGGCATCGCCAAGTGGTAAGGCTAGGGTCTGCAAAACCCTCACCCCCGGTTCGAATCCGGGTGCCGCCTTCCGAAACTGTACAGTTGTGAATAACCAAAAAATATGGCGCAATTCGCAAATAGGTGGCGCAATCGGTCTTTTTCAGACTATTTAGCCACTTGCAAATAAGTGGCGCAAATTTAGCTCAGTTCTCAAATGAGTGGCGCAATTACTCGCCTACTCCTTTGAATGCACCTTAAACAAATAAACTATAGGTATGGTAACTGAATCTAGCGATTCAGTACATAGCTTCTTGTTTGCAAATAAGTGGCACAGATTTTGGATTCGCAAATTGCTGGCACAGAATCCGCCCGAATTCGTAAATGAGTGGCACGATCCGTCATAACTGAGCATCTAATATTACGCAATTTGCAAATGAGTTGTGCAATTGCCTCTTTTTGGCAGCTTTGCTAAGAGCATAAGCAAATCGGTTGCTAGCAGGGTGTGAAAGCAGACTGACAAAAAATAGCGGGTGGGAGCTTATTCCCAGCCGCTATGACGCTGACACTAGCTATGAGATTGCCTACTGCTGCAATTTACACCTCAAAGTCCTGCTCTGAGAGCACTTTGGGACTGGAAGCGAGTCCAGCCTGCCATCGCTCTAAGCGCGTTTGGCTGTGAGCACGGGGATGCAGCGATTGATTGTATTCGTCCGCAATGTACCGCATTAGCAAGCGATCTAATTGTGCAAGGGTGAGACGAGGATGTCCTTCTACCGCTGCTAAATGCCCAGTGCTCTTTAGTGGGAGAGAATCAACTCTACTACTGAAGCCCTTGAGCAACCGCTCGATGGTCGTGCCTGCTGATAGTGCTGTTCGCTGAACTAAACCAATGCCAAGTCTCTTGAGCAAATGATGCAGAGGAGCGAAGTTACTTGAAGTCCAGCGTGTAGAGGCATCAACCAGCAGTATTTTAGGCACGCCATAAATAGACCAATTCCCCAAAAAACCATCTTCGAGAGGATAATTCTTACGAAGGATAGCGTGCTTTAAGGCTGCAACTGTCATACGCAGATTTGGTTCTCCAAGACTCAAGTGGTACCCTGAAATGACCGATGCATAAACATCACAAAGAACTGCCAGCATCGGACGACCAAGCATCGTGCCGTTCTCATCCTCTACAACAATATTAAGAAGTGAGAAAGATAAGCACCATGTCTGATTGCTGCACGATGCGATGTCTGGCTGGCTGAGGTTTTGCACCATAAATTTCTCCTTAAGTTTCTAGAACGTTTTCCTGTCGCTGCCATAGTGACCAATTGCCTGCAAAAGCATTGGAAATGAGGCAACCAAGGCTTTGGCAGCCATAGCTTGATTGCTCTCTGAAACGGTTCTACAAAAAGAATTTGCAGACCCTTGCCTCTTTCAGCCTACCCTTGACTAAATAACCTCTTTGATTAGCAAATCCGATATAGTGATAGTGACCAAAATACGTGCGAAATGGATTTTGCCCGTACAAATATTTAGTGAGCTTTTGGTCCGCATCGTAGTAGGACAATAGAAATATCAGAGAAGAATGGCTGACTACATTTCACCCACTTTCAGCCCGCTAAGTGCTAGGAGAGCAGTGAGAACACTTGCTCCCTCACAAGGACACCGAAAACCAACTCACCTTTCAGCCCACCATAGGTCAGGGGGGAGTAGAAACCTAGATGCAGAAAGTGCTGGCCGATGAAAGTTAGCTCTTTATGCTCACCATAGGTCAGGAGGGCTGTAAAAATTTGTTTCAGTCGACCCAGCGAAATCCGTGTCGCTGGGTCGAACCCAACGACTTCCAGCCACCATAGGTCAGGAGGGCTGTAGAAATTTGTTTCAGTCGACCCAGCGAAATCATTTCGCTGGGTCGATTAAAACACCGTAAGTTAGGGGGGCAGTAGAAACCGTTGTCGTGCCATGTGAAAGGTGAATAAACTTCTACTTTCAGCCCACCGTAGGTCAGGAGGGCAGTAGAAACTTCACCCCATTATAAAAAGAACGGGACAATTGTTCTTTCAGCCCGCCGTAGGTCAGGAGGGCAGTAGAAACCACTCCGGCTGGGCAAATGAAAGAAATCATCAAGTCCTTTCAGCCCACCGTAGGTCAGGAGGGCAGTAGAAACAGTGTGGAGCCATGCCTTCACGGCACTGACGCGCACTTTCAGCCCACCGTAGGTCAGGAGGGCAATAGAAACCCTCCAAGTTGAATCGCTTGCTGGAGCGGATTTTTAGAACGAGTTTTGGCAGACTTCAGTGCTAGTGCACTAAAGCTGGTTTCACTAAGGTAACATTTGGCTACCTCTATCGCTAGAAATGGCTCCAGCGGGAGATCTACAAATTTGGCAAACCTGCCACGAAAATTGTCCTCGCTTCGGTTTGCCAAATTTGCGATGAAGAAAAAGGGTAGGCTCAACCCTTGCTTGGGGCGTTTAGTAGCTGTCCACCTGCCTACCAATGCACCTCTCTATTAAATAGAAAGAATTTACTGGCAGGCAGCACCTGTAATTCGGTATCCTTGTTGCTAGGTTAATAGCTCTAGTAACAAAAACTGCTTCCTGATGTAAAGTGGCGCAACCGTACATCTATGAAGTGAGCTATGTTCCTGCACAAGGCAGGATGTCGCTTACATCACTTACCAGAAACGGACAACTACCTGGGACGGAAAGCAAATAAACTGACCCAGTATTTTTAGCTGCCGAAGCAGCGCGCCATGAAGTCTCTCTTAAATTGTCAAGGTACAAGGGTGAATCATTTAGGTGAGGACAGGGTTATACAGCGATCGCCATTGCTAGGGCTTTCTCTCGCAGTGTCCCTTGACTAGGTTGTTGTCCAGTTTTCACTGGAATGCCCATTGAGGCAGCACAACTGCATATAGCCTGAGACAATCCTTTGTGATTCCACCGATGAAACGCCATGCGTAAGTGCTTAGCATACTGTTTCTGAAGCTTGACGTTGTCATCGGGAAACTTTCTTTTTGCCCGAGCTTGGATTTCGCATTCAACGCTTTCCCTTAAATCTCCAAAATCTGGCAGAATGATGCTGCCTACTTGCCACTTCTGACATAACTGTATGAGTCTTCTAGCTATGAGTCTGTTGAGATACTGTGCTTGGTTTGACTCTTTCCTACTTTCGGCGTATAAACCTCTTTTTTGCTCCTCTTTTCTCCCACTCAAGTTCTTTCTTTGCTCATTTTGCCACCGATTAAACAAACGATACTGTTCCAAACTAAGCTGTACAACGCTTCGCCGAGCCTTTCTTTGAACTTTAATCTTTCTCCTAGCCTTAAACTTTGCAGGGTGTTCTGCGGAGTGCTTCACAATGGTTCGTCCTTTTCTACTTGTAATTTTTACTGCCCGTCGCTCTAAGACTTCGGTACGCTGATTAGTTAATAGAGTTCGGAGATTCTGGTATGCCAGCACAGTTTGTGATCGCGTGTTAATTACTGCTATCCCAATAACGTTAAGACGGCTAAAACAAACACTAGCAACAATATCGCAGTTTCCGTTATAGGAAATCATGCTAGGACGAGTCGGTGTAGAGTTCTCCAAGCGATCCAAAGTAGATAGAATACGTATTCTTGCCTTTTGGCGGTTAATCAGCTTCTGATTTTTCTCTTCTTCACTGGGTGGCTCAGCCAATTCTTCTGACTCAGTTAAATTGTCGATACTTTGAGCTTCACTGTTTTGGCAGCTTTGGATCTGCTTTTCAGAAATTTCCAAGGATTTTTCTAAGTTGTCAAGCTTCTTACGAACCAGAGTGAGTTTTTCTTGCCGCACCGCCTCTGTTCCTTCAGCTAATAATAGGCGTGGATCGAAGGTGCATTGAAGATGTAAACGATGTGTCTTCCAGGGTAATCTGATACTGATTTCGAGATAGATAAGGCTTCTGCACCATGAATCCATGATTTCGCCTTCCAGACTACTATTGTGTAGCATTGCGCAATACCATTTCAGCCAAAGATTTTGCAATCGCCAATGCTTCTTTCTCTCTAATCCTTGTTTATCTTCTTTCCACAATAGATGGGCTGATCTCAGCGCAAATAGACCAATCGAGAACTTATCTTCTTTGGGGAGCGCTCTGTATGTCTCAAAATCAGTAACGAACTGGCGAAAAACTGGTAATTGACGGCGATCGCAGTAAAGTTTGAATCGAAAGCACTTTAATCCCTTGCTTTTGAAGCTCACACAAATTCGCTTCTCTAGTTGCCTTTTTCTCTTGCGAGTCCGATGCCTTTTTTGCTTCAGATCTTTTTTACAGTTTTTGCTAGTACTCTGGTTCTGAGCTCGTGTTTGGTCTTTTATTTCCTCTTTCTCCCATGACCAGTACAGATCATCAGTACTCTCAAAGAGAAGAGGATATGGCAAAGACGAAAAGCTGGTTTGAAGATTAGCAGCACGCCTTGATAAATCTTGTTCCCAAGCCTTAAACTCAGCGGCATTGTTCCAGCGATAATAAATTAGAAAGAGAGTCCAATAGTTCAAGCGTTCTGCGTCTGCGGGGTGTCTGCTTAGAATGGTTTGGTGCCACTTAAGCCAAAACCAATTCTGAATAACGTATGAGTAATGCTCAGCAAAGGCGATCGCTTCTTCTAGAAATTGCTGCGATCGTTCGCCTAGTGGATCACGTCCCTTTGGTAGTCTACTCTTCAACCGATCTTCTAAGCGCTGAATTTCAATTTCCTTCCTTTCAAGGCGTAGAGAAAGTTTGTCTGGGTCTTCCTCCTCGCTATTCACCTGACAATCATTTCTAAGGAGATGAGCAATGGCGCGACGCTCTAGAGAACTTTCAGCAATGTCCCACTTCTTAAACAAAAAGCTCATGAGAGAATTAGAAGCTAGAGACGTGCTATTATTTTGCTCTTGAGGTTCGCTTTGTCTATCCTGCTGATTACTACTTAAACTTCGTTGAGCTTCTATTTCTGTCAAAATTTCTGCAGCTCTAACGCGGATCAAGTCAGAAGTAATGTCGGTATTTTTGGCTAGCTCAAGGTCTGTTTCCATCACCTCCAGCCATCGTTGCTTTCCCTTAAGCTTGAGCTGGAGATCACTTTGCATTGCAAAGTAGGCTTTGAAAGTATGTGAAACCAGTAAAATAGCAGAGACATATACGCGTTTTGGAAGCCCTGTAAACTCATCTTCCTCTAGCTTCTTGCAAATCAACTTCACAATGCCTATAGGAAGCTTGCCTTGGTTAAGCCATTCCAGAAATTTAGGATGTTGGGCTACTCTCTGAAAGATTTCATTGATAAGGAGCGTATATGCAATGCACATATTCCAGAGGTACTGGCGACTGTCTTGATCTATCGTTAGGAGTGCCAAAATAGTCTGCATAGCTTTCTCAAAAGGTATGGGTTTTTCTGAGGAACTCATAGATATGACCTGTTTTGACTAAAATTCAGAAATCAAGCTAGTACTCAGAGGGAAGCAATATTGTTGTGTAGTGTTTATTTCTACAGAAATCACGTACAGTGATGATCCAAATTTTGGTGCTATCGCTTAACTTATAGCGGCTCATAATCGAGCCATTTTCTTTACGCTTCAGAAGCAACACGTTGAGTTTTCCAGCGTCCTCCATACATCCTTTCTGAATCTCCGTCTCGGACAATTTAATTTCTGAGTAATTACCTACTTCCCCCCAGCAACCAGAACAATGTTGAACGAGATAATCACGGTAATCAACGTTGTTTCTTTCAAATGCTTGTATTGCCCTTTTGGTCAAAAAGATTTCCCCTGAAGCGAACAGAAGATGTCCCATTGTGTGCATCCCCATGGAGCAATCCGCCTATAAACTGGATTACCTTGGAGCAGCATTCTGCTCAGGAAGCAGCACTCTATATGCTTTTACGAGGGAAATAGTACAAATGTGACTACGCATTTTTTCTTACCTTTCTTAAATTACTGATTTAGACGTTTTTAGTTGCTTAGACCTCTCTCAGCACCCTCTTATGTCTCCTCTATATGGAAGACTTGAGAGGATGGGCGAAATCTACGCCTCTACCGCCGGGAAGTGGGTCAATTCCGCAGAGGTTACCTAAGCAGAGTAGTTATACCCACGGCTAAAGTTTTGACAAGGAATTAAGCCTTGTTAACCAAGCATTCGGTAACTTGAGATGTGATTAGTCACACCACACGCAGAAAGGTTAAAATGGGCGCTATGTCGTCACAGTTGTGGGTAAGTCCTACATATCTGAGAGACGCTAAAGCGAGTTAGCTACGAACTTAATTGATTCGTTTTTCAGTTTGTGAAAACTGAACTGTTGTGTTGTTCGCATTTTCTGCAAAGAACCAAGCATCTAATGTATGTTAGGTGCCTCGTTGCTTGCCATGGCTCTCGTATCTGCGAAAACCATGGCAAAAGTATAGCATATGTGTAAATAAAGTCAACTACCCTGGAAAATCTTCAGAGGCAGAATGAATAGAGTATTTGTATTACTTATTACTTAGTATGCGAAGTCAGGAGCCTAACGAGCAAGATAGAAAAGAACTCCAGAAGGAACTTGGGCAACGAATCGCTCAAGTTGCTGAGGGTTTGGGAGGAAAAAGGGCACTGGCTGAGAAAATAGGTCTATCGGAGGGGCAAATCTATAGATACATCAATGCTCAAAGCGATCCAACTTCAAAAGTATTGGTGAGAATTGCAGATGCGGCAGAAGTTTCCTTAGACTGGTTACTCAAGGGTAAGACAGCACCCTTAAACTCTGACCATTCAACTAATGGCAGCTCTAAGGTGAATAATACGGTTCGTTTAAAGGGCTCAGCAGTAATTTCTTTTGAAGCGGAGTGGCTCTTGAGTCAAAAATTTGGTGGCGACCCTGCCAACCTTGAAGTGATTCAAATCGAATCTGATCAGGGAATGAAGCCTACCCTAGGGATTGGTGACTTGATCATCGTTGACTTAAGCAAAAGAGAGATTGGATCTGGAATCTACTATATTCGGTTAGAAGATTCTAGAGACATGGTAAGAAGGTTGCAGTACATAGATAGGCATACGGCTAAGTTAATCAGCGATGATCGCGCCTACGAGCCAATTTTACATCCAATTGAAAAGCTGGAAATTCTGGGGCAGGTTGTGTGGATTGGCAAAGAATATTCGTAGAAGCTATACGGACGTGCTTCTATTTTGCGTTAGTTGCATTACTGTCATTAGGGACTTCTCCACGCATCTGGCGAAATGCACGTTCTGCTTGTTGCTCTCGTGCTTTGCTGCTGTAGCGTCGGAAGGCAGACAGGGAACGATGCCGAGTTAATGCCATTGCTAAGTAAGCATCCATGCCGCCTAAGACTAGATTAGAGGCGAAGGTGTGGCGCAACTGGTGAGGATGAATCTGTGCTAAGGCAGCTACTTCCCATCCTACGAGATCCTCGACGCTATAATCTTCAGGCTTCTCTGAAAGTTGCGCTAGCGCAACCTCGACTGCCAGTTGACCAAGTTGCCTTACCACTAAATAAATGCCGTCGTAACTGAGCCGATTGCCTTGCACACTGGGGTTACGGGAGTAATTAATGAATAAAGGTGTATCCGCTACCAACCGATCGCCCTGCTCACGTCGCCACTCCAGATAGGTATCAATTGCAGTTTGAGCGGCTCTATCTACAGGCACTTTGCCAGTAGAGCCATGTTTTGCCTTCCGAATATGCAGGCGATCGCCATCGTAATCTTCAACATTCAAGTGGCTGGCTTCTTCTGCACGTAAGCCGTGGCTCAGCACAGCCAACAGTGCTGTATCGCGCAGCCTCAGATGACCGCGTCGCTCCAAGGCAGCATAAAGCATTGTGACCTGAGCATCAGTAAGTTCTTTTGATTCTGGCTCTGGCACACTTGGCGCACTCACGGCAAGCGTAGGATTTTCTGTGATGTAGCAGGCATGCTGCATCCAGCCAAAGAAGCTCTTGAGTGATCGCACAGCTAGCGCCACAGAGTTTGTGGATAGCTGCTGCTTTGTTGTGCCAGTCTTCGTATCGTGAACCGTTGCTTTCTCTAGATAGTCTTTGTACCGCGTCACGTCCCAGGTTGTTATCTGATTCCACGGCTTCTCTGTCCAGTGCCAAAAGCGTTTTAGCTCCTTGATGTAGGAGCGCTTAGTATTTGCTGCTAAAGATTTGGCGGCTAACCATTGCTCAACTCGCATCCACCGTAGATCTCCTGCAGGAGGTTCTTTGAGGTTAGCGTGGAGGGGCTTTTGTAATTGCCGGGTAGTAGTTGTGAGAGAGATAGACGGGTTCGGAAGTTTAAAGAAATTTAGATTGGTAGTGTCCATAAACCGCCATAGATTTAGACAAAACCACCTCAATAGTAGTGCAACTGCTTAGCCTTGCTGCCCATTGAAGCGAAGTTGTGGAGGCGTTTACCAAACTACTCGTTTTAAGAAGTTTGAGGCAGTGAGTAATCCTAGTAAATCTTCCAAACCAGAGCTGTAGTAGTCGTGTTAGCTCTCTTGATGAAAGCCATTGAGGGCACTTTCTAATGAGTTTTAGGCTCTGTAGTCCACCTACAAGCATCTATAAGCTAAAGATAATTAACCATTATCCGTATCTAAGGAAACTCTGACTAAATTAGCCGTAAGCCGCCGACTTTAGCGGTCATGCAAAGTACGTTGAGAGCGCTTGCTGTGCGGTAGCCTGTAACAGCCGTATTCCTTACACTGAGAGCCAGAGAGTCATCGTGCATGGGGAAGCGGTGGGCAATGGCGAGACCTGTGAATCGTAAATGTATCGAGTGCGCTCAACTCACGATTGAGCAAGCGCGGCAGCGCTCGTGCTGGACGGACGAACGGGAACTTTGCCATAAGCGTCGATCGCACTATCTCAAGCGGGGCGATCGCAACACCACTCGTCGCATTCTCTACAAGTCGAAGCGAAGCATCTTGCAGTCAGCGCCCTTCGCGCTTCCTCACCAAGCCTCGTCTGCCATAATTTTGGTGATCTACAGCGAACAGCCTGCCACCTTTAAATCTGGCGAAACACCCGTCCATGCCATTGGAGCCGAGTTATGGGTGGGGACGGCACTACAAGAGCAGATGGTTCCGACCCTTTGCTACGGTAAACGGGGTGATGAAGTAGCGGTCCTGCTGCCATTGATCCTGGACGAGTTTTCCAGACGGTTTGCTGAACCATACAACCAGGGCAAGAAGTTTCACCGCTTTGCCGCCAAGGTGCACCGTCATATTTTTGAGTGTCCTGTCGCCAATCCGTTTCAAGCGGCGTCACTCAGCAATTCCGCAGGCTGATAATGGTGATGCAACCACTGGAACAAGACCTATGGCAAGCACTTAAGGATGCTCTTGCACTCCCACAATCGGCTGACCTCAAACGGCTTTGTCACCTTTTTGATTGGGCAATCGCGCAATTGCCAGAAAGTCAGCAACTCGATGCAGCAGGCAAGGCGATCGAACAAATTTCGGTAGTGTATGCGTTGAAAGCCGATTGCTTGCTGGCAAGGTGGGAGGCAACTCATGAAGCGCCAGAATCTTCTTTACCAGTTTTAAATGCTGAGGCACTAGACAAATGGCTTCGGCAGTCAATGTCGATTGACCTGGATGTCTTCGTTGAGCAGCCCGTATCAAAGCGCAGCAAGAGAAACCATCAGCCTCAAGCAACTGACTCCATTGCAGCAGTCGTAGAACAAGTGTCTCTGCTAGAGATGCTTGACCAGATGGCAGCGGAGCCGGACCCTGATCAAATGATGCGGCAGCTGGCAGGCGAGGAAGATCCCGTCAAGTGGTCAATGGCGATCAGGCAATGGCTACGAGAACATGCGCCAGCAGAATCTGTTTGCCTGCCAGACCTATGCTCTGGGTTAGGGATGCCGTGGGTTGAGGTTGTATTAGGACTGTTGCTGGGTGAGTTTATCTTAGAGCAACGAGGCGATTTCTACAGCACTGGTGATGTTTGGATCACGCTAAATTGATCAGGCAATTGCCTCGATCGCCCGTTCTCTTAGCGGCAATTAATTAGATGGGCAGGCAACAGATATCACCGCTGTTCTACCTGGGATAGGGTTTCATTTACTTCAAGCTAGAGGATATTTCCTTCAGCCAACTCCGCTAACGCGTATAAAGCTGTCGAGTCAACTGTCAAAAGTTGGGCTATACCGCTAAAAGCAGAGAGACTTCCTCAACGATTTCCTCTAGGCAGGGCATGATGGAGGGTAAGAATTGTTGACTGGGATTATGCGAGAGGACCTTCAAGCAGTCGTTAAGCGGATAGAGGCAGACAGTCAAGATGAGGCTGCTTGGAAGACGATCACGGCTGCACTTCAGGCTGGGCAAGTTTTAGCGTTTGGAGAACGCTCTGTTGCAGTGGGTGGTAGTGCTAATGAGGCAGTAATTGTACCTGGTGACAATAACCGGATTGTGATTCATCAGGGAGCAAGTGTTGAGGAGATGCGACAGGTCATCTTGGAAGTCATGCAAGCATGGCAAGGAGTGACGATCGCTCCAAAACCGCCGACTGAAGAAGAAGCGCTGTCTAGTCGTCTGAGCCGTCTAGAGAAGCTATATCAGAACTCCCGAGACTTGTGCATTCAGCGTTTCTGGACTGTACTTTTGGATATTGATGAAGCAACGAACCTTGCAGATGATCCTTCCATTGGCGTTCTTCCCGACGAGTTGAGCCTTGTCTCTGGAGCGGTCGTTCTACTGGTTGGCGAGTTGGGCATTGGTAAAACGCTGCTTGCACAACGGCTTTTTCAACAGGTAATCAAACAGGCTCAGGAAAATGAAGCTGCTCCCATCCCTATTTATTTGGAATCAGGTGAGTGGAAGCAGGCGACTTCCCTCAAGCAAGTTGTGGAAAGTGCTGCTAGTGATTTGGGCGACCCAGCGACACAAGGAGCAATCGTCATATTAGATGGACTTGATGAGGTAGATTCTGTGCTGGCAAATCAGATTTTGGGCAAAGCCTGTCTTCTGGCAACAAACTGGCGAAACACGACCGTGGTCATTTCCAGTAGACCGACTCGAATTACAGATGATGTAAAAGACAGTAGCCAAATACAGCAACTACAAGTTCAACCTCTATCAGAGCTAAAGGCTCATTTGTTAATTGAACGAGTCTCCAAACTGCAATTAACAGCAATGATTTGTTCTGGCTGGACTAAATCCTTGCGAGATGCAATTCGTCGTCCCCTATTTGCTCTAATCCTGGCACGCTATTTGGGCAAAGGGATTGTCCAGTCTCCCCGATCAACAGGCGAGCTATTGTCCTGGTTTGTTGAAGATGCGCTTGAGCAAGTTAAAGCCGACTACAGTACGTGTTACCAATTTTTAAAGCAACTCGCAAGTTTATCCATTGATCGCGGTGGTGGTTGGATTCGAGCCACTGATGTAGATTCCACAGGAGGCGCATTGCGACCGCTCTTAAGCTCTAGGCTCGTCGTCGAACGATCTCGTGGCTTACTTTCCTTTCCCCTACAGATTTTGACAGAATGGTTTGCTGCAAGAAGTCTAGCAGACAACCCATCCAAAGTTGAAGCGTTGGTCACTCATCCTCAACAGCTTGAGAATTGGCGCTATCCCCTAACGATAGCCATTGCGTCCTTTGGTGAGGAGATTGTGTTCAAACTCCTGCAACCTATTGTTCAGAACTATCCAACCTTTGCGGCTGAAATTATTCTCAAGGCTTCCACGCGCTGGGGCGGTAGAGAAACGCCATTACCGCCGTTCAAAGCATGTGGTGAGCAAATTCAAACTGCTATGAAAGCCTGGGTGCAGGGACTTGGACCTTTAGCTCCACTGATTGCACCGATTCGCGAGGATGGTGCAGTGCGATCGTTGGGTGTCAAGACAGATGGCACTCGCCTCGAAGCTGCTTGGTATAGAGGAAGCGAGGCCTTGGAAGCGATTGTTTTACTACCATCTGGCTGGTCCAGCCCCATGTCGAGAGAACGAGACAATTGGCTAAGCGGTAGCAGCTCACATCCAGGTGGAGAAACAGCTTGGGCATGGCGTTGGACATTGAGTAGTCTCGTCAGCAAATTGGAAAGGAGGCTGGAAAGACCGACACTACTAGTCGAAAACGAATCGCTGAACCGGGAAGCTGCTTGGCGAGCAGCTCTGGCAATTATCCGGCATGGAAAAACAGCTAGTTACAACCATCAAAAGTGGTGGGGATTAGAAAGAATCCCCTTAGTTGAGCTGGAAGCACCACTTGCTTTCATTGAAGATCAAGCGGCAACTTGTTGGATTGTGTTGAGTGACATTGCCGCTGACAGTGAGGAACAGCAGAAGTACTACCTCAAGCATCTCCGCCAAGAAATCACCCGGCTTCAAGGTTTGAAAGCATCAGAGCTTTGTTATCCCTGGATTGGTCCAGATTTACCTCAGGGGCAGCGGCTGTGGGAGCTGTATAGCCCGCAGCAATTAAGCGCACGTATTCAAGAAATCTACAAAGCCGCACTCGATCTTTACCAGCAGATGATCGAAACCTGGTTTCAAGCACTCAAGCCAGGTTTAGAAATAGCCGCAATGCTCCCTGCTCGCCTTGTCGGCAATGTTTCACCTACGCTTCGTCAAGGTTTCGCTGGTACAGATCCTCCAGACTTCTACTGGTTCCTGGAAGCACTTCCTGAAGGGCAGCCTAACGACGTTGAGATTAATATCAGCGAAGACTACATATACGAAAGCGAGCATGAGCGCATGGAATCTGCCTTAAGGCAACTTAGTTTCCTCAGACCAAAGTCTACTATGTGGATTAGATACCTTCCCCGTAATAGCTATTTATCGAGAGAACATTTCTTTAGCCATAGCCCGGCTACAGCATTGGCGTATTCCTGGCTAAAGGATGATTTGACAAGAGTTTTTGGCTTTGGAAGCTTTGTTCGCCAGACTCGGTTTTAGGGAATTGGCCATGACTGAGAAGATTCAAGAGATTATTCAACGAGTCGTTGCTGGTAAAGGGGATGAGGCAGATTTGCAGGCGATCGCGGCAGCCCTCCAGAGTGGTCAGCTGGTGCTTGTAACGGGGGACCGCTCGATCGCTATCGATGGCAATGTCTCAAACTCTGTCATGGTAGCTGGAGACAACAACCAGGTGATTCTGTTGCCGGAGGAAAATGCGCTCTCCCTTGAGCGCATTTTGCAACGGTGGCAACCGAAGCAGGGTCAATATGTGCAGCCGAAAGGGTGTCAAAAGCGGCAGGAATGCGATCGCTATCTTGAAGTCGCGCTACAGCGGTTGGAGCGTTTGGGGAGTCCAGAAATCCTTAAAGATGAAGTCTACAAGGGGAGACGCTTCAACTATATTGCCAGAATGGTTGATTTTGAGCCAGGATTAGGGATGCGTGGAGAGGCATTCTTTTTGTTTTCTGAGTTTGCTTTTATCAATCTGAAGGGCTTGAAACCGTTCTCCAATGAGTCTTCACAGTGGGCGAGGGCACAAGTCAACCCAGCGGCAGCGGGTCAGGCGTTTTACAACTTTCGGATGCCGACGCATTTCTGCTTTGCAGTCGCTCTGGTCGATCAGGTTGAGGAAACAGTGGCTGTTGAAATCCAGACAACCAACTCCTTTGGGCACCGAGTAGACTTGCTGTGGTATGAGATTCCTGTGGTATACGAACTGAGTCAACAGCGGCTGCTTTACTACAACAAGGCATCGAGTTTTTGGGAAAACTTTAGAGGCGAAGTTGTCTGGCAACCGTTACGCACTGTGATTCAGCAAGTCTTGGTGCCTTAGTAAAAAGTCGTTGGACTGGATCGATGTCAGAATACCTTCAAGCAGCCGTTCAGCGTGTCTTAGCAGGAAGCCGAGATGAAGCCGATCTGATGGCGATCGCTACTGCCATTCAGACGGGGCAGTTCACTTGGGCATCAGACAAGGGTGCAGTTGGGGTGGGTGGCGATGTTGTGAATTCGCTGATTGTCCCTGGCAGCTACAACATTATCGACAGCACGATTGTGCTTGAAGGGGAGGCTGCGATCGCGATTCAAACGCTCCTAACCCAACGCTTGGGCGTAACGCCAACAGCAGCGATCCCTTTGGATGCACTGCTTCAGCAGGTGCGATCGCGGGCTTCAACCAAAATTCTCAATCTATTCAGCCAGATTCAGTTGTTGAACAAACGGCAATTAGCGGTGGATCAGCTGTATGTGGATGTTTATGTGCTGGAGGTGCGGAATTTTCGTGCAACGATTCCAGGGCTGTTGGAGGGGCAGGATGCGCGGGAGCAGTTTGATCGCTTCGGTTTGGGTAAACGAGGGGAGCGATCGCCGGGATTAGCGATCGCAGCGAGTGAGGACTTCCCCCGGTTAATGGTGTTGGGCAAGCCAGGGTCAGGCAAGAGTACGTTTTTGCGCCATTTAGCAGTTAGCTGTGCCAAAGGTGAGTTTCTGGGTGGTTATATCCCAGTTTTGCTGGAATTGCGAGATGTCGATGAAGCAGCTTTTAGTCTGTTTCAATACCTTCATGGGGAATTCGGACTGGAGCAGGAGTCCCAGACAGAGCAGCTTCTGAAGCAGGGACGGGTATTGCTTTTACTGGATGGGTTGGATGAGGTGCCCAGTTCGTTGCGGCAGGCGGTGCAGCATGAACTGCGAAAGTTTGCGAAGCGGTATGACAAAAATCGTTTCATTCTCACCTGCCGCACGCAGACGACGGAGTACATCCCGGAGCAGTTTCAGGCAGTGGAGGTAGCGAATTTTAAGCCAGAGCAGGTGGAGTGCTTTGCGTTGAATTGGTTTACGGCAATGGCGGGAACGTCGGAGCAAGGAATGGCGTTGAAAAACCAGTTCATGGAGAAGCTGCGAGAAAGCCCTCAAACTGCTGAACTGGCAGTGACTCCGGTGTTGCTGAGTTTGACCTGCTGGATTTTCGACGACATGAAGGGCTTGCCGCAAAAGCGATCGGACTTGTACCGAGATGGGCTGGATTTGCTGTTGCAGCAGTGGGATGAAGGACGAGGCATCAGTCGAGATTCGGGGTGCGATCGCTATCATCAATTAACCACCGAGGAACGAAAGCGGTTGCTGAGTTATGTCGCGGTTCGCAAGTTTGAACAAGCGGAAAATTTTGTGCTGTATGAGGAGTCGGAGCTTTGTGGCTACATTGTCGAGCATTTGCAGCTTTCGGTTGAGGAAAGTCGAGACGTGTTGGGGGCGATCTCACAGCAACATGGCTTATTAATTAAACGAGCGCCAGGGATTTGGTCGTTTTCACACCTGACGTTTCAAGAGTACTTGGCGGCAAAATGGTTTTGTGATCGAACTGATTGGCAAAATCTGATTGAGTATCTATGGATATCTCATTGGCACGAAGTTTTTCTAATGACAAGCGAAATGGCAGAGTTCGCGGATGAATTACTTTGTAAAATAAAGCAAAAGATTGACTTTTTTCTACATCAAGATAGGTTTCAGGCTTTCTTGTCTTGGGTCTATCAAGATACCCAAACTATAGAAAGTGCCTATAAACCTTCAGTTGTTAGAGCTTTCTATTTTTCAGATTTTGATGATGATTTTTCTGAAAGCCTTAGTCTGAGACTTGATGACAGTCTAAGTGTTGCAAATGACCTTCGTGATAGCGTGTCTTTTTCGCTTGGGTGTGACCCGGATGATTGCTACAGATCTTCAGATAGAGCTCTAGCTGAGTACGAGCGAAGAAATGTTTGTTTTGCTATTGCTCGTTCTCTTATTTTTGATATTCACATATGTCAAAAACTGAGATCAATTGATCAACTTGATTTAGGAGATCTCGATGAGACAGCTGATAACGATTATTTTGTCCGATTAGAATCTTGGCAGGATGAGCTTTATAATGCTATTGAGGGATATGAAAGTTGGGTTCATGACTGGGAGTTTGAAAATAAAGACCAAGAAAAATTGCGTAAGTATTACAATGCCAACAAGCTATTGGTTGATTGTTTGAATGTTAGTTCTTCAAGTAGTGACGAAATCAGAGAGCAAATTGAGGAGACACTACTATTACCGATCGCCGAAATCGAAAAGCGAAAAACCCAAATTTCAGATTAGCGATCGCAAGTTACTATTTCTCCAAGAGCATTGCCGCAAAATGATCCTGTAACAAACGGTGAATAAAGCGGTAACGACCACCAACTTTCTGAAGAAGGAGACATTCAGTACAGTAATCAAGAAATTGAATATAATTGTTTGGGATAGTGCCTTCTTGCCGAAGAATAAATCGAAGAAGATAGTGTTGGATAACGGCTTTGCCACCATTATTTAAGACAAAATTAAAACAGCGAAAGCCAGCCCAAGATAAACCTCCAATCAATCCTAGAACCAAACCATTCTTGATACTTAAAATCGTCATTAACAAACCAGATACAAATCCAATAGACAGCCAGAAGACAAACTGAAATAGACTAAGATACAAACAATTCTTTATTAATCTATTGATACTAAAATTAGGGAAACTTCTTTCCTTTATATCTGAAACGGATAAGTAGATACATAATCCACTACGGAAACTAAAGCATAAGCCGTATAAAAAACCAAAAACCACGCTGAGAGTAAAACCTGAGGACCCTGAGGGATGATTTTGAATAAACAGTCCTAAAATTGCTCCCGAAGTAGTCCATGCAACTATTTGAATACTTGTTCTTAATTTATTCAATGACAATTTCATGGTGTCAAAAATCTCTATTTCGTCTATAAATTCCTTTGTAGCAATTTCAGTTAGCATTAAGCTTGCTAAATTCTCGCGTAGTCTCTGAGTTGGTTGGTTACGCAAGTAGTAAATCAAGAAAAATATGAATTCAAGAAAATCCGCTAGAAACGCAAGAGCCAGGTTGCTATGCATGAGCTGATAACCTGGCATTCTTTTTAAGCTAAATCCAAATTTTTTTCTTAATTTCTCTGTTAGTCCATAGAAAGGACGTCCAACCTGTACATTAAGTAACAAATCAAACCATATATATGTAAGGATTCCACTGTGGCCTTCTATATGGTGAGGTTGCAATCTCTCAATCAAAAACTCAGTTTGAGACTCTTGTTGCATTCGTTTTGCCATTTGACATAGCCAGTGTTGAGTTTGTTCAATCGTTGGAGCCTGCTGCTTAAAAAAGTTAAGATCATTAGTTCTTCGTAACAGCATCCGCTGCACATATGCATCTAGTAACAATCCCAGTCGCTTCTCCGTTGACATTAGCGGTTGCATTGGTAAAGCTAAATTTTCATATGACAAAACCGCAACAGCAAGCAGAAATGGATTGCGTGAAAGCTCAAGTAGTGCTGAATCCTGCTGCATTTCTCGCCAAAATTCTACTTGATTCAGGTCTGCCAGATACTTTTGAATCTGCTCACTTGTCAGTTCGTGAAGTAAGACGGCTTTGTTTAATCGCAACCTGATTTTATAAATGTTGTATTCTTCTTGTCGACTGCACACTACCAAATACTGAGGACGATATTCATCTTGCATGAGTTGGTTGATTGCTTGTACACAGAGCTCCTGCTGAGTGCTCTCCAATTCATCTAACCCATCTAACATCATCAAAAGTTTCTGCTCTTTGAACCACTTTTTTCCTAAATCCCTCTGTATTCCATACTTGGACTTTAGCTCTATTACTAGCCAATCCTGAATTGATTGCTGATTATTTCTACGAGTTGAAAGGTTAAGCAAAACAGGAATTGGAACCTCTACCTGCTGCTGGGCACGCTCACACAATTCCCGTGCCAGTTCAAGTAGCATTGTCGTTTTGCCTACTCCTGGATTGCCCAGAATTAGTAGTTTGCCATAAGCCTCATCAAACACCTGCAAAACGCCCCAATCATCTGGAATAGGCTCAGCTGGTTTATCACCAATTTTGACATCCAAATCCCAGGGACGTTGTACTTTACCTGGTTGTGCTTCCATTCGTAGTTGAATCAAAACTTGACTATGGAGCGATTGCTTTAAACGTGAGGAGACTTCTTCTTTAACTGCTTGCAATAATACCCTCTCAGTGGATGAGCGAGTTCCCATCAACTCACGGATGGCTTCAGCATCAGCTCCAGTAATAATAAAGTTCCGATCGCCCGTCACAATCACCGCACCATCGGCACTGCCACCAACGGCAACTGCGCGATCGCCTGTCGCAAGCGTTACCTGCTGCGATCGCACGGCTGTCACCAAGGTTTGTAAGTCTTGCTTGCTAAGACGTTTTCCTGCCTCAAGTCGATCAAAAATGGCTTCTAAACCTGTAGAGTCACCCATTGCTAATGTTGCTGCCAGTGCTGCCAGGGGCAAATTTCCAATAAGATAACCTTTCTGTAACGAATACCGCAGTCTTGAAGGAAAAAACTTTGCTTCCCAAGACAGACGGGTTGAGAGCGGCTATCTTGGAACCAGGTGAATTTCTCTAGCCAGATGAAGCCATGACTCAAACCGCTACCTTTACCCACGGGTATGCCCTCCTCATTGGTGTCGGTCAGTCTGCCTGGACAGACTGGTCGCTTCCGGTCACCGTCAAAGATGTAAAGGCGTTGCAAGCTATTCTGGTTGATCCAGCCCTCTGTGGTTATCCAGAAACCAACATTCGCACTCTGACGGACAGCAATGCCACTCGTCAAGGCATTCTGGACGGTCTGCAATGGCTCCAACAACAAGCAGCCTCAGACCCTCAGGCAACCGTCGTTGCTTACTACTCTGGTCATGGCTGGTTGGATCAGACGCAAAACCGCTACTACCTCGTGCAACACGACATCAAGCCGTTTAACCTGCCTGGGTCAGCCCTTGCCGCCACAGAATTTACTGAAGCACTGCAACAAATTCCAGCCGCACGGTTGCTCGTTATGATTGACAGTTGCCATGCCGAAGGGATGGCAACGTCTAAAGAGGCTGGGCTGGCGTTGGAACTGCCAACGGGTTTTGTGGCTCTCGCTCCCAGTAAAGGCTTATTTGATCCGCTCACCCAGCGCAAGGGCAGGGCTGTTTTTACCTCCTGTGCTGGCACCCAGAAATCCTGGATTCGCCAAGACCAAACGATGAGCATCTTTACGGATCATCTGATTGAAGCCTTACGTGGGGCAGCCAACAAGGCTGGGGAAACGACTGTCAAGGTCTCCCATCTCATGAATCACTTGGGTGAGACAGTGCCAGCCAGTGCCCGTGCGGAGTGGCAAGCAGATCAAGACCCACAGTGTGATTTCAAGACAGAAGATTTTGAAATCGCCCTGCTGCAAGGCGGCAAAGGCTTACCTGAAGGCGGATGGGATGCGGTTAAAGCCCCGCCTGCCGCTGCTGGCTCCAGAGTAACAACGGCAGCAGGGGAACGCAGCATTGCCGTAGGTGGCGACGTTAGCGGCAGTAGCTTTGTGACGGGTGATGGCAATGTCGTGGGTCGCGGGAATGTCGTGCAGCGAGGCAAGTACAACCTCAACGCAGGCTCCATCCGAGGACTGCGGGTCGGCGATACCTACGGGTCTGGCACACCAGAGGCTTTTGGAGAAGAAGAGTCGGAAGAAGAACAGACACGCACAGCGAAGGGATTTGAGCCTTTACCAGGGCAGGCACAACCACTGGCAGCCACCAAATATGTGTGCCCCGAACCGGATTGTGATATCGCCTGGGTGCGCCGTTCGGTTGGGCAAGCCATTCCCCAATGCTCCATCCATCAGGTTGCGCTTGTGCCCGTTCACCGCTCCTAAGAGTTGCTATGCTGCCAAAATTTTTGGAGAGCCTGGGGGATACCCTCGCCAAAGAGTGGGTTGCCAAGGTCTTGACGCCTGCCTTTGTCTTTTGGTTTGGTGGACTCTTGTCCTGGGTGCTCCACTCTCAGGCAAACTGGGACACCTTGGAGCAATGGCTGAACCAGAAAACGCTGGTACAACCCTTAACCACCTTGATCGTAGCCTTGCTGGTGGTTGCTACTTCCGCGATCGCCGTGCAGCAGTTTGAGCTACCCGTCCTACGTTTGCTAGAAGGCTACTGGCCCCGTTGGCTGCAACTGTTGCGACGACGACTAATCAAGGGTCAGAAGCTCAAAGCTGAAAAGGCAGAGAAACGTTTTCAGGCATTGGCAAGCATGGGCATCGAGAACCTTACACCGGAAGAAGCCGACGAGTACGTGCAACTGGACTGGCAATTGAAACAAACCCCGACACAGAGCGATCGCCTGATGCCCACCCAATTAGGCAACATTCTGCGGGCAGCAGAACGCCGTCCTCTGGAGAAGTATGGGTTAGAGTCGGTCATTTGTTTCCCTCGGCTGTGGCTGCTCTTACCAAACGAGGTGAAAACAGAACTGATGGAAGCGCGAGCCAGACTCAACACAATGGCGCGTGTTTTAGTGTGGAGTATCCTATTTGAGGTCTGGACGGTTTGGAGTTGGTGGGCGATCCCGATCGGGCTACTTTCCGCGTTCCTAGCATATCGCTGGTTACTAAACGCTGCTGCCATTTACGGCGACCTGGTAGAGTCTGCCTTTGATTTGCATCGCACCGCACTCTACAAGACCTTACGCTGGAAGCTACCCAAGACTCCGACTGAGGAACAGGCATCAGGTCGAGCGCTGACCGATTATCTCTGGCGAGGTTTCACGGAGCCAGAACCAACGTTTGAAGAGCCTGAAAAGAAGTAAGGGAGTGAGCAATGTCCGAGATACTTCAGGAAATCATTGATCGAGTCAAAAGCGGAATCCCAGCGCCAACAGATATTCAAGCTTTGGCGGCGGCTATTCAATCTGGGCAAGTAACGCTTGCAGCAGGACAACAAGCCGTAGCGATTGCGGGTAATGCGGCTGAATCTAACATTTTGACTGGAAATAACAACTACGTTAATAGTGGTTACCAAGGATGGAGTGTGGAAGACATTCGAGATATCCTAGAAATATTTAAGCAATCAGAGACGGCTAGCCTTTCTTCAATTTCGACTGCCGTGGAAAGTGGTCATCTAGGAAAAATAACCTTAGAGGTTCAGGATATAGATTTTATCAATTCAAAATTAGCGGTTCTTGAGGAAATCCAGCAGTTTAAACAGTTGTCGAAAATACCAACAGATGAATTTAATCTTTTAAGACGAAAGATTCAAGCTATAAGTAGTTCTAGCCGAGAATTGAAAGAAATTGAGATTATAGCTGGAAAGCTTCTTGAACAGTCCGTCTTGGCGCTCACGGAAAAAATAAGAACTCTAAAGCTAAAATCTAAGCATGAGCTGGCAGAGCCTCATTTACATAGGGATGATGTAAATTGCCAAACAGATTGTCTTGAAAAGCAGCTTCAGTTGCTCAGAAAATTTGAAACTAACTTAGAGTATGGGAAGCAAGGAGCTGATTGGCTTAACCTTAATATTACCGACTTTGCAAAAAGTATGGGGAAATACGCGTTATCCCAATGCCCAAGTGTTCAGAAAGCTGCTTCAGTAGATATGATTGATGACTTTTACTTTTCCATTGAGCAGCTTTTGGAGCGAATTAGCCACTGTCTAATTTGGGGAAGATATAGCATCTTGGACTCATTTGATATTCCTTTGATTTTTGATCAAAGAACTCATGAGTTTGCCTTCTCCTTCTTTCAAGAGACAATTATTCCTTCCCATTTGCCTACAGAAGTGAGGAAACAGATACACGACTATGTAAATTATCTTGTAAAGAGACTACCACTTTATTCTTGCTAGCCCTTCTAATATGACTAATGACGCATTTTTCTGGCGATTCGCTGTCGGATTTTCAACAACTCATCAGCTTGAAGAGCTAGATGAGCATAATTTTGCATTGCAAGCTCCATAGCTTGATCCAAACTGCACCCCTGACTTACCAAACTCTCTACATCTCGCTCAAATTGATCGTTAGGAGCCATAAGACAGGATTCTTTAATTGTCAGTGGTCACTTAGCTATACATTTCTGCTAAGGAGAATCAGGACAATTAACTACTTTAAAAAACAAAACCCCAGACATTTGCTCACTGCCAATAGCTTCTGCAAACATCTGAGGATTCTATATTGCTGAACACAGGAAAGCTGAAAAGTTACTGGTTTCTTCTCGAATTACGCTCTTCCCTGGCGCGAGCTTGTTTTTCCTGAAATAGGCGGTCTGCCTCATTTGCCTGACTATTATGGTCTCTAGTCACCTTTGAGATTGCTGGATCTACTTTACAGCCCTGAGCTTCGATGCTTTCCAGGTCATTCTTAAACCAATCGAAAATAGCCATGTTTTAGCCTCGCCATCAAGTTACGTCTAGATGAATCATTCAAATCAGTTGTTCATACATCAGTACGAAAAGCACTGAGATAGACGCACCTTGAGCAGAGCAGTGACTTCATCTCACAATTATATAGTACAAAAGAACTAATTTAGCGAGGATAATGATTTTTTATGAATCGGATTAGAGCTCAAGGCTGTTTGCTACAAAGCTTTGTTGGGCTGCTCCATGAGGTGACAGGCTTAAGGCTTAAAAAACGAGCGGAATTTGAATTTTTGGTGTTGAATGATTAAAGAGAGACGATCGTAATCCCCTGGTGACCTCTCTATGCCGCTAGAAGAAACGACCCCAAACGTCACGCAAGCTTTAGGTGATTCTGAGCCAGTCCACGCCTCTCAGCAACCTCACTCGGTTGACCAGTCTGTGCAGCAGTCGGGCAAGTTTGGGGTGAATGTTGGGCAGGGGCAAGGTGTGCATATTGGTGATGTCTATCAGGCAGATCCCGAAACCATCAAGCGGATCGTTCGGGAGGAGCTACGTTTACCGCAACGAGAATACAGCGATCCCGTTAGCCTCGGTCTGCATGCTTTAACTGAGTTAATGCAACATTCTGAAGCAAGATCAGCCGTAATTACCTTTCGGGTTGATTTTCAGGCAGCCTGTGATCAGATCAACATCATCGCCAATTACAAAGAGCTACATGACCTGCTCCACACCCTTGAGTTCCAATGCTATAGCGGCATTGTTCAGGAAGCGAAGCGATTTCCAGATGATGAAACCACGTTGGACATTTTGACCGATCATGAATTCACGTTGCAGAGAATTTTGAGAGAAGTCCAAGAGGTGGCACAGCGAGAAACCATTGCAACGAATGAGGTGCTGTGGCTAAAAGACCTCGAACGTGCTCAAGTAGAATTGCACGTTGCAATTGACGAACTAGATACCAGACGGCTCCAGAGAACCATCTGGTTGTTGAACCGAGTGCTGGCAATTCAACCCTCTCGCATTAATACCAATCTCAATTCAGCCGCTCGAACCCTAAGGCTTCCAGCCCTCGTGAACGCTATGAGCTCCATTTGGGAGAGCCTAGCGAAGTCAAACCTGAACCAGGAAAAAATTAAGCAGTTCCAGGTGGGTGTAGAAGTTCTAGCCGAATTAAACGAGCGCTTGGCGGCACTGGTTATTGGTCATGACTACTGGCAAGAACTGGATTTAGAACTGCGCCGGATTGAGGCTAATTTGGAAAAAGACTTAATTGAATTAGAAATGTCTTGGGCTGACCTCAAAGAACGAACAAACATCTTGTTTAACCCTGCCGGAGATCAATGGACTATTTACTTCCAGCAGGATAGCCACAATTTAGATATGGCGCTCGATGTTCAAAATCCAATCAAGGTTAAACGTTACTTCCGTATGTATCGTCGCCGCGCGAGTGATCGCTTTTACCAGGTCGATGCCACCTTACTGAGGCTTTGTGGCGAACTGAGAGAGGTGGGTGAACCGTTAACGTCGGTTTTGAGGATGATCGAATGAGTAATGCGACAACCACGCTAAACCTAAAAGCGGATGGCGATTGCTTCCCATCTCTAGCATCACTGAGAGCAGCTCATAGCGATTTACTCAAGCGCCACCGCGAGCGGGGTAATGAGCCAGAGCTTCTAACTGACATAGAGCAGTTGATTCACAAAGGGTGTGCCACAGGTGCACTGTTAGACAGTGAGGACGATCGCTGGGCAGCTCAAGGTCTACTGGATTACTGGAGCTCTTTACTCTACCGTGCAGGGCAGGAACCACCGGAGGCGACTCTGATTGATTTTGATCCCTCCCTTGCCCCAGATTTAAGCGATGACCTCTGCCCTTATATCGGTCTGGAGGCATTTCGGGAGAAGAATCAAAATCTGTTTTTTGGGCGGCAACGGTTGATTGATAAGTTATTAAAGCACCTGGAAACCAATCGGTTACTCATCGTCGTTGGCTCTTCCGGTAGCGGTAAGTCTTCAGTAGTCTTGGGTGGTTTGTTACCCCGCTTGCTAGCTGGCGCACTACCTGGTAGTCAGAAATGGTTCTATTACGCCCCGCTTGTCCCTGGTTCCGATCCATTAGCAGCTCTGGCTCGACGGTTGAAACCTCCCGATGCGATTGCCACAGAATGGATTCCCAAACAAGTTTCAGCTTTTCAGCAAAATCCAAATCATCTGAAGCAACTGGTTGAGCAAGCCGATCACCAACATACTGTGCTGGTGATCGACCAGTTTGAGGAAGTATTTACTCTTTGCCAAGAGGACAAAGTTCGACAGGCGCTAATTAGGAATTTACTAAATTTTGTCCAAGCCCCTGATGCTCGAAATACGTTGATTCTGACAATGCGAAGTGACTTTGAGAGCCAAGTTGCCCGCATTCCTACACTCAAAGAATCATTTGAATCAGCCAGCATTCGGATGACCGCATTAGATGCTGGTGAATTGCGAGAGACAATCGAGAAACCATCAGAGTTAGTAGGACTTAAGTTTGAGGATGGACTGGTTGATGCACTACTGAATGACGTTTTAGGAGAACCTGCGGCTTTACCTCTATTGCAATTTACCTTACTTAAGCTATGGGATAACCGGGAACACAATCGAATCACCTGGAAAGCTTATTCCGAGTTGGGGGGTGGTCGTCAAGCCCTCTCAAACTGTGCTGACCAATTCTATGACCACCTAATCTACGAAGAGCAAAAAACAGCAAAACGTATTCTGCTTAGAATGGTGCGTCCCACAGAGGGATTAGAAGTAACCAGTAACCGCATTGCACGTAAAGACCTCTATCTGGAAAGTGAGGCGCGCGATCGAGTGGATCGAGTTCTAGATAGGCTCATTCAGGCTCGATTAGTTCGTCAAACAGAAGGCGACACACCAGAAGATACCCAAATTGAAGTTGCACACGAAGCGATTATTCGTAACTGGTCTCGGTTAGTTGGCTGGCTAGACGATGAGCGGGTAAGACTTCGCCAACGTTTACATCTGAGAGCTGTAGCAGAGCAATGGCAGTCACGGGAACGCGATCGCAATTTGCTGCTGCGTGGTGCCATTCTGGAAGAAGCACAGCGATACGACGATCTAAACAGATTGGAAATCAATTTTGTGCGACGTAGCCAACAGGCGGAGCAACGTCGCAAAATTCGTCAATCCTTTACACAAATTCTGATTGTCACACTGGCAGTAACAGCGCTAGGTAGCTCTATTGCTTGGTTGGCATTAGCTAACCAGGACACTAGAAAAGAGCTTAAAAAGACTCAAAACCAGCTTGAAAAGACTCAGAAAGAAAAAGATATTGCTTTGCAAGATAAGGATGCTTTTTCTCGCCACAAGGACATATATTTATCTCTAGGTATTGATTCTGAACGAGCCAGAAGAAAAGCTGAAAAAGACAAAAAAGAGGCAAATGAAGAATCGCAATATAGAGAGCAGCAGTATCGAAAAATATTAAGTGAATTACAAAGTAAACTAAACCGTACTCAACAAGAGCTAGCCAAGGGAGATACTAAGCGAATTTCAGATAGTTTGATTGCTCTTAGTAGCCAAATACAAAATACATTACAGGCAACATCCGGCTTAGATGATACAACTGCTAATGCCAGCGAAATAAAAGGATTTCAAGCATTACTAGAGGAAGATTTAGCAAATGCTAGAAATCACTTTGAAACAGCTCGTAACGCCTTTCCTACTTATCACAGCGTAGATGAGATATCCAACAAGGTTCTGACGCAAGATTTAGTTGATCGTTATAACAATGCTAGTGCTGCTGAAAAGCAAGTCATTCGGAAGAAAGTTTTCAAGGACATCGTTGAAAAGTATAACTGGGGCGCTCCACCTGACCTTTTGCAACAAATGAAGGATCGCCTTAAATCCTAATGAGTATGGGAATCGCCCAGTAGATGACTAGGAAGACTGATTGACTGACAGAAGTAAGGGCTTATCGGCGGAAAGTCTTGATGATTGCAGCTTTCAGGTCAGACAGAGGAAAGAGGCGTAAGCTGTTGCTAAGCAAAAATCAAGCAACAGTCATGCAAAACGC